>OGIW01000473.1_pt1 | contig 34372 bp, 26 predicted proteins | sample 1571921 | NCBI WGS metagenome assembly OGIW01 (sample SAMEA2582112, study PRJEB24529) | metagenome | biome: Human gut stool | place: China | collected 2011 | reverse complement strand
AGAAAATTTCAATAATGGAAGCAGAAGAAGAGATAAGAGAGTTTCTTGAAACAGTGAAGGAAGGAATAGCCCTAGATGGAGAGGTAAAATTTCCAAAAAGAGGTATATTTGAAATACTTACAAGAAAATCAAGAACAGTATCTAATCCAGTAACAAGAGAACAGATGGCAATTTATCCTAAGAAAACAGTGAGATTCAGAGTATCAAAGAAAATGAAATAATAAATTGAGATGAATAAATAATAAATTACAGAAAATAAAATATAAATTTGAGAAGAGTCAATTTTGGCTCTTTTTTTGTGGATAAATGTTGGAAAATGTGAGGAGATAAATTGAGAAGAAAGTGAAATAATTTGATGAAGAATAAGAGTGAAGATAGGTAATTATAGGATATTCAATGGTAAGAAAAATATCTTTATGTATTGAACCGTATCTTTAGTTTCAAAATCAGTTCAAATTTTTTTTAAAAAAACTGTTGATTAATTTTTGAAGATGTGATATCTTGTTGTTATAAAGAAAAAATATGTTGAAAAATGTGAGAAAAAGTTGAGAAAAATAAAAAAATGCATAGATACAAATTTTGATATAGTATATAATTGAAGATAATGACACATATTTTGAGAAAATGTAATATTATGTGAACTGTATCAAAGGAGGTATTTAAAAAATGCTGGCGATTCAAAGATTGAAAGAAATTGAAAAGATATTAAATGAAAAAGGAAGTGTGATAATAAGCACACTGAGCAAGCAGTTTAATGTATCAGAAGAAACTATAAGACGTGATCTGGATAAATTAGAGAAAACAAAAGTTTTAAAAAGAGTGAGAGGGGGAGCATATCTTCAATCAGAAACGGACAAACAGGTTCCTTTAGAAATAAGAGAAAAGATATATCTGGAAGAAAAACATGAGATAGCTAATAAAGCTATTGAGTTTATTCAAGATGGAGATACACTGATGATAGACAGTAGTACTACAGCAGTATGTGTAGCCCAAATTGTAGATAAGTATGAGAAAAAAGTTACTGTTATAACTAACTCAATAAGAGTAGTAGAAGTATTTCAGGATTCTAAATGGGTAAAAATAGTATGTGTTGGTGGAAGTTTTAGAAAGAGAACAAAATCATTTATAGGGAGTCAGGCAGTAAATCAGCTGGAGACCCTTTATGCAAATAAAGCATTTGTAAGCTGTACAGCAGTTAATAGAAAATTTGGAGTAACAGATGACAGCGAAAGAGAAGCTGAGATCAGAAGAAAAATGATAGCTAATTCAGAAGAAACATTTTTGATAGTGGACAGAACAAAATTTGATAATCTGGAATCTCATCTGATTTGTGGATTAGATAAAATAGATTATATTATAACAGACCAGAAACTATCAAATGAATGGGAGGAATCTCTTAAAAAGCTGAAGGTAGATATTGTATATATATGATTCTAAGGAGGCGTATAGAAATTGGAAAATTTTAATTTTAAAAGCAGCACAAGACTTATATTTGGAAAAGATACTCATGAGGAAGCAGGAAAATATGTGAAAGCTTACAGCAAAAAAGTTCTGCTGCATTATGAAGGAGATGGAAGCCTGATTAAAAAACTAGGGATATATGACAAAGTAGTAAAATCCCTTGAAGAGAATGGTATAGAATATGTAACTTTTGGAGGAGTTGTTCCAAACCCAAGACTATCTCTGGTATATGAAGGAATAGAAATATGCAGAAAAAATAATATAGATTTTATTCTGGCAGTAGGTGGAGGAAGTGTAATAGACTCTGCAAAAGCTATATCCCTTGGTGCAGTATATGAAGGAGATGTATGGGATTTCTTTACAGGAAAAAATGAACCTGTAAATTCTCTAAATGTTGGGGTAGTTCTTACAATACCAGGATCAGGGTCAGAGATGTCAGAAAGTTCCATAATAAGTGATGAGAAAACATCGATGAAATGTGTATGCGATACAGAAAAGAATTTTCCAGTGTTTTCAATACTAGATCCGCAGGTTTGCTTTACAATACCGTCTTATCTAATGGGGTGTGGAGTAACAGATATAATGTCCCATCTTATGGAGAGATATTTCAGCCGTACAGCAGACACACAGCTGAGTGATGCTCTTTTGGAAGCAGCTATGAGAACAGTTGTAGAATTTGGACCTAAAGTAATGAAAGAACCTAAAAACTATAATAATTGTGCTCAAATTATGTGGGCAGCCACTGTGGCACATAATGGAATGATAGCAGCAGGAAGAGCTGCTGACTGGGCATCTCATAGAATAGAACATGAAATAAGTGCCATATATGACATAACTCATGGAGCAGGAATGGCAATAGTCTTTCCAGCATGGATGGAATATGTGAAAGATGAAGATATAGAAAGATTTTCAGATTTTGCAGTAAAAGTCTTTGGGATAAAAGAAGATGAAGACAGAGAAAAAACAGCTTTAAGAGGAATAATAGAACTTAAAAAGTTTTTCAAAAATCTTAAAATGAAAACATCTTTGGAAGAGGCAGGAATAGGAGAGGAGAACTTTGAAGTGATGGCTGAAAAAGCTCTTGCTGGAAGTGAAACTCTTGGAAGATTTAAAAAATTAAGAAAAGAAGATATAGTAAATATTCTAAAAATGTCAAAATAGGAAGGTAAAAGTAAATGCTATTAGAAAAAGAGAGAAAAGAAGTAATGGAATACGGCAGACGTATGATAAAAGAAGGTCTTACCAAAGGGACGGGAGGAAATATAAGCCTAGTTAACAGAGAACAGAATCTTATGGCAATTACTCCAAGCGGGATAGATTATCTTGAAATAGTTCCAGAAGATATAGTAATTATAGATGTACAAAGTGGAAAAATAGTAGATGGAAAGAGAGTTCCTTCAAGTGAAGCAGACATGCACAGAATATTTTATAAATATAGAGATGATATAAATGCAATGGTACATACTCATTCAAAATATGCAGCAGGATATTCATGCATAAATAAAAAACTACCAGCAATACATTATCTTCTGGCGGTAGCGGGAACTGATGTACCTTGTGCAGAATATGCAACTTATGGAACAGTAAAATTAGCTAAAAATGCTTTCAAAGCAATGGAAGGAACAAAAGCAGTACTTTTAAGCAATCATGGGATGCTGGCAGGAGGGGCCAACCTGTCAGAAGCCTATAATATAGCTGAAAATGTAGAGTTCTGCTGTGAGCTGTACTTTATAGCTAAAACTGTAGGAGAACCAGAAATTCTATCAGAAAAAGAGATGCAGAATATGATAGAGAGATTTAAAGATTATGGAAAAAGAACAGAGGAACATGAAGAAATTTAGGGTGGATTAAAATTTTAAATAAAAAATATTTAGGAGGGGACATATGGAGAAGAAAGGAAATATCAAAGGTTTGATTCCATTGATTGTATTTTTAGGGTTATATGCAGGAGCTGGAATCTTTACAGGAAGCTTTGGAAATATGCCATTGCTTACAGCATTTATGATTACTATGGGAGTGTCGTTTTGTTTAAACAAAGAGGGGAAGAAAGAAACATTAGATGAAAAGGTAAATATTTTCTGTAAGGGTGCAGGAGAACCTACATTGATTCTGATGGTTGTAATTTTCCTTATGGCAGGGGCTTTTTATTCTGTAGCAGATGCAATGGGTGCTGTTAGTTCAACAGTAAATCTGGGGTTGTCTGTGCTTCCAGCTAAAATGCTGCTTCCAGGTCTGTTCCTTGTAGGGTGTGCACTTAGCTTCTCAATGGGGACATCTATGGGAACTGTAAGTGCTTTGACACCAGTAGCTGTAGGAATAGCAAGAGAAACTGGTATAGCACTGCCTTTAGTATGCGGGGTAGTTATAGGTGGAGCAATGTTTGGAGATAATATGTCATTTATTTCTGATACAACTATTGCAGCAACAAGGACTCAAGAAGTAGGAATGAAGGATAAATTCAAAGTCAACTTTGCTATTGTGCTTCCAGCAGTTATCATCAATATGATACTGATATCTTTTATGGGAGGAAGCGGAGTTGAAGGTAAAATTTATGAATACAATCTTGTAAATATAATTCCATATATTTCTATCATTGTTCTGGCACTTACAGGGCTCAATGTAATAAACGTATTGGGAATAGGAATAGCTTTAGGACTTGGAATCGGACTTTTCCATGGAAGTTTTACTTTTGTGGAGATATTTGGAATACTGCAAAGAGGACTTGGCTGGATGGAAGATATGTCTATAATAGCTATTGTAGTAGGAGGAGTAGTTGCCCTCATGAATCACTTTGGAGGAATCACTTATCTTCTGGAAAATCTTACAGCTAGAATAAAGAGTAAAAGGGGAGCAGAAACTGGAATTGCAGTTCTTGTAAGTCTTCTTGATCTGGCAACTACAAATAATACAGTATCAATCATTACAGCAGGGCCTATGGCAAAAGATATAGCAGATAAATTTGGTGTAGACCGTAAGAGAGTAGCTGGACTTCTTGACTTGTTCTCATCAGCATTTCAAGGGTTGATGCCTTATGCAGGACAAATGCTTATGGCAGCAGGAATGGCTCAGATATCACCAGCATCAATAGTACCTTATTCTTGGTATTCTATGCTGATGATCGTAATGGGAGCATTGTCTATAGCTACTGGACTGCCTAATTTTAAAAACAGCAAAGCATAGTATTTTTAATGAAAAGAGGGATAAATATGAATAGAATGGACCAAGGGTTGGCTTTCATGCTTCAATATGAAAATATTGCATGGTATGAAAATGGAAAAGTGAGAATTTTAGATAGAAGAATTTATCCAAGAGAAGTAAAATTTGTAGAGTGCAGTGATTACCATGAGGTGAGACAAGCTATCACAGATATGGTAACACAAAGTGCAGGACCTTATACAGCAGCAGGAATGGGAATGGCTCTGGCTGCTTATCAGGCAGAGGGGCTGTCTAAAGAGGAGCAGATAGCTTTCCTAAAAGAAGCTTCTGATGTAATATCTCATGCAAGACCTACTACTGTAAATCGTATGAAGCTCATAACTGGGTCATGTTATGAAGTTGGAAAAGAAGCTATTGAACAGGGGAAATCAGCTGTAGAGGCAATATTTCAAAGAACAGTTGATTCTCTTGAGAGAAGATATGGAAGAATGTCAGAAGTAGCTAAAAATCTTGTGAAGCTTTTTCCACAAAAAGGGAAAGTGATGACGCAGTGTTTTGGTGAAACAATTGTAGGATGTATGGGAAGAGAGATAAGAAATCAGAATAAAGATATAGAATTCTACTGCCCAGAAACAAGACCATATCTTCAAGGGGCACGTCTTACAGCAAGTGTACTGAAGGATCAGGGATTTAAAGTGACTGTGATTACAGACAACATGCCAGCATGGACAATAAAATCTAAAGGAATAGATGTATTTACCTCAGCAGCAGATTCTATCTGTATGGATGGACATATAGTAAATAAAGTGGGGACTTTGCAGATTGCTATAGTTGCAAAATACTTTGGAATTCCATATTTTGTTACTGGCATTCCTGATGAAGATAAAAAACTTGAAAATATAGTGATAGAGGAAAGAAATCCAGAAGAAGTTTTAACGTGTAATGGAATAAAAAATACTTTAGAGGGAGTAGAAGCTTATTATCCATCTTTTGATATTACACCTCCTTATTTAGTCAGTGGTGTTGTTACAGATCAGGGAATATATTCTCCATATAATCTGGCAGAATATTATGAAAAGGAAGTAGAACAATATTATTAAGAGAGAGGGAAGACTATGAATAAATATTTAGAGCATTTTCGTATGTCAGCAGCAGATGCTGTTGAATATACAAAATATTTTGGAATTTTTCCAGATGATGCTGAGCTTAGGGGTGAAGAAATTGGAGATGGAAATATAAACTATATTTTCAGAGTCATAGAAGATAAAACTGGAAAGTCTGTTGTATTGAAACAGGCAGATAAATTTTTACGTTCATCTGGACGTCCTTTGGATTTGCACAGAAGTAGAATTGAAGCAGAAATATTGAAGCTGGAAGGGGAATATGCTCCTGAATTTGTGCCAGAAATATATCGTTATGACGATATCATGTGTGTAATAGTAATGGAGGATATTTCTGAATATAAGAATCTAAGAAAAGAGCTTATAGATGGGAAAATATTTGAAAAATTTGCAGATGAGATAAGTAGTTTCCTAGCAGATACCCTTCTTCCAACAACAGATCTGGTACTGGACAGAGCAGAGAAAAAAGATAGAGTAAAAGCTTTTATAAATAAAGAATTGTGTGATATATCAGAATGTCTTGTATTTACAGAACCTTATGTAAATGACAGAGATAGAAACATAGTTATTCCAGAAAATATGGAGTTTGTAAAAAAATATTTATATGAAGATAAAGAGCTTCATGTTGAAGCAGCAAAACTTAAAAATAATTTTATGAATAATGCACAAGCTTTAATACATGGAGATCTTCATTCAGGGTCTATATTTATTAATGAAAGAGGAATGAAGGTAATTGATCCGGAATTTTCTTTCTATGGGCCTATGGGATATGATATTGGAAACGTAATAGGAAATCTTTTCTTCTCTTTGGTAAATAGAAAATATCTTATGGAAGATGGAGAAAAGAAAGAGAAATTTATCCAATGGCTTACTGAGACTATTGAAAATATTTTTGATATGTTTGTTGTAAAATTCCATAAAAAATATAAGGAGATAGTAAAAGATCCTCTTTATGTAAATGAAGGCTTTGAAAACTGGTATCTTGGAGAAATATTGGCTGATTCAGTAGGGTCGGCAGGGATGGAAATCATCAGAAGAGTAGTGGGCGATTCTAAGGTGATGGAAGTTACAAGTATTGAGGATACAGAAAAAAGAGTAAAAGTTGAGAGGGAGCTTATACAAATAGGAATAAGATTTGTAAAAGACAGATATAAAATAAAATCAGGAAAAGACTTGATTTAAATTTAAAAATATTTAGGGGCTATTAAAATAAAAAGAGGTTGGCTAAAATTTTTCTTCTTAGTCAACCTCTTTTATTACAGTAAAAATTATTTTATTTTTTCATTTATGAATTTTTTAAACTCTTCAAAAGTTCCAATTGAAAAGCTGTCTTTTTTTAATATTATTCCTTGTTTTTTTCCAATCATTAAGACATAAGCCGCCTTATATTCTTTTATTTCCTTGATTTGATTATATTCAAACTCCATTGAAATTTTGCCTTCTTTTAAAGCAATGCCATTATCTGTAAATTGCAAAACAGATTCAGGCGTCTGTCCATTATGCAGATTAAGAGAAGATTTTTTCATATTTTTCAAATAAACTAAATGATAAAAAATTAATCGCAATGAAACAATAAATATTAATATAGTCAGCACAGCCATAACCAAACGTAAACTGCTCATCTTGAATAATGTAAGGTAAGTATAGAATGCTGCAATAAGCACAAATAAAAATCCAAGTCTTCTGGGAAATTTGCAATGAACATCTTTTACATATTTAAGCAGAACTTTTTTATCAGAGTAATATCTGTTTTCAAATAATATTTCCATTTCCTTCCCCCATTTCATCATTACTTTTATATTTTTTCTGAAACTTTTTAAGTGGTTCACAATATTATATAGTAATTTATGCTTTTTATCTACTTGTATTTGGAATAAAACACAGAAAAATTAAATGTTTTGGGGGAAGTTAATGGTTTATAGAATAGAAATATAATTCTATTTATTTCACAGAATAACTTCCTAATATTTTAAGGTCTTTACAATTTTTTCTCATAGCTTCTATTAAATCTTTTGTTCTTTGTTCTCTCAAATCTCCTACTATTTCTACATAGAAGAAATACTGCCAAGGAAGATTGTGAAGAGAACGAGATCTGATGCTTTCCATATTGAATCCATGCTCAGCTACTATCTGAATAATATGTGCCAGCTGTCCAGCGTTGTGGTCAACAGTAAAGAGAAGATTAAATCTATCTCCTTTTTCTTCAAGTTTTTTAGTCAGTATAATAAATCTTGTAGTGTTTTCTGTACTTGTATTTATATTTTCAACAAGAATTTTTAAACCATAAAGTTCAGCAGTTTCTCTGCTGGCAATAGCAGCTTTATGGATGTCTCCGGCTTCACTTACAAATTTAGCTGCAAGGGCAGTATTAGGATAAGGAATAGCTTCAAAGTTAGTTCCTTTTAAGAACGTCTGACATTGTGACAGTGCCTGATGATGTGAATAAACTTTTTCTATATCTTTTATTTCTGCATTTTTTAATCCCAATAAATTCTGATCTATTTTTAAATCATAAATTCCTGAGATATGGCAGTCATATTTTGAAAGCAGATCAAGAACTTCCCCTACTTCTCCTGTATATGAATTTTCAAAAGGAATAACTCCATATGCTGCTCCCCCATCAGCAACAGCTTTGAATACATCTTCAAAAGTTGCGTATGACTTTAATTTTGAATCTGGGAAAACTTTTTTTGAGGCAATGTGAGAGAATGCTCCCATGGTACCTTGATATGCAACAACACCTTTGTTGATGATAGATGCCTGATATCTCTTAGAAGTGTCCATAAGATTTTGAATAAATTCCTTGTATGATTCAATATATTTTTCCTCTGTGATATAAGCACAGTTTTTTTCTATTACCTGTTTTTCTCTTCCACTGTCAAAAATAGGCATATCATTTTCCAGTTTGTATAAAATGACATCTTCTACAGCCTGCATTCTTTTTTGGAAAAGAGCTGCAACTTCTTTGTCTACTTCATTTATGATCTTTCTGGCTTCTTCCAATTTATTCATATTTTACTCCCCCTTTGAATTTTGAAATTATTATAGCACTATTTTTGAATACATTCTACATAAAAAAAATTTGTTTTTGCATAAGAACTTTAAAGTCTGTAGAAATAGGAAGTCTTAGGGAATATATATATTGAGATTTCAAAAAAATTAAAAAAAATGTTGCAAAATTTTCAATATAGGTTTATTATAAGTAAAATTCGTTTTTTCGGAGTGGTAACTTATGAGAAATAAAAAAGCAAATAACATAGTATTCAGATTTTACTTTAGATAGCCTTGATACAACCATAAAGCCCTTATGGTCTTTTGTTGTATCAAGGCGAAGCATTCAAGGAATTGAATGCTTTTTTTTATATCTGAGAAAAATAAAAAGGAGGATTTATATGAAACTGAGAATAGATCTTAAAGAAAAAAGTTATGATATTCATATTGAAAAAGGGATACTTTATAGAATAAAAGAATATATAGACTTAAATAGAAAAGTTATGATAGTTACAGATACAGGAGTTCCTAAAAAATATACAGATATATTAAAAGCTCAATGTTCTGATGGTTATTCAATTATTGTAGAACAGGGAGAGGGAGCAAAGAGTTTTAGAGTATTTGAAGAAGTATGTCAAAAACTCCTTGAATATGGCTTTCATAGAAAAGATCTTGTAATAGCTCTGGGAGGGGGAGTGATAGGGGATCTTGCAGGATTCTCAGCTGCTTCATACATGAGAGGAATAGATTTCATAAATATACCGACAACTACACTTTCTCAGATAGACAGCTCTATTGGAGGTAAAACAGCAATAAATCTGGGAGATACTAAAAATATAATAGGAGCATTCTATCAGCCAAAAGGGGTATTCATAGATCCAGAAGTTTTAGAGACTCTTCCTAAAAGGCACTATTACAATGGACTGGTTGAAGCTTTGAAGGCTGGCCTTATATACGATAAAAAACTCTTTGAAATATTTGAAGAGAAAGATATAGAGAGCAGTCTTCAAGAGATAATCTATAGAACACTTTTAGTAAAAAAAGATGTAGTTGAAAAAGATGAGAGAGAAGAAAATCTTAGAAAAATATTGAACTTCGGTCATACTATCGGCCATGGAATAGAAGGGTTCTTCCATTTGAAAGATGTACTTCATGGAGAGGGAGTGGCTATGGGAATGCTTCCAATGATAGAGAATGAAGAACTTAGAGAGAGAACTAAAAATATATTGAAAAAGATGAATATAGATACAGAGATAAAATATGATTGTGATAAAGTATTTGAACTTATGCTCAAAGATAAAAAAGCTGATCAGGATAAGATAACTCTGGTAAAAGTAAGAGAGCTGGGAAAAGCTGAACTGGTAAAAGTTCCAATGGAGGAATGTAAAAATTATCTGAAATAGAGGAGGAAAAATGCAGAGTACAATAGGGAATAGTATAAAACTCAGTCTTTTTGGAGAATCACATGGAACAGCTATTGGAATCGTGATAGATGGATTAGCTCCAGGAATAAAATTAGATACTGACTTTATACAAGAACAGCTGGAGAAAAGGAAGCCAAAGGGAAAAATATCTACTCAAAGACACGAAGCAGATGATTTTAAAATAGTCAGCGGATATTTCAATGGATATACAACAGGAACACCCTTATGCCTCATAATTGAAAATAAATCACAAATGAGCAGAGATTATGAGAAAACTAAGAGTATAATGAGGCCTTCTCATGCTGATTATACAGCAGATGCAAAATATATGGGATATCAGGACTATAGAGGAGGAGGACATTTCTCTGGAAGAATAACAGCACCTCTGGTAGCAGCAGGGGCAATATTTATTCAGGTACTCAGATCTAAAGGAATAGAAATAGGGACTCACATATTAAAATGCAGAAATGAGAAAGATAAGAGTTTTTCTTCTGAAGAAAGCGTGTTATTGAAGGAGATAAGGGAAGTAAATGCAAAATATTTTCCTGTGATAGAGGAAGCTGCTGAAGAGAAAATGAAAAAGCTCATAGAAAAAGCAGGAGAGGAGCTGGACTCAGTAGGAGGAATACTGGAAACTGCTGTGACAGGACTTCCAGCAGGAATAGGAGAGCCTTACTTTAATTCTGTAGAAAGTGTACTTTCTCACCTAATATATTCTATACCAGCAGTGAAAGGGATAGAATTTGGAGCTGGGTTTGCAGTGACAGAGATGTATGGAAGTGAAGCAAATGACAGCTTCTATTATGAAAATGGAGAAGTAAAAACTAAAACAAATAATAATGGAGGGATTAATGGAGGAATATCTAACTCTATGCCCCTTATAATGAAGATTGCTGTAAAACCTACACCATCAATATATAAGGAGCAGGAAAGTGTAGATATAGCTAAGCAGGAAAATGTAAAATTTAATATAGAAGGAAGACATGACCCAGCTATAATACACAGAGCAAGAGTGGTTGTAGATTCTATGACAGCTTTTGGGCTTCTTGATCTCATCTGCATGAGATATGGCTATATGTGGATGACAGATAAAAAATAGAATGAAAGAGAAGATAGAATAAAGTAAGATATAGAATAGTTAAAATATGAAATAAAGAAAGATAGAATAAAGTAAGATGCAGAATAGTTAAAATATGAAATAAACAAAAATATAAGAAAATATAAAAACTTAGGGGGAATAAAAATGATAATAACTTTAAAGAAAAACACACCACAAGAAGAAATTCAAAAGATGATTGAGGCTTTAGAAAGTAAGAATGATGTAACAGTAACTCTTATATCTGGAGAAAATTACAATGTATTTGGTATAGTGGGAGATACTACAAAAATAGATGAGAAAGCATTGAAGGCAAGTCCATATGTTGAAGATGTAACTAGAATAGCAGCACCATATAAAAAAGCCAACAGACTTTTCCATCCAGAAGACAGCATTATTGATGTAGCCGGAATCAAAATAGGAGCAGGACAAAAAATTGCTGTAATAGGAGGTCCTTGTTCTGTAGAGGGAGAATGTTCTGTTATGGAGATAGCAAAGGAAGTAAAAGAAGCAGGAGCTTCTATGCTGAGAGGAGGAGCTTACAAACCTCGTACATCGCCATATGCTTTTCAGGGAATGGCCAGTGAAGGAATTCAATGTCTAGTAAAAGCAAGAGAAACTTATGGGCTTCCAATAGTCAGCGAACTTATGAGTGCAGATAAAATAGATGAATTTGTTGAAAATGTAGACCTTATTCAAATAGGGGCAAGAAATATGCAGAACTTTGATCTGCTAAAAGCAGTAGGAAAAATAAATAAACCTATCCTTTTAAAAAGAGGGCTATCAAATACAATAGAAGAATGGATAATGTCAGCTGAATATATTATGGCTGGAGGAAATGAAAATGTAATACTTTGTGAAAGAGGAATCAGAACTTTTGAAAAATATACTAGAAATACTCTTGATCTTAGCGTTATCCCTATTATTAAACAAAAAACACATCTTCCTATAATAATTGATCCTTCTCATGCTACCGGAAACTGGGAATATGTAGAATCAATGGCATTGGCAGCTATTGCAGCTGGGGCAGACGGACTTATTATAGAGGTGCATAATGACCCTGAGCATGCTTGGAGTGATGGAGCTCAATCATTAAAACCTAAAAAATTCAAGCATTTGATAGAGCAAGGAAGAAAAATAGCAAAAGTTATTGGAAGAGATATGTAAGACTCATTAGAAGGAGGAAGCAAATAAATGAAAGCAAAAATATATCCATCAAAATGCAGTGGGCAGATAGTTATCCCCCCTTCTAAAAGCATGGGACATAGAGCAATAATATGTGCATCAATGGCACCTGGAAGAAGCATAATAAAAAATACAGCTTATTCTGATGATATAAAAACTACAATAGAGGGAATGAGAAAACTGGGAGCTGTCATAGAGGAAAATGGAAGCACCCTCATTATAGATGGGATAAAAGATATCACAAAAATTTCAGATGAAACTATAAACTGTAATGAGTCTGGGTCAACTTTGAGATTCTTTATACCAATATTTTCCCTGACTGGAAAGAAAATAACTTTTCTTGGGAAAAACAGACTTCTGAAAAGACCTCAAAAAATATATGAGGATATATTTAAAGAACAGAAATTACATTACTATCATGATGAATCTAAGATGGAGATAGAAGGAAAACTGAAAGCTGGAACATATGAGATAGATGGAAATATAAGCTCGCAGTTTATCAGTGGACTTCTTTTTACCCTTCCTTTGCTGGAGGGAGATTCTGAAATAAAAATAAGACCTCCTTTTGAATCAGCTTCATATATAGACCTTACTTTAGAGATGTTGAAAAGATTTGGAATAGAGATATTCCAAAAAGATGAGCTTACTTTTAAAATCAGAGGAAATCAGAAATACAGTCCTTGTGACTATACCATTGAAGGAGATTTTTCACAGCTAGGGTTCTTTGCAGTGCTGGGAGCAGTGAATAATGATCTTAAATGTCTGGGGCTGAATCATGACTCTAAGCAGGGAGACAAAGCTGTAATAGAGATATTGAGAAGCAGTGGTATAAATATAGAGAATATAGAGGGAGGATACTTTATTCGTAAAAGTACTCCTAAAGGCTGTGAAATAGACCTTGCAGACTGTCCAGACTTAGGGCCGATACTCAATGTATTGGGAATGTATGGAGATGGAGATTTCAGAATCTATAATGCTGGAAGATTGAGATACAAGGAAAGCGACAGAATAGCAGCTATGGAAGAGGAGCTTTTGAAGCTGGGAGTATCTATTAAAACTACAGAAGATGAGATTTTTATATCTGGAAAAGAGATATATGATGGAGGAATAGAGGTATCAGGGCATAAAGATCATAGAATAGTTATGAGCATGGCTGTAGCAGCTACCCTTATGAATAAACCTGTCATTATAGATGGAGCAGAGGCAGTGGAAAAGTCTTATCCTGATTTTTTTGAAGATATAGAAAAAATAGGGGTAAAGGTTGAGTGCTATGATAAATAAAGATATGAAATTTTTCATTGTGGGATTAGGGCTTCTGGGAGGAGCTTATGCAAAAGCTCTCAAGAAAAACGGATATACTGTATATGCTGCTGATATAAATGAAGACAGTATAGAATATGCTCTTGAAAATAATATAATAGATGAAGGAGCAGTTTCTGACTATAATTCGTTGATAGAAAAAGCAGATGTGATAATATCAGGACTTTATCCTACTGCAATGATAGAATGGTTAAAAGAAAATCAGAAGTATTTTAAAAAGGGCTGTATAATCACAGATGTCAGTGGGGTAAAAAAAGGAATAGCTGACAAAGTACAGGGATTTCTATCTGAAGATTTTGAATTTATAAGCTCTCATCCCATGGCTGGAAAAGAAGTGAGCGGTGTGAGAAATAGTGATGAGAATATTTTTAAGATAGCCAACTTCATCATTACTCCTACAGAAAAAAATACATCTGAAGGAATAAAATTTGCAAGGGAGCTGGGAGAAATACTTGGGTTTAGAAATATTACCCAGCTGTCACTTGAAGAGCATGATAAAATGATAGGGTTTGTGTCACAGCTTACTCATGTGATAGCAGTATCTCTTATGAATACCAACGATAATACCCATCTTGTAGAATATACTGGAGATTCATTCAGAGATCTTACAAGGATAGCTAAAATTAATGAAGTTTTGTGGAGTGAACTTTTTCTTTTAAATAAGGAAATATTAGTAAAGGAGATAGATGATTTTGCAGCAGAGCTGAATAATTTTAGAGAAAAACTTGTAAATGAAGATGTGGAAGGAATGAAAAAACTCTTTATTCAGTCTACAGAGAGAAGAAAACTTTTTGATAGGAAAGATGTGAAAAATAGGAAGTAAAAAATAAGGAGGACTAAAATTTAATCTAGCTTTTTAGTCCTCCTTATTAATTTTCTATTTAAAGCAAAGAGCCAAAGCTCCTAAAATTCCAGCATCCTCTCCAAGAGCTGGAGGTACAATATATTCATCAATATTTTTCAAAATACTTTCAGTTTGAATATACCCATTTAAAAGCTGAACCACTTTTTTTCTGATTATAGGGAAAAGATGTTTCTCTCTCATTACTCCTCCACCTAGCATTATCTTTTCAGGTGAAAGAACAAGAATATAATTTACAAGAGCATGAGCAATATAGTACCCTTCCATTTCCCATGCAGGATGATCATCAGGAATATCTACACCTTTCATTCCCCATCTTCTCTCAAGTGCCGGTCCAGAAGCCATACCTTCTAAGCAGTTTCCACCATGGAATGGACAGTTCCCAACAAATTTATCTCTAGGATGTCTATTGACAAAGATATGTCCCATCTCAGGATGAAGCATTCCATGTACAAGTTTTCCTTCAACTACAGCTCCACCACCTATTCCAGTTCCTACAGTAAGGTAGATAGAACTTTTTAAATTTTTTCCAGCTCCCCATACATATTCACCAAAAGCAGCAGCATTTACATCTGTATCAAAATATACAGGGATGTCAAAGTTCTTTTTAATTTCCCCAACAAGATTGAAATTTTTCCATGCAGTTTTAGGAGTGGAAGTTATGTAACCATAAGTTTTAGAGTCTTTGTTTAAATCAATAGGGCCAAAACACCCTATTCCAATTGCTTCTATCTCTTTTCCTTTGAAAAAAGAGATGACATTTTTCATTGTTTCATGCGGCAGTTCTGTAGGAAAAGAAACTCTCTCTATTAATTCCCCAGATTTAGTTCCTATTCCACATACGAATTTTGTTCCACCAGCTTCTATTGCACCAAAAAACATAGTATTTCCTCCCATTCCCATATATTTTAAAATGATTTTATCTTTCTATACATATATTTTACCATTTCTTTTGAAAAGTTTGTAGGGAATAAATAAAAAAATTTAGGAAAATTAATTCTCTAAACCACTATAAGAAATAGGTTTTGAATTTGAAGAGAAAAGGAGTATAATAAAGATTAAATATAGGAGAAAACTATATAATTTGATATAATATGTTAGATAATATAGATTTAGGAGGAAAAAATGATACTAGCAGGAAATAAGAAAGCATTTTTCGATTATTTCATAGAAGATAAATTTGAAGCCGGTATTGAGTTAGTAGGAAGTGAAGTAAAGTCTGCAAAAGCTGGGAAAATAAGCATAAAAGAATCTTTTATAAGAATAATAAATGGAGAAATTTTTATCATGGGAATGTCAATAGTTCCATGGGGATTCGGAAGTGTATATAACCCAGATGAAAGAAGAGTAAGAAAACTTCTTCTGCACAAGAAAGAAATAAAAAAACTTCATGAGAAAGTATCTCAAAAAGGATATACCATTGTTCCTTTGAATGTTCACATGTCTAAGGGATATGTAAAGCTGGAAATAGCTTTGGCAAGAGGTAAGAAAAACTATGATAAGAGAGAAAGTTTAGCTAAAAAAGATGTTGAAAGAGATCTTCAAAGAATGGCAAAAGAAAGATAGGATTGAAAAAAAAGCAGAAATGTGCTATACTTTAATGTAACATAAAAATTGAATAATGGGGATGCAAAGGTTTCGACGGGGTTCTCAGGTTATAGGTAGCAGGCCAGGGTGACCGCTGTGAGAGGTCAACTCATCGTTTAGATGGAAATAAAAATTACGCTTTAGCTGCTTAATGTCAGCTCACCTTTGAACATATTCTTCTGTAAATGTGTTCAGCCAAGGTGTCACTAAAATACAGATTACCCTAGATGATTTCTCTAAGTTATAGGGGACATTCCAGAGGATAGCTTTAGTTAGCCCTGTCTGTGGGATTAACTACTGCGAAATCTAATAGCAGACTAAGCTTGTAGAAGCCTATGGCGCTGGCAATTTCGGACACGGGTTCGATTCCCGTCATCTCCACCATCATTAGCCATATACAATTGTGGAAAAATTTGGATGTTGAGAGAATTTTATCTCTATATACAACAATTTTTTCTACAAAAGTTTTCAATATATTTTTAACAATATTATCATCTTTAGATTTAAGGTATTTACTTAAATTTAAAAGATGATTTTTTATTTTTTGCTTATTTAAAAAGTTAGAGGTAATATCATATTTTATTCTTTCATTTTTAATACTTTTATGTCTATTTTGCTCACTTTATTTTGAATTCATAATCTAAAATTCTTTAGTTTAAATCAAAGTTTAATAATTTGTTTGACCTTTTTAGAAATTTTTATAATATTTTGTTAATTTTACTTAGCTTCTTAGAAAAAATTCTTAATTTATCCTTTCTATACTTTAGTATTAACCATTTATGTTTTTTAACTCATATATTGATCTTACAAATATTGTTAGTTTATTTGAAAAATATAAAAAATGAATTATATAAAAATAATATCTTTATTTCGTTGATATCGAGTATAATATCTATAATTTTATAATTAAACAAACAAAAAATGCTACTATTTTAGTGTAGAAAAATGTATAATAAAATTAAATACATTAAAATAATATAAAATGGGGAAAATATATGAAATGGAAGATAGTGTTTATTGGTTTTTTTGTATTATCATCAATATCTTTTTCAAATTCTGAAGAAATTAATAGAGAAGAAAGAAGAAGACATGAGGAAGAGATAAGAAAACTAGAAAAAGCAGAAGCAAAGGATGAAATTCAATTAAATGAATTAGAAGAAAATATTGAAGCTATTGGAGATGAAATAAAAAGTCTTGAAATAAGTGGTAATACCATTTTAAAAGCTTCAGAAATAGAAGTCTTAAAAAAGAAGTATATTGGTAAAATAGGGGGAAAAAATATTCTTAATCTCATGAGAGAACTTGAGAACCTATATTTAGTTAAAGGGTATATTGCAGTAAGAGTAAAGATGGATATGGATAAAGCAGATATACCTGAAGGGAAAATAGCTTTAAAAGTTTTAGAAGGGCATATTGAAGAGATAAGCTTCAAAGATAAAAGCAAAGGGAAACTTAATATTTTTACATCTTTTCCTACTTCAAAAGGAGATGTGCTAAATATCAATGACCTAGACCAAGGAATAGATAATCTGAATTCAGTGTCTTCTAATAATGCTAAACTTGATATTTTAGCTGGAGAAACCCTTGGTGGCAGTATAATCGAAATTGATAATCAGAGAAGTAAAAAAATATCTGGTGCAATTAACTACAATGATTTAGGACAGAAATCTACAGGAAGAGACAGATTGAAGACTTCACTCATCTTTGAAGATGTTCTTGGATTAAATGATTCTTTAATGGGAACATATCAAAAGAAGCTTGGAACAAGTACAAAATATAAAGATAATGAAAACTTTTCCTTCTATTATAGAATTCCAATAAAGTATTGGGAATTTTCTGTATCTAAGGATCAATCTGAGTATCTTTCAACAATAAGATCATTTGCTCATACTTATGAATCTACAGGAATTTCAAAGAATATTAATTATTCAGTAAGAAGAATAATTAATAGAAATAGTAATGGAAAAACATCAGTAGGAGTCACTTTAACAAATAAAGAAACTAAAAACTATTTTGATGGAATTAAATTAATAACAAGTTCAAGAAAATTATCAATATTAAAAATTGATATAAATCATAATAGAAGGCTTTTTAATGGAGTCTTTTATGGAAATTTGACTTATCATGAGGGATTGGATAGATTTGGCGCAGAAAGTGATAAAGGAAAAGGAGAATATTCTCCAAAAGCGCAGTTTCAAAAATATACAGCAGATGTAAGCTGGTATAGACCATTTAATATAGGAAAGCAAAGATTCTCATATAGAGTTTCCTTAAGTGGACAATATTCAGATGATATCCTTTATTCTTCAGAGAAATTAGGAATAGGTGACGATACTACAATCAGAGGTTTTAAAGAAAATTCAATAATGGGTGATAAAGGCTTCTATATGAGGAATGAGATTGGATATAGTTATAAGTTTTTAGAGCCATTTATCGCTTATGATTATGGAAGAGTAAAAGATGTATATAAAGATGAATATTATGAAAAAAATGGCAGTGAGATGAGTGGTGCTTCAATAGGTCTTAGAATGTATTTTAATCATTTTGATATGAGCTTTACATATTCAAAACCTTTAACAGCTCCATCATATATAAAAAAGAATACACATGAAATATATTTTACTATGAGTGCTAGATTTTAGACATTTTAAGGGGGAAGATTAAAATGGAAAAGCTACGAAATAATTTTTTGAAAAAATTAATAATTTACAGCTACATTTTTTTAAGCATTTTTGCACAGCCGCTTCTTGCAGCAGGTGTAGTTAGAGATCAAAATAGGAATCAGCAGGTAAATGTAGAGAAAGCACCTAATGGAGTTCCAATAGTAAATATCAATACTCCAAATAATAATGGAGTATCTCATAACTATTTTAAAGAATATAATGTTGGAAAAGAAGGAATTCTTCTCAATAACAGCGCTAAAGAATTTAACAGAACCCAAATAGGTGGAATAATTCAGGGAAACTCCAACCTTAATGGAAGAGAAGCTAATGTAATTCTTACAGAAGTAACAGGAGTAAATCGAAGTAAAATAGAAGGATATACTGAAATAGTTGGAAAATCAGCTGAATATATTTTAGCAAATCCAAATGGAATATATCTAAATGGAGCAGGATTCATAAATACTCCAAGAGTAACACTTACAACTGGAAAATCAATAACAGATGAGTTGGGAGATTTAAAAGGATTTTCTGTAGATGATGGAACAGTAGTAATAGGAAGCCAGGGAATAGATGGAAAAAATGTAAGAATGGTAGATATTATTTCAAGAACAGCCCAGCTTAATGGTGCAGTATATGGTGGAGAAGAAGTAAATGTTGTCTTGGGAAGAAACGATTATGACCACCAAACGAAAAAAGCAACACCAAAAGCTGATAAAGCAGGAGATAAGCCAAAGGTAGCTCTAGATGCAAAAGCACTGGGGTCTCTTTATGCTGGAAGAATATATCTGCAAAGTACAGAAAAAGGTGTTGGAGTAAACAGTCAGGGGGAGATGCTTGCTGGAGCAGGAGATTTTGAAGTAGATGTTAATGGAAGACTAGTTCTTAATGACGCGCAGGCTAAAAATGATATAAAAATAAAAGCAGAAAATATTGAAATTCAAAAGAAAGCAGTTGCAGAAAACAATATTAATATTGATACAAAGGATATAGTAAATACTGGAACTGTAGCAGCAAATAAAAATATAACTGTAAAAAGCTCTAATATAGAAAATAAGGGAAATATATCTTCTAAGAGCATAACTATAGCCAACAAGGAAAAAATAGTAAATACAGGTAAAATATCAGCAGACAATGTAAAAATATCTTCTGATGGTATGGAAAATAAAGAATTAACAGCGGTTAATGCTGATATAAATTTAACTGGCAACTTAAAAACAGAATCTATTAAAGCTGTTGAAAATTTAAATATCAAGGGGAAAAATATAGAAAATACTGGTACTATAGCTGCCAATAAAAAAGTGCAAATAGAAAGTGCTGATATTTCAAATAAAGGAGATATAAGTGCTGATGAAATAAAGATAAATAATCAAAATAATGTTGTAAATGAAAAAAATATAACAGCTTCTATAGTAGATATAACTTCAAAATCATTAGTTAATAAAGAAGAAATTCAGGGAGAGATATTAAATTTAAAAATATTAGATTCTTTTAATAATAATGGAATTTTATTAGGAAAAAATATTACATTAAATGCTGGTAAAGTAATAAATACATCTACCATATATGGAGAAAAATACTTAACAATAACAGCAGATAAATATATAAATAAAAACTCTGGAATAACTGCTGGCGAAATTCTTTCTTTAAGTGGTAATGTTGAAAATGATGGAAATATTTTAGGGGAAAAAGTAGTATTTACAGGTTCAAAAGTTAAAAATACAGGAAATATAACAGGAGAGAATACTCTTCAGATTACTTCTGATTTAAATAATAGTGGAACTGTTCAAGGAAAAAATCTAGTAAGTATTACTGGAAATATTGATAACAGTAAAAATATAAAGAGTGAAAAAGTATTAAATATATCTGGAAATGTAATAAATACTGGATATATATATGGTGAAAATGCTGATGTAGTAGGAAATATAACTAATAGTGGAGATATTTTATCACTCTCAAATATGAAGATATCAGGAAATATAATTAATAACAAGAATCTAAATAGTGGAGATAAACTTATTCTATTAAGCAGTAATATTCTTAATAATGATAGAATATCAGCTTTAGATCTTTCTGTTACAGGAGTTAAACTTGTAAATAAAGGAATGATAACTGGAGAAAAAGGAATATTTAATATTGATGACATAGAAAATTATGGAACTCTTTATGGAAAGAATACTCTTTCTATTACAGGGAATAATCTTATCAATAATAAACTTATTCAAGGCTTAAATGATTTGTATATAAGCTCGCAAAATATAGAAAACAAAGATGATTTATTTGCAGGAAATAACATTTCTTTGACAGCTGTATCTTTAGACAATGCTGGAAGAATAATTGGAGATGGAAATTTAATATTTAACACTGTTAATCCATTTATTAACTCTAACTTTATTCAAGGGAACAACATAAAAATAACTGGAATAGATAATAGAGGGAAAATCGTTGCTAAAGATGGAATTGAAGCTGTAGAAATAAAAAACAATGGAACAATCTCAGCTTTAAAAAATCTTAAGAGCAGTAAACTTTCAAATTTTCTTCTTGGAAAAACTATTTTAGGAGAAAATCTTACTTTAGAAGAAGAGCTTTTAAATAAGGGAATCATTTCAGTAAAAGGAGATATGACAGCTAAAAATGTTTCTAATACTGGAAGTATAGTTTCAGATAAAAATATAGTATTAAAAGAATTAGACAATAGTAATGGAACTATTGAGGGAAAAAATATTAACATAATAAATATTGGAATCCTTAATAATCAATCAGGAAAGATAAAAGTTTTTGACAATGATTCAGTATTGCATGTAAAAGCACTGGATATTAATAATAATTCTGGTGAAATTCACGCTCAGGGAACTGTTGATTTAAATATAGCTGGAAACTTAATTCTTACAGGAAGCTATATAGGAAATAATCTTTTAAAAATAACTGCAAATTCTTTGACTTCAAATATTAATCTAGAAAATGGTGGAGATATAGTACTTAATCTGTCTGGAGATTTTCTAAACAATAATAAATTTGCCAGTGGAAAGAATATAACTATAACTGCAAAAGATTTAATAAATAATAAAACATTGGGAAGTTTAGGAAGTTTTAATACTGTACTTACAGGAAAATTGGATAATCTAGACAGTATAATTCTTGGAAGTGGAAATAATATAATAGCAACTGCTGGAGATATAAATAACAGCGGCTTTTTAACTTCGCAGAATAGTTTGACTGTAAATTCAAAAGATTTAATAAATAATGGACAGATAGCTTCTGGGAATGTCCTTATTTTAAATTCAAATAATATAACAAATAATAATTTTGCTCTTTTGTATTCTAAAAATGATATGTTTATAACAGCAAAAAAAGATATTGTAAATAATAAAGGAGATATATATTCTGGAAATAATGCAGAAATAAAAGCTTTAGGAAAAGTACAAAATAATACAGCAACAATAGAAGCTATAGGAAATATCTATATAGAAGCAGCCCAGATAGAAAATCTTGGAGAAGTAACAGGAAGTCATTCTATCACTGGAAAAATTCCTGCTTCAGCTGTAACTACAAATGTAAGTCAACAGGAAAAAGATAAGATAAAAGATAAGCTCTTAAATTTAATTGACAAAATGAATGAAGGAAAAGATGATAAATATGAAAAAGCTTATTTCGATTCAACGGAATTAGAATGGATAGATGAAATAGAAAGTAATTATACAAGTAAAATGGCATATATTTCATCAGGGAAAAATATTACTCTTAAAACTACTGGAGATGTAATAAACAGAGAAGGGAATATTTTAGCAGATAAAGATGTAAATATAGCAGCAAGTGTTTTAAAAAATGAAAATTTTATAATTGATGTAATTACTAATTCTTCATGGAAAGGAAAATATTATACTTACTCTTTTTCTGAAGGTGGTGGCGATTATGGAGGAGATAATAGTGACCATGGAGGAAGTGGTGGAGGTGGAAGATGGAATAAGGTCTACCATGAAGATTTAAAGCTAATAGAACCATTTATTCAGAAAGTAGGAACAGATAAAGCTACAAAAATTTCAGCTGGAAATAACATGAATATATCTGCTGTTCAAGTAGGAAATGGAGCATTATCAAGTGATCCAAATACAGTTAATTCCAAGAATAAAAATATAGATCAGGTTATACTAAACAGCAGTAATATTGGAAAAACTGGAACTATTAATACAGAAAACTTTATTACAATACCAGAAGGAGATAAAGGATTGTTTATTGTAAATAAAGATTTAGTAAATTCAAGTGGAATTTCAATATCTGAAAAAGATAAGATAACTGTAGGAAATGGAGAGGTAGTATTTAATAACAATTCAGTTTCAAATGATAAAACTCCAGGTTTTTCATATTTGATAGAATCAAATGTTAAATTTACAGATATGGGATACTATATGGGTTCTGACTACTTCTTTGGAAAAATAGGTTTTAATCCTGAGAAAAATATAAGACTTCTTGGAGATGCTTTTTATGAATCAAGAGTGGTAAACAGAGCTATTCTTGAAAGTACAGGAAAGAGATATCTAAATGGAGCAGCAAATGAAAAAGAGCAGATGCAGATATTATTAGATAATTCCATAAAAGCTATGGAAGATTTTAATCTGTCTATTGGAACAGCTCTTACAAAGGAACAGATAAATAACCTTAAAAGTGATATCATATGGTATGTTGAAGAAGAGGTTAATGGAATAAATGTTCTTGTGCCTAAAGTGTATCTATCTAAAGAAACTCTTGCATCACTTGGTAATAATCAAACTGGAATGATGGCGGGGAATGGAATAAATATATCAGCTGTTGAGGTTAATAATACAGGAAGTATAAAATCTGATGGAAGTATTACTATCAACGCACAGGAATTTTTGAATAAATCTGTATTAGGTGATTTTAAAGCGCTAATAGCAGGAAATGATATAGAAATAGTTTCTGTAAATGATATTAAGAATATAGGTGCTGAAATATCAGCAGATAATAATATATCTTTGGAATCTATAAAAGGAAGTATATGGAACACAAGTACATCAAGAGAGAATACAAATCTAAATGATATAGTAATTGAAAGCTTTGAAAATGTAGGTGAAATAAAGGCGGGGAATAATATTTCTATAGCTGCTGCTGATACAGTAAGAAATACTGGTGCTGTAATTGAAGCAAATGAAGATGCTGTTGTTGTATCAAATAATATAGTTTTAGATACAATTCAAATAAATAATAGTGTAAATAAAGAAAAATATCAAAAAGAAACAAAAGAAAATATTGGAGGTTCTGTTTCTGGGAATAATATTCTTCTTGTAGCAGATAATAATATAGAAATAAAGGGATCTGATCTAGAATCAACTAAGAGTATTACTATGCTTGGAAACGAAATAAACATAGAAAGTGTAGAAAACTATTCTTATGAAAAAAATGGAAGTGGAAAAAATTATACTATAAAAGAAAAAGTAAATAATATAGGAAGTGCAGTAACAGGAGAAAATATTTTCATTTCAGCAGATAAAAATATTAATATAAAAGGTTCAGATATAATTGCTGACAGTGAACTTAGATTAAAAGCTGGAGGAGATGTAAATCTTACAGCTTCAATAGACAGTGACTATTATGAGCATCAGGAAAGTAAAAAGAAAAGTTTTGGAAGAGGAAAATCAACAACCGAGATAAAATATACGACTTCTCATAGTGGAACTAATCTGATTGGAGAAAATGTAAGCATAGAAAGTGGTAAGGATACAGTTATAATTGGAAGCAACATTCAAGCTGGACCTGAAGGAAGCGCTGTAATAAATGCAGGTGGAGATATTGTCCAAGCAGCTGTAAAGGATATAAACTACAGCTATAAGAAAACTACTAAAACAGGTTTTCTGGGACTTACAGGAAGTTCAAAATCTACTGAACAATATAAGGAAGAAGCTGTAAAATCAAATACAATATCAGGAATAGGTGGAACAAGTTATGATGCAGGAAATGGAATACTTTTAGAAGGAGTAACAGTTGTATCAATTGGAAATATAACTTTAAAAGGAAAAGAAGTAGCCATCAATCCTGTGGAAACACAGGCATATCAAGAAGAAATTAAAAAGAAAAAAGGATTCAGCAGCTCATTTAGTGGAGGAACTGCTAGTTTTTCATATGGAAAATCAAAAGATGAGATAAAAACTACACAGACTACTAATACAGCCTCTACAATAGTATCTCAAGGAAAGGTAGATGTAGAAGCTACTGAAGGAAAAGCTGTATTAAAATCAGTGGATATCTATGGAGAAACAGGAATAGATATTAAAGGTCATGAAGGGGCAGAATTAATTGTTGCAAAAGATAAGACAACAGTAGATGAAAAACATAAATCAAGCAGTATAGGAATTTCAGCAGGAGTAGCTAGCTCAATAAAAACTACAATAGATAATGTAAGAGATATAGATAAACTTACAGACTTCGGTGGAAACAGTTATGATATAGCAAATACAGCATCAGATTTAGTAGGTGCTATTAAAGAAGGTGCAGAAGCATTTTCAAAAATAAAAAACGATGGACAGCAAGAAGACAATAAAGCCCATACAGGAATGAAAGTAATTTCAACAGATATAAATAATTATATAACTGTAAGTGCTGGAGTAAACAAGAGTAAATCTGAATATCATTCTTCAAGTGAATCAACAGTAAAAAATAAACTTGAATCTAAAGGAGATATAAATATCAGCTCTGATGCTGGAAGTGTAATAATAGAAGGAACAGATATAAAGACAGAAAAAGATTTAAATCTATCAGCATCTAAAGATGTTGTGGTAAAATCTAGTAAAGATGAATACTCATCATCTAGCAGTTCTTCTTCTAAGGGTCTGAATGCAGATTTAACAGTTTCAACTAACCCTGAAACTTCTCTATTAGGAAGTGTAACAGCTTCTCAAAATAAAGGAAAAGGAAATAGTGAAGGAACTGTAAATATAAATTCTAAATTTGAAGTAAGAGGAACACATAAGGTAGAAGCTGGAGAAAAAGTAATATATGAAGGAGCCAATGTAGAAGCTGGAAGAGTGGAGATAAAAGGAGAGGAAGTAATAATTGCCTCTTCAAAAGATACTGAGAAGTCAAGCAGCAAAAATAGCAATAGCAGTATAAAAGTAACTCCAGGAGCCCCAGGTTTTTCTGGTGAAATTAATGTTGGACATAGAGAAGGCAATGGAGAAAAAGAGTGGGTAAGTGACCAGACTTCTATAATTGCAAAAGAAGGAGGGATAATTGAAAGTAAAGATTTTACTAACAGTGGAGCAATAATAGGTTCTGAAAGTGAAGAAAATAAACTGATAGTAAAAGCTGAAAATATAACAGTAGAACATTTAAAAGATAAAGATACAAATAAAGTAAGTGGTGGAGGAATCAACATAAAAGGAACAGGAGTTCCAAACTTATCAGTAGTAACAGGAGGGCAGGATAAGAGGCAAGATACAAATGCAACAGCAGTAAATACAGATTTTATAGTAAAAGGAGATAATAAAACAGCTGAGGAGCTAGGATTTAATACAGACTTGGATAAAGCCCAAGTCATAACAAAAGATGAAGATAAAGTATTAGATGCAGAACTTCATACAGATTTATTAAATCAGTCAGAAAGAGAAAAGATAGCAGACTTAGGAGTAAACTTATCAGAAATAATTCAATCAATAGTAAGTTCTGATTCAGGAGGAGTTCTTAACACATATAAAGCACATAAGTATGGACGTTTACTTGAAGCACATATAAATAAAGATCCAAGGTATAAAGGACTACTAGGAGACCCTAATATATCAATAGAAGATAAACAAAGAGTATTAAATGCAGCAGTGAATACATTTCTTACTAGTAGAGGTTATGCAGGACCACCATTAGAAGTTCTAATAGGAGAAGAAAGTCTTTTAGCAAGAGGAAAAGTAGTTATAAGTAAAGAAAAACTGAGTGGATTATCTTTCTTAGAAGATCTTGGACATGAATTAGGCCATCTGGTATCATATGATGATGGAAAAGAAGATACAGCTAAGATAGTAGAAGGTAAAATGGGGACTTTAGAAGAAACAGATACTCAAGGAAAATACAATGACTACTTAGAAATTTTGAAAGAAGAGTATAAGAATTTAAAAACAGAAGAAGAAACAAAAGAATGGCTTGCTAATATTCCTGATAACGAGAAAGAATATAAGTTTAATCAAGCTATTAGGAGTTTAGCAGTGCTTAAGGGTCAAAATTTTGGAGGGCATCAGTTTGGAATAATGGTTCCAGATGATCAAAATGAGTTTTTTGAAAATGGAACGTTAAAACAAAAATATAAAGACATGGGGTATCCTGAACCAGAAAAAATAGGAGATAGTTATGGTTGGACCTTAGCTGGACACAACTTTGAAGAAAAATATAAAGAAAATGGTAAAGAAAAGAGTAAAAATTATCTAATAGTAAAGTTTAATGAAACAGAAGATATTAATTCTGCTAAAGATTTACTTACTGGAACAAACAAACATAATGGAAACTATGAAAAAATAAATCCAAAAGATTTAATTATTCCAGGAAAAACAGACTCAGAAATGATTAAGCAAGTTTTTAATTCTGCTTTAAATTACCAAAAAAATACTGAAAATACTCCTGTTAACTATAAAATCCTTGGTCCTAATTGCAATACATGGTTTTTTAATTTATCAGAGATTAACAATATTCAAAATAATACTAGAGGGGTTGGAGCGTTTTATGCTGAACCAGGAACTAAAAAGGAGCTCGATCAAAATCTTTGGAAAGAAAATGGAGGAAAAAGTGGCAGATAAAAAAAAATTTCTTTTGATTGATTTATTCTTCATTATACTCATGGCTATATGTATATATTATGACCATTTACCAAATAAATTAAAAGTCAATTTTTTAATAGTTAATTTGATAAGTTCTTATGGAGTTATTTTACTTCCGCCAATAATATACTTAAAAAAATTAAAAATTAAAAAAGAAAAATTTTTTATTTTTTTTATAATATTTCAGTTATTTTATTTTTATGTGTTTATAGTATTTGCATTTTCAGATTTTAAAATAGAAGTATTAATGTGTACATTATTACTTTTTATGTTTATTGCTTTTTTTCCTACAAAGAAAGCTTTAAAGATTGCACTATCAATATTGGGGCATATATTTTTTATAGGGATATTTTTTCAAGTAATGTTTGCTTTAATTGATAATATATTTTATAGCTCTATTTTTACAATAATTTTTATAATAATTATCTTTATTTTTATAAAAGCAAATGTAAAAGATGAGATAGAGAGAAATGATTTATTAAAATTCAATGAAGCTACTTATTTATATTATTTACATGGGTTAATGTATTATATAATTTATCATTATATTCATGTTACTGTTTTTCAATTATTTTATTAAAATTGCTATTTTAAAGGTAGTCCAATTAACTTGGACTGCTCATTAAGATAGTTATTAAAAATTTAAATTAAAACTTAAAGGAGTTAATTATTGGAAATCAAGATAAAAAAATCTCAAAATGAAATAGAAATTATAAAAGATGATTCTATAAAATACGCAAAAATTTCAAAATTTACAAATATTTTATTTTTTTTATCAGTTATAGTATTTCTTATTATATCAAAAATGTATGGTAAGTTTGGTATATTAGGCTTCTTAACTTTTCTTCTTGGTGCAATTTTTATTATATACTATTATTCGTTATATTTTAAAAATCGTCATATAAATGAAGTTTTAAAAATTAATTTAGAAAATATAAAATTAGAATTCTTGAAAGATGGAGATATAGTATATTCAAAAGATATCCCTAGATGGAAAGTTATAAAAATAAAAAAAGAAATTCCTCCTTTTAAATTTTATGGAAAAAATAGATTTTTAAACATTATGGAGGAAGAATTAGTAGACAAAAGAATTCTAAAAATAATAACAAAAGATGAAGTTTTTTCATGGGGGTATAAAGTAGAAGAAGAAAAGATAGATGAAATAATAAAAATTATAAAAAAATTCTGGAATATAGAAGATTAATGTTTTATAGGCAGCCTAAGAGAATTTTAGGCTACTTATTAAGATATTAAAAAATATTTAACAAAATTAACTGGAAAATAAAAACTAATACTATTATATTAAGTGGATCAGCATTACCAGTTGAAGATTTTAAAAACTATATGAAAGAAAATGGAAATATGGCTAATATAGATCAAAGAGTTGACATAAATGATTTAGTAGGAACATTAGTTGGAGGAAATCCTGGGAATGTGAAAACTGATGATGCTATTTTAGAATTAGAAGATAAAAGTTTTATAGATTATCATAGTGGATACACAAAAGGTCAAGGACTAGCACCTATTGAACAAACAGCATTCCAAAACGGTAAAAATGTATTAGATAAAATAATGCAAAAAATGAATACAGCAAATTACTTAAAAAATAAGGAGGATAAAAATTGAAAACTTGGAAGTTAAGCTTAGTATTGATTTTTCTAATATTTTGTAACCACATAAAACTTGAGGCAAAACCAAGAATAGCAATACGTGTTTACCTTCATGCTTATGGAATAATAGAAAATGGAAAAATAAATGGAATAAAAATTTCGGAGAAAGATATTGAGGAAGTAGATGAAAGAATATACAAAGATTATGGGATAAGGTTTAGAGAAAATTATAGGATCATAGCGCCCAATAAAAAGAAAATTTTTGGGAAAAATTATATTCAATTTTACAATGATATAAAATTAATAGTAAATGGAAAGGAATATATTATTTCTAAAGAGCAAATAAAAATTGACCCACTTAATTCTAAAGATGGACCAGTTTATCCTTTTGAACCACCAATAGATATACGACATACAAAAGACAAAGAACTCATAATAGATATAGGAGAAATAGAAATACTAGATGAGAATGGAGAAATAATAAGAAAAAAAACTAAGATTCCACCAATCTTATTTAAAAAAAGTTATCTAGTAATCAAGTATAATAACATAAAAGGAACAGATCAAGAGACATTGTATAGAGGTTGGGCAGAAGATTTTCCAGAAGATTTAAAACAATTGTTAAAAAAATAAAATTAATATATTAAAGGTAGCCTAATTAGTTTGGGCTACTCATTAAGATATTAATAAAATTGGATTACTGTCAGTAAAATAGAAAAAAACGAAAAGGTGATAAAAACTATGAATGTGGAATTTGGAATTTTTGGTGAAAAAGAATTTATAGAAATTGATGAAAATCTATATAAATATATTTTTGATTCTTTAAAATGGGCAAATTCATATTATAATAAAAAGATGACAGTAAAAGGTATAAATCTAAAAGGAGATACTTACTTTGATAAAAATGGAATGGAAGAATTAAGAGGGATTATTAAAGCATGGATTGAAATTTTTTCTTATTCGCCCGAAAATTTTATTTTATATGGAGACTATAATTTAGAGGACAATGCTTATCAAGAAAATTTTTTTATTAAAAAAAATATTTTAAGTCAATTAAAAGAATTAACCGAAAAAATAGATGAAGCAAATTTAAAAAATGAATTGTTAGTTTGTACTATAGAAAATTATTAAAAAAGGAGAGATTTATGTTAATACATTGCTTTAAAATATTAGGAGAAAAAAATGAAATCTACATAGAAGATAATATTATTTTATATATTCGTGAAACTTTAAAGTGGATAGATACTTATAATGATGAAAAATTATTACAGCTAAATAAGGGAATTAATTACTATGGAATTACCTATTTGGATGCTAAAGGGATTATTCATTTGAAAAAAATTTTACTTGGATGGAAAAAGCTTTTTCAAAAAGCTCCTTCATACTTTAGACTAACAGGTTTATTTTGCTTTAATATCAATAAAAGAGAAAAAATTCCTTACTTAAAGCAAGAACTTTTATCCCAGCTGGATTCTTTAATTAACTTGTGTGAAACTGCTATAAAACAAAATAAAATTATTTACCATGGCGGAATATAGAATATTAATATTTTGATAGTAATAATATACTAAGTTTTATAAAAGGGGGAAATATGAGAAGTAGAAATAAATTCTTAATATTTTTAATAAGTACATTTTTCTTAAATATATCTTATTTATCTTTGGGAAATGAAAAAGATTATAGTTTTTTAATTAAAAAGGGAATGAAATATTTTAAAGATAAAAATTATGATTTAGCAGAAAAAACACGGAAACCAGTAGCAGATTCTGAAAATATTGAAGCACAGTTTTATATGGGAACTTTATATGAAGAGCAAAACCAATATGATTTAGCAGAAAAATATTATAGATTAGCAGCAGATAAAGGATATCTTCCAGCTCAAAATTATTTGGGACATTTATACTACTTCAAGAAAAAAGATTATAAGTCAGCAGAGAAATATTATCAAATGTCAGCAGATCAAGGAAGTGATTTTGGATATTGTGGCTTAGGGTATGTATATAATCTTTTAGGGAAAGAAGAACTAGCAGAAAAAAATTATTTAATAGGGGCTGAGCTAGGTGACCATGTGTCACAAAATAATTTAGGTGTGTTATACTCAAAGCAGGGTAGATATAGACTGGCATATAAATATTTCAAAATGTCAGCAAAGCAAGGTTATACACCAGCAAAAGAAAATTTAGAAGGGTTTAAGAAAAAATTATTAAACCTTAGTTTTAAAGAAAAGATATTATTTTATAAATAAAAAAATTATTTATGTTTATTAAATAATAGAGGTAACTGTTAAGTAAGTTACCTCTTGTTATAAACTTTAGGAATAGTAAGGAATATGGCTAAAGGATGTTGAGTCTCATCTCCACCATCATTAGCCATATACAACTGTGGAAAAATTCGGATGTTGAGAGAAATTTTATCTCTATATACAACAATTTTTTCTATAAAAGTTTTCAATATATTTTTAACAATGTTATCATCTTTAGATTTAAGGTATTCACTTAAATTTAAAGATGATTTTTTTGTTTATCTAAAAAATAGTTCTTTATCAAATAAAAGAATAACTGTTGAAACAAAGTCTATGCAAAATAAAAAAATTTTTACCATAAAAAAAGAATAAAATAAAAAAGTCCTCAGTATAAACTTACTGGGGATTTTTTGTGTTTAAGGGACATCTCAAATGTTCGCATTTATATACTTTTGCGAACACTTACATTTTTTGATATACCAAAAATTTCTTTAACTCATAATTTAATACACTATACTTACATGATAGATGATATATTATTTTCTTAAAAAAGTCAATGTTTTATATTTAAAAAATATTCTTTAAAAGTAATAAATAGACTACTGTTCGCAAAAGTATATAAAAGCGAACAGTAATAAGGAGTAATTATGACAATAAAGTCCTATAAAATCTAAAATTGGAAATTATTGACATGTTTTATATTTATTAAAATTATGAAAAAATATTTTTGGGAGGGAAAGATGATAGAAAAGATTATGAAAGCTGTAAAAAGTGGGAACAAAAAAAGAGGGAGAAATATTACCATAGGAGCAGTAGTGGGAATGCTTTTATCTTGTACAGTTGTAATGGGAACAACAGTAGAAGATATAGAGTTAGAAATAAAAAATGATGGTGAAATAATATTTGTTGATAAAGATGGAGTTATATTTATACCAGGGGAGGAAGAAGATCCATATCCTGATAATAAATGGAAAAATAATACTTATACAAACGCTACTATAATTTCTGGAGAAAATCCAGTTGGAGATGGATATGGGATCAAAATAGAGAATTTAGGAGCAGATAGTAATTTTAGCCTTATAAATAAAGGTTTAATTATAGGAGAGGGAAAAAATACTTCTAGCTATGCAATAAAGATTTTATCATCAACTACAGTAAAAGATATAACAAATACTGGTTTAATAATTGGAAAAAAAGGTAGTGGATATAGTTATGGTATTTCAAATGAAGGGCTTATAACAGGAATTTTAACAAATAATGGTTTAATAACAGGAACAGAAGCTGGACAGAGAGGTTATGGGATTGATAATGAGGGCAGTATAGAAATACTAATAAATAACGGTTTAATAACAGGATATGGAGGGAATACAGGAGCTGATTTAATTATTAATGATCATGGTAGTATAGAAAAGCTAATAAATAATGGTTTAATAACAGCAAAAAGAGCAACCGCAGTTAATAATCTTTATGGAACTATAACAACTTTGATAAATACAGGAGTTCTTTCTGGGGGAAATAATGCTATAGATAATTCTTTTGGAGATATGAATTCTATAAATAACTATGGACTTCTTGTAAGTGAAGGAAGCACTGTAGTGAAAAGTTATGGTGATGCAACAACTAACTTTGAGAAAAAATATGGACTTGCTTTTAAAGTTGTAAGTGACAAGTATGTATTGGATTCTACTTATTCAGGAGAATTTGGAAAAGCTTATACTGATACAATTGTAATCGGATATGAGAAAAAAGAAAATGGAGAATCTAATTTAGATAAGGAAATAAAAGGAACATATACAATAATTAATGCCAAAGCAAAAGAATCTTCCAGTGATGTAATAGGAACTGAAAGTTTAATGATAAAAAATGGAAAGTTATCATATGAGGATTCTGCTAGTGTTACTAAAGAAGAGAATATAGATTCGGATAAAAAATATATTTTAAATGGAATAACAGATACATTGTTTGTATCAATAGGGGAAAATAACCAGCTTGATAATTCAATGATAAACGCTTATAAAACAGCAATAAAATTTAATGATGATGGAGGAAATCTTACTCTGTCAGGTACAATAGTAAATGGTGGAGCAGATAGAAGTAGTACAGTAATCGCAGGAGGTAATGGAGCAGATACTTTGACATTACAAAATGGAACAATAATCAATGGAATTATTGATGGTGGAACTGGAAATGATACTCTTAATTTTGGAGACTCTGCAATAGTAAAGGCAAAATCAGCTCTAAATAACGATGAAATAGGAATTCTATATAATATATCTGGTTTTGAAAATATAAATGTAAATTCTAATGTTACATTTTATGAAAAAACTCTCAATGCAGCTGGAGAAGTAAAATCTTTAGAAGTAAAAGATGTGGAAAATTTAATAATAGGAAAAAATGGAGTACTTACTTTAAGAATAGATACAACAAATAGTAATGCTCATGCATTATCATCAAATATGGGTGGAAATATATCTTCAGAGGGAGGCTAATTGCTATTAGCACTAAATGGAGCAGGGAATGAAGACATAATAAGTTTTGGAGATACTATTTTAGGAGATGGGCTAGATGCTAATACCCTAGGAACAACATCCAAACTACATACTCTTAAAAAACTAACAGCAAGTGAGGTGGAAGTTATAGCAGTAGAAAATCTACCTGATGAAATATTTTATGAACAACTAAATAAAATATATCACGGAATTCTTTCTGTTGAAGATTTAATAGGAAACTTTAATGTAGATGATGATACAAAACTTTTAACTTTCTTAGGATATTTAAATGACATCTATGCAGGAAATCCTTACTCATATAGTTCTGAACTATCAAGAAAATCAGCAGGAATGTTTA
>OGIW01000471.1_pt1 | contig 34572 bp, 39 predicted proteins | sample 1571921 | NCBI WGS metagenome assembly OGIW01 (sample SAMEA2582112, study PRJEB24529) | metagenome | biome: Human gut stool | place: China | collected 2011 | reverse complement strand
GTTCTGTATATTCCGGATTCTCCGGTTTCTTCTTTGTAAGCGGAGAAATCTCGATCGGATGATCCATAACAAATGTAGGCTGGATTAAGTGCTCTTCTACAAACTCTTCGAAGAAAAGACTTAAAATATCACCTTTTTTGTGACGCTCTTCAAATTCTACATGATGTTCTCTTGCAATGGCTCTTGCCTCTTCCAGTGTGTGGATTTCATCAAAATCAACGCCTGCATATTTCTTAACGGCATCTACCATTGTAATTCTCTCGAACGGCTTTCCAAGATCCATTTCCACGCCGTTGTAAACAATTTTTGTTGTGCCGAGAACTTCCTGGGCAACATAACGGTAAAGATTTTCTGTAAGATCCATCATGCCGTGGTAATCTGTGTACGCCTGGTAAAGCTCCATAAGAGTAAACTCAGGATTGTGGCGTGTATCAAGACCCTCGTTACGGAATACACGTCCGATTTCATATACTCTTTCAAGACCGCCTACAATCAGTCTCTTTAAGTAAAGCTCAAGAGAAATACGAAGCTTGAAGTCCTCGTCAAGAGCATTGAAATGCGTCTCAAACGGTCTTGCTGCAGCGCCGCCTGCATTCGCAACGAGAATCGGTGTCTCTACTTCCATAAATCCCTGAGTATCCAGGTATCTTCGGATCGCGCTTAAAATTTTGGAGCGCTTAATAAAGGTATCCTTTACTTCCGGGTTCATGATAAGGTCTACATATCTCTGACGGTAACGAAGGTCTGTATTTGTAAGACCGTGGAATTTCTCCGGAAGAACCTGAAGGCTCTTTGATAACAGAGTTACCTCAGAAGCATGAATGGAAGTTTCTCCTGTTTTTGTTTTGAAAACTTCACCTTTAATACCGATAATATCGCCTACATCAAGTTTTTTGAAATCCTTGTAGGACTCTTCTCCTATACTGTCTCTTGCAACGTAAGACTGGATTGTGCCCTGTAAATCCTGTACATGACAAAAAGATGCCTTTCCCATGACACGTTTGGACATCATACGTCCTGCAATCACTACAGTTTTTCCTTCCAGTTCCTCAAAACTGTCTTTTACTTCCTGGCTGTGGTGTGTTACATCAAATTTTACGATTTTAAACGGATCTTTCTCATTTGCCTGTAAGTCCGCCAGTTTTTCACGACGCACCTTAAGGAGCTGATTTAAATCCTGTTCCTGCTTCTTCTGCTCTGCCATTTTGGTTCCTCCTGTTTTATTCTTCCTCTCAACTCCGAAATCTCTGCTCCGCAGAGACGCCCTTTCGGGCTTCTCATTTCGTCGTTGTACGCTCGGGTGAATGTGAATACTCGCTTCGCTCGTGCTCACATTCCTTCCTCGCTACACGTTTCGCTGGATTTCCAGTACCTTGTACTGCATCACGCCTGCCGGCATTTCCACTTCTACAATGTCCCCTTTATGTGCGCCGATCAGCGCTTTTCCTACTGGAGATTCGTTGGAAATTTTTCCTTCCAGGCTGTTTGCCTCTGTAGAGCCTACGATTTTCAGCTCGATATCTTCTTCAAACTCAAAATCATGAACTTTTACTTTACATCCTACGCTGATTTTGTCAAGGTCTACTTCATCCTCTACAACAACCTCTGCGTTTTTCAGAATCTTTTCAATTTCCTCGATACGTGCTTCTATATCTCTCTGTTCATCTTTTGCTGCATCATACTCTGCGTTCTCGGATAAGTCGCCCTGTTCTCTGGCTTCTTTAATTTTCTCTGCTACTTCTTTTCTTTTTACTACTTTTAAATCATGCAGTTCTTCTTCTAATTTTTTCAGTCCTGCATAGGTAAGTAAGTTCTTCTTTTCTTCCATTTTCCTTACTCCTTTTCCACTCTTTTTCTAAAAAAGGTTAGAGATACTCTAGGATATTCACAATTTCAGTATTATACCCAAAACCTCAGCTATTGTCAAGGTTTTTACTCCATTCTCCCGAGGAGCTTCTCCAGCTCTTCATAACTGCTCACAAGATTCGTTTCCCGCCGAAGCGCTGCGCTGTGGCGCATTCCTGCCGTATACCATGCCACATGCTTGCGCATCTCCCGAATGCCTGTAAATTCGCCTTTTAAGTCAATCTGCATTCTGGCATGGCGAAGGATCATTTCCCGTACTTCTTCCACAGACGGACGAGAAAGTTTTTCCCCTGTCTCAAAGTAATGGTTCAGTTCCCGGAAAAGCCACGGATTTCCTCTTACCGCTCTTCCTATCATCACACCGTCGCATCCGGTTTCTTTTATAAGCGCCTCTGCTTTTTCCGGAGAATCCACATCTCCGTTTCCGATTACAGGAATAGATACCGCTTCTTTTACTCTGCGGATGGCATCCCAGTCTGCCGTCCCGGAATAATACTGCTGCCGCGTTCTGCCGTGAACCGCAATCGCCGCCGCTCCTGCATCCTCCACACGCTTTGCAATATCTACAATATCCACCGGCTCATTTTCAAATCCAATGCGGACCTTTACAGTAAGCGGTTTTTTTATTGCGGAAGAAACGCTTTTTACGATTTTCACGATCAGTTCCGGATTTTTTAAAAGAGCAGAACCCTCTCCGTTATTTACCACCTTTGGAACAGGACAGCCCATGTTAATATCCAAAATATCAAAAGGTCTCTCCTCAATCTCAGCAGCCACCCTTGCCATCAGCTCCGGTTCGCTTCCGAAAAGCTGCATCGATACCGGGTTCTCACATTTATCAATTTCCATCAGAGCCTCTGTATTTTTATTATGGAAGGAAATCGCTTTTGCGCTGACCATTTCCATACATATAAGACCGGCTCCCTGCTCCTTGCAGAGTTTTCGAAAAGGAAGGTCTGTAACGCCTGCCATAGGCGCAAGAACAAAGGGATTATCAATCTGAACGTCTCCGATTTTCCACTTCATCTTCATTCTTCGCCGTCCGCTTTCTTTTTTAATTCTTCCTCCGGAACATCTCCGAGGAAAAATACTTTATAATACATTTCCAGAGATTCCAGAAGATCTCTCTTCTCTGTCTGGATCTGTTTGATTTTTAATGCGCTTCCAATCTCATCAAAGCAGGCGTCTGCCTCCAGCGCTTCTGTCTTAAACTGAAGTCTTCCGTCCTCGTCAAATTCCAGAGTGAGGACGCCGCCCACATCTTCTGTAAAAAGAACGCACATGATCTGAAGCTCCTGCTTCACATGATCCGGCAGAGAATTAAAATCCTGATTAAAATAATATTTCTGTTCGTATGCGCTTGCGCCGCATAATACGATATTTTCCTGATACATAAAGTACCCCTTTCTATACGTAGCTGTAAAGCCCCCGGACAGATACCTCCCCGGCACCAACTGCTTTTTCTGTTCCATCTGAAAGCCTTACAAGAAGTTCTCCTTTGTCATTGATTCCTGTACACACTCCCTCATAAGGATTGTTTTTATCAAGAATCCTCACAGGCTGTTCGTAGTTTGCCAGTATCTCTTCATACTCGTTTTTCAGAAGAGAAAGGTCGTGTGTTTTCTCGAATATCTCATAATTTTTCTCGAATGCTTCCATGACAAGGGCGATCACCTGATTCCTATCTGTCTTTTTTCCGGATTCCAGAAAAAAAGAGGTCGCCTTATCTGAAAGCTCCGGGGAAAATTCCGGTATGTTTACATTAATTCCGGTTCCAATTCCCACATATCGGATTTTTGAACCGTTAAGTCCCATTTCAGTGAGAATCCCGCAGATTTTCTTTTTGGAGATCACCACATCATTGGGCCACTTGATCTCCGGGGAAAATCCAAGCTTTCTCACCGCCTGCGCCACGGAAAGTCCCATGACAAGCGTCAGCATGGGCGCGTATTCCGGAGCAAAAGAAGGACGGAGAAGAATCGTCATCATGACAGACGTTCCCTCCTCCGCTTTCCAGGCTCTTGTAAACCGTCCCCTTCCGGCGCTCTGAAACTCTGCCACAGCAAGGGTTCCATGTTCTGCCCCGTCTTTTTCCAGTTTTTTTATCCATACATTCGTAGAATCTGTTTCCTTTGCAAAATGGACGGTTTTGCCCGCCCATTTTGTATGTATTGCTTTTGAAATTGTATCTTTTGTGTATAAAATATCCATCATTTCTCCGGTACTCCCAGAGTTGCCGCCATCACTGCCTTGATGGTGTGCATACGGTTTTCCGCCTCGTCAAATACTTTTGACTGGGGAGATTCAAATACCTCATCTGTCACTTCCATATCTGTGAGATTAAAACGCTCTCCCATTTCTTTTCCGATTTTTGTCTTTAAATCATGGAATGCAGGGAGACAGTGAAGAAAGATTGCCTTAGGACCTGCGTTTCTCATCACCTGTTTTGTCACCTTATACGGTGTAAGGTCATGGATTCTTTCCTCCCATACTTCGTCCGGTTCTCCCATAGAAACCCACACGTCTGTATAAATAACGTCTGCGTCTTTGCTTCCTGCTTCCACATCTTCCGTGAGAGTGATGGTTCCTCCGGAAGCTTCTGCATACTGGCGGCACTGTTCTACCAGTTCCTCATTTGGGAAATATTTTTTGTCTGTGCAGGCAGTAAAGTGCATGCCAAGCTTGGAGCAGGCAATCATAAGAGAATTTCCCATATTGTAGCGGGCGTCTCCCATGTACACGAGGCGGATTCCCTTTAAGCCGCCGAAATGCTCTCTGATCGTAAGCATATCTGCCAGCATCTGTGTAGGGTGATACTCATTTGTAAGACCATTCCATACAGGAACTCCCGCGTGAGCTGCAAGCTCCTCCACAATCTCCTGTCCAAAGCCTCTGTATTCGATTCCGTCATACATACGTCCCAGCACGCGCGCCGTATCTGCAATGCTCTCTTTTTTACCAATCTGAGAACCTTTCGGATCAAGATATGTACTGCCCATTCCAAGATCATGGGCAGCCACCTCAAAGGCACATCGGGTTCTTGTGCTCGTCTTCTCGAAAATCAGGGCAATATTTTTGCCTTTATAATATTCGTGAAGCTCCCCCGCTTTTTTCTTTGCCTTTAATTCTGCTGCTAAATCAAGCAGATACATGATTTCTTCCGGTGTAAAATCTTTTAAAGTAAGAAAATTTCTGCCTTTTAAGTTCATATCCTTATCCTCCCTGCAAGTCGTTATTTTGTATTATCTGTCTCTGTGATTTTTTCCAGAGCTTTTTCTGCTTTTACATCTTTGTCTACTACAATTTCTTTTAAAGAAGCGGCAAGCCCTGCAATTCCCTGAATGTCAGACGGAATAATGATTTTTGTAGCTCTGCCGTCCGCCGCTTTTCCGAACGCCTCAAGGCTCTTCAACGTAAGAACTGCATTATCTACACCTGCTTCTTTGATCATGCGGAGACCTTCCGCTGTGGCGCTCTGTACTTTAAGCACAGCTTCTGCCTGGCCTTCCGCCTCTTTAATCATGCGCTCTTTCTGTGCCTCTGCACGAAGGATCGCTGCCTGCTTTTCCGCTTCTGCGTCAAGAATTGCCGACTGTTTTTTACCTTCTGCAACAAGAATCGTAGAACGCTTCTCGCCTTCTGCGATCAGAATTGCTTCACGGCGTTCACGCTCTGCCTTCATCTGTTTTTCCATTGCGTCCTGAATGGCAGCCGGAGGCATGATATTTTTCAGTTCCACACGGTTTACCTTGATGCCCCACTGGTCTGTTGCTTCATCGAGAGACGCTCTCATTTTTGTGTTGATTACCTCACGGGAAGTCAGCGTTTCATCAAGTTCCATATCACCGATAATATTTCGGAGTGTTGTTGCGGAAAGATTCTCGATCGCCATAATCGGGTTGTCTACTCCGTATGCATAAAGCTTTGGATCTGTGATCTGGAAAAATACAACCGTATCAATCTGGATTGTTACATTATCTTTTGTGATAACCGGCTGCGGCGGAAAATCCACAACCTGTTCTTTTAAGTTTACTTTTCTTGCTACGCGCTCAATGAACGGCAGTTTAAAATGAATACCGGTTCCCCATGTATCCCGGTATGCCCCAAGGCGCTCCAGAACAATTGCGTATGCCTGCGGCACAATACGAATACAGGAAGCTAAAATCCATAATGCCAGAAGAATAATAATTACAAGAAAAATCATACCACCCATAAATTAAACCTCCTTAACTTCTTTTACAATCAGTTTTACACCATGTATTTCTTCAATCTCAACTACCGCATTTTCCGGGATTTTTACGGAGTCGTCCGAGGTTCGCGCCGTCCACTCTATGTCGCGAATCCTCACATGCCCTGTCTGGGCAAGATTGTCAATTTTTTCGATGACAACTGCTTTTTTGCCTAAGAGACTTTCCGCATTTGTCTTCTCAACATTACGATTCATATACCGCACTGCTACAGGTCTTGTAAAAACAAGAAGTACAAGTGATACTGCAAAAAACAAAACAAACTGCAGAAAAACACCTGCCCCGCAGTATGCGGCAACGGCAGCCACAAGCGCGCCGCCTGCAAACCAGATCGTTGTAAGTCCCGCCGTAATTGCCTCAATGAGAAGAAGAACGGCAAGAATTCCAAGCCATATCATAGGTGCCATAAAAATCCCCCTTTCTCTATATTTCCTCTGTACAGCTTCTGTCAGCCCCGGCGCTGCCTGGAAACCTCATACATCAGGATACCTGCTGCCATAGCAGCATTCAGAGATTCCACCTCTCCGCACATGGGAATCCGAATCAGACAGTCTGCGCTTTCTGCCGCCGGATCCGTAAGTCCCTTTCCTTCGTTTCCTATAAAAAATGCAGTTCCCCCAAGATAAGATTCCCTGTCATAAGAATTTTTCCCTTTTAAATGAGCTGCAAATGTACGGACAGATTTTTCTTTAAGCTTCTCCTTCCATGATACCACATCTTCTATATACAGAAAAGGCATTCTGTATATAGAACCCATAGTGGAACGGATCACTTTTGGATTTGTTACATCTACACAGGTTTTTGTGAGAAGAACGCCTGTAATGCCGGCGCCCTCCCCTGTCCTGAAAATGGTCCCCACATTTCCCGGATCCTGTAAATCCTCCAGAACCATGAGAAAAGGCTTTTCACCCCGAAAAAAAACTTCTTCAGTATAGACAGGTTTTTTTAATACAGTAAGCACCCCCTGGGGCGTCTGCGTATCGCTCATCTGACGAAACACAGGATCCGCCACAATTTCATGATCAAGAGACTCCTCTTTTATTTTTCCCAGGATTTCTTCATCTTCGGAAAGAGACTCCGCCACATAAACTCTGGAAATCCAGTCTGCCGGAGCTTCCCGGAACATTTTTCTGCCTTCTGCCGTAAAAAGTCCCTGCTGTCGTCTCGCCTTCGCCTTCTGGTTTAACTGTATTACATTTTTTACCTGACTGTTGTTTGCACTTGTAATCATAAGCTTCTCCATTTTTACCGCATAAATGCAGGATCTGCATTTAAGTCCTGGTTTTTTCCGATTGCAATAATAGAACAGCCTTCCTGTAAAACTTCTTCCGGTCCGATATTTACATCAACCTGCTCATTTTGTTTAATTCCGATCACATTGATGCGATATTTTTCACGGATCTTCAGCTCCATAAGAGATTTTCCCACCCAGTCGTCCGGGATTTTAAATTCTGCAATACTGAATTCTGAAGAAAGCTCAAATACGTCCACATATCCGTTTGTCATCAGATTTTTTGCGATACGGAATCCCATCGACTGTTCCGGATAAATCACTTTATCTGCCCCGATCTTATCGAGGATACGTCCATGCAGAGCGTTCGTTGCCTTTGCCATGACAAAAGGAACCCCAAGCTCCTTCGCCTGCATAGTCGCCACAATGCTCGCCTCAATATCATCTGAAATAGCAACCACAACAACATCTACGTTCTGCACGCCCAGAGATTTCAAAACTCCCGGTTCACGCACATCTGCCCTTACAGCATATGTTACCTTATCCGCAACTTCCTGTATTTTTTCATCATTTACATCTACTGCAAGAACATCACTGTTAGACTCTGCAAGCGTTTCTGCAAGCGTGATTCCAAACTGTCCAAGACCAATGACTGCAAAAGATTTATCTCTCATCTTTTTTATATTCCTCCAAAAGCTGTATATACCGCTTTTAACCAATCATAATATCTTCTTCTGCCAGATGTGTGTTCTCCGGCCTTTTCTGAGAATGCGAAATTACCGCAGAACCAAGAGTAAGCGGTCCGATCCTTCCCAGAAACATAGTAAGAATAATAATCCACCGTCCCATTGTAGACAGCTTCGGTGTAAGATTTCTGCTCAGCCCGACTGTACCAAGCGCAGACGTTACTTCATACACAATATCCTCAAGAGGTACGCCGTGCTCCGATGCAGCCAGCAGCAGCGTCATAACAATCAGGGTGGAAAAACCGATGCCAACTACCACGACTGCAGAGCGTATGTAATTTTCCCGCACCTTTCTCCCATATGCCTCCACGTCTTTTTTCCCTCTTAAATTGGAAACGAGGGTCATAAACATGACTGCAATACTTGTTGTTTTTACACCGCCGGCAGTTCCCATAGGCGAACCGCCGATAAACATAAGCACAAGGCACAGTACAATAGACGCATTGCCAAACGCAGTCTGGTCAATGGTGAAAAATCCTGCCGTACGCGTTGTGACAGACTGGAATGCCGCTGCCATCAATCCTTCTCCTATGGATTTTCCACGAAGAGTTGCCGAATTTTTGTATTCAAAAAGATAAATTAAAAAAGTTCCTCCCAGTATCAGAACAAGGGTCATCGTAATCGCAAGTTTACTGTGAAGTCTCAATGTTTTAAACATTCTTTTATAGGAAATTTCTTTTTTCACTACTTTTTTTATCTTATCCCAGATGTCCCACCATACAGTAAAACCAAGACCGGCAGATATAATCAGCCCCATTGTTGTAAAGTTTACGAGAGGATTATCTACATAAGGCGCAAGGCTTGTTTCTCCCAGAATATCCACACCTGCATTACAGAATGCGGAAACTGCCGTAAAAACAGACTGGGCGATTCCCTCTGCAAGCCCGAACTGGGGAACGAAACAGAAGGAATAGCAAATGGCTCCCACCGCCTCTGCGCCGAAAACACAGAATACCACCCTTCTTACTACCTTTACAAGTCCCGACATCTGGTCAAGATTATAAGATTCCTGAATCATACGCCTGTTGCGCATGGAAATCTTCTTGTGAAGGCTCAAAAAAATCAGATTTGTAAGAGCGATCACTCCGATTCCCCCTATCTGGATCAATATCAGTATCACAACCTTACCGATTATCGTCCAGTGGGTTGCCGTTACAACCGTTACGAGCCCTGTCACACAAATACAGGTAGTAGAAGTAAACATGGCATCTGTAAAGGAAGTCGTCTCTCCGGGCACAGTACAGAACGGCAGCCAGAGAATTAGTCCGCCTACAAAAATTACCCCCGCAAAGCCAAGGGTAATTATTTGTGATGTATTTAATTTGTAAAACTTTTTAATTAAACTATGAATGTCCATAATTATATATATTATTTTACAGTATTTTTGTCGTAATTATGTGAAAGTGAATTGCAGATCTCCCACTGATATTCGGAAACATTTTTCTTCATTGCAAGAGCTTCGTTAATATCAAAATCAACAAACTCTCCATGACGGTATCCTACTACACGGCATGTTTTGCCCTGTAAAAGAAGGTCTACTGCCATTGCACCCATCATAGATGCGTACACACGGTCTTTACATGTAGGGCTTCCGCCACGCTGCATATGTCCAAGAATGGTAGCTCGTGTCTCAATTCCTGTAGCTGCCTCAATACGCTGTGCCATAGCTTCGGAATGTCCGATACCTTCTGCATTAACAATGATATGATGTTTTTTACCTTTTTTACGGCTCTCAATAATATTGTTAATGAGTCTCTGCTCATCATAATCATATTTTTCAGGAATGAGAACGTCCTCTGCACCGTTTGCAATTCCACACCACAGAGCAAGGTATCCTGCATTTCTTCCCATAACCTCAATAATGCTGCATCGCTCATGAGATGTAGAAGTATCGCGAACCTTGTCGATAGCTTCCATTGCTGTATTTACAGCTGTATCAAAACCGATTGTATATTCTGTACATGCAATATCAAGGTCGATTGTTCCCGGAACACCGATTGTATTGATTCCCAGATTTGCCAGCTTCTGCGCTCCTGCGAAAGAACCGTCACCACCGATTACAACAAGACCGTCAATGCCGTGTTTTTTACAAACCTCTGCTCCTCTTCTCTGACCTTCCTCTGTACGGAACTCTGCACATCTTGCAGTATAAAGAACAGTACCGCCCCTTTCAATCGTATCAGATACGTCCTTTGCGCTCATATCCACGATTTCTTCGTTTAAGAGTCCGTTATATCCTTTATAAATACCTTTTACATTTAAGCCGCTGCTCAATCCTCTTCGAACTACTGCGCGAATTGCCGCATTCATTCCGGGAGCATCTCCCCCACTGGTCAGAACACCAATCGTTTTAATCTTCTTCTCTGCCATTTTATTTTCCTCCATCTTCTGAGCCCAGCGCCGGTATAAGAAGGACATCGACGCTGTCAGGTTCTACACATATTCGGTTATAGTGTATAGCATTTTTACAAGTTTTTCAATACTCTTTGCACAAGTAAATATGAATTTTAACCCTTGAATATCATTCTTTTTTGTGTTTTTCATAGATTATTATACCTGATTTTACACGATATTTACAGTATTTTAAATTTTTTCGTATCATTCGAGTATCATACACCGTCAGAAACAATAGTCTTTCTCATATCTTTACTTAATGATTGATAGGGGGACTAGCCCCCTAGAGGATATATTTGTATAGTTAATACCCAAACTGTAATGTCGGATGAAGTCTTCTGTCTATGGATTTTTGCCCTTTTGTGACTGCTCTGGCTAAAACTTCATTATCTTCTGTTTTCAATTCTGCGTAACAGGTTACATTAATCGGATTCTGCTGATTATTCATCATAGCCATTGCTACTCCACGAGCCACTGCGTTGGTTAGCACTTCTTCGCTTATTCCTGTAGATTTTGAGTTAGAGAGAATACTGTCTGCAATCATAGACATGGTTCTTCTGTTTTCAAGAGGAAGGACTGCTTCTGTACCGGCTTCACCAACACCAATCACGGAGGCATTATTAAATAAACCTCCTTTCTTATACCAGTTTAATGAAAAGTTTGGTGTTTGGAAATACTTTCCTTTTCCAAGTTGGTGCGTATCCCAAGAAGATATATATAATTGTGGAACTGGTATGTGTACGGACTGAAAACCGTTCGCAAAAGATTGAGCTGCGTTTTGTCCAACAGAATACATATCCCCTACACTATTGGTGATTCTATTTCCTAAATTAGAAAATTCAGATACAATTGCGCTCATTTCCGATGAGGTTTTCTGATTCATATCTTCTAACACATTAAATATTTTCTGCCCTATAGAATCCCAATTATTCGATGTGATATTCCAAATGGATTTTGTGTAACTTTCCACATTTTTAAATATCTGTCGCATTTTTTCAGACGAAGCACTTTTCATTTTATTCAGGGATTCGTTTACAGAATCGTAAGATGAAGTCCAATCAGTTTTTGAAGATTCACTTACGTTTCCAAATGCTTTTGATGCCTCGCTATCTACTTTTGAAAAGCTCTCATTCGCCGAATTCGCTATCGCTTTTGCTGATTGTTTTGCATTTTCTTCTGCGGACTTCATATTATCGCTAACAGCTTTTTGAGTGATTCCCATATTCGTTTCTGCACTTTGTTTTACTGTAGTGAAAGCTTCTGGAAACTTTTCTTTCATCATTTGGATAAAATCGTTAGTTGGAATTCCGGCCGCTTCTAATGCCATCACAACTGAATCCAAAGCATCCTGAGCATTTTCGCTAGATATGCCAGACATATCCAAACTTTGTAATACGCCTCTATATTGCTGGTCAAATTCACTTCCAGACACGGAAAGTTCATCTAACGAAGATCGCATTGCCGCCCAAGCTTTGGATACAGAGATTCCAGAAAGGTCTATTTGTTCTGCCGTTTGAGAAAAACCAGTGCCAAGCTGCTCTACTCCTTGAGTTAATAAATTGATACTATCTGCTGTTTTAGACGTATAAAATTCATTGTTCTGAAGTACCATATTTATTTCTTCTGTAGACAGTCCCCATTCAGAAAATTTCGCAATAATTCCATCTACCATTTCTTGTGCTGATTTTCCTGAATCTTCGTAAGAGTCTATCATTTTACGTATTTCATCTGCTTGCGAATTACTTATTGTGTTAAGATTTTGGAGTCTTCCAGCCAAATCATTAATTGTGCCGCCCATATCCGATAATTTGCCATTTCCGCCCATGAGCTTCTCTACAAATTTAGCCAATGCTTCCGTAGCAATTGGAATAGCCGCAATTAATCCAATACCTGCACCAGATGCTCCTATCGCAGATAACAGAGACTTAAATCCACCTTTTGCTGCTGTGCCTGCCGCACTACCTGTCAACTCAATAAATTTCTTAACCGCCTCAATTGGCTTTGCAAGTATACTAAATGATCCACTTAATAAAGTAGTCGCACCTGATGCAATCTTTGAAATTCCGTTCCAAAGATTCACAACGCCATTTAACAGTTTCCATGAAGCAAAAAGAGAACCAAACGTAACAACAAGGGCTTGCGTCTCTTCTTCGTGCGTACTAACCCAATCCCCAAATTTTTGGAGAAGACTTGTTATTCCCTCAAATGCTTTGATTACTGTATCACCTGCCCATCGTCCCAGAGGCTTCAGAAAATCATCCAGTAACCACCTTGCCAACGGTTCAACGGCCTGTATTACTTTATCTAATGCCTCAAGTCCAGCTGAAAGCAGGTTCAGAAATTTAGGAACTGCATCCTGAATTGTCCAGGAAGCAATAGGGAGAAGCACTTCCTTCCAGAATACAGCAAGTCCATCCCCTACATGTTCGGCAAGTGGTTGTAATGCTCTCAAAAGCACATCAACACTTTTTAGCAAAGGCGTAAAATTAAGAGCCTCTGCCCATTCTGCAGTAGCCCCTGTTATCTTTTTTATAGTACCAAGAACTGTATTAGCTAAATCAAAAATGTGCTGTATTATACGCGTCCCAACTTCTGCTTTTTCCCAGGCTTCCTGAAATTTTCTTGTAATTCCTCCTATAGTATTTAGAATATTTTGAGAAATTTGAAGAATATTTCCCAGAAACTCTGCGCCTGTTCCATTCGTCCATACTTCCATGAATGAATTACCAACTGAAATTGCAACTCCTCTTAATCCATTCATAGCGTATTGAGCCGCTGCTACTGTTGATGCTCCTTCTTTGTTCCATGCCTGTTCAAAAGGCTTAAACAAAGACCCAAATATCTTTTTAATCTTATCTGCAAAAGCTTGAATATCTGATGCAATTGGGGAGTCAACAAACATATTTTCTGGAAGAATCTCCCCTGAACCTATGATTGTGCCAGGTAAAGATGAGCCTTCTGCTCCTTCAATTGCCGCTGTAAGCTGATTTAATTGGTCAAAAGAAAGAACTGAAAGGGTTTTCTTCAACTTTTTGGCGCTATTATTGGCTTTATCCAGAGATCCAGAAGAAGTTTCTCCAACTTTCTGTAAGCCTGAAGCATAATCTTGTACAATACCAACCGCTTGAGGAACAAATTTTTTTCCCATTAAAGCTGCAAAAAACTGTCCTACTTTATTAAGCGCCTGAGACATCACCTTGATGAAAGATGTTAATATAGGTGCTACCACTTCAACCACTGGGGCAAAGGCCACAGCAAAAGCATTCTTCAGCTGCATTAAAGCTGATACTACAGAAGAAATACTCTTATTATAAGACGTTGAATACTGAACCAAATTATTGCTACCTTCTACAATAGCGTTCTGAATTGCAGAAATCGTTTGAAATACAGAACTGTAGAGAAGTGACATTCCCATCATTCGTCCGATTCCAAAACTATTTTTGCTACCTGCTCCTGAATTTCTGGAAAAGGATCTATTTATTTTTTCAATCATCTTTCTCATTTGCGGAGCATTTTTTAATAAACCTGCAAAGTTATTTTTTAATTTTTCCGTAATTCCTACGGTACTTTTTAAAGAATTTCGAAAATCATCCATCTTGTCCGGTAACGATGCAATGATATTTTTCAAATGCTCCCAAACTTTTGTACGCGTCAACTTTTGGGATTCAGAATTTAGTTCTTCCAATTTATTATTCAAAGAATTCACATTCATACCGATTCCATTGAGTACACCACCTGCATTTGTTCCAAGTTCCTGAACAGCCTCACTAAAATTAGAAATATGAGAGTAGGATTCTCCAAATACCGCTTTCATTGCTTCCTGGCTGTATCGCATACTGTTCTGAAGAATATCTACACTTTGTATCTGGTCTTCAATTCCAGGAACGATACTTCCTCTATCAATAGGAATGTTTGCAATCTGTTGATCTGATAACGCTTTCAACTCTACTTGCTTAGCCTTGAGAATATCTAATTTATTGGTCAAAGCTGAAATATCATATTCAAGAGCCCGAAAGCCTTGAGTATTAATATTGGCACCAATATTTTTTAATTTTTCTTCTTTTTCAAAAAGTTTGTCCAATTTAGAAGAAGTTTCCTCTATTTGATTTTCTATGGAACTCAAACTTCCAGTTGCTGTAAAATCCAACCCAACATCCTTAAAGTAATGTCTAAGAGCTTCAATCCCCGCTTCTAAACCAGACGCATTAAGCCCCAAATCAATAGGCTTTCCGTCTAATGCATCAACTGACTTTCGAATTTTCCCAACACACTTTTCAAATTCGGTTCCAGATTTCAAACTTTTTGAAAAATCAAAACCACTAATATTTTGAAGTCCTTGAAATTTTTCTCCAAGCTTTCCCAGTGTCTCTGCAAGTTTCTCTAGAGATCGATTAGCCGAATCAGCATCTGATTTAATTTGAAGCTCTAATGTATCAATCGTATTATTTACCATAATTTCACCTCCAAACTTTACAAGGGCAGCGACTATCTGCTTAATAGCCGGTTATAACAAGAAAAGCGGACAACTACACTCTCCCATATGTAGTCAGCCGCTTTCATTTATTAATATTGGTTATAAAAAAATTCGACTTTTTAATCTATCATCTCCTTTTGCCCAGAGAATTTCTGGAAGCAGACAATAAATAGAACGCCGAATTGTCTCTTCATCATTAAATGTTGAAATATTTTTTACTGTCACATTTCCTTTAAAACGCTTCTCATAAAAAGAATACAGATCCCAAAGGATTACATCCGGAAGCTCGTCCAATAGCTTTAATATTTCCAAAATTCCGCGCCACCCATCTACTGCCTCATTCAGTAGAAGAGATCGCGTCTCCTTTATTCTTAACAGCGGGATCATCTGTATCCGCTCAAACTCCTTTGCACTTATAGTATTCTTCAACTCCGCCGGAGTATATTTAAAGTTAAAACTGTAAATATGTGCTGTATGTGCGTGGTACATTTTTTTTAATTTTTTCAACTGAAACATATTCATATTTATCGCCTCCAAATGAAATAGACTGCTAGAACCATTTCCACAAAACAAAAAAGATTTCCGATAATATCTGATTTATTTTCTAAACTTTTACCTGCCTGATAGCCAAATAAGCAGGCTGCAAATATCAGAAACAAGGTGGTAAATACTCGAATTGAATTTAATATCATTATATTTCTCCTTTTTTATTTTTTTCGGACTTTTTAGGTGTTGGATGTACTTTCGTAATAACCGCTGTCAGTTCATTTCCAAAAACCGTCTTTCTAACACCTACACCGATTTCAAGATAGTCTCCTATCCTCGCAACATCATCAAAAGCCTTAACTTTGACTTTTGCACCAGCATAATCAATTTCGTAAGTATAAAGTGTGTACCGCTGCCCAGTTTTGCTCGTTCCTTCATAGCTACTTTTTCCGATAACTTTATATTTTTTATTCTCCATTCTTTTATTCTCCATTTCTTTCACTACATTATAATTTTCGTCCTATTTCGGCTTGTAGGAGGGTAGGCAGTATATTCCTACCCTAAAAATATTACAAGTCTTTTTTGTTTTTTTATTTTCCATAACCTTTTACATTCCGTTCTGAATTATCCTCATAGACATAATCAAGGTGTCCAGTATTAATAAACCCTTCAACCGCTTTCTTATAATCGCCACCCATTAAAGCCAATTTTTCCATAAAGTCCGGCTCCAAGCTTGAAAGCTGCTTAATTCTTTCCTGTCTTTCCGTTTCGTTTTCAATATTTCCAACCAGATCATAAATTCTTTTTTCTTCTTCTTTTGTTAATTTGTATTCTGTCGGAACCGCACTCCGTCCCCATAATTCCTCAGCTTCTTTTATAGAATCATTTTTTGTCAAAAAGTTTGAAGCCATTGCCAGCATATACGCCGGCTTATCTTCCTCCAAAAGATCACGCCCGATAAAGTTTGGGTAGTGACCAGCATAAGCAGTAATAGCGGTTACTGCGTTATTATGAACACGGTTCAATGCGCTCATAAAGGCCTTAGAATCTGGAGTTTTGACATAGTAACCATTTTCCTTGGCAATCTCCGAAAATATACGGGAACCAAAAAAGCTGTTTTTTGTTTCTCCTTCCAAAACCCTCAGCTCCTCAACTCCCAGAGGAATCTCAAAATTTCTAATACAATTCAGTGTCTGAATCAAATTCCCGTCAATAGGTTTAACCATCCATTTGCGAAAATCTTTTTCAATATCTTCAACAATTAAATCAATGTCATTTTTCGCAATACTTCTAGTTGCACCCAGTTTTCCGCCAACTTCAGCCCAGATTTTTCTACCTTCTTCTGTAAATGCTTCCTGACTGTATCTCCCTCTTGCGCGTTCTATTCTGCTTGAATAGTCCTGAAAATGTCTATCTGCCTTTTTCTGATATTCTGTTACAACTGCTTTAACTTCTTCAAATCCTGTCGTCACTTATTCATTCCTCCTCGATATATCCGCCTGCTTTTAATGTTTCCCGAACCGGATCAGTATTAGTTGATTTCACAATCTCCGGCTGCTCTGTGCCATCAATAAATGGGGAAAGTGCTTTTCTTACCTGCTTTTCTGTGTGATTTGCTTTTGCCAGTTTCACAGCAATTTCAACCGCCGGGGATTTCACCTGTTCCTGTCTTTTCTTCTCTGATCTAAGTCGCTGTAATTCAAAATCACTCAACATAATTATTTTGCCCTCTCTTTCATTACCTTAATTTTTTTATCCAATTCTTCAACAATTTTTTCTTTGCACATTTCAAGAAAAGCCGCTGCACAAGCCATATCTGCCTTACAACCACAATCTTCACTTGCAAAAGCCATATAAGTATTAAATTTCAAAAATGTGGCAATAGCTTCATCTACTGCCTTATCTGAAAGTAAATTTTCGTCCCTGTTATAACTCCACATTATTTCTTTTCTCCTTTCTTGACTGAAAATAAAATTTCCAAAAAATATCCGGACGATCACGCTTTAACTTCCATTTTTTTCGCCACGGCATTATCTGAAATTGTTTCAACGTTTTTGGTATCTTTCCAATAATTTCTTCTTCCCTCTCTTTCCTGTATCTGCTAGATAAAATCTCAATAGGCATCCGAGTTTTCTTCTGTAAGTGCGTTTCTGGCTCCATGATAAATTTTCAAATTCTTCTAGTATCCGGGGCCGGGGCGATTCTCTGATTGCCATGCTATCAGCTCCTTTTTACAAATTTTGAAATTTTTTTGAAGGCGGCAGCGGGAAGGCCTTTTATTGCTTTCGAGTAGAAACGGGCGTTACCCGGTCTATTCAGCCACCCTTATTAGACCCCTAGCCGCATATAAAAAGGACTGTCCAAAACTGGATAGTCCTAATTACAATCACATATTTTCTTTTGCTTGCCTTTTGTATTTATAATAAGTATTTCGGGCAATTCCCAAAGTTTCAATAATTTCTTTATCTGTCATACTTCCGTTGAAGTCCTTAGACATTTTCAAAATCTTTTCTTTCATAGCAACAGCTTTCTTTGTTTCTATCCTGCTGCCCTCTGCCCTGCCTATCTGCTTGCCTGCTGCCCTTGCTCTTGCTATGCCCTCTCTTGTACGCCTATGCAAGTAATCAACCTCATGTTCCGCTGTTTGAAAAGCTATTTCAATTTGTTTCTTTGCAAGTATCATTAAATACTGGTTCACGCCCTGCAATATACAATCTACATCAGTACCAGTTAATTGTACATTACTTTCTAAAGCCTTTCTAAATACATCAGTGTTCAAGTGTGGTTCTTTGATGAATACAAGGTTGATTCCCTTATTAAACAAATCAAGATACACTTCAAAGCCCTCTTGTGCTGTTCGGCTCATTCTGCTTAATTCATCAAGTACAAGTGTATCACCGGGCTTTATTGCTTTTAACAGTTTGTTCCATGCTGGCCTGTCCATTGTGGTTCCTGTATAGCTTTCTGACACAATAGCGGCAGCAGGATATTGTTGTTTTATATTGTCAATCTGTCTTTCTATTTTCTGTTTCAATGTCGATACCCTCACATATCCATATACAGTACACATGGCTTTACCTCCGCTAATCTCTGTTTAATCGTTCGTTAATATTGATACTATTATAATAGCATTTACACAAGGTAAAGTCAATATTTTTGATACTTTTCTATAAAGGTTTATTTTAATACTAAAAATCTAAATCCGGCCTTTCCGGCTCCTGCATACCTATGTAAGAAGCGTGACGGGCGGCAATTTCTTCTTTGCTCATTGTGGGATATATACTATTATTTTCCACTGGCTCAACGCTCACACTGTCCCTGTAGTTTGCCCAGTTTTTCAAAAGAAAAATGCCCGTTGCTGGAAAAATGCGGCTACTCAATAAGGATTGTTCAATATATGCAGTAATAAAGGCTTTCGCCTTTGAGATCAGTTCTTGCCGCCGACTGCTACAACCTATTCCATGTTCCCAATTCCATAAAGTTGTTCTTGTAGTCGATAAGGCAACCGCCAGCGATTCTACGCCCGGACGAATTGAAGAAGTTTCGCAAAATTTGAAATATTCACTAATTCTATTTTCCAGTTCTTCATCTGATTGCGGTCTGCCCTGTTCAGATAGCTGTCTTAATGAACTAACCGTATTTTTCACAAATTCAGCCGGAACCTCATTTAGTTGCCCTGTTGGGAAATTATTCGCTCTCGCCATCTTTTAACCTCTCTTTCTCTGAAAAATCGCTATTATTTTCAACTCTTTTTATAATGTTAAGTTGTTCGCAGCGGTTGCCATTATCTTCTCTATCTGGCTTGTCCTGCTTCCCTTTCAATACCTCCCTAACAAATGCGTTCCAATGTGGCATATCAGCCATGATCTACACCGCCCTTTCTTTTCTCCTTGTCGATTTTTTCAAGTTCTGACAATACCGCAAGCAACAAGTCTTTCATAAAATTCCATTCCGGCTTGCCCTCATACTGCTTCATAATATCGCCGCTTTCTTCAACAATCCGTTCCCATTCCTTATCAGTACCGCCATTATTGCACCATTTCTTGTGAAAATTCCATGATACTTTCCACAAATCAAAATATTTCGCCTTAAAATCCACGCTTTCACACCCCTTTCTTTATCTGGCCAAATAAGAACCGTTGGTATATATGTACCATTGATTCCGTTGACTATCGTTGATAACATCAACGGTTTTCAATACTATCAACGGTTATTTTATAGGTAAGAGTAAATACAACATATTCAACGCCTATCAACGGTTATAAACGGTTTCAACGGTTTTCATCTATAAACGGATTGTAACCATAATAAAATCTGTGTTTCTTTGCTCCGCTGCCATTGTTAATTGGTTCATACATGATATTATCTTGTTGGAAAAGCAAATCTTGATATTTCAATATGTTTTTCCCTACCTTTTGAGCTTTCTCATATATTGGCGTTCTGAACATTCGACTAGCGTTTATAATTTCCGTTGCTCCACCAGTCCAACCGTCTTTATTCTGCCCTAATAGCTTTCGGATAGTCTGTATTAAAGGATTACTGTTATATTCCTCTAAGGCTTTCCGCTCTTCCATTTCGTCAGCGGTTCCTAGTATATGCCACCTGCAACAATCTTTATTGAAATTCATTTGATAATCTTGCATTTCAACATCACGCCCAGTAATGGAAAGTTTTGTGTTTTCATCTTCCCGATTTTCTTTGCCCATTACGATCATTGTATCTGCCGCCCCGGTCAAGCCTTGTGTTCCGTTAATATTGGCGAATACATCGGAAATATCACGCATTTTCTTTGTATGATGAACCAGTACAACACAAATTTTATTAACATCTGCAAATGCTTTAAGCTGTCCGGCTTCTCGATAATCAGCAGTATAGGCACTTTCTCCCCTCCGCATATCTGCCCGGATTTTTGCAAATGTATCAATTACAATCAACTTTGTTTCTGGATTTTTTTCTAAAAACTTTGTAAATTGTTCAATAAGTCCATGCCCTAAATCAGCAGCATGAATACTCATAGCAAAGCCACTAGGGGCAGTCCGACCATTCAAAACCTTTTTCATACGCTCCTGTAGTCGATTGTTGCTATCTTCTAAAGCCAGATAAAGAACGCCTGCTTTATTTGTTTCAAACCCTAAAAATTTTGTTCCTGTGGCTACTGATATACACATATCTAACACAATCCAGCTTTTTCCATATTTCGGAGGACTTGCAACGATACACAATCCAACCGGAAGAACCTTTTTGACAACAAAAAAAGGCTTTTCCAACTGCATACAATCCAGTTCATCAGCCCTTATAAAAGATAGTTCCTGTATTTCTTCTTTTGGCTTTATTACGCCGTTTTCAGTTGTTACCATTCAACTTTGCACCTCCGATCACGCCCAGGAACCCGGCACAACTCAAAATCCCTTTGTGCTGTAATTTCCCTTATTTCTTCCTCTGTGGCTTCAAATGCCCCAACCTCTGACAGTATAGTCAAACAATCCAGAAGCCACGCCGGGCGGTCAGAAGATAACCCTAAGTCTGAATTAGGCTTCATTCTCCTATATGTAGCCATATCGGCCGCAGTTAAAATATCAAGTTTGTATTCTGTTCTCGGAATCTCATTTTGAATATCAGTCCACAAGTCACTGAATGGCTCTGTTTTCGATTTTTGAAGCCTTGCCTTATATTTCCCTATCTTGTCCTTTAATCGGTCTATTTCGCCAAATAAAGCAGCATGGAATGCTTGTTTTCTGGCGGCTCTCTTGCGTTCCTCTGCCTGCTGCCGCTGTATTCTCTTCCGGGCTTCTTTCTTGTCCTGCTGCCTATCAGAAGATAAACCATAGTAGGCTGATAAAATTTGTAATGCCTGCCACTGATTACAGCCTTGAAGATATGCGACAAATCCGACAGCGTCTCCACTTGTGGAAGTGGCAAAATCATAAAAGCGGCCAGTATTGGGATATAATTTAAGGCTTCTTGTTTTGTCCGCCGTTTTGGGGGATTTCACAAAAAGCCTTGAATCTGGTTCCATATAAAAATCTGTAACTATTCGTATTATTCCAATTTTTTCACTCAATTCTTGATTCTTCGTTCTAAAATCTTCTTTACTCATAAATACCGCCTTACTTTAAACCTTCCGCGGATGCTGTGAAGTACGCATCCATTTTTTCTTTCAAATATAGGTTTTTTCTACCTCCAGCTCTCGACAGCGCTCCAGCTGCTTTGGCGACCTCGACTAATTTTTTCTTGCACAGATTATATCTGGCCCTTGCTTGAGTTTCATTTAGAACAAATACCTGTTCAAGATTATTTTCCATGTTCATGCTCCTTTCTCAAAACCAAAAAGGACACCTGTTTTTCCAGATGTCCTAATTTCATATTATCATTATAAAGCATATTAGCGTCCCCTAGGAACTCACTTTTCATAATATCATTCTAACACGGAATAAGTGCGCATAGGAACTCACTTTTTTTCAAATTAACTACTTTGAGCATATTAAAAGGAGCCCTCCCGCTAGTTGGATAGCTCCTTTTCGTTTTAGGATTTAACACGGCTTTGTTCATGAAACTACCAGGTTAAACCGTTTCTTTCATAAACCTCTCTTAAAAAGTTTTCTACATCTTCAAGCTGCCATAAATAAGTATAGTACTCATCGTAACTGCCCCATACATAGCAATTTGTAGCGAGATCCAAAACCATATATCCAGGAAATCTTTCTCCGTTCCAATTAGTAAATATTGCTCCACTAACTGTGTAATGCTGAAAGCCCTGTTTAATAGAATAACCTACCGCCCTTGCTCTTTTTCTTAATGTCGAAATACTTTTCATGATATTTTCCTCCCGCGATTAAAAATAATGATAAAATCAAATAACAACCACTAGCGAAAATATCTTGAGCTGAACTTGTTTTTCATATAGTGTACTGTAGTGTTTTCAGACCGTGTTACTTCGTCCTGTCACCATAATAACCTTTTATTTCTAAAGATGCAATATTTTTTAACTACTCTCAAATTTTGTCAATTGCATCAAATATTTTTTTCAGTTCTGGAAAAGCAGAATATCTTTTTTTAAATTTATACAGTTCCTGTTTGGCTTCAAATAGCCTTGCTTCATATTCATTCATATTTTTTACAACAAGTTTTGATTGTTTTTGTGGCTTTAACGGTGTATCTTTTTGTATTTCCACTTTAAATTGTCGCTCCGGCACTACTACTTCTTCTCTTATAATCACCGGAATTTTAGTACCCATATTCTTTTCTTCGCTCTCCACAACAACCTTCATTTTAATTTCCCCTATCTCTGAATCCTCCCTTAAATACAGATATTCCAGTAGATTATAAACCCTCTTTAGTGTATATTCGCTCCGCACCTTGTCCAGTAACTCAATAATCATCTTCTGATAATCCATGACTCATCCCCTTTTCTTTCTTAATGATTGAATAACCTCATAAATGAGTTTAGCAGTCTTTTCATCTGACTTTTGCTCAAATAACTCCATCAAGTGAAGGAACGCTACTGAAATATAAGCATCTGCTCCACCGACTTCGGCCCGGTTTCTCTTTAATAAATCTGTGATTAACGCCAAATAATGCAAAGTTAGATTATCTTCAATACTCAAAATATTCTGAATACATTTTGCTTTTAACGCTTCCCGTTCCTCTAAAACACCAACTTTTTCTTGTAATTCAGCGATTATCTCGCTTGCTATAGTTTCATTGTGCATTTTCTTAAATCCTCCTTTATCCTTCACTGAATAGCTCTTTTAAAATTCTTGGGCGATATTGTTTGTTTTTTACCTCTAACAAAGCCTTTCTTCCCTTGCCATTTCCAATAAATCCCACATTCATCACAGATATCTTATTGAGCGTTTCCATTTCGTCCTTCACGATCCTACGTTCTATCAGACAATCTTTCATCATCTTAGCCGCTTTATAGCCTTGACAGGCATTTATAGGATGAAATTCTATGTAATGCTCAATATCCGTTATTTTTCTATCAACTTGCGATAACTTAGAATTAAGATATGCTCTGCGAGTTTTCACTGCCTGAGCCATTTTTTCCAAATCATCAAATAATTCAATCGTATCTTCCATGTGCATTCACTGTCCTGTATTTTATTAATCCTTTCTTTTGCTAGCCAAACTATGGTATACTATGAATATATCCGGCTTTTATGTGTGTGTCCGGGTTACTTGCCCCCTGTAAGAGTTGCCGCTCCTGCAAGGGGCTCTTTTTAATTGTTTACGGTCTCATGCACCTTGGCTGTCAAAACACCGCCCAGGATAAATACTGACATCTCATTCTCCCCTTTCAAAATTCACGAAAACACCCTCTTCATTAAACATGAATCCAATTTGAATCAATTCACCATCCTCGAGTTTCACAGCATCAAGGAATACACGTTCACCATCATCTATGTTTTCTATTGAAGTGACGAAAGCCCCTTTCAACAGTTCCAGGTCACTCAGATCTGTGTTATTGTAGACTCTGGCTGCTCTTTTCCTTCTTTCGAATCTTCTAACAGATACAGTGCCTCAGCAGCTTCCAGATCCTCAATTTTGTTTTTTTCGGCATAAGCCTCGACTTCGCAGTCGAACAACATTTCCGCCGTGTCACGGTCAACATCACACTTATCCATGATGTCTTCAATCATTAAATCCTTTTTAATCTCCATGTCCATAGCATATTTTCCTTTCTTTTTAATTTTCTGTATATCTCTCAAGAAGCGTTACTGCTTCGATAAGAGCTTATTTGAGTCTTTCCACTTGTAATATTCTGGATTGACATAGATTTTCTCTGAGGGTCTTCCTTTTCCCTGGCTCTCTTTCACGATAGCAATATATCCATGTTCTACCAAGCATTGAATCCCTGGTTCCATTTCTGCAACTGATGAAAAATGGCCTTTACACAACTGCCATAAATCCCGCTTTGTTATTTCATTTTTGGTATTATTGGTATTTTTGGTATTTGGTATCAAACGTGAAACTATGTACTTAGCGTCCTTAATGTCCTTAGTCTCCATCAACCCCATAATGTCAAAAGCCGCTTTGGAATGTTCCAGATAATATTTTCCAATCGTTATAGCTGATTTCATGGTCTCTTCCTCTAAAGGAACATTAACAGAATTAAGCCTATGTTTTACTACATGTAATATACCTGCTATCCTCATAGTGTTACCATGAAGCTTTCCAGCCCAGTCCTCTATAACTTCTAATTCACTAACTAATCTTTCTTCTATCCAGTAAAAGAAATCCTCTGCAAGCTTATCTGCTTCATCACTTAATTTAATAGTGCGCTCTATGAATCCATCAAGATCAGGAATACTAAGAAGCTCCTTACATAGATTCTCATATTCTTTCTTTAATTTAATATTAATAGTATTAAGTCTATATGTTCTTTTACCTATCTTCGTATTTGGCATACAGTATAAGAATCTAGCTAATAGACCTCGCCCTCTGAAGTCTTCATTATCCATGATATCTGCAATAACCTTTGGTTGCACTGCCAATCCTAAAGTCAATAAAGGCTTCCTCATTTCTACACTCTCTCGCCCTACTCGTACAGAGGAATAAGATTCACCTGAATAAGCCTTTAGAAATATGTCAATATTAGGAAACTGACTATATCTTCCTGCCATGATGCCAAATACACCACCCTCAGCTGATATGATTGCCATTCTTTCATTGTTATCCTTCATTACTCTTGCAAGTGCCTCTGGTGTAATATCATCAACTATAAGCTGTACTGGCTTTACTTCCTCTTTTTCAAGAACTTCCAAATCCTGTTGACAGATAAGAGCATCCTGTAATGTACACGTAGGATTATCTTTCTTTGATAGGTTATCCTGTACAGTCTTTAACCTTCCCTGAATAATTTTCTTTTTTAACCCATATTCCTTTATCTGGGGAAGTCTTCTTTCATTCTCTTCCTGCATATAGTCATATACTGGCTGTGTCGCTTCCTTTAACGCTGGGCTCTTACGTTCTGATGGTCTACCTATTGCTACAGTATATAGATTCAAAGGTTCAACCCATCCAGGTTTAATATCTATCTGGAACTTACCTTGAACACATAAGGCCATCGTGTCTAAGACCATTGTGGCCTCCATATCCACAGGTACTTGAAGTGTATCAGCAATCCCTTTGGTGTAGTCTTTTATAACATCTGGAAAACACTCTATAGGAAACTCTGGTAACAGTTTTTCTTGTTTTTGAACCATAGGATCAAAAATACCAAAAATACCAATATTGTCATTTTTACCTGCGTGACTTATGCGACTTAATCCCTCCGGCTTATCTGGACTATTCTCCATTTCAGCAAGCTGACGATCTATTTCTGCAAGTTCTGCATTAATATTTTCTGTCTCTTCAATAAGAGTTGCCGCCTTTTCTGAAGTAGTTGTATTTTCTTTGAAAGCCATTCTTTTTCACCTCTTTCTTTTTTCTTTTGGCTATGTCCAGGTCGGATATATTCGCAATATTCCTCGTCAAATTCCTCGTATGTACTTTTCGGCAACTCCTGCCGCAGTTCATTAAAAATACAATTTCCTTCCAATCGTAAACAGGCTTCCTTGTATTCTTCAAACAGTTCCGGCGTCCAGTTTGCTCTATCTTTTGCCTTCTGTATTAACTGTCTACGATACTCTTTGACTGTCATTTATCTCAGGTTCTGCCTCCTTAAATCCGTAATATTTTTTTTGAAAAAATGAAATGGGAACTTTGCCAGATATAACAATGTATCCTTTTTCTTTTAGCTCCGCATTCATTTCCCGAATCAGACCATAGGCTTTGCCTGTGGAAACGCCAACAGCTTCTGCTACTTCCTTGGCTGTTAAATACTGCTTCTTCACGCTCTCACTCCTTTCGTCTCTAAGCCACCGCCCCCGGTACTTTAATCTTCTAAAATTTCAGTTACATCAACATTTAGAGCTTTTGCAATCTTTCCAATAGAAGATGGTCTAACTGATTGTCCAGATAAAATACTATTAAATGTTGTTTTAGATAAATTGGCTTTTTTATATACATCAATAGATGTCATACATTTTTTTGCCATCTCAATCCTGATTATTTCTGTACGTGCTTTCACATTATCACTCCTTTCAGAACTTTTTTGTTCTGATATAACCATAACAGAACTTATAAGTTCTGTCAAGGGCAAATCAGTTCTTTTTTGTTCTGTTCAAATCATTTAAAATATGCTATTCTATTATTGGAGGTAAATATGGGAATAGGTAAAAACATTAAACAGATACGATTAAAAAACAAATTAACTCAAAAACAACTTGGTGAAAAATGTGGGATGGCTGATTCAGCAATAAGACGATATGAGTTAGAAAAAGCAAAACCTAAAATTGAGACTTTGCAAAAAATAGCGAATGCTTTAAATGTATCAATTACAGATTTAGATGATCGTTCAGAATTTACTACAACACATTTACAAAATGAACTCAAAATTTTAAATCAAAAAGAACTAGATGAATTAGAGCAAATCCCTACAGAAGAATGGTTTGGAGAAAAATGGTTTCAAATACGAAACAAATATAAAAAACAAGAAGAAGCAATCCAAAATAAAATTGATTCTTTATTACAAGAACAAGGAATCGACACAGAAGGAATCTTTGCCTACGCTGGAGAACGCATAAAGTACATTAGAGAAAAAAAAGACATGTCTCAAGAAACACTTTCTGTATTAACTAACATACCTAAATTATTACTTCGTAAGTATGAAAGCATGCAACGTACCCCCAGTTTGGAACATGTATATCAAATAGCTCAAGCACTTCATGTCCCTATGGTAGATATATTACCTTTTGAGTCAGAATGCCTAACTTGCAATTTTGAAGAAGATACTCGCTATAGAAATCTTATTACCACTTACAATTTGTTAAATAAAAATGGTCAACAAAAAATTCTGGAACAGCTTGAGTTAATTGCCAAGATTACAGAATACCTAGAGGACGAAAACTAAACCAGCTCAATCTTGAGCCGTAGAAATTTCTACGCTACACCATGGCAATATAATATACTTACCCAGGAAACCATTAGAATTTAACGGACATAGAAAAGAGGTGACTTACCATCAAAAAAGTTTCAAAACTAAATACTGATATGTTTGATAACGGTTTGAACTTTGTATCTGTAGGTCACATTCCGCAATACATTATTGATTCCATTCTTGAAAAATTCCCAGAATTTGAATTGCAACTTTCTTCTGATACCGATATCTTATTTTGGAAAGACCGTATCAAACACACAGAACGTCATAAGAAAGATTTTGCTTCTGAGGAAGAATACGAATTATGTTTTGAACAAATTCCTGATATTATCCAACACCCGGATTTCATCAGTATTCATCCCAATAAGGATAGTATTTCTTTTATTTGCAGATTCACGAACCATATATCTGTTGCTGTCCGCCTATCTGCAGATGGCAAACTGACATACAGAACCATGTACCCTCTTCGTGAATCTCAGCTGCTCAACTACATAAAGCAAGGAAGAGCTTGGAAAGTCTGATTTGACAAATTTTCTATTCTGTTGTAATATATTTCTACAGAAAGAAATAATATGGTTATGAAGATAAGTTATTTAAGGATAGAACAGGCAGCTATCACGCCCTAGTGGTCTTAAAGAGATGCCGGAGTGCCACCCGGCTAAATAACTTATCTTTTATAATAATATCGCTTTAAAAGCATCAAATCAGCCCTCGTAGAAATACGGGGTCTTTTTACGTTACCTTGACAATATAATATGCTTACCCGGGGAGCCAGGGGACGTGTTCTCACCCATTCCGAGACCTTACGGAAGGCGGTGATTATTATGAGTACATATGAGGAATTAAACCTAATCGTAAGCGTTGCCTTATTGATCGTTGCAATTCTGAATCTTACACATAAGAAATAGCCGTCCTGCTCCTGAGAAAAGTAGACGGCTATTCCTTAATAGTTCAAAGCTTATTCGCCGGGACGGGTGACTTGCACTCACCTTCCGGCTCCCTTGTTAAGTATATTATATGTCGTAAAAAAAGATTCGTCAACCTTCGTTTTTAAGCCACCGCCCCCGGCCAGAATGGAGGACATTATGCCAGCATATTTTGACGAAAAAACAAAGACCTGGTACTGCAAATTTAACTATACCGACTGGCAAGGCCAGAAAAAGCAGAAGATGAAGAGAGGCTTCCAAAAGAAAAAGGATGCCAAAGAATGGGAGAGCCGCTTCATTGCAGCTCATAAATATGATGAAAAAACCACCATCGGAACATTGGCTGATGATTTTCTGGAAGAAATGAAGCCGCGCCGAAGATATAATACCATCAGCGCATATACTAATAGCTTTAAGAACTATATTAAACCTTACCTGGCTGATCTGCCTCTGGGAGAGTTGACCGATAAGCATATAATTGAATGGCAAAACCGGCTTCTGGAATCGAATCTGTCAGAAACATACATCAATAAGATTGATACGCATTTCCGGACACTTTTTCATTTTGGAGCCAGACGCTGCCGGATTATAGACAACCCATTTGATAATGTGGAAAAAATAGGAAAAGCGCGTGCCAAAGAAATGAATTTCTGGACGCTGGAGCAATACAGGAAATTTATTGCCCTAATTAATGATCCCGAAAAACATATGGCTTTTGAACTGCTCTATTATACCGGGATCAGATTAGGAGAGCTTCTTCCCCTGACTGTTTCCAACATTGACACACAGGAAGGTATTCTTCATGTATCCCAATCTCTGCAACGAATAAAGCGCCAGGACATTGTGACACCCCCAAAAACAGAAAAAGGAATCAGGGATATAGTATTACCGAAATTTCTCTGTAACGAAATCAAAGAATACGAAAAGAGAATCTATGGATGTACAAAAGAATCAAGACTCTTCTCATTCAAGAAAAGTTCTCTGTATTATCCCATGAAGAAATATTCCCAACTTGCCGGGATTCCTGCTATCCGGCTGCACGATCTCCGGCACTCTCATGTTGCTCTGCTGATTGAAAAGAATGTTTCCCCTATGGTCATAGCGGAACGTCTAGGCCATGAAAGTGTAGATATTACTCTGGGAACCTATGGGCATCTGTACCCAAATAAACAAAAAGAGGTAGCCGAAATATTAGATGCGTTATAACAAAATTCCCCGGAAGTCTCGACTACTTCCGGGGTTTTCGTTTTTGTTCATGCTTGTATTATCTCATTCCTTAGCTGCTGTTGGCATATGCGTTTTTTCTCAAATGTCAGCCAAATTTTTAGGAAATGAAATTTTTTCGTATCATTTGAGTATCATTTGACTTATAGGATGCTGAATTTTCCACACTCCTACAAGTTTTTCAATACTCTTTGCACAACTTTAACATTGGAATCCCCATATTTTTTGCACATGGATTCCAGCCACGAATCTGTTATCTCTACGTGATATGCAGCAGAAAGCTTTTTCATCGCTTTTACATCCCTAAGAAAAATCACAACGCTGTCTTTTCCCGGAGACTGCTTAAGATCTGCAAGAAGTTCCTGCTCTTTTTCCCCGTAAGCCTCTCTGTCTGGAAATTGTATCCATAATTCCCTCGGAATATCCTCAAAAGAACGGATTTTTTCCAGAATCAGCTTACTGGGTCTGTCATCTTCCGCAGAAACCCGCCCCTGTATAAAGACTTTTTCTTCGTCATTTAAAAGAGCCTGGCACTTCTCATAATCTCTCGGGAAAACGACAACCTCCACAGTTCCCACAAGGTCTTCCAGCGTAAAAAATGCCATTACTTTATTGTTTTTTGTGTACTTAATGGTTTTATCTGTGATCATTCCTCCCAGAACAACCTTCTGACCGTCCACCACCTTTGGCAGCCCCGTATCTTCATCCTGCTGAAAATCCGCTGTCCTGGCAGTTGACATTTTCTCCATAATATCACGGTATCCCTCAAGAGGATGTCCGCTTAAATAAATGCCGAGAACTTCTTTTTCGAAAGCAAGTATGGTTTCTTTATTAAATTCGTCCAGATCCGGCATACGGATCTCAAATTCTTTTTTCTCTTCCTCACTTACAATATCAAAAAAGCTTAACTGCCCTGCCATTGTGTTTTTCTTATCCTGGTTGATCCCGTCTACGATCCGGGCAAATATCACCATTTTCTGGCGGCGGTTTCCCTCCAGACAGTCAAGGGCTCCTGCTTTTATAAAGTTTTCAATTGCACGCTTATTTACCTGCTCCAGGTTTCTCTCTATAAAATTCTGAAGATTTGTATAATCCCCGTTTTCTTCCCGCTCTTTTACAATACTCTCGATTACAGGACGCCCTACGCTTTTAATTGCGGAAAGACCGTATCGGATAGCGCCGTTATCAACTGAAAATCCATACATTCCACGATTAATATCAGGCGGCAGGATTGTAATTCCCATCTGACGGCACACATAGATATATTCTGCCACCTTCGCAGGCATTTCAATCACGGAAGTCATAAGAGCAGCCATAAATTCTACCGGATAATAATATTTCAAGTACGCAGTCTGATAAGAAACAACCGCATATGCTGCCGCATGAGACTTATTAAAGGCATATTTCGCAAAATCAATCATATCATCATAAATCTTATTTGCTGTTTTTTCCGGAATTCCGTTTGCAATACAGCCAGGAACACCTTCCTCCTCATTTCCGTAAACAAAGTTCTGACGCTCTTTTTCCATGACAGATGCCTTTTTCTTTGACATGGCACGACGCACAAGGTCGCTTCTTCCAAGAGTGTAGCCTGCAAGATTCCGTACGATCTGCATAACCTGCTCTTGATATACGATACAGCCGTAGGTAGGCTTCAAAATAGGCTCAAGCTGCGGACAGTCATACTTTATGGTATCCGGCCTGTTCTTTCCCCTGATATACTGAGGAATAAAATCCATAGGACCCGGACGGTAAAGAGAAATTCCCGCAATTACATCCTCAAGGCTCTGCGGCTTTAACTCCTTCATGAAGTTTTTCATTCCGCCGCTTTCCAGCTGGAACACACCTTCCGAATGACCGGTGCCAAGAGAATCGAGAACTTTCTTGTCATTATAATCAATCTTCTGCATATCAAGGCTTACGCCTGTATCTTTTTCCACAAGTCTTACTGCGTCCTGAATTACGGTAAGGGTGCGAAGACCAAGGAAATCCATTTTCAGAAGTCCCAGCTCCTCCAGTGTCGTCATAGTAAACTGTGTCGTAATAGAACCATCCTGCGCCTTGGAAAGCGGCACATATTCATCTACGTCCTTCTGGCTGATAACAACGCCGGCAGCATGCATGGAGGTATGGCGCGGAAGACCTTCAAGGCGCTTTGCCATATCGATTAAGTAATGAATTTCCTCCTGCTCCTCATACGCTTTTTTTAGCTCCGGATTCATGTCGAGAGCCTTATTTATTGTAATATTCAGCTCCTGAGGAATCATTTTGGCAATCACGTCCACCTGTGCGTACGGCATATCAAGGACACGCCCCACATCGCGAATAACACCGCGGGCAGCAAGGGTTCCGAATGTTACAATCTGTACTACACGGTCTTTTCCGTATTTTCGCACCACATAATCGATGACCTCCTGACGACGTTCAAAGCAAAAGTCCACATCAATATCCGGCATGGAAACTCGTTCCGGGTTTAAGAAACGCTCAAAAAGCAAATCATAGCGAATAGGGTCAAGCTGAGTGATTCCAAGGGTGTATGCTACAAGACTTCCCGCTGCAGAACCTCGTCCCGGCCCTACCATAATATCATGGTCCCTTGCATATTTGATAAAATCCCATACAATAAGGAAGTAATCCACATATCCCATATTTTTGATGGTGGAAAGCTCATATTCCAGACGTTCACGAAGCTCGTCCGTAACAGGAGCATACCTCTCGGAAAGTCCGTCAAAACAGAGTTTATTCAGATATTCCCATGACGTATATCCGTCCGGCACATCGTATTTCGGAAGCTTTGTCACACCAAATTCGATTTCCACATGACATCTCTCTGCAATTTTATGCGTATTTTCCAATGCTTCCAGCGCATATGGGAAAAGCTGCGCCATCTCTTCCGGCGATTTTACATAATACTGACCGCCCTCATAGCGCATTCTGTCCTCGTCCGCCAGCTTTTTCCCTGTCTGGAGGCAGAGAAGAATATCGTGGGGATCTGCGTCCTCTGCCGTTGTATAATGAACGTCGTTTGTTGCCACAAGATCAATTCCTGTTTCCTGGTGCATACGGAGAAGCTGGCGGTTTACCTCCTGCTGCTCTGAAATCCCATGATCCTGAAGTTCAAGGAAAAAATTTCCCTTTCCGAAAATATCCTGATACCTTAATGCCGCCGCCTTTGCATCTTCATACATTCCTCTTGTCAGATAACGTGATACTTCTCCTGCAAGGCAGGCGCTTAATGCAATGATTCCCTCATGGTATTCCCGGAGAAGCTCCATGTCTACTCGCGGTTTGTAATAAAAGCCTTCCACAAAACCTTTTGATACAATTTTCATAAGATTGCTGTAGCCCTTATTATTTTCCGCAAGAAGCACAAGATGATAATATCGGTCTTCTCCCGTTCCCGCCTCTTTATCAAAACGCGAACCCGGAGCCACATACCCCTCGCAGCCGAGAATAGGATTAATCCCCGCTTCCCTTGCCGCGCGGTAAAAATCAATGACGCCGTACATTACTCCGTGATCTGTAATGGCAGCGCTGTCCATACCCAGTTCCTTCACTCTCGCCACGTACTCTTTTATCTTATTAGAGCCGTCCAAAAGGCTGTACTCTGTATGCACATGTAAGTGTGTAAAATTCACTTAATTTTCCTCCATTATCTCTTACAGCCTGTAAATACGGCGCTCTCTGATTTCAATTTTCTTTTCTTTCAGAAGATGTCCGATTGCGCGTTTAAAAGCATTTTTACTCAGTCCAAATTCTCTCTTTATCACTTCCGGAGAAGCCTTATCATCAAACGGAAGGATTCCTGCAAACTCATCGATAACGCTCATTACCATTTCTGCATCTTCGTTTATCTGAAGATATGCCTTCTGCCTGTCGCTTACATTCATTTTTCCGTCTTCTTTTACTTCTGTGACACGAAGATCCAGAATCGTTCCCGGACGATATTTTCCTGCTGCCTCCCTTGCAGGAATCAGTGCAGAATACTTATCGTCTACCGCAACAAATACGCCGAATTTCTGGCTGATTTCATAAACTCTTCCCTTTACCTGGTCTCCTGCCACATAAGGAGTTCTTTTGGAAAGGTAATGATATACCTTCATTGTTGCACAAAGACGACTGCTCTTATCAAGATAAAGCGCAACCAGGCAGTCTTCTCCCTCTCTCACACGAAGCGTCTGCTCATGGTATGGAAGAAGCAGATCTTTTTCCAGTCCCCAGTCAAGAAACGCGCCGATTTTTGTCACCTGCTTTACTTTGAGAACGGCTGTCTGACCCAGCATGATAAGCGGCTCTTTTGTTGTGGCAATCGGACGGTCTGAAGAATCTTTATAAAGGAAAACTTCCAGTTCATCTCCTTCTTTTGTTCCTTCCGGAACCTGTCTTCCCGGAAGAAGAACTCTGTCCTTTGCATCTGCATTTTTATCCTCTGCAAGATATACTCCAAACTCTACTTTTTTTACTACAAGCAATTTCTGCTTTGTTCCTAATTCAATCATGTAATTCTCCTCTTGTTTTATCCTTAACTGCCCGCAGGGCTTTTGTTTTCCTGTAGTTTCTTTTATTATTGTATTGTAAAGTTTTTCAGGGAAGATAGCAAGGGGAATCTTTTGTGTTTCCTATCGCATAAAAAAATACGAATTTCCCACAGAAAATCAAGTATAAAAAATACTGATTTCTATAGGAGATTCGTACTTAAAATTTAAAGCCCCAAAATCGGCATTAACCGACCGTCCCCTTTTATCTTTTTATTAATATTTCAGTTTTTCCCTGCTCAATCCCCAGGGAAGAAAATACCTGCTGCCTTTCTTGCATTTTCCAGAACTTCCATAACATCTTCCATTACAGAAAGTCTCTCTTTCAATATATTTCTGTCTTCTGCAAGCAAAAGTTTTGTCATATTCTGGATTTCCATTAACCAACGATTATCGCTGGTTTGCTCGGTGAACTACTCCGACTTATAGAAGTCGGAGCTTCCTGCTTCAACCACTACTGCGT
>OGIW01000442.1_pt1 | contig 36818 bp, 40 predicted proteins | sample 1571921 | NCBI WGS metagenome assembly OGIW01 (sample SAMEA2582112, study PRJEB24529) | metagenome | biome: Human gut stool | place: China | collected 2011 | reverse complement strand
GCCGCGAAATATCGCATTTAATTACATCGTAAGGGCGGCATAAAAACGTTGGTTTAGGAGAAGGCTCTGCATTACCTGTTGGTGTCCCTGTTCCGTGGCCTTCAGCCACTCCGCCAACAGGCTGGCTGAAATGCAACGGTGCGGCTTTTTCTGCTGAAGAATACCCGGAACTGGCAAAGGCTTACCCGACAAATAAATTGCCTGATTTACGTGGTGAGTTCATTCGTGGCTGGGATGACGGGCGCGGGATTGATCCAGGTCGCTCTATTTTAAGCGAGCAAGGATATGCAACGGAGGATCATGCTCACGGATTACCGTCAAAATCAACCGTAGCAACTGACAGCTCAATTAATTTCTACTTTGACGAGGCATGGGCTACTAGTGGTAATACGGGAGTTATCAGATGGGGGAACACAAGCGATGCAGGATTGCCAGCCCCTAATTATGGAACTTTTAAAACATATAAACAGTCCGTAGCTAATTTAGGTACTGCTGGCTTAGAAACCCGCCCTCGTAATATTGCATTTAATTATATTGTGAGGGCGGATTAATTATATCAACTGGCTGTAGAAAGTTGTTTTTCAGGCCAGTTGAGATCTGGTGCCGTGGTTAAATCCATCGCGTTCAGCTCGTCTATATAATCTAGCACGGAGTTAAGCTGCGTGGTTTCTGCCTGCGTCAACTTCCGTCCAGCCCGTAATTTCAACTGAATCAGACTAATGGAATCCATCGCAGTATCAATCAATGACTGACGTTTTGTTTCTGCTGCCTCTACAGCTGCACTATGTTGAGCCTCAGTATCAACAACCCATTTCTCTCCATCCCATTTGTCGTATGGTGTTAGCGGGGCGATAGTGGTTGTATTTTCCGGATAGTCACCCAACACCGTGATTTCTTCGGGATTCCCAGTGTCAATGCTATAGACAGTTTCGCCACGATGATCTGGCACATACTCCCATGAACTTAAATCCTCTGAACGGAGAATCGCATAACCTGCTTTATGTGAGCCTGGAGCATCCAAACAAGAATGTGCCGGAATACCAACGCCAACAGCAAGATATTCAGTTGATGCAGAAATATATTCCCGATTACCACCATCATAGTTATAAACGATAATGTTTCCTGCCTGTATGGCTATAAGTTCGCTATTTAATATCGCATTATCCATTATGCTGCTCTCACAATATAATTGAAGGCAATGTTACGTGGGCGGGTTTCATTCCCCCCAGATAACTCCGTTCTGTATTGACTGGTAAATTTACCATTAATCGCTCCTTCTTGGACGGCGTTATCTGTCGACAACAGACTATCCCCCCCTCTGTCATTTGGCACCAATACCGTGTTATCCCACGCGTCCCATGACCGAATATTATGATAATGACTTCCTGTTAACCACCCCTGTATGCTTAAGATGACCCTTCCCGCATCCACACCTCGCCCATCATCCCAACCACGGATAAACTCACCGCGTAAATCAGGTAATTTTAACGTTGGGTAAACCTTTGCCAGATTTGGGTACTTTTCAGAAGAAAATGCTGCTCCGTTACATTTTAGCCAGCCCGTTGGTGGTGTTTCTAAGGGCCACGGAACGGGCACACCAACGGGCAGTGCAGAGCCTTCCCCTAAACCAACGTTTTTATGCCGCCCTTACGATGTAATTAAATGCGATATTTCGTGGACGGGTTTCACTCCCGCCAGTATTACCAATACTCCCTCGAGAATGAAGTGTCGGTGATGGAATCAAATTCCCTCCTGTATTTGAGGCATCAAGCCCCCGTCCTTGTGTGTATGTTTTTTTGAAAATTGTCGCCAGCTCCCATTCATCTTTTGTGTCGTAACCATCATTGGCTACAACAATATGTCGGTGCTTTTCCAGCATTCCTGTCTGAATGCTCAATAAAGCACGTCCCGCATCCACCCCGCGCCCATCATCCCAGCCGCGAATAAATTCTCCCCGTAAATCCGGTAATTTATTGGTGGGATAAGCCTTTGCCAGATTTGGGTACTTTTCAGAAGAAAATGCTGCACCATTGCATTTCAGCCACCCCGTTGGTGGTGTGGCTGAGGGCCACGGAACAGGGACACCAACAGGCAATGCAGAGCCTTCCCCCAAACCAACGTTTTAGTCTTAATCCCTACCTATACCAACGATGTATTTTTAACTAAACAAAGAGGTTGTTTTTCATGCAAATTGGCTACATTCGTGTGTCAACAAATGACCAAAACACAGATTTACAAAGAAATGCACTGAACTGCGCAGGATGTGAACTGATTTTTGAAGATAAAATAAGCGGAACAAAGTCAGCCAGACCAGGCTTGAAAAAGCTGCTCAGAACGTTATCAGAAGGAGATACGCTGGTTGTCTGGAAGCTGGATAGGCTTGGCAGAAGTATGAAACACCTTATCACGCTTATAGAGGAGTTGCGGGAAAAAGGTGTTAATTTCCGTAGTCTGACAGACAGTATTGACACATCAACACCCATGGGGCGTTTCTTTTTTCACGTCATGGGGGCTTTAGCAGAAATGGAACGTGAATTAATTGTTGAGAGAACACTGGCCGGACTGGCAGCTGCACGCGAACAGGGACGCATTGGCGGACGTCGCCCGAAGTTGACAAAAGAACAACATGAGCAAATAGCGAGGTTGATCGAAAATGGCTACAGCAGGAAACAGTTGGCAATTATTTACGATATCGGTGTATCGACGATTTATCGTTATCATCCTGTAGAGAAGCGCCAAACTCAATCTGAGCTGTAATTCTAATGCCGCGTCGGTGTAATTTATCTTGATAGAATAGGTACATTTATCGCGCGGCACATCAATTCGATGTATCTAGCGCCTGCTGGCCGCTAATGAAAACTGTTCTCGAAATGTTGTCCCTAGTCCGAGACTAGGGTATCACCTCTGGAAAGCATACGCAGAACCTTTTTTAACCCAGGGTGCCCAGCTTTTTTGCTGCTCGCCTTATTCGCAAAAATTAGCTCACATCCTGCGCTTTCAAGTGCTTTTCACTGCATAGCTGTGTTTTGTTCATTTGTCTATATGCGTACATAGCCTATTAGCATATTTTCTGCCCACTATCGTTATTTATTGCAAGCTACAGGTTTTAATTAACAAAACCAGTGTGTGTGGAAATCACAAAGTGCATACCGTTCTCAAATGTTGTTCAACTTACTGTTGTATAGGTAAAAAATGACATTTTATGTACATATCGTGATGTTATCCCTTCTTGGTGGGGTGTATTCGTATTTGAGTGGGCTATGTGAAAACCGTTACGAGTCTTCATGCAAGAAATTGCTGGCCGAATGTATTTCCGCCGTACTTGCTGGCTTTATTGGCATGTATCTCGCGGAATATAAGGACATGAATGAAAGCCTTCAGAGCTGCATGGTTCTTATTTTCAGCGCCAATAGCAGGCTTATTATTGAAGGTTCCAAAAGTCGGTTGAATAGATAAGTCTCTTATGCAACATAACCGGTTGAGAAGTTACTTTGCATACCATTACCTCCTGACAACGTAGGAGGGAACTTGTGCTTGACACACAGGAATTAGCTCCAGTTGCTATTGCGCTCCTGCTTTCAGTAATTGGTGGGATAGGCACGTTCCTGATGGATGTCCGAGACGGTCGCCAGTCTGGCAATTTGTTGGGATTGGTTACGGAGATCTTTGTTGCAGTGACAGCTGGCGCGGTGGCGTACCTATTGGGGCAACACGAGGGCTGGGAGTTATCAATTACGTACTTAATGGTAACGATAGCCAGCAATAACGGTCATGAGGTGATTTCAGGGATGAAACGAGTGAATATCGATAGCATTCTGAATGTTCTTACAAGTTTGGTGAAAAAGGGAGGCGGGAAATGATTGGCTGGGGTGTATGCGTTCTTGCGTTAGCTTTAGCCGATCGCTATTTGCTAAAACGCAAGGACATCACGCATTTAGAACTTGGTGATGTGGAAATTAAACCGGGTTTCATCCGGGTGCCGTTCAAATACCGGTCTAAATTCCCGTTTTTGCGCGGCGCAACGGTCAGATATTGGATCCGCGATGTTCAGAAGCCGACGACAGTGATTGAAGGCGAACAACGTTGTTTGACGTCGGCTGAACAGGGCGAAAACAGTGAATGGTTGTACATACCCACTGAATATATGGGTAAAGGAGAGCGACTGTGGCATTTCAACGTCATGGTTACGCATGGCGACTCGTTCATTAACCCGTTGTATCGGATTTTCCCTGTTACTCAGCAAATCCGCAGAAGTTACGTAATAAATCTCGCACAGGATGTGTCAGATGACGAAAAATAAGTATGCAACGGTCGATTTTGACCAGGTTAATGAAAAGGGGCTGAAATCCCTTATCGCGGCGATCAATAAAACCGGTGTTACGGTAATTGAGGTTGACTCCAGCAACCGCGCAACAACGAAAGATGGCGTTAAAGTTAAAACCGCAAAGCTGGTTCTTAACGACGGACAAATTCTTGCCATACAGGTAAACGATACTGGCGATATATCGTCTGTGAGGCTGAATGGAAAAGCTATTCCTAACGCTCAGTCGCCGGATATCAAGACGCTTGGTACCGTCATGGGGCAAGCGGCCCGCAAAAACTCCGCAAAATTCCAGAAATCACTGATCGCCAAAGCGAAACGTGTTGCCAATCCGGTAGACAAGAAACCGGCAGTAAAATCCAACTTTCAGCGCCTGCAAGAGGCAAAACAGCGGAATGCTCAGGTGGTTGCCGCTTATAAATCAGCGCAGAACTCGGTGTCTTTCAATCAACAGCAGATCACTGATTTGCGGGCGAAGCTGGATAAGGAGACAGGCCGACTCAATAACGAAAAGGCCCGAAATGGCGAACTCAAACGCCGTCTTAAGCAACTGAAAGCAGGAAATTAACATGGAACAGTTCAATATCAATAAAGGGGTGACGATCAAGCCTGGGCTTGACGTGCTTCCCCCGCCAGTGACTGATGATGAATATCGCGCATTAATGGCCGGTGAGGACCGCTATCTGATGACGGAATCCAACACCCTGGAGGAAATCGAGGCTACGTTCTTCTATGACACGCCGATCCACTGGTGTGCTACGGATTTACTGGAGGCGATTAGTTCTACTCGTTTGCAGTTACACCGGACCATGCAGGCATTTGTCCGGGCATTGAACCAGAAGCTGAATGGTACCGGAATCTCTGCGGGGAGTGATAAAACGGGGGATGTGGCCCAGAGCGGCGCGCGCGCGATCGGCGGCGCTGAAATTGGCCGGGCACGTAACGTTAACGGGCTGCCGGTCTTGCCAGCCATTATTCCGCTCAGTGATGGTCAGACTATCAGCATTCTGTTTCATAGCCCGACAGCGGAAAACCGGATCACCAATAGCGATACGCTGGTTGCTTTCCAGTTCTTACTGAATAAAAAAGACGTTACTCACACCGTTGCTCCGATGAGTGGACGTGATATGACGCTGGCGCAGGTCACCATGAAACTTGCCAACCTTGCAGAGAAAAACTCGGCAAAATTCCAGCGTGCGCAGAAGAAGAAAAAAGCCCTTGTTGATGAAATAACCCAACTACAGGCTGACAGTGACCAGAAAGAGGATGCCATGAGCGACCTCGCGGATCAGGTGGCAGCGGTAGAAGGGCAGAAGGCAGATCTGGAGCAGAAAATTAACGCTGTTGCATCGGAAGCGGATTCTCTTTATGAAGAGAATGAGCGTTTGCAGACGGAGATTGATCAGCTCAATCGCACTGGTGGGCGCGATACCATTGCTCCAGCGGGGATGACTGGTGGGCACTCTCGCGCGCTGACGGATCGCCTTGCCAGTATCAAAAATCGTATGCATATGGACGGGGAAGTGACGCTCAGTAATGGTGCATCAATGAAGCAATTCATTGGGGGCGGCGAAGGGTATATCCAGTTAACCGATCCGGATGGCAGCGTATACATGATCAAGGCTAAATCCATACAGGGTGTGGACATGGCAGATGCGATCGGCAAGCTGTTTAAAGCCTATAAAGCGGGTAATGTATCGGAATACCTGGTCCAACCAGAAGAACATAAACCGGAAAACGTCGAACCTGAACCAGCGGAGGATGCCGGTAGCTCTTCGCCTGAACCAGAAGTCTCTGTAGGTGCATATCGATATGCCCTGCAAATGCGTCCGGCGGCCCCTGGCGCAATACCTGAAGGTAACAAAGCAATTCTGCCGCGCCCTGATGAAGGTGACCCGTATTATGAATATGCACGCTACGGCATTGCTACTTACGATACCCCGCTTTCTGATCAGCAAATGAATGAGTACGACCTGAAGTTATTGCCTCGCGAGGATTCTTTCGACTTCCTGGCGAAGACACTTACTAATGGTCCGTTTGGCAAATATGCACAAAAAGCTCTGGAGCTGGCCACCAGCTCACCAGACGAGTTCCGCGTAATGCTGAAAACTCAGTTTCAAAAAACTTTCCCCAATATTGCGTTTCCTGGGGGCGCTGGCACCGAGAAAATGGTGCAGAGCATGATCAATGCATTGCAGGCCGAAGTCGGTGAGATTCCTCAGCCAGAACCGGCCCCGGCACAGCCTGATGAAACGGTTAGCGAAGCAGATGCAGAGGCTAATAAAGCCATTGAATATCTCAATAACGTGATGGATATACAAAGCACTGACATGGCGGAGATCCGTAACGCCCGGGGCAATGTCCGGGAAGCGATTGCAGCCCTTCAGGCTGCCGGACGTTTTGAGGAAAACGAAGAGCTGGTTAACGGCGCAGCTCGCCACCTGGCTGATCTGTTGGTAGCAATCCAGAAAGCGGGGGTAGCGGCATGACACTATCAGCTATTCAGTTAATGGATCTCAGCGATAAGTTGGATGCTCTGATGTCCAAAGCGGCTACCGCGAGTGGCATGGAGTTGCTGGATATCAGCGATGAAATTGACCAGATCATGCAACAGATGGGGTACGGCGCGTCCGGCGGTGGTAGTGGCGAGGAAAAACAACCTTCGGAACATGATGGTGTGCCAAAACTGGTTGCTGATTTCCTGGCTGATAAATTCGTCGATCAGAGCACCGATGCATTTATCGGTACCTTGCAGGATTTGAGTCAATATGTTGGCACATACATCGACCTGGACCAGGTTAAACAGCACACTGCGGCATGGATAGCCGCCAACATTAAAGAGGCAGCATAAGGCGTAACAGGGATGAGCTTAAGCGATCAGGTGGTAATGGCCACCAGCATAGAAACGCTGATCGAGCTGCTAAAGAACCTGCCCGATTATGGGCGGGTTTCGTATGTGGTGACAGCGAAGGGAGACGAGGTAAAAACAGCGTTTGATATCGTCGATGCCTCAGCTCTTTTGGTATCCAATACTCTGGATGGGAAAATTAATCCTGACTATCCCCAGGAACTTCAGCCGCGCGACCGGACCCGCGCATCCAGCCTTCTTCAGGTTAACCAGATATCCAAAGATTTGCGGCCAGCTCAGCTTACTGATTCCGGTTTATCCAGCCATGGTGCGCCAATAATTGGTGAGGACAATGCCGTTGAGTCAGGTAATGGGCGGACCATGGGGATCATTAAAGCCTATCAGGACGGTAATGCGGATCGGTATCGGGAGTACCTGATTGAACATGCGACCGAATTCGGCATACGGCCTGAAAAGGTTGAATCAATGACGGCTCCGGTACTGGTGCGCCGCCGGTTAACGAAGGTTGACCGTGTTCAGTTTGCCAAGGACTCAAATATTTCTGATCTCCAGGAAATGGCAGCCAGTGAAAAGGCTTTTGTTGATGCCGACAGCATAACACCGGCGATGATGGCGTTGTTTAACCCGTCAGAAAGTGGAGATCTGCTTAGCCGCAGTAATGACGCGTTTATTCGCGGATTTATGACGCAAGTTGGTGCCACACAGGCGGCTGGCCTTGTAACTGAAGATGGGCGACCAACACGGCAACTTGTAGACCGTATACAAAACGCGATCTTTGCCAAGGCATATAAGGATGCGCGCCTGGTAAGGATGGTTGCAGAAGAACCTGATCCGGATATGCGTAATGTTCTGACGGCGCTTAATGCGGCAGCCAATGATTTTGTCCAGATGCAGGCTTTATCAGGAGAAGCGCACAAGCAGGCTGTGACAACTATTGTTGATGGCATTGAGACAGCGGATAGCCTCGATAAAAAGGCGCTGGCGGCATTGAAAGATGCGGTAGACCTGGTAAGGCAATCGAAGGAGTCAGGCCAGCATATTACCGATGTTATTGCTCAGGGGGATATGTTCAGCGAAACGGCCCCGGAAGTGAAAGCACTCGCGTTGTTCATCGTCGCGAATAACCGTAGCGCGAAGCGTATGGCCACCGCCTTTAAGTTGATGGCTCAACGTATCAATGATGAGTTACAGCACCAGGGCCAGGCGCTGGGGGATATGTTTGGCGGCGGCGATGTGTCGTTACAGGATATCCTTCGCCAGGTGTCTCAGGAACTGGAAAACGAAGGCATGCAAGGGATATCCGGCGGTCTTTTCGAGTCCGTTTCCGGCGGTAGTTACAACGGTGTTGCTCCGTATACCAGTTTGCTATTACATCGGGCATCCGGCATCAAAGACATTATTCATCTGATCAGGCTGCTTTCCCGCACAGATCCCCAGGATGAACAGCTTGTACAAGTGCTTGCGCATTTTGTTCGAATGCCTGTTGCCGACGTGAAAAAATGGTGCCGATTATTCGGTATCAGCAATTCGTTACTTCGCGGCTTGTTAAATCACGCATCCTCCCTTGGGCGCGATGGCTTTGACGAGATAGCGCAGGCGATAAAAAACGGAGATATGCCACCAGCTATTGACTGGTTTTCCATTCGCCCAACCAGGGTGAAAGCATTCCTTAGCGCGGCGCATTCGGCATCACCATTGGCAGAAATGGTTCAGAGGTTGTCGCTCATATTCACAGACCATACCGCGTTGGGTGATCTGACTCTGGACGAGATGAAAGAAGCCTCCATTCAGTGGGCCGATCAACAAAATGAGGTTAACTCAGACTTCTTGCCAGCATTCAGGAAGGCCGTTAGTAAAGCGGATGATGCCCGTGGAATTCTGAAGGCATTTAAGGCATTGCAAAGTCGTGTTAATAAACATGTCGGTGATATCGATGGGGTAACGGCGGAAGGCCGGGATATTCTTAAAGAGCACGGCATAACGCCAGAGTTTATTGATGAGATCAGGACTGATATGCAGCGTGAGGTCGTATCGTCCCTGCAAATCGTAGCCAGAGCGTTGGCGGATGCTAATCCGAAGAGTGCGGCCATTGTTAACCGGGTTATTGGTGATATTGAAGCATCGGAGGGCATGGGGGCGCTGAAACTCTTCCTTTCGCGAGCGTTTAATCCTAACGGCAATATTCTCCCTGGCATTATTGGTGAGGCTAAAAAGTATGTCAGTGAAGAAGAACTTGAGCAGCTTGACCAACTACTTAAGCGATTCTCATATAACCCGCAGATACGCTGGCAAATGAATCAGCGAAGTATGGGTTCGGTCCACGAGAAAGTGTTATCTGCCATGAACAGTGCGATCGCAAACTCATCCGTATCTGAAGAAAAAGCTCTTGAGTGGGCCGACTCTTTTATCACAGAAGAAGTGGAAGAAGTCCGCGCTGGACAGAATGGTGGGATAGACCTGCGCAAGGAACTTGCTGATATTTATCGCCTGACCGGCGGGAAAATATCGACCTTATCAAAGGTAGTTCACCACCAGGGAAGGGCATATGCAAATCTTAATGGTGTTGTTGCTGTCAATTTGAACGATGAAAATGCAAGTGCACTGTGGCACGAGCTGGGTCATCATCTTGAGTACAGTAACCCTGGTTTGTTAGAGAAAGCCCGGTCATTCCTGAAGGCCAATGTTGAAGGGGATAAGCCATCTTTCGTCAATATCGGTGGGCGTGGCAAGCCTGAATGGTGCTTCAGATCTCGATTGAGTAATATTTATATGGCGAAGGTATACCCGCCAGCCTCAGTAAGTAACACCGGGAAAATTCGGCAGAAATCACCGACTATTTCCAAAACGTCAGCAACGGAAGTATTCTCTATGGCTCTTCAGTTGTATCATGACAAAGAGGCCGCTGCCGCATCACTGATGAATGGTGACGGATTGCTGGAACTGTTATTAGGTGTGGCAAAGGAGCTAAATAATGCAGATTAAAATCGCAGCGCCATTAGGTGGAGATGCCATTATCGAATTTGATGATAATGAAGAAGTTTCCGGGCGTTTAAGCATTATCTCCGGTGACATTACCGAGGACATGATCGCTGAAGCCATAGCTGGGGCAAATCCCAATAGCTATATGGGATTCGTTAACACCCTTGATGCTCCCGCAAGTGATGTTCTCCGAACGCTGCATCTTTACGCTGGCTGGTTTGTTGATTGGCCAGCAGTAGATGGTGGCGATGAGGACGACGACGACGATGATTTTGGTGATCATGTAGACCAGATCGTATATTGAAGAAATCCCGCCAGTCGGCGGGATTTTTTTTAATCGCTTTCCACTTCTTCCGTGGTGTTTTCTTGCAGTTCTGTTAATGCAGCACGACATAGGTTCCGGGCATTGGCTATAGCCACACTTTTGACTTCATCCGTCATCGTGCAGGTAATGTACTGATCGAGTTCTTCAGCGCGGATGATGCTTTTGCCAATCAGAAACTGTATTTGCCAGAGCAGATCGGCATCCATAATCAGAATTTCTGCCGGGCCTTCAGGGCCAGCCGGGAAGGAAACATAAGACTGTTTGCCCAGGCCGACAACTCGACAACTTGCTTCAAGAATTGCGCGCTTGAGGTCTGACTTTATAACGGAAACAGGTTGATTTTCACCAGTGATTACGCCGTTGACATGGAAAGGCATGTAGCTTGAAATACGCTCCACTTTCCACACGCCAGCAAGCGATCCTTCATGCAGCACAATAGGGGTAACCGCGAGTTTCATCTCACCATATAGCTGCTGGCAGATAGCTGGATTGCTGAATACATCTAAAGGCTCACATTCAAACAGCGGCGCAATCTGCATGAGGTCCATCATGGTCATCCCTGGGGTACGAGCAGTAATGAATCTGCGCATACCAGTATCCATTGCGCTCCAGATTGCTACACCATGCTTTTTGCTCACTTCTTCAGTAAAGCCAAGGTGGCACATGATGGTTTTTTCGATAGCCAGATCAGAGATCGAAACCTTTTCGCCAGGCACACCATCATTATTGATGGTCACTTCGACACTCTGACCATTACGCAGGCGGTATTGAATTGCTTTAGTATTTTCCACGTTAAATCACTCCACAACAAACCAGTCACAGGCCAGTAAATCATCCACAGACGGCAACCAAACGCTGTCCATATTTTGTGCATCTTTCAATACAAAATGGTCACCATAAGGAACGTGAATGCCGTGTAAATTGACGCTTCCAGCGAGAACTAACCAGCAGAATTGCTTTTCGCCTTTCCACTCGCGTCGGGCAACTTTCTTGCCTTCCTTCAACCACATTAGCGCATCAGAGAAGTCGGCTGCTTCAAGGTCGATTTCTTCTTGTAGAGTAGCGATACCGCCAGCAGAAATAGTTACGTCCCTGGCTGTAATGAATGTCACCCCATTGTGACCTTCAATGCTGAGCGATACCCCATTTTCGAAGAAGTCGTTAGTCCGACTAAAGCCTTCTTCAAATGTTTTTTCTGGTGAATAGGACAGAGATCCGTCCTCATAAGCGACCAGATATCCGCCAATTTCTGGTCGGTGTTTTTGCAAAAATATTTTATCAACATGGACTTTTACCCCTTCTGGCTCAACGACTTCGATGTTGCAAAAAAGGACCACATCCATTAGGGCGATAATTTCGATATCTTTGATTTTTGAGGCGCGAACTGTTTTATGGCTTTTGTATTTTGGAAGTGCCGTCAAAAGCTCTTTCGTTGTCATGTTATTCATAGTCTTTCCTCTGCTTAAAACCTGATGTATTGCGCCTTCAGGTGGGTCAGGAATGTTTTCCCACCAGCGAACGCAATATCTCGGGGTGTTCTTTTCGTGAAAAGCGCGTGCCATTGCCAACTTTGGCGTTTGTTTGCGAGTTCGTGCTTTTGTCGGCGTCTGGACCACCGCTTTTCTTTCAGTCGTTTTTTACACATTCAAAACGGAATATCGTCGTCAAAGTCCATTGGAGGTTCGTTATTGGCGTTGCTCTGAGGTTTACCGCCACCACTGTATTGCTGGTGGTTTTGAGGTTGGTTTGATTGCCCCCAGCCATTTGAGGACTGTGAATCGTCACGGCGAGCGCCGATCATTTGCATGGTGCCGCCCTGGCTGACGATAATTTCCGTCGTGTAACGTTCTACACCGGCGTCATCTGTCCACTTACGGGTTTTAAGTTTCCCTTCGATGTAGACCTGAGAACCTTTTCGTAAATACTCACTCGCAATTTCAGCAAGTTTTCCGAACAAAACGACTTTATGCCATTCTGTTTGCTCTTTCTGTTGGCCCGTTTGCTTGTCGCGCCATGATTCATTCGTTGCGATGCTGAGTCTTCCGACCGCGCCGCCATTTGGTATATACCTGATCTCCGGGTCTTGCCCCAGGGTACCAATCAGGATGACTTTGTTTACACCGCGTTGTGCCACTTTTCTTACCTAATAAAATAAAATAATTAGAGCAATAATGTATATCTTTGAAACGTAGCTAACAAGTGATTTGCATTATCCTGTGCCTTCTAAAGGGATCGAGTCAGTCGGTATTGGCTGTGAATGGGTGTTTGTCCTGGAGCGTAAAAAATTCGCTTATGAGGTCTTTATGAAGGGAAAAACAGCCGCAGGAGGCGGTGCAATTTGCGCTATCGCGGTGATGATTACCATCGTGATGGGTAATGGCAATGTGCGAACCAACCAGGCGGGGCTTGAGCTGATTGGTAACGCTGAAGGTTGCCGACGTGATCCATACATGTGCCCGGCAGGGGTATGGACTGACGGGATCGGTAATACACACGGGGTAACGCCGGGTGTGCGAAAAACAGACCAGCAAATCGCCGCTGATTGGGAAAAGAATATCCTGATCGCTGAACGCTGTATTAATCAGCACTTCCGGGGCAAAGACATGCCCGATAATGCCTTCAGTGCAATGACAAGCGCGGCATTCAATATGGGATGCAATAGCTTACGGACCTACTACAGCAAAGCGCGAGGCATGCGAGTAGAAACGTCCATCCACAAGTGGGCGCAGAAAGGGGAATGGGTGAATATGTGTAACCATCTCCCTGATTTCGTGAACAGTAACGGCGTGCCCCTGCGAGGTTTAAAGATTCGCCGTGAAAAAGAACGCCAGCTTTGCCTGACGGGACTGGTCAATGAATAAACTCCGGCAGCTCCGCCGACTTTCGACAATGAAGTTATCGCTGGCGGCGATAGTTTTTGACTCGATTTTCATGGCGGTATATGTGCTCAATGAGACGTGGCCACTGGAACCGCTATTGTATGCCGGGCTTCGGCTGTGCCTGACATTTTTGAGCATGGCTGCAAGATTGATGCAGCAGAAAGAAACCGCTTCAGATTGTCCACGCCGCGCGGTGCGCAAATATATGGCACGCAGGAGAAGGCGATAATAGTTAACGAGAACCCCGGCAGCCGCCGGGGTTATTTTTGGTGGTTATTTAAACGGATTGATTGAATTATTAAACGTGATGATGCTTGTCTCACGCGGTGCCTGGACGTTAGCCGCTTGCGGAACCTCCTTAATTTTCTTGGTGACAGGCAAGTTGCGTGCGCCAACTTTGATCAGAGATTCGAAAAGTGTGGCAACGATTTTTGCATCACCAGGTTCTTTGAGGCGGAATGCGTCTTTTTGGGCGGCGGAGACGAAGATCGGGAGGTTATCCAGTTCGTCTTGCATTGCTGCCAGCACATCGTCGCGGATACCCGCTGTTTCCTCCAGCAAAGCGATTCGCGCTTCAGCATCTGCGATCTTGGCCATTGCTTCGAGGTGGCGGCCCTGGCTTTCGAGTAGTGCGGTTTCCAGTTCTGCCGTACGCTCTGTCGCCTCCACCATCATTTCCAGTTCAGCCATTTTACTGTAATGGGATATAACGGCCTGCACTGACTCGTCAGAGTATCCATGCGCCGCCAGGGACTCTGCCAGTAGAGATTTAGAATCCGCGCTTTCAAACATTCCGGCGCTGGCAGGATGATCCAGACTGATATAGTTCGGCGTTGTCACATAATCCACACCATGGAAGCTGGTGGTTACAGCGATTTTCCCGGACTCGCGCCCGCCAGTGGCCCAGCTCCAGCCACCAGCTCGGCTTTCGATCATCGCGGCGACAATTTTACCCGGCTCTGTGTTAAGAATTTCCTGTGTATGGGTAACGATGCCGTTGTCGTCAACAGATATAGCCACTGTGCGGCACGCTGGAACATTGTCGATTACGACCGGGCGACCTTCCACCATGATCACGCTGGTTTCTGGTACTTCCAGTTTGCCAGTCAGCTGTCGGCGACCGTGACCGTAATAGCCGAAAAGCTCTCCAAGGCGTAAACCTTCCTGAGTTTCCTTGCTTTCAAGCATGGTCTTGACCGCGCTTAATACATACTGTCGCCCGTTCTGGCGACCTTTTCGAGCATTGCTATAGAGACAAAAGCGGTCAGTGACCGTTTTCAAAACATCAGTCATTATCGTTTCCCTCTTTAAAGACCGATTCAAGGATTTGCGCCAGTTCCTGTGGCGGTGTTTTGATGATGGAATCCATCAGGTGATCGTCGTCCTCGCTTTTCGCTTTCAGTTCGTTCACCAGTGCTTCAGAGATTTTTTCGTCAATCTCCAGCACATCGCTGAACAGGTAACGTTTGAATGCATCGGAATTGGCGAGGACGCTGTTATTGCTGACGGCATCGAGGATTTGCGTAACGATAGTGGCGTAGTTCGCCTGCGAGTCGCGGTTATCGTTGTGCTCTTGTTGCAGAGCGGTATTAACGGAGTGGAATTCGATTTTGTACGGGCGATCACCTTCCGGGTATACCTTGCCGTACTTGAAAGCAAGATGAATATCGATAGCCCGCAGAATGAACTCATCTACGCCCTGCTGGATCCATGAGGCGCGCATGGCGGCCTGAATTGCCGTGCGCAGGAATCCACCTTCACCAAGCCCGCCGGACATTTGATCTGCCCACCCCAGGAGGGTGTAATCGAGGCCAAGTGCTGCCGCCAGCTGGCGCATATAGGTGAGAATGTCTTCAATGCCGTTGATGTCAGCCTGGATGGTCTGAGTATCAATCGTCATTTGCCCCTTGCCGTCGCCCATAATAGGCAGCAAGGTATTGGTCACTGTCGGCATGTTATTCGCGCCGCGTGCGCGCTTTTCCATCAGGTCAGCTGCTCGTTTAAGCGTCTGAGTAATGGTGCGTGAATAATCGGCTGCTTTTACCGGATCCAGACTATTCATCGCCAGACCGATGATTCGGTCAATTTTCGACGCGTTAAAACGCGTTGCCTTCAGCGAGCGGATCGCCGAACGCAGGTTCATGTACGGCTCGTAGGCGTATTCGAGCAAGCTGGTCCCGTAATTCTGGGTTTCAATCGGCGTGCGCTCTTCCGGATTATCCAGCAGGCTGTAAGCCTTATGGCCAGTGTGCACAGGCATAAGGTTTGACTTAGGCCGCCAGTAGGGGATTTTCATAGGGATAATGGTCCACGGATCGGCGAAAACCATTTTCCCTGACGCGTCCTTCAGATAATCGCCGCTAAATCCCGCCAGGTTACCGCTGACCTCGAACTCTTTGATGAAGCTCGGAAGGGTGTAATAGGAGCACTCAAAAGACGTGATCCCTATTCCTTCTTTGGCGTATGGCCTGACATAAGCCACCCCAAATACAGACATGATAAATGCCCACCCGGCGACCTCTTTGTTGATGGTTCGCCCGATGTCGTTCATCAGCTCGTCACACAATGCTTGCGCGGCGTCATAGTCACTATCGTTTCCGTTGTGTACCGGCACGATAGAGAAGGTTTGTCCGGTCTTCTTATCGAAAGAGAGCGCGTGCGTAATATGGATGTTCAGCGCGGTGGCGATCGTGCTGTAAACCGCCATCTCTTCGAGTAGCGGATAGCGTTGCAAGCGATCTTCCGGCAGTTGAACTTCATCAAAGATAAAGCGACTTCCGTCCACCAGCCCATCGCCAGCCATGCCACTATCGCCCGGTTTGCCGCCTAAGAAGCCGGACAGTTGTACCGGTGCCCCTGCGCGAGAAAACAAATACCCACTTCCGCCGTGCACAGCCAGCGCGGACAGGAGGATGTTGTCCCGTTCTCCGTTGTCTTTAAAAACCCCCGCCAGCGCCTTCCTGACCGAGGATAGCGTGATTTTATTGTCTGCCAAGATTGCACCTTAATTAGAATAATTCACATCGTGTTTGAACGGAATTTAACACTAGTCACTTGTTAAGGATTACCAATGAACAAGCTATCTATGGGGGTGTTTCGCTGTTCAAGTGTCAGCGAAATATTGAAATACATTAGGGCAATAACATCTCACCGAGCGCCGATTAAATACGGCGTGGAAAAGGTGGAAGGCAAAAGCTATGACCGACTGCGCCGGGAGGCGAATCAGAAGGCGATAGATTTGCTTAATTCGCTGGTGGACGGCGCGACACTGACAGATGAACAGCGCCAGATCCTGGCTGGGTACACCGGTGAAGGCGGCATTGGCGGGTCCGTCTCCGAATATTACACACCAAAGCCGATCGCTGAAGGTGTCTGGGAGATCATGAAGCTCTACGGCGCGGACGTAGGTAACACTCTGGAACCATCGGCGGGCACCGGCGTTTTTAATGAGACAAAACCGGTTGGTACGGTGATGACTGCGACTGAGATCAGCAGTGTTTCCGGTCGTATAAACCAGCTGTTACACCCGGAAGACAGCGTACAGATTTCCCCGTTCGAACAGCTGGCTGTAAGCACGCCTAACGATTCATTCGACCATGTTGTGGGTAACGTTCCGTTCGGTGGTCGTGATAACACACGCAACATCGATAAGCCTTACGCAGAAGAAACGGACATGGGTTCTTACTTCATGCTCCGCATGCTGGACAAGATAAAGCCAGGCGGATTCATGTGCGTGATTGTGCCGCCGTCCATTGTTTCAGGTTCAAACATGAAGCGGTTACGCCTGCGCCTATCACGGAAAGCTGAATTTCTTGGTGCCCACCGCTTGCCTACCGGTACTTTTGACGCAAACGGGACCAGTACGGTCGTTGACGTGGTGCTGATGCGCAAACATCCGGCGGAGATGGCTGAGAAAATCCCCCTGGTGGATGAAGGCACTCTTGAATCGGCAAATGTGCTTTGGCCAACGTTTATTTCTGGCAAGTGGTTTGAAAAGGACGGCCGCCGGTTTGTTCATGGCACTCAGGAGAAGGGATTCCAGGGGCGTATTGAGGTTCGTGCCGACGGGCAGATTGATAACCAGGCTCTTAAAGCGAAGCTGATTCATCGTTTCGAAAGTCGTATCGACTGGTCTTTGCTCAATATGGCTGAACCGTCACCGACCGCAGACGTTGTTGATGAAGGGGAAATGCGCCTGATTAATGGCGTATGGCAAAAATATGCTGGTGGTCGCTGGATTGAAGCTGATGCAGGGAAGGAGCTGAAGATTGATGTTGCCAGTTATGGCGCGGACAGCTGGGAGGCTCTTCAGCGTAACCTGACTACAACAGAAGGCCGTCTCGGTATGACATTTACCCAGATGGCAAATGTCCGCGATAAGTACACCACATCAATCAGCGACGATATGGTGCAGCTGGTGGACTGGATTAACAGCCAGCCTGAAAAATACCGTGAACGCTTGTATCGCGGGGCGATGATTGGCCGGATGTTAATTGAATATCAGGACATGAAGGCCGCCGGGCATAGTGCTGAACAAATCGAACAGCAGCGCCTTTCTCTGGTATCCCGTTTGCAGGCAGAGATTGACCGTTTTGGTAACCCCGGTCGCGGTCCGATAGCGAAATTATCGGGGAGCGGTGCGCGCGCCTGGTTTGCTTTCCGTGGTGCAATTAAGCTGGATGGCACTATTTCTGACGAGCTGACAGGAAAACTGGTTACGCATGATTCCAGCGCCAGTTATGACTCCACCAGCTATCAGGACACCCTGCGTTATCTCTACAGTGATCTCACTCGCGATCCAATCCAGCTCGATGATTTCCGCCTTGCGTTTACCGGCGAACTGCCAGCCAGTGATGACGAGTTGCTTAATTTATTGGCCAGCACCCCTGGCATTGCGGTTTCACCGTATGGCGGGATTGTTCCGTTCGCCCGCGCCACCAGCGGCGACATTAACGAGATAGTGGTACCAAAACAGGAATTCCTTGCCACACTCCCCGACGGTCCAGTAAAGAACAACGTCCTTAATCAGCTGGCAGCGATCGAAGAGAAGCGCATCAAGACGCCAGCAGAGAATATCCGCTTTAAGCTCAATAGCCGTTGGTTCGACCGTTCCGTCATTCTGGAATTTTTGCAGGAAAACGGCTATCCGGATCTTCGCTATGTGCAGTCAGTGCAGCTGGAAGGCGACGAAATGGTTTCTGACACCTATCACGGTGGTGATGGTCTGTTCGTCGGGCACCGATACGGTGTCGTCCAGCGCAAGGATAAAGAAACAGGCGAGATCCGCTACGAGTGGGACCGTAAATCAGGTGAAAACGCGACCGGGTTCCCGGCACAGCTGGAAAAGTATCTCAATGGTGCGCGTATCGGTGGCAAAGATAGCGCGACGGCGAACGGCTACCGCGAGCAGATGGCACTGCTTGAGGACCAGTTCAATAAGTGGATCAAGACGCACGATCGCTACGATGAGCTGGTTGCCAAATACAACGATGTGTTCAATAGCAATATCCCGTATGAACACTCTGGCGATCCGCTTGGGTTGAAGGGATTAAGCGGTAAGCGCCAGCCATTTGATTACCAGAATAGCGAGGTGCGCCGACTGTCCGAAGATGGGCGCGGCATCCTGGGCTTCGGCACCGGGCTGGGTAAAACCACGACCGCGCTGGCGCTTGAGGCGTTCAACTATGAGAACGGTCGCTCCACCCGTACTGCGTATGTAGTGCCTAAATCAGTGCTGGAAAACTGGTATTACGAAGCAAAAGAATTCCTGAGTGAAGAGGCATTCAGTAACTACCTGTTCGTCGGTCTTGATGTGCTGATGGATGGCGATCAGATTCGCCAGGTGCCGGTGCTCGATGAGAACGGTAAACCTGTTCTTGGTACTGATGGCACTCCAGTTATGCGCGATGCTCTTAAGCTGGCAGATGAAGCCACTATCACGGCGCGGATGAACGCGATCCCGCACTCAAATTACCGTGCAGTCGTGTTTACCAAAGAACAATACGCCCGCATTCCGCTACGTGATGACACCGTAGATGAGCATGCACAGGATATGCTTTATGACTTCGTTGCCGCCGGGCGCGTAGCCAGCGCAATGGACTCCGACTCCCACCGCAAAGAGGCCGCGCGTCGCCGGGTATTGTCGGAGTATTCAGATACCGGCACCGAAAAAGCAGAGAAGTATCCGTACTTTGAGGATATGGGCTTCGATAGTGTGATCGCTGACGAAGGTCACAACTACCGCAATAGCTATAAAAATGGTCGCGAAGCGTCACAACTGGCCTATCTGCCCACCAGCGCGGTGGCGCAATCGGCGCGGGATATGGCAATTAAAAACGCGTACCTGATGAAAAAGAATGGTGGGCGCGGACCGGTTCTCCTGACTGCAACGCCAGTCGTTAACACCCCGATCGATGCATACAACATGCTTTCTCATGTTCTGCCGAAGGAATACTGGCAGAAGATGGGGATCTACAGTCCTGATGACTTCGTAAAATTCTTCGGCAAGACCAGGCTGGAAACGGTACAGAAAATCAGCGGTGAAGTTGAAGAAAAAATGGCGCTGGTGGGCTTTGAAAACCTTGATGCGCTGCGCGGCATATTCCATCGCTGGACAACGCTTAAAACGGCGGAAGACGTTAAGGATACCGTGGAGATCCCGGAACTGGACGAACACCAGCAGGATGCACCACTTACGGAAGAACAACTGGCGGCGTATGAAGAATTGCGTCAGCAGGCGGAAGCGGCAGCCAAAGCCAACAATGGCGTAACGACCTCGGTCAATGAAGACGGCGTGATTGAGCACGAGAAAGCCCGTCCGATCTTCTCAATAATCAGGGATATGGACCGCGTATGTACTGACATGGACCTGTACTATCGCAGGATCACCTATCGTTTCCTGCCGGAGTACGCCGATGCGGTGCAGCAGCTGGCGGACAGTTTGCCTAAACAAGCCACCAGCGAAGACGACGACAGTGATGATTCGATCACGCAGCAATCGCAATACTCCCTGATAGATAAGGGCGAGTTTATTCAGTTGCAGGTACCGGAAGCATTTGAGCAGGAAGTGAATAAGCGCCTGGCCAAGTTTGGCATTGACGAACAGACCGTAACTCACCCCGTTACGCCCAAATACGCGAAGCTGATTGCCACGCTGAAGGAGTTTTTCCCGGAAGGTAAGCAAATCATCTTCACCGATGAAAAAACGCAACACCAGAAGCTCAAGCGCATTATCTGCAATGCTCTTAACCTTGAACCTTCAAAGGTGGGGATCCTGAATGCTCAGACGGTTGCCGAGGCAGGTAAAACCGGTAAGAAACTGAAAGCGGTTAAACCACCGAAAGAGCTACCGGATGAACCAACAGATGCACAGATAGCGAAATACAACGAGCAAATGGCTCTGTATGACGCCTATATCGCGCAGCAAAATGAAATGTCGCTGGGTGGGCTGGAAAAGATTGCTGCCGACTTCCAGGAGGGCCGGACTCCGATCATCATCTGCAACAAAAAGGCAGAGGTGGGTATCAACCTGCATCGAGGAACGACTGACATCCATCATCTGACGTTGCCATGGACACCAGCCAGTATCGCACAGCGTAACGGTCGCGGTGCCCGAGTTGGTTCCAACCGTGCAAGCGTTCGCGTTCACTACTACTGCGGCAAGGGTTCTTTCGATGAATACCGACTGAAGACGCTGAAGCGTAAAGCAGGCTGGATCTCCGATATCCTCCGCTCAGATAAGTCTGAAATGGAGAACGCCGACGCCAACGATATGATCGAAATGCAGATGTATACCGCTAAGGATGATGGCGAACGTCTGGCAATGATGCAGGTTCAAATGGATAAGGCGAAAGCCGCGCAACGCGCTCGCCAGAAAGAACAGGCTACTATCGACCTTCAGAACTACATCAAGGCGCAGCACGCAGCTGGCGAGGATGTGGAGGTACTTACCGCTGAATTAGAGCGAAGCAAAGCGGAACTTGAAAAGACCACCGCCGAGGTAGCTAAATTCAAACAGGCGGCAATGGCCAAGGCAGCGGATAACGCAGACTGGAAGGCCCGCTGGGGGAGTGTCCATCACACAGACCGTATGTTGTTAGCACAGTATCGCGCGTCGTTGAAAAGCGCCATTCAGCGCAAGGCTAATATCTCTCAAGCCATCTCCCGCTATGAGAAATTATTGAACCGTACTCAGAAGGCCGCGACGGATATCAAACGCCTGCGCCCGCTGGTGGAGGATGCAATAAATAAAGGCATTCTGGATGTAGATCCTGACCTGGTTAACCATGCGAGTGAGTTCCTTGTTATCGGCGATCGCTCATGGCGTGTAGGCCAATACTACGATTGTGCCGGTGATATCGTTCGCATTAAGTCGCTGGACTTCGACAGCCAGCGCGCAGACGTGGAGATCATCTTTACCTTCAAAGGCACCAAATCGGGTAACTGGGATGTGAAGACGCTGGATAAACAGGTGGATGTAACTCCCGATGAAGATGCTGTTATGCAGAAAATCAGTGGTGGCGTCTCCATCGCCGGGATTAACGACATCATTTCCTGTGACGATTTCTACCGTTTCCAGCAGCGCGGCATGATCAAAATCACTGACTCGTACGGCGTTCAGACTACAGAGTCAGGCTATAGCATTGATTTTGTTGGTACCTATACGGACCCACTGAAGCATGCGGTTTACCCGGATCGCCGTGACGGCGCGCTGAAGTCGTCAATTGCAAAATGGGTGCTTGGTATGATGTCGGAAGGGAATAACCGCCAGATCCGTTCGGCAGAAACATTCCTGGTTGAATTGTTTGGCTCCAATTATGGCGATGTAATCGCGTCATACGGAGATACGCTATCCCCTGAAGCAATTCAGGAGAAAATAGCGGATGCGATCGCAAAAATGCCGGAGAAAACAAGCCAGGGGGCTACTCGTAACGGGGATTCTGAACTTGAGGTCACCAATGCCATTTTCGGTACCCATGAGTTCCGGGCGTCAGATTATGAGATCACCACAGCACAGTTTGGCACCATTGGCATTTACAGCAATAAAGCCGAGATCAAGCAGGCAATGGACTCAGCAAGCGCGCGCATCGCAGCAGAACGGGAAGCCAATCTGAATCATGCAGTCGCCGCACTGACTCAATCATGGGTAACAGCAATCAGGGAGGCCGCCACCACAGGGAAAATCACACCTGCAATTGCGGATGTCGTAAACGACGGCTCTAAATTTATGGATGCCTATCAAATGGATGCGGTGCAGTTGCCATCAGCCTATGGCCAACTCAGCTATCGCATGACCTACAACCTGGTATCAATGTTTTCCGACCTTGCCATCCTTGGGCTGGTGGATCTTAACGAGGTTACGCCGGAATTGCTCAGCATGCGCAAGAATCATGTGGAGATATTGCAGAGAATTAACACGGTTCTTGCCGGGCGCACCGATGAAGAGAAACAGGCCGACGCTGATCGGATAAACCTGGCCCTTGGCAACATCACGGAGGAAGAAATTGCCGCCAGAAACGAGAAACAAGAAGAGTTATCATCAATACAGGGTGATGCCACCAGCATAGCTCAGTCTCTTGGTCTGAATTATCGCGTATCCACCGCCGACCTGAAGATGATGTACGCACCAAAATTCGCCGCTGGCGAGGTATTTGGGCTTCAGGAAGCCTCAGGCATGAAAGGCGTTCTTTTCCGTGCGAAAGACGCAATCAAGGCGAAATTCGGCGCTCGCTGGCTGCCAGCGAAGGCGAAGAACAGCGATTTCCCGGGTAACTGGTGGATTATCGAGACAAAACACAACGTGGCGGACGTTCTGGCCGTCATCCAACAATACGCATAACAGGAGCGCCCGGTTCGCCGGGCGTCGCATAATATGGCCACACTATCTGATACAATAAAACCGAATAAAACATATCTTGAGGCGGTACTCCGTACAGCGTTGTTAGGAAAGACAGAAGACGAATACGTTGATTTCTTCCTGTCAGGGCTACGCGGGCGATTACTGAAAAATCCCCGCCTGTACCGCAGCTATGGTCCATACTGGCCGGAAATTAAAAAATTATTACTGGAGCGCGGTTATGGTAATTTCGGTCGTCTCGTTGACCGTGACGTTCGCAAAATTTACCGTTATGACCGCCCGGCGCTGACGCTCATAGCTGCGACGCTCTACAGCCAGGAGCGTTTTGATAATGGTCAGATATACTCAGCCTGGCATTTACTGCCAGTACCTGAAGAGGTTGACGACCAGGACTATGAGTTTGAGTCTTACGATTTGGAAGTTGAAGCCTTAGCACAGGCTGGAGAGAAAACTTGAAAAAGCGATACTACACAGTAAAGCATGGGACGCTACGAGCATTACAAGAGTTTGCTGACAAGCACAACGTTGAGGTGCGCAGGGAAGGGGGAAGTAAAGCTCTGCGCATGTACCGCCCGGACGGGAAATGGCGGACGGTCGTCGATTTCAAAACTAACAGTGTTCCCCAAGGTGTCCGCGATCGGGCATTCGAAGAATGGGAGCAGATCATCATAGATAACGCATTGCTTCTGAATGCTGATTAATAATCATTTAAAGCCCATATGATATGGGCTTAAACAACAGGATCGATATACAGTGTTAGTTAAATATATAGGCGAGAGTTATATGGATAAACCTTGGCCGGGCATGCACATTAGAACATCTTGTCTGGAGGATGGTTTCTTTAGAGCAACGCAACCAAAGTATCTTAATGATCCGTCGAGTGAGTCGCGACTTCTTCCATTTTTTAATAAATTTTCACCAGCCGATTACGCATGGGCTAGAAATGAATTTAAGAAAATGCAACGAGATCCATCTTATGTCCCATCTATACAAGAGTTAGAGTATTATTTAAAACCTTGCGGGAAACGATACGGAGAGGATTTTCCACACTTGTTAATCAATGAAGGTTTTACCTCAATGGATTCATATGATGAATCTAAACTCCAAGAAATAGTAACGTACCTTAACGATTATTTAGTAGAAGCCGTAAGCTGTCATCTTGGTGTGTTCTCTCTATCAAAAAGTGATTGCAATCTACACATGTGGACTCATTATGCATCGATAGGAAAGGGGTTTGCTGTAGTTTTCGATGAAACACACGATTTTTTCAAAATATATCGGCCGTGTGATGTTAGTTATAATCCAGAAGATAGAGCATCTGTAACCTATTATAAAGGCGCTGTGCGATTTAATGGCTATCCTGCGCCATCGAGGAATATAGATATAAAGAATAAAGATAATACATTGCATGGAATCTTAAATCGAGATTCAGTTCGCGAGCTTTTTATTAATAGGCTTCTTTATACAAAAGGTGAAGAGTGGCTTCCTGAAAATGAAAGTAGAATTATTTTTCCATTGGCTGATTGCGAGAGAAAAATAGGAAGCATTGTCTCTCCATCGATTGATGATTGCCTATTAAATGAGTATCCTGATGTTTTTCATGACTATCATGAAATTAACTTAAAGAAAATTCCTTTTTCTGCATTCAAGCAAATTACCTTAGGGTATAACATGACTGAAAAAGATAAAAATATAATTTTAGATAAAGTTAGTTCGAATAAAGAATTGTCTCACCTCAACGTATTACAATCAAAACTTGATATATATGGAAAGGTTGTGGTTAATCCCATGTAATAATACGCTTATGTCTAAACTTCATGATAAATACCTTCCTTAACTTAGGAAGGTGAGTTGTGGGTTTACGCAGAAAGTAACAAATAACCTTCGTAGGTTATAGAATATTATTCTTTCCGGTGAGTATTCCTTGAGGAACTCTAGCGCATCCCATAATTTGAGTTTTCTTGATGATGTTTATATATGACGCTATCAGCGATGAGTCATCACGACTATCCACTTCACAAGCCATTGCCCTGATGTAGTCTGCGCTGGCAACGTTGTTGTATTCCGTCGCAAAGCAACAGAGTAACGTCAGAACATGCTCTGTCGTTATTTCGCTCCAGTTGATGTTGAAAAATTCATCGCCTTTTTTATCGTGTTCGGAATCGAAGATGCTTTGGTGGAGGATGTATTTGCCGGATTCCTTGCGCGGTAACTTGATTGCTTTCTGGCGTTCCAGCTCCTTATAAATCTGCATGGCCTCAATTAGTACCGGCCTGCCGTTCATGAAGGGATCGCGCAACCTTACACGCTGGCCAACTCGACCAGTAATAAAGCTGTTTTCCTCTTCCACCAGCACGATAAAACCCTTTTCCTCTTTTTCTCGCAATTCGCGCAGCAGCTGGAGTTCCATATCGCGGCGGCGTTCAGGGTAGCTGGTCCGCTCAGCCATTATCAGCTCGTTGTTGATCCATGCAGCAGTCATTGACGCCGGTTTACCGACGCTCATCGAAACAACGCATATTTTCTTATCCATAGCGCCCCTACAAAAAAGAAAAGCCACCAGCGGCGGCTTAGCAATACAACTGAAGGTAGCGCCCGGTACTCAGACTGTGCCGTCCATGGAATATTTGAAAAGGGATCCATCCGTACCGGGCATGTGATGATTCTGACTGAAGTCACTTGTCAGTTGTCAATTATTTCAGATTAAAAATAATATATTTATTAGTGCATGATGTTTGCCATCTCATAGGCGTCAGCCAGCAACTCCATCTCTGACTTGTTCAGCAAGGTGAATTCTTTCTTGCCTCCAACCACACCATCGGCATGAACAGGGACCAGCCAGGGGTATTTTTCTCTTACTTCAGCCGGTGCTGCATGCTGGTGGTGCCATCTACAAAGTGGCAATTGCTTTTTATGACAACCCGGCGCGGTACGACCGGCGATATGGTGCAGAGACACCTCATTAGATATTACTCCATGCATATAGCAGGCAATGCAGGGGAGAGCGCCAAGAGCATTGGCGATGCTCCGTTCCTCCGCTGTCGATGTTCGCCCCTTCAAGCCACGAGATTTTATCTTTACCGCACTTTTCCGCGTTTTGCTGGCTGGTGGGCGCTCTTTCTGTTTAGCGATACGGCGGTCGATAGAATCCCGCATTTTCTGATATTGCGATTCTCGCCAGGCGGGGTCAGCCAACTTTTCCCGTTGCCGAGCGATCGCTCGTTCTCTGGCTGCCTTCTGCCACTCGCGGCGCTGTTCAAGTTTTTGTTCGATTGTTTTCATATGGCAAAAAAAAGGCGGCCTAATGGCCGCCAATGATGTCAAGGAGTTAAGTAATGGCAACGTCTTCGTAGTTGACAAAAACTGCGGCTTAATTATAGCAATCAATTAGAGCAATGGTAGATATTTTGTTAATCGCGAATCACATTTTTTCACTTCAGTACCTGTGTGCTATACTCCTTCTTGATTGATTGGATGCGGAATACAAACCCGCTCTTTTGTGCAGCCTGGCTCCTTGCCAGGCTTTTTTTATTTCATCATGGAAGCTGTTAACGCTTTGGATCTTGCTGAACTGATTGAAAGGGCATTGTTTACCTTACCCAGGAGTTCGCCAAATTCCACCATCACTCTAGTAAGCCCGCGCCGCGCTTCCTCCTCCGTTGCATTCATCACAAAATGTTCAGCACTCCGCATACTTTTAACGGGGAACGCAACAGATATCGAGTCGATATCAGGCATCCTATCGCTCAACTTTACGGTGACAATGACAGATGGTGACTGAATTTGAGAGCTTACAGACAGCACCACATATTTTCCGTCTATTTTGAAATCCTTCCGCATGTGTCACCATAAATATCAAATGATTAGAACAATCAAGCGCAAATGAACGGCTAATCGCCATCTTCCAGCAGGCGCACCATTGCCCCCGTTTCACTATCCAGGTTACGGATATAGTTCATGACAATATTTACGTTGGTCCAGCCACCAGCTTGCATGATCTCCGGTATTGAAACTCCGGCGCGGGCCATATCTCGCGCGGCTCCGACACGGGCACTGTGTCCAGACCAGGCCAGGTATCTCTGACCAGAGTCATCCTTAGCGCCGTAAATCAATCGATGAGTTGCTTCAAAAATCCCTTCCAGGGCGCGAGTTGATAGCTGGCTGGTGGCAGATGGCGCGGCAACACCATTTTTTCTGACACGGCAAAACAAGTAGTTATTCGGATCATCAGCCACACCAGAGACAGAAATCCATCGCTCGACCAGTTTAGTTACCCCCAGGCTAAGTGCCTTCTCTACACCTGCGGTGCTAACCAGCGTTTTCGTTCTGCCAATATGGATTAACATTCTCCCACCGTCAGTACGTGAGATATCTTTAACCCTGATCCTGGCAATTTCGGCTATACGTAATAGGGTGTTATAAGCAATCCCCAGAAATGCCAGATTACGTATATCCTGGCAGCGATCGCTATTTTCCATGAGTGAACGAACCTGGTCGAAATCAGTGCGTTCGAACGCCAGTGCCTGTTTTGCACGTTCACCGGCATCAACGTTTTCTTTTCGGATCCGTCGCATGACCAGTGAAACAGCATTACTGTCACTTGGTCGTGGCAGCCCGGACCGACGATGAAGCATGTTTAGCTGGCCCAAATGTTGCTGGATAGTTTTTACTGCCAGACCGCGCGCCTGAAGATATAGAAGATAATCGCGAACATCTTCAGGTTCTGCGGGAAACCATTTCCGGTTATTCAACTTGCACCATGCCGCCCACGATCGGCAAACGGACAGAAGCATTTTCCAGGTATGCTCAGAAAACGCCTGGCGATCCCTGAACATGTCCATCAGGTTCTTGCGAACCTCATCACTCGTTGCATCGACCGGTAATGCAGGCAAATTTTGGTGTACGGTCAGTAAATTGGACATTTAACACTCAGATAATGGTTTTAAGTAAAGTGTACAGGATCGGCTCTGCCTTTACCTGTTTATGGTTCTCGTCATAGAAACGCCAGCGACCGCGCGTGCGTTCTATTTTCTCTTCACCGCGCGATAATGACAGTTGACAACTATCACGATCAAACCCTTTTGCCCGCCAGTAACCACGGTTTTTCTCAAGCTCAAGATGAGTGGACACTTTGGCAGCTGAATATCCCATTTTTCACCTCTGATTGATTGGTGGTGCTAAGTGCGCTACGCGAAATCTGTAGGACTAACACCGCCAACATTTCGCAGATTTTACGTAGCGCTACCTTGATCAAATGATCAAGTGATCACTATTTGACCTGATAAGGTATTGAACTGTATGGATTTACAGGTAAATTGATCATGTTCAATAACCCTTAAGATAACTTCGTATAATGTATGCTATACGAAGTTATTAGGTCTGAAGAGGAGTTTACGTCCAGCTGCGCATAAAAATCAAGAATTATTAGAGCAATAAATTTTGAGAGAAAAATCCCACTCCACCAGCCAAAAACTGGATTGTTTTTCATAGTTGTTTGACAATTGCTCTAATAAATTATAGTTTTGCCGCCGTTTCGTAATACGACTTTGGATTCACTATTTAATGTGTCTTCAGCGTTGTAGAGCGGCTCAGAAGGAAATGAGCAAACAGGGAAACCTTATACAACGGCATTACAGCTATGCATTGCTCATCTTACACACAGCGCAATGTTGTTAGATTACCCCAGCATGGATCATGGGTGAAACAGTAGGTCAGAGCTTCAGGCTCTGTGTTGTCAATACAGTGAGGCATAATTATGGCTTTCATTCCACCAACCATCGACGACGTTAGACATTGCTCTAACGCTTTATCTGTAGACCCCGCCGAAACCGACGCTGCCCGCGCCATTGCTGAACACTACTCAAAGATATCCAATCAGGAGTACCGCATCACCCAAGACGACCTGGATGATCTCACTGACACAATCGAATATCTCATGGCCACTAACCAGCCAGACTCACAATAAATGCACTAATAAATCTATTATTTTCGTTGGATCCTTCTATAATGGTGGCCAACAACTCCCAGTGTAATCCGCTGTGAGTTGTTGGCCATGTCAATTCTGGAGGAGGATCAATGATAAATTATGTCTACGGCGAACAACTGTACCAGGAGTTCGTCAGCTTCAGGGATCTCTTTCTAAAAAAAGCTGTTGCACGCGCCCAACACGTTGATGCCGCCAGCGACGGTCGTCCTGTACGCCCGGTTGTCGTTCTGCCGTTCAAAGAAACGGACAGCATTCAGGCTGAAATTGATAAATGGACTTTAATGGCGCGGGAACTGGAACAGTACCCAGACCTCAATATCCCAAAGACTATTTTATATCCTGTGCCTAACATCCTTCGCGGTGTGCGTAAGGTTACGACTTATCAGACAGAAGCTGTGAACAGCGTCAACATGACCGCTGGCCGCATTATTCATCTGATTGATAAGGACATTCGCATCCAGAAAAGCGCGGGGATCAATGAGCACAGTGCGAAATACATAGAGAACCTGGAAGCAACAAAAGAGCTAATGAAGCAGTACCCGGAGGATGAAAAATTCCGTATGCGTGTACACGGCTTTAGCGAAACAATGCTGCGCGTCCACTACATTTCCAGTAGCCCTAACTACAATGATGGTAAATCAGTTAGTTACCATGTGCCGCTGTGTGGTGTGTTTATCTGCGATGAAACTCTCCGTGATGGAATCATCATCAACGGTGAATTCGAGAAAGCAAAATTTAGCCTTTATGACTCTATAGAACCGATCATCTGCGACCGCTGGCCGCAGGCAAAAATATATCGCCTGGCAGATATTGAAAATGTAAAAAAACAAATTGCCATCACTCGCGAAGAGAAAAAGGTCAAATCAGCCGCATCAGTTACGCGCAGCCGTAAAACTAAGAAGGGGCAGCCAGTAAACGACAACCCCGAAAGCGCGCAATAGTTTCTATCCGGCATGGTCAATGAGTTATTCATTAAGCCATGCCAGAGCTTCATCAACCTGCGCTTCGTCTTCGACGCTAAGCACTTCATCCTGGGGAACATAATCAGCCAGCATAGCGAAACAATATGTATCCCAATGGTCTGGTGAGTGCAGGTTGAGTTTTTTCTTCATATCCTCCTTACTCATCACCTTCCATTGACCTGCGGAGTTAATCCCTACAGGGATTTTCGACGCTTCCTCAATAGTTTCATTACCCTTATCCAGTCTCATACGACCAGATTTTACGGCCTCTGCGGCTTGAACGTTGGCATAAGCACGTTTATCAAAGTACAGGCTCTTATCTTCACGGCTATGCATCTTTTTACCCCAGCGTATACGCTGTACGGTAATACCATAATACTCGTACATCAGATCCGCCGTTGCTTTACCCAGGCCATCGCCGTCTATCGCTATGGTGATATTTGGGAATCGCTCAGGATTACATTCTGCGAAAATTTTGGCGGCAAGCTGCGTTTCTGTAACGTCTGTGTATTCCAGCATTCGATAGTTGATTACACGGCGTTTATTTCGCTGGCCGGACACCATCATGATATTGATAACGGACTTATCCCGTCCCGTACCACCAGCAACGTCCACACATGCAAGCCAGCCCCATCCTTTTGCAATCTTGACTTTCCGCCGCGTTGCACGTTCAACCTCATCACGTCCAAGAAGGAAGCCATCCTGTGATTTAGGGAATAGGCCGCGTACCTTAATCATGTACATAGGGTTATCACGCCCGCCGTACTCCGCCAGCTTCATTTTGATAAATGCTGGCGTTACCAACGGTGATTCCTCACTGTTAAGCGTGATCGCCGTATAAACGCCATCAGGGTTACCAGGACGCTTGGCCAGTTTATGGTGTGTATCGTAGAAATAGCCGCTTGGGCGTGTAGGCTGTGACAGCAATAAGATGCGGTTATCCTGTCCGGTAAGAGCACCGGTGATGATACCGAAAGCTCTATCACTGACACCGGAGGCTTCATCGATAATATACAGAAGATGATCTGCGTGTTCACCGGCGAGAGCTTCTTCACTTCCCAGACGAAAGCCCTTCGGTACTACAGTCCATACACCTTTACCAGTAATCTCATAGAAAGCGGTTTCTGTCAGAACAAAATAATCAGCAAGCCATGGGAAACGGCTGGTGGCAGTAGCCCAGTTTATCTTGATGTACTTGAATATACCGGTCATTACCTGCTGAATTTTGTTCGCAACGATAATGGCACGGGCACCTGGATACATGATTATGAACAACATGATCATGATAGAAGTCATGTCTGATTTCCCGGTACCGTGACCAGACGAAACAGATGTCTTGCTACCCTGTTCCTGCACAGACTCAATAATCAGATCCTGCTGCCAGGTAGGTGTTTTGCCGAACAAAACATCAGCGGCCGCAATCCAGTCATAACGATATAGCGCCACCAGCTCGCGCCAACGTGGATCCGTTACGCAACTTCTGGCCATTAATCATCATCCCCGTATAGCTTGCGGGTAACTTCTTCGTCTTCCTCCTCGTCTTCGTCCAGGTCTTGTTCCAGCCATGGGTCGTTTGATACACCTTCAGTATCAACATCTCCATAACCGCCTGTATCAACGATATCGGCGATTTCTTCCCTACGCTGCTCAATCCACAATGCGGCATCGGCGCGGCGGTTGGCGGCCCGTTCTCGCGCAACTTTGTCCAGATCTTCAAGAGAAGGGCCACCGACGGCTGTTTGCCTTTCCTCATCATCGGTATTGGTCTTAGGAGCACGCAGATCGGCTTTGATTTGCTCCAGCATCAGGGGCGGCACTTTCCCGCCATGCGCCTCGATGAATTCAGCTGCTTCCAGCACTGACCAGTTATTTTCACGCTTTCGTTCGTATGCCAGCTTAACAATGCCAGCTTGCCCCATAGACAAAGCGTGCTTTTCCGCCTCCCGGCTTTCTTTTCGATAGTTATTCCGGATGCTGTAAATGGTGTTGATCAGGCTGCTTATCTGCGCGGAACAGCTGTTTAGCATGCTCGCGATACGGTATTCAGGCGGAGTACCTTCATCATCGTCTTTTTGCTGATCGCGCATTTCCTGCACCAGGCGAATACACGTATCCCTGGCGTTCTCCAGCATAAGGAGATGAGAAAGAGACTTTTCCAGAAGAGTGGTTTCCAGAACATCGGCCCCGGACCGACGCAACATAGCGCGCGCGGCCTTCCGCGCTTCAACGTTATCTATCAGGTAATCGCCAGCTTCGAATTCAAAGCGTTCACCATCATCATCCAGGGTGTCGCGTTCCAGGCGATCACGTAAGGTCCGGTGGGCGCGGGTGATCACGTCATGATCATCAGAACGATCATTTATGCGCTTATTCTGGCGCTTCGCGTTCTCGACTGCGGCACTGACAACAGCATTAACTCTTTGTTTTTCAGCCATTTCAGCCACAATGTGATCACCTGCACGTTGATCATTAGCGTGATCAATGATCATGCTTTTTAGTGGTTTTCTGACAGGCTTATTTGGCTTACGGCTGTCCGCTGTTCCGGTGTCTTCTTTGAATGCACGGAGATAACGACGTGCGGTGTTTGGGTTGAGATTAAACTCGGCGGCATATTGTGCGATGGTGTAACCACCATCTCGCGCCAGGCGAGCAAAATTCTTCTTGTGATCGTCCCAGGTCACTTATGCTTCCTTTCGTATAAAACTCTTTTTGACGCGAGGGTAACGAAAGTCACATGTCAAAAGGCCCGGAACGGGCAAGCAATCAATCAGATACGTGCGGATGTGGCATTACCGTAATGACGGTGCTGACGGACCACCTTATTGAAAAGTTGACGCGCCATCACCCAAGGCTGGTGCTCCCGGCGTTCCTTTTCGTCCTGCGTCATATAGAGTTCGTTCTGGAGTTTTTCATCAAACCGGCGCGGAGCGCGGCTGCGGCGAAAGAATTCAGGATTCAGAGAGTGGATCTGAAATCTACGTGGGCGTGTACTGTCATCAATCAAAACAGACGAATACTTAGACACAGCGATAGCCTTTAAGCGCAGATAAACATCGCGCTTATCGACATCCAGATGCGGGTATTCCTTTTCAAGAATTGCTGCGAGATCTTTCGCTGATAGAAGAGATTTAGTGCGGATCATGTAATCCGCAATCTCGTACGATGTTATTCGTGAGTGATTTATTTCCATGAAGTGGCGTCCCTGCCAGTTAAGTAACATCCTGTCACCTACTGATTAGCCCATGTCAACTAATCAACGTCGAATATAATACCCTCGATTAAAGAAATAGCAATACATTAGAGCAATTTTATCTAACGCTCGACGAATGACTTGTGATAGCGCCGACTCCAAGCGCGTAATCAAAGAACAATCGTTGATGCATCGCCAGCCTACCGTGCGTCTTCTCCCAATTATCGCGGTCACGCTCAATATCACGCTGGCATGACTGGCACAGAGGAACAGCATAAATGTCATGCGCGCATAATCGACTATGACGAACGATATAAGGCGTAATGTGAGCGCCAGCTCCCGCAGCTCCACAGCCACAGCATGGACGGGAAGCCACAAAATCCATGTACTCGGGCAATTTTAGCGATTGAAGTTTTGGTATTTTGAAATGCGCCATGCCAGGGTCGGCGTCAACATCCACAGGGCATACTTTTGCACGCATCGGCGCGGCGCGTTCTTCCATCATCTGAACATATGCTGTAGCGCGATCGTCATACGGGCGAATATCCGCCTCTTTCAGAGGTCCGCTATCCTGCGGAGTAGCCTTCATCTTATTTATTGATATGCGGCAGACTTCTTCCGGCATCAGGTGCATCATGTTGCGCATGAAAGCCCACCAGCACAGCTCCTGAATACTTAAATCATGGCTATTTGAAAGGCCCATTTCCTGACGGGCGACATCCAGTATCCAGTTAACGCGATTATTGTGCAGCGTTTCTTTCAGCTCATTAAAACCACGCATCCGGTAATGGTTATCGTGATGCCAGCACAACAACACCGCGCTATTGTCTCGTTCAGCGTGGACAATATGGTTGTCACACCAACTACGATCTGCGGCCTGGCATTGACCCTCTTTCCTACGCAACCACGCCACCAGCGCGTCAATTCCACCAATACGGCGAAACAGTTCATCGCTGTTAAAAAACGGCTGCAACGCCTCATTTGTTGCCATGGTTTGCTCGGTAACAACGAGGCCGTCTTCCATGTGCTCGATTAACTCACGCGGCACCGGCTCCATAATAAATTTACGGCCAGCCTCCACCAGCTTTCTGACCTCCTGATCCACTTTGAACGTGGCGAGGCCAAGCTCTTTCTGTACAAAGGGAGTAATTACGGCTTTCACATCACACCTTTAATCACTGATTGGGCTTTATCTGCTGCCCGGCATTCTCTGTTTAAGCACAACCATTTCCTGACGGCATAACACAGCAATAGCGGTCCTGACTCCAATTTGCTTACCAACCAGGTATTGCTTTACCTTGCGGCGACTCACGCCATCAAGAAGCATCTTTAACGCTTCACGGGACAATTTGTTGTATTTGCGTGCCATTAATCTACTCCGCAGAACCATACAATCTACGTAACGTGTCGGCGACAGAAGATACAGATATCTCGCCAGTCGCAGCGCCTACAGTAAGGTCTGCCAGTTCAGGTGAATCAAATACCTGCACCCCGTTACGGCGTAGAAATAGCAGCGCACTGTTTAGCGCGGTACGCTTATTGGCATCATTGAATATATGCCCTCTCGCTGTAGCCACCAGGTAGGTGGCGGAGACTTCGAAAAGGTCGGTGATCTCTTCGTAGGCAACTCTGGCCTGAACTCTCCCGATAATGGCCTCTGCCCTACCCGGATCAGACATTCCCGGCAGGCCGCCGTAGCGGCTTATATTCGCATCATGAAGCGCAATAAGTTCTTCCGGTGATATATGCCTCATTATCGGTTAACCAGTTCCTTGTTGGTGGAGTCCAGGGTGTCAAACAGGGATGCAAATTCAGCATCCAGCGCCGCTTTTTTGTAGGCTTCGAAAGTAGCCTTGCTGACAATTACTGCTGGCTCACGGCCTCTGCGGGTGATTTCAACCTCTTCCCCGGCTTCAACATTGTTGAGCACTTCAGAAAGGTTGCCACGCGCGGTACGGAAGTTAATGGATTGCATAAACACCTCGTGTACTCGTTATGTGTACACAATTATAAACTTCACAGGCATAAAGCACCAGCACTTTGCAGCTTAAATAACCGGACAATCATCAAATTCCCCACTTCGGGCATCATTGATGACATGAGTGATCACACCAAAAACAGCATTACTGCCCGTGTATCCATCGTCATCTACTGGTAACGCCTCTTTCTTCCCGGTGCTTAAATCCTCCAGGTGCTGGCGCGGATACTTCCTGTATCTCTTTATGCGATATTCACCCTCCATAGCGCACACAAGCAGAGAACCATCAACCGGAGTAAGCGAGGAATCAACCACCAGCAAAGCACCTTGCAATATTCCCTCACGGTGATGGCTATCAGCTGCCCGCATGAAGTAGGTCGCTGAAGGATGTCTAATTATCTGCTGATCAAGAGAAATTCGGCTTTCAACATAATCCGCCGCAGGAGAAGGGAAGCCCATAGCGTTTTACCTCAATGATACTGTTTATTCATACAGTATACATTGAAAAGGCATAGTTTGTGAAAGCGGGGTTTGTAGGCGCGCCACGCTGGGGGCTAATCACATTTCTCCCCCATCTTGCCGTTATTTTTTTGGTGCATCCTCGTTCTGATACACCGGATCGCTCCCTTTTGGCAACTGGAGGCTTAACTGCCGATAGTGCCGTAACCGTTCCATGAAATAGGTGCGCAGATTCTCTGGTTGCTCGCGGGCTACCTGTTCAGCTATGACAGGTATGTTCAATCGCTCTTTGTACGCCACACCGCTGGCAGCCAGATCAACGTTAACCTTATCCCGTTCTTCCTGACTTTTAGCTGCAATATTCCAATCGTGCATATCAAATCCCATCCAGAACAATTGCGTAACGACTATTATTTAACCAGCAAAGTAACTTTTAATTTTTTTTCTTTTCCCATTGATTTTTGTGCACAGCTTATCTGCCTTGCCGTGCGCAGAATCAACTTTTTTCTTCCTGATTTATCCACAAAGTTATGCACTTGCAAGAGGGCCATTTTCTAAATATTGTGATGTTTCACAAATGAAATGAATTTTGATTAATGAAGATAAGGAGAAAATTTGAGATGCAATCATGACGTTAATAGATAGGGTCTGCATTACAGACCCCATCCGCATCAAGGAATTAGCCGTTCCCTGATGTTGTTCCGAAAACATGTGCCGTAAGCTCACGTTAACGACTTTCTTTCACCGAATCCAACTATATAGGGGTTGGGTTTCTACGTCAACGTGAGCAAGTGCTCCTTTACATTTGACAAGGAACCACCTTAATGACTGCTTTTTTTCAGTTCCTGAGTGCATTTTTAGATGCGCCTGTTATTAGCCAGATTCTGGCGATCATCCTCATCATCGTTTTGATTTTGCTTTTAAGGTCAGTAAAAAATGGGGTAATGACTCCAACTTATTGATAGTGTTTTATGTTCAGATAATGCCCGATGACTTTGTCATGCAGCTCCACCG
>OGIW01000433.1_pt1 | contig 37639 bp, 66 predicted proteins | sample 1571921 | NCBI WGS metagenome assembly OGIW01 (sample SAMEA2582112, study PRJEB24529) | metagenome | biome: Human gut stool | place: China | collected 2011 | reverse complement strand
CTGTTATTAGATCGTCATAATCTCTTATATCATATCTCATTTGATATTTATCCATCTTTCCTCTTATATCTACAGCAGGATTCCCACTTAATCTTCCAGCTTCATCAATTGTTAAATTATCACCTACTATTATTCTTCCTAATTGTGTGGTAGATGCTATCTTAGATATTTCAGTATTTAAGTCACTGGCTTTTCCTGTATATGTGCCTTTGTCTAGCTTGTTGTTATTTAAATTTGTTAAAGTCTGATTAGTTGTTTCAGCGTTTTGGTCTAATTTTGTAAAGTTAGGCTCAAAAACATCAGTCACTACACTACCTTTATCTGTTTTATTTGGAATCCAAAGCTGAAGAAATTTAGTAAATACCCCTTGCATTAATCTCACCTCTTTCATATCTTAATTTTGCTAATTCTTCGTATGTTTTTTCTTCTAATTGTTCATATGTAAAATCTTCCCAATACTGATCTTTTGTAAGTTCATATCTTATTCCAGCAGCTTTTAACCTCAATAATATTTTTTTCACGCTTTCTTCTTGCAATTCTGTAGGATAAACAACTTCTATCTTTCTTGTTCCTACATTATTTACATTTATTCTTTCGGTATTATAATTAAAATAACCAGATAAGCCTCTTATTATAGCATCAGTATCACCAAGACTTCCAAAAGCCAATTTTAGACTTCTTATTCCGTTTAAATAATCAATGTCATCATCCCCTTGCCTATATTCTTCATAGTCAGATCCATAATAATCAATGGATTTTCCAAAAATAAAATCTATATCTTTTACTTTTTCAGTATCTTCTACAGCTTTAAAAAGTTCATTTAATTCTAATGTTACAGAATCCATAATTGCAGATATTATATTATTATCAATGTTGTAAGAAGATGGCAACCTATAGGCTAATTCTCCCTCATTTAATTGTTTTAAAATATCATTTACTGGCATTATCCTATCACCTCAATTGTATCTGCATCACAGTAATAATATTCTCCTATTGGTATATCTACATTTGCAGTTCCTACAGGATTAGGAGCTAGGCCAACAGTAGCATTTAATTCCAAAATATCATTTGAAGTGCTATAAGCTCTTGATTCTATTTGGTTAACTACTATTCTCCTTACTTGGTTTTTCATTCCTCCTCTTTGAATTGATTCTATATAGTCTATAATTACATTTTTTATATCTGTTTTTAATTGTTCAGTAACAGCTCCTGTAACAGCAGTATTAGTTATATTTATCTTTACATAAAATTCTCTCTTGGTCATCATGTAGAATCTTTCTGTTACAAGTTGCCCTCCTGAATTTTCAACATCATATATTCTATCTCCTTCACTTTCTATTCCAGCAGCTTTAAATTTATGTATTGTCTTTGCTACTTCCTCTGAATCTACCCCATCTATATAAACTCTTATATGTCCAGGTTCTATTCCATTTGAATCAGTTACATCTTTTGTATTTTCTAAAACTAAAACATTGTTTATTCCTGTTAGTTTTAAAAGTTCTGTTGTTATTGTGTCAACAGTAGATCCTCCCTTACTTTTTTTATTGGATCTAATTCTTTCTCTATAATAAATATCTTTTTCTATTCCATCTCCACCAGTGGCTGGAGTTATGTTAGAAACAGATACGACACCAACTATATTATTGACAAGCTCTGTTATCTCTCCAATTATAGAATTATGATCACTTCCATATTCTGTTGCTATAGCTTGAACTTGTCCTTTATAAGAACTATCAATTATTAAGTTTTGAGTAGTTATATAAGTAAATTCTGTATCTCTTTTTTTAACTAATGTATTTTTAGGAATACTCATTTCTCTATCTGTTACAAATTCAAGAGTAGTAACTGAATAATTCCCTTGACTTCTTGGAACTGGGGGTTCTTCATCTTTCCCATGATAATCTAGTTGTATACCAGTTGATGAATCTAAATAGGCTGAAAAATATGCTTGTTTTGCTCCTTCCCATGCCTTCGATAATTCATCTGATATTATCATCAACATTGCACCTTCTGGAGAATATAGGTTTAATTCCCATTCTTGACCAAACTTTGTTTTTAAATTTTCTTCTATACTTTTGAGTATATCTGAATAGGTTTTTAATACAAATCCTTGTTCTGTAACTCCAAATTGCATCACTACCCCCTTTTACTCACTTCTATAGTATATTCGTTCTCATCTGTTGCTATAACCTTAAAATTTATATTCAAAATATTTGTTTTTAAGTCTTGCCAGACATTTAATTCTTTTATTTCAACTACCCCTTTATCATTATTTAACATATTTCTTATAGCTGTTCTTGCCATTTTCACTTGATCTTCTCCTGTTTCTGAAAATATTTCTTTCCAAGGAATACCCTCATTTTTATCTAAAAACCATTCACCTTTCATTAATTCAGTTTTGAGTATCAGCCTTTGCTGAACATCCTCAGTTTTATTCGCTATTTTAAGGTGCATGGAATTGTCAAATTCTAAATCTCTTGTATTTAAATTTAATTTTAATGCCATTTCTCACCTCTTTATTTAGGAGCTCCTGTATTAGTAGGGCTTCCATCTCCTGGTCTATAACTATGTGTATGTCCTTTCCCTGATACTCCTGCAAAAGTTACATCTGTTGTTCCATTTACTATTGGAGCTTCTACTTTTTCAGATGCTATTACAGTTTTACATTCTATTACTGCATTAGGTGCTTTTATAGATGTAGCATTTAAAGCTGTTATAACCTCAACTGTAGTGTCTATGCTTCCATCAGATTTAAAAATTATTTTATGCCCTGTTTTCTTATTTATTATTAATAGATCTCCAGCATTATCAGAAGGCATATTGTCATATTCTCCATCTATAGTTCCAATTATTATCCCATCACTCATATTAAACTTTCCATTTTTTGTTACACTTTCTGGTTTCTTTGTAGTTAATATTTTCTCTAAGCTTACTTCAGAAAACCCTATTACTACCAAATCTCCTTTTTGGAGTGGATGCCTTATTGCAAAAGTAGAATCATTTAAGAAGCACACAGGACATCTATCTATTGGCTGTGGTTGGACTTCTTGCCCTACTATAACTGGTCTAGCTAATGGTAAAACAGAAGCTTCCATTTTTACTGGATCAAATGTTAATATAGTTCCTGGTATAGTTGTATGTATATTATTCAATGTTACAGCTTGCCAATTATCCAATATTTCATTTAAAGTTGTAGGATTACTTTCATTCTTAGCCATATAAATCATCCTCATCATCTTCGTCATTAAAAGTAAAACACTCTATTGTGGTTTCAAATTTTAATCTGCTATAGTAATGTTCTACTGCTGTTATTGTAGTTTCTATTACTTCACCATCATGTTTTTTTACTTTAAGTTTCATATTCTCTTGTAAAATATTATTCAAATAAGTTACAAAGATATATCCTTTTTTAGTCTTCCTAATACTTTTAAGCCCTGTATCTGATGATATTTCTGTTGTAAGGTTTTCATATCCTTTCTTCACAAAGAATATCTTACTTTTATTAATTGAAACTTGTGCATTTACTTGTAAAGCTAGTTTTGTTAGTTCAGACTTTAAAGTTCCTTGTGCATTAAAACCTCTAGTATATACATAATCTTTACAATTTATAACTCCTAAGCCAAAGCTACTAGATACCATTATATTTTTTACTATCTGTTTCAATGGAGTTCCTGGAGCAAAGTTTTTATTTACTACCTCACTTGACCATCCTCTATTCCCTTCAGTACAAGTTAGTTCTACTCCATCACTGCTGTTTTCTTCTGCTTTGTCTATTTCTCCATAAAAGATTATTCCTTTTGCATCTGTTTTATATCCTGCCATTATTGTTATTTTAGCTGGTGTTTTCCCTTCAGGAACATCCGCTAATTTTATAAGCATAGATTTAGTATTCTTATTTAAATAGCTTATATTTACTAAAGCAGTGTTAGATTCAGTTTTGGAATTTCTTCTTACAGAAAAACTTATTGTATTATTAAAATTTGTATATACTTTATCATTTATTCTTATCTCCACATCTGGAATAAAATTAGTTGCCAAGCTGTTCTAAACCTCCTTTTATTTCTCCTACTACCATTTGCCAGTCCTTACCTAGACTAAATATATCAAAGTAAGCATCAATAGCCTTTTCTGTCATTGGAAGTAGTTTTAAACTAAAATCTACACCAGGAATCATATTTGCTAACAGTTCTACATTTCCTAAAAGGTTTTGACCTGCTGCTAAATACTGTCCTGCTCCATCTAAAATTTCTAAAGTTCCATCTACTAATACACTAAAATTTAAAAAGTTATTTCCTAATGGTGTTAATATACTTTCAGAAATATTATTTTTTATATTCTCTAAATTCCCAAAATCAAGACATTCTAGGTTAAATAAGCCGTTTGTATCTGCTTTTATTCCCATATCTTCTAATGCTCCTAATGTCATATCAGGAAGAAAAGCAGAACCTACTGTAACGGTTTTTAATGGCTTTTCTACATATTTCATATTTCTTTGCTGTTTAGCTTCGGCTGTCTGTCCTGCCTCTGCTTTTTGGGTCAATAGGGCTTGTTTAAATCCAACCTTAACTATAAATCCATCTTCAAATGTTTGCCAGTCTGTTAATCTTTGCAACATCATATTTTCATATATTATTCCCTCTTGCAAGTCCTCTACTGTTACAAGATTTTCAGGGCTATAGAAAATATCTTCAAGAAACTTTCTTTTCTCCCTTGGATCTTCTCCTTCTATTTGTATCTTGTAATAAATCTCAAAGTTAAATTCTACAGGATTAAGAGTATTATTATCTGTTGCTACTGTCTTATCTTCCATTATTTCACTGGGAGAATATGATGTAAAAGATGGCGGTATTTCTGAATTATAGAATGTAGTATCTTTTATTTTTACCATGTATCAATAATCACCTCCTATTAATACCCTTTCCATAGCCCATTGCTTTTCAAATTCTTTTCTTACAATTTCAGAAACTGATTCTTTTAAATTTTCTACAGCTTCATTATTCAGATTTGTAATACCATTTATATTCAAAGTTATTGTTGGATTAAATCTCAATGCTTTTTGTGTTGCTGATTGATTTAAATAAGTTGCTCTTTCTGTTGCCGAAAGTTGAGATAAAAGATCTTTGTCTATTTTAGTTTCTTGATCCCCTATCTTTAAATAAGTTTCATTTTCTTTAAGAGGAGTTTCTGAAAAAGTGCCAAAGGGGTTGAAGTTTTCAGCGATATATTTATCCATTTCTCCAATACTTTTATCCAATAAACTTTTATCTTCTCTCATCCAACTTCTATCTATTCCTTGAGATATTAAGGCTGATTCTCCCACATTTTCTAAAGTTCTTCCAAATCTAACAGCCCCTTTTCCTAGAATTTTCCCCGGAAAAAGGCTTTTAGCAGCATATTCACCTATCTTTAAAGCAGCTGAAATCTGAAAATTTGTTTTATATCCTTCGATTGATTGGTTTATAAATGATATTTCATCTTTTATTCTTTCTGGAATAGACAGTATACCCATACCTATTCTAGTTGTCTTTTTTACAATACCTTCTTCATCATCTTCTATTTCTTTTCTAATTTCTCTAGTTCCATCTCTTAAAATTTTAACAAATTTCCATGCTACAGGCTCAAACGCTTCACCTAATGTTGTTTTTATAGCATCTTTTTCACTATCAAGCGAACGTGTCATTCCGCCTATGCCGGCCTCCATATATTTGGCCATTTGACTTGTTTTACCATTAGCACCATCTATTGCATCACCGTAAGCTATAATGTTGTCGATTCCTTCTTTAAATATAATATTTGCTGTTGACATTGCTTCTGTTCCGAAAACCTGTTGCATAAAAAACGCTTTTTGTTTCTCTGTCATTGTTCCCATTTTCTTTTCCATTAAAGCCATAGCATTATTTACACCAATAAATTTACCTTTATTATCATACAACTGAATATTGTATCTTCTTAATTGCTTTGCTGCCATTTTTGATGGAGCTTGTATTCTTAAAAACATGGCTCTTAATGCTGTTCCTGCTTGACTTGCTTTTATACCACTGTTAGCTGCAACTCCTATGTAGGCATTTAAATCAGCAAACTCTAGACCTGCATTTTTTGCAACTGGGGCAACATATTTCATTGCTTCACCCATTTGAGCAAAGTTAGTATTAAAAGCTGTTGTAGTATATACCATTCTATCTGTTACAAAATCAATTTCATTAGCCATATAGCCATAAGATGAGGCTGTATCTGTCGCTATATCCGATACAAGCTGCATAGATTCTCCAGTTGCTCTTTGTGCTGCAACAACTGTTGGACTAGCTGCTTGAATCTCTTCTAAATTATAACCAGCCAATGCCAAATATTCTTGTGCATCTGAAACTGCTTTACCTGTAGAGTTAAATTCTAAAGCCACACTCCTTGTTGATTTAGCAAGATTTTTCATATCTGCATCAGTTAAATTTAATTTAGAACCTGTTTTTCTTAAAGAATCATCAAAATTTTTATAAGCTACCACAGATTCTACTATAAAGTCTGATGTTTTTTTAAAAGCAGTTCCTACACTTACAACTCCAGCAGCTTTTCCTATTAAACTTCCCATTCCTTTATCCAAAAATCCAATTTGATTAGCTGCACCTTTTGCATTACCATCAATTTTCTTTATATTATCACTAGCTTTATTAAAACCTTGTGGGTTTATCTTATAATCAATCTCATAATATATTCCAGCTATTTTACCTGCCATTATTTTCTCCTTTTTTAAATTTTTGTATAAAAAAAATCCCCCAGCAATTGAATACTGAGGGATAAAACAAATTATTTATTCTTTATTTTGATTATTTTTTAATTCTCTAAGTTCTTCTAATACTTCTTTTAAGAGTTTCTCTGTTTTAGTTTCTTCATTCGAGCTTCCAATAACTGTATTATTGAGTGTTGCTTTTAAAACAGATGAAAATATTACTGCTAATATTATAATCAGATATAATATTAAAAATAAATATACTAATTCATCATTTGAAACCGCTCCTATAATACCAACTATGATAACTCCCACAATTCCGAATCCAAGCGACATGGCTAATGCGTTTCCGAATACATCCATCATACTTAAATCTACTTTAACTTTAAATTTCATAATTCACTCCTTATTCATATTTTATTTAAAATTATTCTTTGGGTGTTGCATAATTTAATATTGCTAATATTTCATGAAGCTGCTTGATATATGTTTTATATTGTTGGCTATCACTTTTTACAGATGAAACATTTTTAATGCTAAGATAATCAACAGTAGGTATGTCACCTTTAATTACAAATTTTATCTTCATTTCATTAACAACTTTTTTTGTATTTTTTGTTCCTGTTACTCCACCTACAATAGCACCAACCCCACCAAATAACGCTCCACCAACTAAGGCACTACCTAGTCCACCTTTAACCTGTGAAGTTCCATCTTCAATATATTCAAATTCCAAAATATCGCTTAAATTGTATACTGCATATTTCTTTTTATCTGCTCTAAGATAACTGTATATAAGCATTATCTTTTGATTAATCTTATCATACCTAAAATAATTCCCAATTTTTATAGAAGTTTCAAATATACCTCCATTTTTAAGATCATAGAATTTATTATTTTGATAGTTATTCATTGGATCCGTATTAACTTTAGAAACTTTTGAATTATTATCTTTTGTCATATTCATTACGATTTTTCCGAGAATAAGCAAAATAACAATAAAACCCCCAAGAATATATTTAAGAACGTTGTATTCTTCACTTCCCATATAAACTCTCCCTTCTTTATCGTTTTAACCCCATTTCTTTTTCCATAGCTATAGTTCTTCTATATTGTTCTGCCTCGGCTATCATAGTGAATTTTACATCAGCTTTATGTTTTTGAGCTGCTTCTTTTATTTTATTCAAATCAACTTTGAAAAATTCTCTCTTATCATTAACTTTGTTTACTCTATTGTTGTAAAATTCTTTATGTAGAGTATTTTCCAATTCAGGAGCATTTTCTGTGTAAATCATCGCATGAACATCAAAATTAAATGGAACAGAGGCATTTCCAAGTTCCCTTACTCTATCCATAGGCTCCAACCTTCTTGTCATTCCTATTTTGTAAATATCTTCTCCAAAACTTCCTATATTAGATATAACATAAACATATCCTGATTTTGTCATTTGTGCCATAGATTTAGCTCTTTCCATATTTCTCTTAGCTTCCTCTAATGATTCTTTTAATTTAGCTATTTGTTCATTAAGTTTATCTAACTCAGCCCCATGAGCATTTTTTAGTTTTTCCTCAGCTTTTTCAAGAGCTTTTTGTGCCCTTTCTTCCTCTTTTTGAGCTTCTATCTGTGCTCTTTCAAATTCTTTTTGAGCTTTTTCCTCTTCTCTCATTTGTTCTTTTATTCTTCTTTGTTCTTCTTTTTCTTCTTCTACTTTACTTAAATATTCATGTGTTAAATATAACTCTTCTAATTTTAACTTCATGTACTTATAACTAATAACACAATTAAAATAAGAAACCATTTTATTTATACTTTCATAAGATTTTATTATTCTAGCTTCCATAACTTTTATATTGTTATATTTAACTTTAGCTATTGCAGCATCACTTTCTCCATTAAAAGCCCTTAATGCCAATTTCAATACATTATTAGTTAAAGTTTTTCCTTTTGATTTAGACCCTTGAACTTGCCAGTCTGTATCACAAGTTGCTGCTACTTTATCTTTTATCATATCTTTTAACTCTTGCTTTATACCAGATAATTTCTCATTATATTCTTCACTTCTTTCGAAGTTGTATTTATATTTGTAAAATCCAAAATCCAACAAGTTATATTCATCTGATAGCAAATTTATATTTTCTTGAATTTTTAATTCTTTTTCTTTTAGTATTGTTTTTTTTGCTGTTTCTTCCTTTAATTGAGCCTTTAATTTAGATATTTCTGCTTCTATTTTTATTCGTTCTTCTTCCATATCTATTATTCCATCAAATCTGTTGTTCATATCATTCTTCCACTTTTCAACTTTTTTCATTTTTACTCTAAAGTTAAAAGTTAAAATCAAAGAAATGATCGTGATTCCTATAAACAAAAAAATCATAAAACCTCTCCTTTTATAAAACTGATATAGTACAATTTTACCTCACATCACATAAAAGTCAAGGCATTTTATTAATTAAAATCCCCCAGTAGAAATACTAGGGGATTGATTTCATTCTTTAGTTGTAAGTTTCTTTTGTTCTAATGGTTTTTTAATTTTTTCTGAATTTTTTAAATCTTCTATTTAAAGATGTTATCTGTTTGTCAATCATACCAGTTTGATTTTAACTTTCAAAAAAGGTATAATCAGTATTACTAAAGGGACATTTCCTTTTCGGTAGGAGGTGATATGATGTACTTTGATGGTGCTCTAGTTAAAGAACAAGGAGTTACATTTGCGATAGTGATTGTTAAACCTTCTGTATTAACTTCTCGTGATAGAGAGGAAATAAGAGACAGTTTTTCTTCTGTTTTTCCTAATGTCCCAATAATCTTGATGGCTCAAGATGTTAGAGGGACGCCTACATATCATGGTAGAAGAGATATAGTTAACTTCCTATCTAAGATTGACCATGGGCGAATACCATGGAAGAGATACAATTCTCATTAATCTTGCGGAGGGAAAATCCCCTCCGTTTTTATTTTATATCCATATTTTAACCAATCTACAACTTCTAATTCCTCATTCACTAAAATATTACCTATCCATTTACCCTCAGGATCATATATTGGTAATCCTATTCCCATTATATTTTCTTTGTTTTTATCCAATTTATTTCCTCCTTTGCTATTCTTCATTTCTGTTTCTTTTATCTTTCTAAGAATGAATATATGTTTTAAAGTTTCTATAGAACATGATCCTACTTTATCAGCAATTTTATTGATTTCTATCCAATCTTTTTCATCATAAAAATAAGCTAAAAAATCATTACCTACTAGAGAAATTCCTTTTACTTCAATACAATTTCCTTTGTCTGTTCCAGTAAGAAAATCATGATATAAACATTGTCTCACGTGATAGTAGAGTTCTTCAGCGGAATACTTGTCACAAATATCTTTACAGTTTGTCTCATTTACTATATAAGGTATACTTAAATCAATTTTATCATTAAAACTAATTAGTATATCTCTTATACAATCAGGGTTTAATCTCATTGACATCACTCCTTTTGCACAATAAAAATGAATAAGTTTACTTCCTTATTTTATCCCTCAGTATTCAATTGCCAATGTCCAGATTTTCTTATTTTCCTGTTCTATTTCTAGGAATAACACTGTAAGTTTTTAATAACTTCTCACAATTCCATGTTAGAACTTCCCAAGGGTTTAGGTGGAAATGATAGGCTATTGTATGGGCTATATATTCAAAATCAGTTAATTTATAACTTTCATAATCTATATAGCCCTTTTTATCTAACCTAAACCCTGCTACAAAATTTATCTACAAGGAGATTTACAGATTCCTCTGTTACTATATCAGCCGTAATGCCTTTAGGTAAGCAATCAAAGTCTTTAGCTATTACATCAAACATTTTTTCGATTGCCAGTACAGTAAAACCACGACCTGAATCATCATTTTTTAATATAGTTCCTTCTCTTCTTACTTTGATAAGTTCTGCTGTATTAGGTTTTCTGAATTTAAACTTAAATTTAGTACCTTTTACATCTTCTAAAACAACTTCATCATAATCTAGATCATCATCAATTTTTATAGGAGTGTAATCCTTGTAATCTAATATTTTCTCTTCTTTTGTATTTTCCATTAATAAGCACCTTCCTCAGTTAATTTATTTTCACATATAAAGTTAAATGTTCTTGCTGTTGGTTCACCAGATGAATTTTTTGTTTCTTCTCCATCGTTTGTTATATAACAGTTTATATAAGAAGTTTTTTGTCCTCCTGGATTTCTATTGTCTCTTGTGATATTGAATTGTTTATAAGTATTCATTAATTGTCTTAACTTTTTTAAAGCGGTTTTAGCATCTGCTCTTAATGTTATTGTTCCAGTTATTGTATTATCAGTATTTTTCCATGTTATTAATTTACCAGACGAATCTGTTCTAAATCCAACTGAATCACCACTTCTTGATGTAGTGAAAGACCCTTCACCATCAAATATTCCAGAAAAGTCTGTTCCATCAATCGTTAAAAAATCTCTATTTGCGTCATACATATTATTCCTCACCTGCCGTTATTGCATTTATATCAAATGTTAAAAGTCCTGTTATTTCTCCTGATAAACATTCTCCTCTTGGCATTGCTGCCCATTTAACTACAAATTTACCTTCTTTTATATCATTTTCTGTATATTCAGTTTTAGTTCTTGCCCACCCTTTAGGGTCTCCGGCTCTTCTCGTAGTTTCTCCTGCTGTGACTTCTGCTTCTGACCAAGTAGCTATAAACTTTCTGTCACTTCCTGCATAGTCTATTATTACAGAGAAAACAGCTTGGTCTATTCTACTGGCTGCTGATAAGTCAGCTCCCGGATGTGCTAATGGATCGTTTGATTTTAATAGATTGCAAACTGCTATGTGCATGTCATCATTCATATTTGCTTTTCCCCATTCATTTTTTATGAATTCTCCAAAAGTTGTTTTACCAGGTATTAAAACATTTAACCCTCTTCTTTCTTGGTTTATAAAGTTTATGTTAGCAGCAAGGAGCTTTTGTTGATCTGTTGCTAGTCTTGGATTAACAGTTGCTCCTTGTAATTCTCTCCAACTCCATGGTAAATACCCTGGAACTGTAGTTGTCATAAACCCCAAAACTCTGGCATCTAGGTTTTCATCTCCATCAAAAGCTATCGCTTCTGAATTAAAACTTTTTGCTAAGGCTGTTACTGTATCTATATCTTCTGTTATTGTCGTTGTATATACTGGAAATTTATAATTTGCTAACCCCCATTCACATAATGCAGGTGTTAATGTAGCATCAAATTTATCAAGCATTATAAACAAAGTATCTACATCTGTATTCTTTGCTTTAACTTCATCAAGAAATGATTTTAAAGCTGCCGCATCAGTTAATACCGCTGTTGTTTCTCCTACCACATCCACAGAATCTACTCTACTGGAACCGCTGAAAAATGTTTCGACTTTTTTATACACTTTATCAGAAGCTGTAACACCTTGAATCTCTCCTGCTACTGTCACAGTCTGATAATCTAATTTCTTCTCAGTAGATATTATCAAAGTTCTTCCAAAATCTATAGGTGTTATCCCTTTTGTATCTGATAATATATTTGAATTTATCAGTTTCACTCTTTTACCTCCTCTATTGTTTCTATTTTAGCTTTAGGTACAATATATTGTTTTCTTACTTCAGCTAAAAAGTTTTGTTGATATCTATATCTTGTTACTGGCTGGTCTTGTAAAAATTCATTTACATTTATAATATTCATTTTATCTCTTAAAACTAAGTCTTTAAATGCTAAATCTGTTTTATTTACACTATTGGCATACCTTGAAAATATATTGCTATTAGATAGTTCATACAGAAGTTTATCCACATTTGCTGGCTTATTCCCCCTTGAATAAACATTAAATTCCAACATATATCTAGCTTGAAAATTGTATGTTTCTTCTATCTCTCCAATATCTTTAGATGTAGGCAATATTCCTTCGCTTGTGCTGTCTACTTCAATTACATTGAACTTTATTATAGGATAGCCACCATAACCCTTTATATCTTCATCTGACAGCTCCACAGTATCTAAAAAGCAAGGATAAGATGTCCTGTCGCTTAGATATTTATACCAAAAAGAAATCAGATCTTTTTTAATCGCTGTCTCCAACAACATCCCTCCTTGCTATAAATCTTATATAATCACTTAAATATTCATTATCTAGTGGCTTATGAAGTATATATTTATTTCCATTCAATACAAAAGTGTCTCCTATTTTAGGGATATAGTCTTGTTTTTTAGAAAAATAAGCTGCCTTATCACTTATAATATAATCACTCATATCTTGTAGTGACATTGGATTTAATTGTAATACCGCTACCCTTCCGGTAAAAATTTCTATATCAGTTTCAGGAACTCCATCAACTATTTTCCCTTTTTTAATTCTTTTAAATGTAAATTCCTTAGAATATTTATTAACTATGTGAGAATGATTGAATGTTTTCATTGATCATCACCATACTTTTTAGTTTCTGAGACACCTTTACTGGTAACTATTTTAGTTCCTATGCTCCTTCTTAAGTCTCCGCTATCTACTAATGGTGTTCCATTTCTATATTTAATAGGAGGAGGCATATCTTTACCCAGTTCAGCTTTTGTCCTACTTGCTAGTGTAATGGCTATAATATCATTGCTTTTCTCAATAGACATTTTACCTTCAGCTATTTTTTTAAGATTTGCTTTTATTAATTCCTTGTAAAACTTTTCATTTCTTGTAAAGGCTAAGCTTAGCCATCTTCTAGCTGGTATTTTTATAATAGTTCCCTGTTTTACAATTCTACCTAATTTAGGTACAAACCTATTTTCTTTTACTTCTATATTTGCTCCAAATTCATGGGTTGCGGCTATTTTTACCATTTTAGAATCATTTTCCCCAAAAACTCCAACTTTAAAAGAAACATTTCCCTCGCTGTGAAGTTTTTTTAAAGCTTTTCCTAGTTGGGTTTCTTTAGTTGTTACCTTAAATTTCACGATAAGAACCCCACCCCACTTACAGGTCTGTCATTACTTGTTGCTCCTGTCATGCTATAAAATGATAAATACATTTGACCATATGGACTGCCTTGTAATCCAGTACCCATTTTAGGAGTAAGCTTTTTATCCTGTGTATCGGATATTTTATCTTCAGAAGTTTTTAGATAATTCATATAGAGGAGATGGCAAGTCATATATGTTTCTGCCATCTCTCTATAGTCAGCATCTAAAGCTCCGTTTTTGATGTCTTTATCAACCAAAAGAGCTGCATATTCCATTTGAAGTTGAATAATATCTTCCGTTTCTCCAGCCATTTCTCTATATGTTTTTTTTATTTTATCTACACTTGTTGTTGGTGTTAAAGACATGAGACCTCCTTATTTTTTAGGTTTTTCTATAACCTCTTCAGTTTTTACTTCCTCTTTTGTTTCCTTAAAATTTTCAGCAAATTCAATTTTAATAATTTTTTCTTCAATTGCTTTTGCTATTGTAGGATTATTTTTCTCAATATGTTCAATTTCTTTCTGCTGTTTTTCTGTTACATCTGCTGTTGATATTCCAGGTATGAAACAAAAATCTCCAATCCATATTTTATTTTTACTTTTATTTTCAACTCTTACTTTCATTCATTCCTCCTTATATTGCACCTGTTAATTTCACTACTGCTTCTGGTTCTAATAATACAAATGGTGATATTTTTTCCTCGATAGGTGTTATTCTGCTTCTACCTTCTAAGTATTCTTCTCCAATAGTGATATCTTGTACTGCTACAAATCCCATATTATTAGAAACATCATCAAGGAGTACAGGAGTATCTATCCCTATTACTGATCTTACATTTTCAAAATATTTTTTATCCATTAGCACTTCTCTGATAGACATAGCTGTTGACAATTCTTGTCCTGCTGATGAAGTATATGGTTTGTCTAGTATAAAGTCTAATGCTTGTGGAAGATTCAATGTTCTTGCTACAAATTTCTTTCCAGTTTCCATAGCTACTTTCATTTTTCTAATATCTTCTACTATTTGTGATCCTGTAGCTGTTGACCATTGAGAAGCTGCTGCTACAATATGAATTCCTGATGTTTGATTGTTAATACCTTCTATTCCTAGAGCATTAAACCCATTTAATAGAAAATCATTTTCTGTTTCTGCTACTATTCTGAAAGCTTTTTCAGTTCTATTTAAAGGGTAAGTCTTTCCAGTTCTTATATCATCTAATTCATTTACATCTGTTTCAACTCCAACAGAAATCCATTTCAAAGGAAAAGTTTCTGGTGTTGCATCTCCTATAACTGTAGGTACTGTTTTAGGTTTCAAATCAGTAATTATAGCTTTTCCATCATAAGTATATCTTGTATAAGTGATATGTCTTGTTGAAATATCTACTCCATCTAAATTTGTAATTCTTGGTATAACTAATCTAGCTTCTAATGGTACTCTTTTAGCTTCTATCACATCAGCTAAAGACCCAGCATATACATCTCTTATTCCATCTACAGGCACTCCCATAGCATTCAATTTATATTGTTGTTCTCCTATTGTTTTCATTCATTCCTCCTTATTTCAACCATAATATCGCATATTCATTTGCATTTGCTGAAGTTTCATATTCTCCATTAACATCATCATATGAAGCTGTTCCTGATTTTACCCAAGTTCCACCTACTCCACAAGCTGCCTTATCACCTGCTGTTACAGATTCTTTTACTTTTACCCATACATGACCTTTTGTTATCACTTCAACAGTTGATATAACAGGATATTCTCTTTTATCAGTTACATTTACACCTCTATAGGCTGCAACTCCTAAAAAAGACCCTCCTGTTACCATTAATTTACATTGATTTTCTGGATCAGTTCCTCTCATAACTCCAGCTCCAAATGGAATTACTTCTTCATTGTAAAAATATCCGAATTGGTCATATGTAGATAGTGTTTTAGCTAACATTCCATCTTTTCTAACTTCCATTATTTAGCACCTCCCATATTTTCTACTGCTTTTTTTAATTTATCCATTCCATTTTCTTTTTCTTTTTTTCCTTCTCCTTCTGTTGTTGTTGGAAGAGAAGAATTTAATTTAGCAACTGATGCCTCATATACTCCATTTATATAAGAATCTTCTTTGTTTTCAAGATCCATACCTGAAAAAGCTTTATTTATAACTTTCTTTTTAAGTTCCATTGTGTTTAGTTTTACAAGTTCCTCTGGATTTTCTCCTGTTAATTTAGAAACTTCAGAAATAGCATTTATTTTTGTTGCTACTTCATTTTTTATTCTTTCTTCAAACCCATTTAATTTTGTGTTTGCTTCTTGAAGTTCAACTTCTTTAGCTGCTAATTTACCTTCTAAAGTTCCTTTCTCATTTTTAACTGCTGTCAATTGTGAATCTCTTAATATTAATTCAGAGTGCAGTTCGTGTGCTTCCATCTCTTTTCCGTTGTATTTTATTGCCATTTTTCCTCCTCTTGTATTTTGTTTTTTATACATTCCTTTTTGATAACTTATGTTCTCATCTTCAGAGTTCATTGTTATTACTCCAACTTCTTCTCCTGCTCTTCCTTGTGGTACTAAAGCTACATGATTAAGTGTTAAATTTACTTGCTTGTAATCATAACTTTCACCTGAAACTGTATATCCACTTTCTTTAAGCATTTCACACCAATAACCTATGCTGAATTGATTTTTCTTTCCGCTTCTGATATCATTTATTAAATCAGAATCTATTACTAATAAATCTACTTTTAGTTTATTTTCTTCTATTCCATAGACATTAGTAACATACCCTCTTATATATTCTTTAGCATTTTTAGCATCAATAAATTCCCAAGGGTGTAAATCAGTCATTATAAGTCCATTGGTTTGCGGAATAACCTTTTCAAGCTCTTCTATTGGTATAATCTCCCTCGTTACAGTTTCATTCCACCAATCTACATATTCCATAACTTTATCAGCTTCAGAAATATAACCAGTAACTTTTAAAAATCCTTCTGTTGTTTCATTGGTTTTTTGGACCTGAAACATTGCATTTTTCTTTAGCATACTCAACCTTTATCACCTCCTTTTATGCTGCTAACATCAATACTTCTGATTCAACTATATCTGCTGTGCATCTACACCTTATCGGTCTACCTGGTATCTCTCCATCTGGTGGGTTATCCCATTCATAAATGTTTCCATTTCTTTCAGCATGAGTTGGTCTTACTCTTGCATCTCCTGCTGTTACCCAAATGAATTTTTTTAATCCTATTCCCTTAAATTGTGTTTTAGTTGATTCTGCAAATACATTACCAACTTGATCTGCCGCTATTAAAGCAGCTCTGTTCTTTTCTATTCCAGTTGTATTTTTTATTGCTTGTACTAAATCATCTAAAGTTAAGCCCTCTTCTATTTTTTCTTTTACAAGTTTAGCTACTTGTTTATCATATGTTCTAAGATATTTAGTAGGCTCTGCTTTAATCAGCTTTATATTTTCTTCTAATAGATTTTTTATAATTTCCTCATTGTAATAAGGCTGTTCTTTAAAAGCTACTCCTAGTATTTCAGAAACTGATGAATTGACTGTATTTATAGAGTATTCAACTGTTTCTAGTATGTAATCTATACATAAATCAAAAGCATATTCTGTTGTTAAAAGTTCCTCAAAATATTCTAGGAACTCTTTTTCTTTATCATCATTTGTATTTAGTTTTATTTTTGGTGTTGTTATACTATTGGTTTTATCTTTTAAAAAGATTTCTTTGAATTTATCCTCTATTTCTGTTACTAACTTTTTTAAAACTTTAGAATATGCAAGTTCTATATGAAAAGGGAAATTATCTTTCATATTTCACCTCTATATACTCAAATCTTTAATTTTATTGAGCAATGAATCTTTAAGAGATTCTAATGTAGCTTTGTCTATTTCAAAACCTTCTATCATTTTCTCCATTTGAATTAATGAATCTACATTAATTTTTAATGTTTCAGCTTCTATTTTTTCTATTTCTGCTTTCTCTTTTTCATCAACTGCCCTGATAGAATTAAATTTTAATTCAAACTCAATATCATATTTTTTTTGCTCTGCATAGAGCAGTTTTATAATTTTTCTTAAAATTTCATCTAAGTTATCTTTTTGAAAAGCTTCTATGTATTCATACCATCTATTAGAATCCTCTTTAGCACTTGCTAAAGCTCCTTGTGAACTTCCTACAAGTTTTGACATTGGTATTCCTAGAGCTGCTGACAATTCATTGTAAATATAATCTTTTAGATCTTTTATATTCAAACCTTGAGTAAACCCTACAGATTGTAAGTCATCATTGGCTCCTAAAGTTATAAGAGTGCTTGAATTTATTTCCATTTCTTTTTTTACTTGATATTTATCTTTCCCTATCCTATTTAAAATAGAATCTAATTTAGCCTGATCTCCTATTTTTAATTTTTTAAGTAACATAGCATAAGCTAATTGTCCTACACTCCAAATCCCATTATCTTTAACTATTAATAAATCCCATAAAGCTTTATAGAAGGAATCTCCATACTCTGAGGATAAAGGCGTGTACTTCTCAACTCTCGGATAAGGCTCATATGTTATTATCCATGAAGAATCTATTTTTACATTTTGAACTTTACCATAAGAATTTTTAAAATCTATATTCTTACATTCTCCATATCTTTCAATTGTTTTATCCATTTGTCTTTGAATTTGGTTTATATCTCTGGCATAGAACAAATTAATATCTCTTATCTTGTTTATCCTTCTTAAATCAAGTTCTTTCCCAGTTTCTAAATTAGCTCCTTCTATTATTGGAAACATAAAACAAATTCCATCTTTTAATCCATTTATAAGAAGCTCAACTATATAATCACTACATTCCAGTTCTGTAAATCTCTTCATTACTTTTAAATCAAGTTCTTCATTCCCACTCTTAACAATAAATCCAGATTTTAAACTAGCTCCAGCAATTTCTCTCAATATCCTTTTACAAAAAGCATAATCATTGTGCATCACATCAATTTCTTTTTGTTGTAATCTCCGTTCTTCTCCTACTATCTGCGAAGCTACAGGGTCAAGGATTGTATCTCCTTTAGTAGAGTTTGGATTATCACTTTGTAGAAAATTTTGTTTTTTATTCTTTTTACTCACCTATTCACCTCCTATACTAGATTTCTTACTTCTATCGGCAACAACTAAAGCTGCATATGAAACGCAATCTACTATATCATCATGTTTTGCATTTGGAAATTCCAATAATTGATTTTCAAGACTTCCTAACCATTCAGCATTTTTAAGATGATATATTTTAGAGTTTGCATAATACAGAATTGCTGTTGTTGCTCTTTCTATCTTATCTCCTACAGCTTTAAGAGTTTCTATAGGTCTACCCTGTGATACAAGCTTTTGAATTATTCCTGTTCCTGATTGTTTATCTTCTATAGCTTGGAAACTACAAGTCCATTTATTCCAATATTTATCAATCATCTTTTCTTGTTCTGGAACTTTTATTCTTCCATGGTAACAATCAACCAGTAGCAAATCCTTTTCAGGTGTTACTATAACAGTTAAGATAACTGTTTCATCATTTGCTTTACCATCTTTTTGAGCTGTATCTATAGTCTGAAATACATAGCAACTATCATGTAGAAACTTCTTTATTCCTGTTTCATCATGCAAATACACAAAGTTATTGTCCCATTCAAAGTATCTAAAATAATTTCTCTGAAAATATTCTCCGCTATCAACTTGTGGTTTTTGCTTATATAAGCTCCACCAGGTTCTAGGATTAGCTTTAAAAGGTTCAAAATATTTCTCATCATATTTTTGTGGATATAGAGCTTGTCCTATTTCTCTACCTAATGGGTCTACTGCTATTTCTTCTTCAGTTTCACATATAGCCATTAAGTCTAATTTTAACCACTTTAAATGTTTTTCAGCTTCTTCAATCTTCCCTCTTAGATCGCTATTATGCCATCTTGTCATTATTAGAATTATAATGGCATTATTATGCGGTCTTGTCATAAAAGTATCGTTGTATTCATCCCAATTTCTTTCTTGAATAGTTTTAGAATTAGCCTCTTCTCTATTTTTTACTGGATCATCTATTATAAGAAGTTCTGCACCTTCTCCTGAAGCTCCTCCCCTTATGGTAGCTCCTTTAAATCTTCCACCGCCTTCAAGTTCCCACATTGCTTTTTGAGATACATCCGCTTTTACTTTTACATCAAATAACGGACCTGCTAGTTCAAATATTTTTTCTCTATTCTTTTGACCTGCTTTTTGAACTAGATTATCACCGTAACTTGTGACTATACAACTTCTCCAATCCTCTTTTCCCATAAACCAACTAGGGAAGCAATTGGTTATAGATGTGCTTTTAAGATGTCGAGGTGGAACTGATATAGCTATCCTTGTTTTAGTATCTTTATCTTTAAATAAACCTCTTTCTGCTAGAGTGAGAACATCACATATGAGTTCTATATGTTCTCCAAGAACAAGAGGGTTATTAGTTGTAAAGCTTTGCTTAAAATATGAATAGTAAGAGTTCTGACATAGAATGTTATTAGCTTCAACTAACTCTAAAAGATCTTCATCTGAATACTTTTCTAAATCCTGTGTCATTTCTTCAAGTTCATGTTCTACCTTTTTTTCTTCTATGAACTTATGAAATATCTCACTTTCTGCATATTCAGGATGGTTATTTATTTTAAATAATCTTATAAGGTTATCTATTGCTTTCATTGCTACCTCTTAGTTTAATTAGAATACTTTTAGCTTTTTCTATGCTGCCTGAAGTCTTACCTTCTCCATTGCCTGTTCCATATACTTTTTCCTTTTCAATCTCCAGCCTTTGCTTTGCTATGTTTGTGTCTGGGTCTAGATTTAGCTTTTTAGTTATCAAGTTAAGTGATGGTTTCCTGTCTTCCAATTCTAGCGTTACTGTTCTATCTTCTTTTGCAATCTCGCCATCTGAATAGGTTGAACTTCTTATTGTCAACTTTTTAACCAATGTTCCATCATAATTACTTCTAAGCTTCCCATCTTCCGTTATAAAGTCTCTCATGTCACTAAGGGCTATTTGAACATGTCTATTCATTACTCTTTCCTGTGTTAGAAGAAACTCTGTTCTATAAACTTCTCTTAACTTCTCTAAAAACTCTTTTACCTTAACATTTTTTAACAATCTACACCCTTGTTCTGCTGCTGTTTTCTCACTATATCCAGCCTTAATAGCTGCCTGTGTAGCATTGAAATTTTCATAATAGCAATAACAGAAATTCCTCTGCCTATCAGTCAATCCATCTTCTTCATCTACATATTCAAAAGCTTTATCCTCATCTGATGTCAGCTCTTTTTTTTCTTCTTTTGGTTTTGTAGTACTACACTTTTTATTTTGTTGTACTACATTCTTTTTTTCTGTTGTACTACATTTCCAATTATCTCTAATTTTCCATGTAGCAATTTTCTTTTCATCTACTCCAAGAATATTTGCTATTTCTCTATTTGTAATATCTTTGTTATTTAGATATAACTCTTTTGCCTTGTCTCTTGCTGGGTCTCTTATCCTTGCCACATCACCACCTCTTTTCGTATCCATTCTCTATATTTATTGTTTTGTAGCTGAAATATACTAATATTACTAGCTTTTGTTTTCGTCCTTATTCGTATTACCTCATTACTACCCTCAATGATTAAGAGTATTAATCAAGTGCAGTTTTTATTAAAAGGCTGAACTGCTAACAGCCGAATGGTAGTTTGTGCTATCCTAGGTCACTCCTACCCATCACCACTTCTTTTGAAAGTAGTTTTACAGTTTAAGGAATTCAGACAAAGGTTTTCAGATAGATATCCTTATCCTTAAAATCATTCACTGGTAACCAAATATTAACTAACAACTGTTAATAGAACGGAATAATAGGAATCAAACCTATATCGTTGTATTGCTTTTTCCATTAAGCTATATTCCAATATATCCCCTCGAGTGAGGGAAGTGGGTACCATACCCTCATTGAAACACATAACTTCAATACTGCTACCTTTAGCCTTTGTTATTTCGTGTACAGAGTTATGTGCTTTAATCAGGATAAATAAAAAAAGGTGGACTAAATAAACCTTAGACATTTACATCTAAAGATTATTTGATCCACCTTCCTAGAGGTCGTAAATCAATTCTATATTCTATTTTCTATATTATACAATATTATTGGTAATTTTGCAATAGTTATAAATCTTCTTTTTTTTGTATAAAAGATTCTGTAATTCTACCGTTTTTATCTTTTGTTATTATTATCTTGCAGCTCTTTACGGTTTCATCAGTCATAGCTTCTATAGCTTTTCTTGCCTTGTTGCTTAATTTCTTTACAATTTCTCTATCTCCCATGCTCTCCCCTACTTCTTGATAAACTTATAGTTTTTCAAATACCTAGAATACTTCTTTATATACTCAAACTCATTCGGTTCTATCTCTCCACCTGTTAAATATCTGTTTATTATATTTTTTACTATACTTTCTACTTCACCTGCTTTTATTTTCATACTACACCTCTTATCTTAAAATGCTAACTATCTTTTCTATAATATAACAATCAGCTGCTATAGCTAACGCATAAAATCTCAACTCTTTATCTTTGTTGTTACGCTCTAATAAAAATAATCCTAAAGTAATCATTTCACACCTCACATTATCAAATATAACCCTATTCCAACACCGATAGCTATCCCAACTATTAAGAAGGTCATAGCTGTCAACATTAAGCCTGTTATTAAGTACTTTTCCATTTATTTCTTATCCTTAAATCTAGGTTTTCCATCATACCAATCTATATACCCTGCTTCATCTAATGTATCTATTATCCATTCTCTCCCTTTTTGTGACCATTTTAATTGTTTTGAAGGTGCAGACATAAATTCATTCTTAAAATCCTCATAATCACAATGTTGAGGTACTAGCCACCCAAATTTTGAATATAAAGCCCATGGCATATGCTTTACCTTTGGATTATATTGTATTTTTAATTTTTCCAATGTTTTATTTAATTTAGTAGATGATATCCCTAAATCTTTAGCTATATGTGCTACTGCAAATACGTGATCTGGTACTAATACATTGTCATAATAATCAGCTTTAGGTTGTAATGTTTTTATTTGCTTTTCTTGATTCTCTATAAGTTTTGCCTGTTGTGCTGCCATTTCTAAAGCCTGTGCATATGTTTGTGGAGCTTTAAAACCACTTTGAAGTTCTTTAGCTTTTTGTATTAGTTTATATCTTACTACTGCATCATATCTTGCAGCTAATTGCATTACTCCATCAGGCGTACAATTATACATAGGTAGTTTTCTACCAGTAATATCTTTATATTCGCTCGGCTCAAAAATGAGCTCAGCTATTTCCAACCCTAATTTCTCCGTTTCATCCCTTATATCTCTCAAAACATTTTTATGATCTTTGTTTATAATTTCAGATATTTCTAAAGATGTCATCCCTTTGTTTTCAAATGTTATTAAATTATTCATATTCTCCCTCCTCTATCTCTTTCACTATCCTTGCATTAGGATAAATACTTTTTAAAATAAATAAATTTTTATCAGGAATGTTTTTACTTACCACAATGATATCCATTATTTTATTCATATTCTCCCTCCCAAACTCTTAAAATGAAATTATCTGGCTTCTTAGTTCCTGTATTCTTGGTTATATGTAATTTAACTATCTGGCTGTCATCTTCCCAGAGAATCCCTGTTAAACTGTCGAATATGCCCTTACAAAAATTATCTATGTCTCTTACTGTTTTATCTTTAAAATTTAATATCAAATCAACTTCCAGTTTTTCTTTACTTAGCTTTTTCTTTTGCGTCATCATGTATGTTTGAACATTATATTTAAACTTCTGTCCTGCATCTGATATATGAAATCTGTTCCCTGATCTTCTCCAATAAGTATTTACCGATGGAGGACGAAAAGGGAATATATATTCTGTCATTCTTTCACCTCTTTGAATAAACTTCTCCAATCATTTTTAAAACTCTTTTCAAAAGCTTCTTGAAATGATGCTTCAATATCCCAACTAATACCTAGTGTTTTTTGCAATTCTCTTGTATTTTTTATGTAAGCTTCTTTTATAAATTCTCTTGCTAACTTTTCTTTTGTTTCATCTTCTAAAATATAATTTTTATTCATTCTTTCTAAGAACCATTTAGGAATATTCCTTTTCCCATTTTCTATCGAAGAGAGATATGGAATTGATATCTTTAATTTACTAGCCATATCTTTTAAGCGCTCCGAATTGTAAACTCTTATTATTTTTAATATAGTTTTTATTGAATTGTCTTTTATTTCCATATCTGCCACCACTTTTTATTTTTTAATTCTTCCAGTAATGTAATTACTATTTCCATATCTCTCTCCTCATCTTTCTTTCCATTATTTCCTCTATTTGTACCAATCGATAATGAATGCTAGTATTAATGTTAACATTAATGCTAATCCAACTAATCCAATCATTAATATCAGCGGTATAAATACTGCTTCTACTTCTTCCATATCTGCCACCACTTTTTATTTTTTAAGTTTTCCAACTCTAATTTTAATTCAGCATTTTCATATAAAAGTTCCCTATTTGCTCCAGCTGCTCTTTTCCAATTGTCAAGAAATGTATCTCTATTATTTTTTATTATTTTTCTAATCTCCTTCAAAACTTCTTCTTTGCTACCTAAACTTCTTGAAGGTATTCCCTCTACTCCTGTTTCTTTTTTTAAAAATGTATATATTTTTCTAAGTTCGTCTCTAGTCATTTTATCCTCCCTAATTTAAATATCCACAAAATCTTATTTTTTTATATTTTTCTGGAAAATCTGTATTTATATTTTTAAATTTTCTCCTTACTTTTTTCTTTCCATACTTTTTATATTCTTTACCTTCCAATTTTTCAATTTGCTTCTGGCTTTGCCTGCAATAAGCTACATAGCCTTTTTTCATTCCAGTCCTCCTATGCTATGCACTCTTTTTTTAAATTATTTAATATTTCAGGGTATTTCCTCATGTTTATTTTGTTGTTTTTTAGCCATACTTTAAGATGGTATTTACTAGGTAAAGTCTGTTCTAAGTTTACCAGCCTATAACCTAAGCAACATTCATAAAAAACCTTATATTTCCCATCTGGTAAAATCTTTATATTCTTTAACAAGATAGAATCAAGTATTCTGTTATCCTCTTCTATCATCTTTCTTTCACCTCTTGAATTTCACCTCTGAAATTAAAGTAAATTTTCGTTAGTTCAGAATTTCTATTTTTCAAAACATCCACTTCTAAAAGAGTTCTGTCTGCTTCTTCTTCGTAATAAGCTTGCCTATATAGCCCAATTATTATGCTGGCGTCTTGTTCTATTTGCGTGGAACCCCACATTTCTGTGGGCACTGACTATATCTTAACTAGTTTTAACTAGCAACACCCATTTCAAGTTGCGTGTCAATAGCAACCTTACTCTCCCGATACGGAGATAGTCGATACAGGTTTCAATTAAATCTCCAAGAATATCCCAATGAACTTTTGTATTTCCCTAAACAGCAACTGCGAACACCATTTTTTATTGTTTTAGTGCTCACATTTTCATATTTAGAATCTTGTTTTATGAAATTTATTATCTCTTCATAGGTATTAAAAACTTTTGATCCATTAGTTATATTTAGATTCTTCTTTATAGAAGCTTCTCTTCCAAGAGCTAACCCTGTTTTATCAATATATCTTCTTAAAACTTTTACAGAATGAATTATATTTTCTTTAGCAGTACACCATTCTAAATTACTAATCACATTGTTTTTTCTGTTCCCGTCTTTATGATTAACTTGTGTTTGTATCTCATCTTTTTCTAAAAATGCTATTGCAACTAGAATGTGAGTTGAAAAAATTTTACTTTCTCCATTTTTAGACAAGTGTACACATAAATATCCATTTCCTCTGCCTATTTGTTTTAATATTTTTTCAGCTTGATAATATCCAGAAGCTCCATTTTTTCTAAAACTTCTAAGTCTTTTGACTCTACCTAAGTTACTTACTTGATATATATTTTCATAATCTTTAACATTTTTCCATATTTCTTTCATATTCTCAACCTCCTATCTTCACAGGAGATTTAATTGTTTCCCACGGGATTGCCTTCAACTTAATGGTCAGGTTTCCCCGTTAGCTACTTAATTAAGTAACCCCACTGACGAGTGGAAAAGGTGTAACAGGCAATTTTATTTACCACTATCCCTTAAATCTGATAATACAGGATGTCTGTCAGCTCTACTTTCCACGGTTCTTGATAATTGAGCCAATGCTATAACTACTATTCCAAGCTCTTTAGCTAGTTTTTTAAGTGAAATTGATATGTCTGTTACTTGTTCATATCTACTGCCTTTTACTGCTGATCCTAGTAATTGCATATAGTCAACAATGATATAATCAAGTCCATTTTGGTCTTTCTCTACTTTGCATATTTCAAGGATTTTGTTTACTGTAAAGTTCCCAGTTATGATATTTAAATTGTCTCCAAGCTTTGCAAGTTCTGTACTAGCCATATTCAAATACCCATGAGCCTTTTCTGGAAGCTTTAAAAATCCTTCTGTACTTTTTAGAAAATTAAGCTGTACACCAGACATTTGTGACATGATTCTATTTATTACTTGTTTTTCTGACATCTCTAAGCTAAAGAAAATCCCTTTATTGTTGTTTTTAGCTAGGGATAAGGCTTGTGATAGTATAAATGCCGTTTTCCCCATTCCAGGTCTTCCTGCAATTATTACTAGATCCTCAGCTTCCATTTGAACATATTCATCAAACCTTTTCCAACCTGTTTTTAATGGATTTTTAGGTGGATTTTCTATGTTTTTATAATATTCATAAACTACATTTTTCAAATTCAATTTCTTCACAGTCTGGCTTTCTCCTAATATTTCATCACGGATATTTGAAACTTCATTTAAAAGTTCCTCATTTGTTCCCAGTTCTGTGGCTTCCAGTAACTTTTTTTTGATATAGTCTTGTTTTAAGTCTTTAATATACAAGTCTAACCTTTCATTATAAGCCTCTATTTTATCAATTTTATAAGCTATTTTACCATCGTTTTCTGTTAGCAAAGAAGCGTCTATAAGCTCATTATTAACCATTCTTAATTTACATCTTTTTAGAATTTCATTAGCTTCCTTGCTAAACATTTTACTTGGAATAGATAGTATTTTTTCTTGATCTGCTTTAGATATACCCAACAGTAACAAGCAGTATATTATTTTAATTTCAGAATCCATTTTACGCACCTTCCCCTATTTTTTCATCAAAGAATATCCATCTTATAACCCCAGTATCATCCTCTCCAATATAAGCATTTGTTTCATCAGGTATACGTTTAACTGTACATCCAGTATTACTAGAAACAGGCTTGACCTCTGGTTTATCTTTGTAAGCATCTGCCAGTATTAGATCTATCATTGATTTTACTGAAAAATTGGTTATAGTAGGCTTACGCTTTTTATCTTCTCCTAACAAAAACTTAGATTCTGATATTTTCTTTAGTAGCAATTCCATATCTACTTCTCTGTATTTGCTAGGTAATATAACATTTTCTACTCTGAATTTATCTAAACCAGTTGACTTTATTACAATTTCCCTTAACTTATTTAAATTATTTTTAAATTCGATTGATGATGAGTCCGTAGGACGAACTTCTTTTGGTTCATCTAACTTTTTTTCATCCTCTATCTTATTTAGTTTATCTAACTTAGTATCATCATCTTTCTTTTTATAGTTATTCTTATTATAATTATTCTTATTAAAGTTATTCTTACTAGCGTACAGCAACTCTGTACTACTGTCGGTACAGACCTCTGTACTAATGGTAGTACAATCTTCTGTACTACTGTCAGTACAACTTTCTGTACTAGTACAATCTTCTGTACTAGTACAATCTTCTGTACTTCTGACCTTTAGATAATAGATACTACTAGAACTAAAACATCTAACTTTTTCAATCAGATTAAATTTTTCTAAGTCCTTTATATTGTTTGATACAGTTGTTCTACTTGTACACTTCAAATCTTCCATAAGTTCCTCGTATGAGTATTTGATATATACCTTTCCTTTTTCATCTATCCATTTATTTCTGGCTGATAATCTAGTTCTTTCATACATCAAAACATAAGTTTTAAAAGCCCCTATCGATATCTTTCCTTCTATCAGTAAATCCATAAGCCATTTTGGAACTTGGTAATATACCATACTATCTAAATCATTAGCTTCTATACTTCTCATTGTTACCTCCTTTTGAGAGGGTTAATTGCTGGTTAATCCTCTCTTATTTTTATTTTGTAACTGTCCACCACAATGAAGATTAACCAGCTCCAAAGTGATGAACAGATATAAAGTAAAAATATATATATATTATTTTTGTTAATTCGTGTATAATAATTACTATGAAGACGAAATTTCCTAAAATTAATTCTTCGTATAACTAAGCCCACACGGGCTTTTTTATTTTAAATGGCTATTTTCTAATTCTATTTTTAAAAAACAGCCATTTTTTTAAATTAGCTCAACTGTTTCCAGCTGCTTGGACTAACTTTTTCAAATACATGAACATCATATACATGGTCACCTTTTTGTTTCCAAGTACTTAACATCTCCTTGCCATCTTTTGTATAGTAAGAGTGTTCATTTGTTGCGTACTCTTGTAACTCGCACACAGCTTCACTAATTGTGTCTCTTACCCCTTTTATAAGCTCCGGATCACAACCTACAGTCACATATAATCCATCTTTCTTTTCTGGTATTACGTCCAGAGCTTCTTCAGTCCAAACTTGACCAAACCCTTCTACGACATATCCTTTACCTTTTGCAGTTTCATATATTGCTTCTATTTTTCCGCCTTTACCTTCAAATAAGCCAATTCTAAATTTAACTCTATCTCCTATTTTAATCATTGGTTCCTCCTTTTATCTTTATTTAAGCTTTACTATTTGTTTATAAAACTTATTTAGAAGCCTTTCGTGATACTTTATATATCTAAATTTTGAAAGGCTTTAAAATCAATTCTATAAGTTTACTTTTCCTCCTTAAAGGGTTATAATAATAATGCAACTCATTTTTATAACAAGGAGGTGAATATTATGGCTAAATTTTATATCAACACTGTAACTCATGAAGTTCATAAAGACTCTTGTGATTATGCTAACCCTTCTAAATATCCTAATATAGTTTATTTAGGAGATTTTGATTATCCTTCGACTGCAATAAGTTATGCTAAGAGAAACGGATATTCAAATGCTGATGGCTGCTATTATTGCTGTAACCAATCTCACACAAAGTAACACTTCAAGTAAAGGGGAGATTATATCTCCCTTTTAAAATTTTATAACTTCTATTGGGATATCAATTTCATATCCTGACCTTACTAATTCCTCATAATGCTTTTCTGTTAAATACCCTTTTGGATTATAACAAGGTACACATCTTGGATCATATAGTAATATTGGAAATTTAGCTTCTCTGTCTATAGCTTTCATAGTTTCCCTTATTAAAATCTCTATCATCCATTTAGGATATTCTCTTTCATTCCAACCAGAACCTATTTGTATCCAAGCGACATTATCTTCAAGTGTTCTATCTTCTTTATATCCTTTGCAACAGCCCACAGTTCCAATTTTATACTTATTCCAAAGTACACTTATTATATCTGCCATTTCATCATCTATAGCTACTTCTCCAGTTTTTAAGCTTCCGTCTATTGTTAACAATCCTAGATATTTGGGTATTTTTATTAGTTTAGTTGTTTTATCATGATTTAAATTCTCCACCACTCCACCCCCCCCTCTTTCATTTGACCTTACCCCTCCAAAAAGTTATAATATATTCGCCAAAACATTTTATATTTAAGGAGATGATTAAGTATGGAATTTCTTCCTATAAGTTTTGAAACAATTTTAAATATTCTCAATAAAAATAAGAATAAATTAAATTTTGATGATATTTTTTTTCAAATTAAAAATAATCCAAAATATAAAATTGAAGCAATAGAGCTATATCCTATACTGCATTCTCTTCTTAAAGACGGATATATTAACAAATATAACTCTAAAAATTCAGTGTTTAATTCACATTTTATTGAACCTGACGATATTCTCTATATAACTACCAAAGGGAAGCTCTATTTAACAAATGTTACTTTTACTAAAGAACATATTGATAGAGAAAAAAAGCATGTTCAATTAGCAGAAGAGGCTAATCTTATAGCTAAAAAAGCTAAAAAAGAAGCTAAATTTGCTAATTATGTAGCCATTTTTTCTTTGCTTATAGCTATAATTGCCTTATTCAAAAAATAACTTATATATTAAAACAGTAATTGCAAAAACTAGCGAGAAACTTGAAATTGCTAAGCTTATATGAACACTTTTCCTATATTGTTTAGCAGTTTCTAAATTTTCTTCTGCAATCCTCAATTTTTCTTTTGATAGTTCCTCCATTTGTTCTTCATAATTCTCCACTCTCTCACCTCCCTTCTACATTTTTGTATATTATTATTGACATTTATCCTTATTTGCATTATATTATATCTATAAATATATATAATTACATACAAGGAAGTGGTAACCGTGAATGATAAAAAGATTTCTCTAGAAAATCAGATTAAAATATTAACTGCAATAAAAAAAGCTTGTGAAGTTTTAGAAGAACTTTAATACTGAATTTTCCGAAATTATTTTTTAAAAAAAAATGAAACACCAAGAGCTTCATCTATCATTCTCATAGTTCCAGTAGTGATGTTTTTACCAGCTTTTAAACTATAAAATGCTGATGTAAGTGTCGAAATTGGAACTTTTGTTTTTATTGCCATTTCTGTAAATGTCAATTTTAATTCTTTTCTTTTTTTCTCTATTTTATTGTATAACTCTATATTTTCTTTTGTTATATTTTTATTTAATTGTTTTCTCTTCATATCTCCCTCCTTATATACATATTACTGTTTTTTCAGTAATATGTCAAGGAAAAATATTTTACTATTTAGAATAAATTCAACAAAAAAAATCACACCTGTTAAAGTGTGATGGTTTTTTGAAAAAATTATTTTAAATATATTGTTGTAGATGGAATTTCTTTTAATTGTTCAGGTTTATTAAATTCAATTTTTGTAACACTTGTAGCAATATACCAATTAAGTCCAAAACCAGCAAAAGAAAGAATTATTGAAACATATAATGCAATGAGTGTATATTCTAAATTTTTTTGTTCTACAGTCTTAAAATCCATTTCTGCCAACTCATACAGTTTTGAGGTAATATAAAAATCTGAGTCTAAATTATTATAAATTATCTGTATTACTGAAGATTCTAAATTAATTTTAGTTAAATTTTTCATATTACGAATATTATATTTATATTCTTCTTCGTGTTCATTTGTATTTTTATCATTTTTTATAAATCTAAACACATTATGTTGGCTTAGATTTTCAATTAAAAAAAATAATTCATAAAGTTTAATTTTATCTTCTATAATTTTTTCAGATTGAATATATATACTATCTTTTTTCATGATTATACTAAAACCTTTAAATCTTTTTTCTAAAATTGTCTCAAATAATTCTTTGAATAAAATTTCTGTTCCATCAATATTAAACCTAACAATGTCTTTTATTATTTCTCTTTGGTTTCTGCTAAAAGTCATTTCTGTTCTTCCTTAAAATCAAGTTCTAAATTATCACTAAAATATTCAAATTCTGCATTCAAAAATTTTTGCATATATTTTTCACTTATCCCATTTTTCCCATTTTTATTTTGAACAATAACTATTTTTTCTATTTTATATCTATCCTTTAAAATATCAATATCCCTGACAGCCTCTAAAAAATGTACTTTATTATTTACCCCTGTTAATAATTTACTTTCTCCCACATAATATTCATTATTATCTGAAGCTAAATTTGAATTCTCTTCTTTTAACTTGTCTATTTTATCCAAATTTAATTTATTTTTTAAATTATAATATTTCACGAACCGTTCTATTTCAGCTGAAAAAACTCTTTTTCTATCTTCTGGTTTTAAATTATTTATAACATAATCATATACATAATTGTAATACCTTATCACAGAGAAAAGATAAAGAAATATATCTTCTCTTAAGGTATCTATATCTGAATATGAAATAACTTTCTCTTGTAACAAAGTATTGTTAATTCCATTATCAATTATGTAACTTTTTTCAATTGCCTTTATTTTATCATTATTAGAAAGATAGTTTTTTCTTAAATTTATGAAATTTATCTTTTCTTTTAAAGCTCCCTCTATTACTAAGTGTAACCTATTCTTTAACACTACTTTATCTTCACTTTCTAATTTTATGATTATATCAACTGCATCTCCTGTATTCAAAAATAAAGGTAGCGATAGTTCAAATTCATTCCTAGCAAATTCATCACAGCAAATCAAATTCTCATAAACTGGGATTATTACTTTTTTTAAAATAAATTCTTTATCTTTTTCCAAAACTGCTACCTCCTTTTTAAATTTTAAGATTTTCATAATTTAAACATATATTATTATACTTGTGTTTTCTTAAAAAAGCTACTATTTTTTCTTGAATATTTTCTTCTGGTTTTTGAAACAATTTCTCTAGTTCAATGCCTTCGGCAGAACCTGGCAAAGTGCTCATACAATGGTGCTGTACTTCTCCATTATCATTAATTTTATCTACTTCAATTCTCCAATACCTTTCTTCTCCAGATTTCTTCATTCTTTTAAAAAAATTCAATTCTTTTTTACTGCACAAAATCATTATCGAATATCTATTTCTATCCTCATAATAGTAAAATTCAAAATGAAACACCATATTCTCAGCTTTTTCTTCACTTATGTGATCTATGACTAATTTGTCGCATTCACACCTATCTTTACTGGTTAAAGGAATTTTTAAATCTCCACTTTCTGAAACTTTAAAATCATTCATTTTCTTTCTTTTTAATTTACTTTTTTTTAAATCTCCATTTTTTAGCGTTGTTATATTGTATTTATCTATATTTTTAAACTCAAGATATCTAATTTTTATTCCTCCTTTTTTTATTAATTTAAGTTCTTCACAATCCCCCCTCATCTCAGGACTATTTTAGTTTTTCTATTTTATACTTTCTATGATGCTATTCAATTCTTCTATTTTCTTTTTAACTTTTTCATATTTATTTTTTCTTAAAGCTATTATTTCTAGTTTTTCTGAAATTGATTTTAAAAGTTCTTTCGCTTCATCTTGACTCAGATCAGAAAATAATAAGTTGTAAACAGCTTTATAGTTTTCCAGATCTTTTATTTCATCAGCTAGTTCATTTTCTTTTTTAACACTTTTTAACACACTTAGCATATCTTTATTTTTTTCCTTTAAGTTAGAAACAGTTTTTCTCAAAGAATCATCACTTTTGCTCAATGCCCATTCCTCTCTTAATAAAAGTTCTTCTTCTCTGTTTAATTCCAAAGTTGTTATTATAACTTCTAACTTAGATTTAGAAGGTAAGTATCTATTCTTTTTTAAATCTGACATATACCCAGCTGAAATTCCAGTAATATCTCTAAACTTTGCTACTCCTATATTTTTCTTTTCCATCAATTCTGTTAATACTTCTCCAAACATTTTTATTCTCCCCCTTATCACTATATATCAAATTATACACAATAAAAAAGATAAATAAAATTATTTACTGAAAAAACAGTAAAAAACTATTGACATATTACTGAAAATTCCGTATAATAAAAATATAGAAAAAAATTTAAAAAAATATTACGGAAAAATCAGAAAATACAAAACCCCAAACCAAAAAGGAGGAAAGATGGAAAAATACACAATTTCACATTCAACATCAGTAGGAGACCCAGACTTATACATCATATGGGATGTTACAGGTAAAGAGCGTGAGCTATATTGCTTCTTTTCAGAGGAATACAAAGATGAAGCTTATAGAAGATTAGATGAATTAAATAAAGGGCTGTAATAGCCCTATAAGGATGGAATGAAACAAATAATTTAATTTTTTATAGGTCTCTTACAAGTTAAGGGACTTACTAAGAAATTAAAAGGAGGAAATATATGAAATGTAGTTATTGCGGAGAAGAAATATGCCAAGATGAAGAGTTTTACATTGTGGATGGTAATATTTGTTGCATCGAATGTTGTCAGAAGGACACTCATATCTACTACACAGTTTGTGATAATACTTATGAAGAAGATGAGGTAATTCCTTTTGACACAAAAGAAGAAGCTATTATATGGTATGAATCAAGAATTTCTTATTTTGAATACGAAATTGCAAAAATAGAGCAATTAAACGTACCATACAAAGATGATTATATTGAGCGATACAAAAATGAAATAGAAGAGATACAGCAGTTAATAGAGATATTGAAAGCTGAAGCTGAGGAGGAAGAATATGTGGAAATGTAAGGAGTGTGGCGATGAAATAATATGCGATGTTAGTGGTTGGGGGTTTGTTGATAAAAATGGACAAATAGAAGAGGCACAAGATTTTGAATTAGAAAAATATAGATGTTCTGAATGTGGAGCCGAAAGTGAAAAATTAGAAGAAATAGCAGTTTGGGAGGAATAGTATGTGGATAACATTTAAGAGTGAGTCATATGACGGAATTGAGAATGATGAAATTCAAGTAACAGCTAAAATTAATTTAGATAAGATAGAATATATAATTTTCTTTGAAGAAAAAATAGAACTTTACCCAACAATAGAAGAAGCTTTCTATACAATAGATAAAGTTTTAAATAAAAACTTCGAAGAAATAAAGCAAAAATTAATGGAGTTATAGGAGGGTAAATAATGAAAGCTTTTAATAGCAGAAACAGAAAAAGCAAGCTAATAGTAAGATTTTTAAAAGGTGTAGGAAGCGTATCATTGACAAGCCCTATGCTTGATAACGGAATAGCTAAAAAGAAAGATAATGGAATGTCATTGAAACGTGCTGGTTTTGGTTGTAGACCGCTAGTATGGAAACTTGCTGATTTTATAGGAAATAGAGGTATTATTCTTAACATTAGCATGAAAAGAAGTCCATACGGTATATCGAATGCACAAGCTTACTTAAAGGAAATGCAAAGTATGGAAGTGTCAAGAAAGGTAGCTAGTAAATGGCTGAATGACTATGAGACTGGAAACGGTAACAGGTATAAAGTTTATTGTTGGGTTTCGAGAAAAAATAAGTAATAAAAATCCCCACTCAACCGAAGTCAAATGGGGTAAACGATATGCTATATATCGTCCAGCAAACTTATTAGTTTGGGAGGATTAAATAAAAAAAGCCCCATCTAACCCAATGTTAAACAGGGGAGACGATAAAAGCTACAATATCGTCCAACAAATTTATTATATCACATTGTATTAAAAAGAGCAAAAGCTCTCTTTCGAGAGCTAGTGCCTTTAGTCTATACACATATTATCGCATCGAAGGAAAAAATTTCCTTTGACAAATTATAGCATACAAATATAAAAAATGGAAGTAGGATTGATAACTATGAACAAAATAATAAACTTCATATTAATGGTAATAGCAATAATAAGCATAGGTTACTCAATTGAGTTAATTTCTATTAGAAGAGAATTAATGTTAGCCTTATTAGAATGGCTTAGGGGGAATATATGAAGTTCATTTATGACTTAGGAGCTATGATTACAATATTTTTAATTGTATTGATGTTTATTTTGGAGGTTGCAAGATGAAAAAAATAATAGTAACATATAGACTTTTAAAAAATACAGAAGCTTTAAAAGATCTAGGTTGGAAAGGTGTACTTAGATTAGGAGGGTGGATATAGATGAAAAGAGAAGTAGGAAGTTATTATGACCCACCAGAAGATGACGGAATAGATACAAGTGAGATTGAAGATTTAGAATGTGGTTGGTTTTTTAGGGAGGTTGAAAGAGAATGGAAGAACTATTAAGAGCTATAAAATATCTACATTTTGCAAAAGAACAAGGAACAATAACGAGTTACAACATTATAGATGAGGAAGAAATAGAATTTAAATTTAAGATAAATGGCTTTGAAGAAGGAGACAGTTGCAGTATTGAGGAATACAAAACTATAGTTGGAAGAATAAGAGAAGCAGAAACAGAATATTGGCAAGGCGTAAAGGAAGATAATGAGCTTATAGAACAGTTAAATAATAACTATGCTTCTGTATGTTGTGGGTGATCACATGAAAGATGTTGCAAAAGAATTATTGTCCTTAGCCGAACTTATAAAAGAATTAAAGAGTAGGGAATTTGATAAAAAATATCCTATGACATATAAGGAAGGTTGGATAAGGTTTGAGGAAAGAGTAAAGCAACTAGAAATTGAAATAGAAGATTTTAGAAAGGAGAATAAAAATGAAATTTAGAAATTTAAAAGCAGAGGAAATAGATGTTAAGCCCCAAACTGTGAAAGAAAATGGTTTTTCTTTGTTGCTGTATAAAGACGCTAGATGTGATATGAACATACTTGACGAAACTGTAGGAGCTATGAATTGGAAAAGAGAGCATAGCCGTGATAATGCAAATTGTATAGTTAGTCTGTGGGATAACGAAAAACAACAATGGATTAGTAAAGAAGATACTGGAACTGAAAGTTTTACAGAAAAAGAAAAAGGCTTAGCTAGTGACAGTTTTAAAAGGGCTTGTGTAAATTGGGGAATAGGTAGAGAGCTATATACTTCTCCTTTTATATGGATAAGTGATAAAAAATATTTGAAGAACTACAATAACAAAATTTCTATAACTGATAAATTCAAAGTTCTTGATATAGAAGTTGAAGAAGGAGTTATTACAAAATTAACAATTGGAGATAGTAAAAATAATGTAGTCTACACATTTGATAAAAATAATAAACAACAATTTCCAAAATTTAAGTTTGAACGTGATGATGTTATAGAGAAAATTAAAAATAAGATTGGGGATAATATGGAAAATCTTGAAAAAGTATTGAATTCTTATGAAGTTAAAGGGTTGCAAGAATTAACTGATGAACAGTTAGAAGATTGCAGAACAAAATTAAAAATTAAGTAAAACAGGAGAATAAACATGGCGTATACTAGAGAAACGCAAAAATTGATCTATTGGTTATTTGCTTCTTACAGCAATTTCAGGGAAGGGAGAGAGCCAGAAGCCTCTCCTGCTCCATATCCTTTATATGAAGCTAAGAAGGACCTTAAAAAGAAATATATAAAAGCTACAGGTTATAAACCTAATAAAAAGCCATTAGAAGAGTTCTTGAAAGTTTTGATTGATACAGTAGACCTAGAAACATTTAATAAGCTATCTAAAGCTTATATAAAGTCAATACAGGACTTTTCAATCAACCATGAGGACTTTAGTTTGTGTCTCTCTCTAATAAGCCAAGAAAAGGCAAATAGTCTTGTAGGGTTTATGTTTGATTTCTTACTAGAGAACAATATCCCAATGAGGCAAGAGCTTATTGATCTATACAGTAAAACACAAAATGACAGATATATATTCGCTCTACTGCTCCATAAAAAATGTTGCATATGCGGAAAAGAAATAACTGGGCCTCACCACGTAGATCGTGTGGGTACTGGCGGATATAAAAATGATACTGGATTAGATAAAAGACTATCTCCACTTTGCCCTTATCATCATGCAGAAATTGAAGATGGAGAATATACTACTGAGGAATTTGAAAAGAAATATCCTACTTTTGGATATAAACTGTGTAATGAAAAAGAGATAGAGAAACTTAAAAAAGTATATAAACATCATTTCAAGGGTTATAAAAAGGAGGAATAATGCAAGTAGAAATATACAATGGAATAGATGCAGAGAAACCAGTTGATATTATTGTAGTTTTGGGAGGGATAACTAATGAATAAAGCTAATTTAGATATGAATATATTCACTATGGAGTGGATCACTGTCAATAAAGTAGACAAAAAATGACATAGTTTAAGAAGAATTGTTG
>OGIW01000405.1_pt1 | contig 39816 bp, 32 predicted proteins | sample 1571921 | NCBI WGS metagenome assembly OGIW01 (sample SAMEA2582112, study PRJEB24529) | metagenome | biome: Human gut stool | place: China | collected 2011 | reverse complement strand
TTGCAGCCGGAGAATGGAAACGCATTCTTTTTGTTCCCACCGGAGCCCTTCTTTCAAAGGTCAGCTTCAACGAAGGTGTTTCCATTCCGGGAATTGCACACGCTGTTATTATCGAACACATTCCTATATGAACACGGAGGTAATTATGGATTATATAAACGCTTTCTGGGTTGGCGGTCTTATCTGCGCCCTGGTCCAGATTCTACTTGATAAAACAAAACTTCTTCCCGGCCGCGTCATGGTGCTTCTTGTGTGCGGCGGCGCGCTGTTAAGCGCTGTGGGGATTTACGGACCCTTTGTAGATTTTGCCGGAGCAGGCGCTTCTGTTCCACTTCTCGGATTCGGAAATATTCTCTGGGAGGGCATGAAAACAGCAATTGACAAAGACGGGCTTTTAGGACTTTTTACAGGAGGTTTTACCGCCTGCGCTGCCGGTGTATCCGCCGCTCTGATTTTTTCTTATCTTGCCAGCCTTATCTTTAAGCCAAAGATGAAAGACTGATCATAAAGCGAGGTGTATGTATTGAGCGATACTTTGTATCTGATGCTGGAACAGAATGTAGAAGTGCGGCACCCCCACATTTACCTGCAGGACATTGCAAAGCTTTCCTGCAGCAATCCCAAGATCCTGAACCGTCTCAGAGTGCTTCCTGTTTTAAATCTGGAACCGCACAAGCCAGGACGCTACGTTGTTTCTTCTATGGAACTGATCCGGCAGATTCAGCAAAAAGAACCGGACCTTACTATCTCCCATATCGGAGAGCCGACTTTTATTATCACTTATCAGAATGAGCCTGTCCACGGGCTTCTCTTAAGATGGCTGAAAGTAATTTTTGTCTGCCTTGCCACTTTTTTCGGTGCTGCTTTTTCTATTATGACTTTTAACAATGACGTAGATGTGGGCGGTCTTTTTTCCCAGATTTATACTCTTGTTACAGGAAATGTTTCCAGTGGATTTACCATTCTGGAGATTTCTTATTCTGTTGGAATCGGACTTGGCGTCCTGTTTTTCTTTAATCATTTTGGAAAGAGAAAGCTCACAGATGACCCTACGCCTATGCAGGTGCAGATGCGGATTTATGAAGATGATGTAAACAAGACAATTATGGAGGAAATGGAACGGGAGAGCGTGGAGCATTCATAACGTTATTTCAGGAGCGCAGTGAAAATTACAAATACTGCGCTCTTCTTTCATTTTTGTCTTCTTGCTGTAATAATTTTTAACTTGTTGTCTGCTGTGTTTTTGATTTTGCTTTTCCCATAAAATTTTATGACTGCTTGTCTGTACGATTTTTGTGTGTTACTATAGAATCATCTCTTATCAAAGGCCCACTTCCCCTGTCCTCTTTTACTTCTTATGTCACCGTTTCACTTCCTTTACATTTCACTGTTTTCAGGAGGAATTCTATTGTTATATCACAATTTACTTGAACGTAAAAAAAATTTGTTAAAAGAAATCCAGAATTTAAAACACCGGCTGACTTCTTATCCTGACGGAGAACTTATTTGTACCAAAAACAGAAAGTATGTTACCTGTATGCACTCTGTAAACGGCGTTTATTCCTACATTCCCAAAAAAGACTTCGAGTTTGCAAAAACGCTCGGGGAGAAAAAATTGTTTTCTGCTTCTCTCGAAGATTTACAGAGAGAATTACGTGCTGTAGACGCATTTTTAAACTGCTATCAATCGGAGCCGTCAAAAATTGAACAATTACTTTCTCAGCCCTGCTATCAAAAAGTAATCAACCTGTCTTTTCAGGCTGCTTCAGAAGATTTAGAACAATGGAGCAGAGAATCTTATGAAACAAATCCATCTCACCGGGAAAATCTCCGCCACTCCTGTCTTTCCGGTCATATGGTCCGCTCAAAATCTGAGGCTTTGATAGACCAGACTTTGTTCATGCACAAAATTCCTTTCCGCTATGAATGCGCCCTGCTGCTTAAAGATGTCACTTTTTACCCGGACTTTACGATACGGCATCCACAATCAGGAAATTATTTCTACTGGGAGCACTTCGGACTCATGGATTCTCCTTCTTACTCGCAACAGGCATTTCAAAAATTAAACATCTACTGTCAAAACGGCATCATTCCCACCATCAATTTAATAACAACCTATGAAACAAAAGAACATCCTCTCACCTCACAGTCTATCGAAAACATCATTCAGGATTATTTTGTTTTTTGAAGCCTTTTTTTACAGTCTATACAAAATCTCTCGCGGATTTTTTGTTTTTTTGAATCTTTCAGGGCTTCTATGCAAAATCTTCCGCGGATTTTTTGTTTTTTCGAAGCTTTCATGGCTTTTATACAAAATCTCTCGCGGATTTTTTGTTTTTTTGAAGCCTTCAGGGTTCCTATACAAAATCTTCCGCAGTTTTTTTGTTTTTTTGAAGCTCTCATGGCTCCTATACAAAATTTCCCGCAAATTTTGTTTCCCCTGACTGCTTTTAGCGCTTTTGGAAACAATCACTGCCAACCCTTGATTTTTATATTTACTTATGCTATACTCATACCCGTTGCAAAGCCCGCATATGCAGGTATCCACCGGAATCCTGCTTTATATGTCAATGCAAAACCAAGGTCTAAAGGGCTTGCCAGGCGGTCACCGCCTATAAATGTGCCGAGTGTTCGCGACCTTCCACTCGTAAAACAAAACTAAAGGAGACAAGTAAATATGAAAAACAAAAGTACCCTGTTTCTTGTACAGGCAGCAGCTATCGGTGCAATTTATGTAGTCATTACTTTATTATTCGCACCCCTTAGTTTCGGAGAAGTGCAGATTCGTTTCTCAGAAGCTCTTACCATTCTGCCGTACTTCACACCAGCCGCAATTCCAGGTCTGTTTGTGGGATGTATCATCTCCAATATTCTTGGCGGAGGCATTCCAGTAGATATTATTTTCGGAAGCATTGCCACTTTAATCGGCGCAGTCTTTACCTATAAGCTTCGCAGTAATAAATGGCTTGCTCCTGTTCCTCCTATTGTGGCAAACACAGTAATTGTTCCCTTTGTCCTTCATTATGGATACGGAATTAACCTTCCCATTCCTTTTATGATGGTTACAGTAGGCGTCGGAGAGATTATCTCCTGTGCTGTTCTGGGAATGATTGTATTAAACGCACTTTCCAGATATGGAAATATGCTGTTTAAAAAAGGCGCCGCCAAAGCGTAAGAAACAGAAGTCCATATAAAAAGCTGTCGCATTTCCTTTCGGAAACCGACAGCTTTTTCCTTTATCCAACAGGCAATCTTGTTCCTGTAAATTTTAGCAGCCCATATAAAGCAATGCAAGACGGATGGTATTTTCCATTCCCTCAAGATGCGTTCTCTCCATTCCGTGAGAAGCATGAACACCTGGTCCAATCAGTCCGCCCTTAATATCATTTCCTGCTGCTCTTGCAGCCCCTATATCTGAGCCATAAAACGGATAAATATCTACTGCATAAGAGAGTCCATTATCTTTCGCAAGCTGAATCAAACGTCCTGTAAGGTCATAATCGTAAGGTCCGCCGGAATCTTTTGCACAAATAGATACATCATATTCTGTACAGCTTAAATCTTCCCCTATACATCCCATATCTACAGAAACCATCTCAGAAATATCTGATGGAATGTAAGAAGCTCCATGACCTACTTCCTCATAAACAGAAATGAAAAACTTCGTTTTATATTCCGGAACCAGCTTTTCTTCTTTCATAATTTTTAAAATGGTCATGAGACAGGCAACACTGCCCTTATCATCAATAAATCTTGACTTCAAAAATCCAGATGGAGTAATTGTTGTCTTCGTATCAATACAAATATAATCTCCTGTTTCAATTCCAAGAGCCTTTACATCTTCTGCATTTTTTACTTTCTCGTCAATGCGCACTGCCATGTTATCCGCATCACGCTCTCTGCTCTTGCTGTCTGCATAAACATGGATTGCAGGGCTTAAACTTAAAATAGTACCTGTATATGTTTTCCCTGATCGAGTATAAATCGTACAGTATTCTCCGTCCAGAGTCGGAAGAAGCGGACCTCCTACCGGAGTGAATTTTAATTGCCCGTCCGATGTAATAGAGCGCACCATCAGCCCCAATGTATCTACATGGGCGGAAAGAGCCACTGTTTTTTCTTCTCTGTGCCCCGGAATTGTAATCACACCGCAGCCTTTTTTTGTGAGTTCAAAAGAATACCCCATCTCTTCCGACATTTCGCAAATCAGCTTCATAACCTTTGTTGTATAACCGCTCGGGCTGTCTACAGCAAAAATACGGCGGCAGGTATCAAAAAGATATTCCCTATATTTTTCCATGTTCATTATTCTGTTTCCTCTCTTCTTGTCAGATTTAGGAAAATTACTCCCTACAGATTTCATTTATAGCACTTAATTCTTCTTCTGTAAAGTCTATTTTCTCTACAATAGAAACATTTCCCAAAATCTGGATATTCCCCCCGAAATTCAAACCTTCCCCCCTCTCTCCGCCTTTTCCTGAAGCCGTTTCAGTATCCTTTTTTCCATTCTGGACACCTGCACCTGCGATATTTCCATAACTTTTGCAATTTCCGTCTGTGTCATGTCCTGAAAATAACGCATATATATAAGTCTTCTCTCCCGTGCGTCTAAATCTTTTAAAATTTCCTCCAAAAACAGCCTATTTAAAAGATGTTCCTGCTGATTTTCTTTTTCCGGAAGCTTGTCCAGAAGAGAAATCTCCTGCCCTTCCCCCTGATAAATAGTCTTTTGAAGAGATTCCACCTCCGCGCCGGATTCCAGAGTCATGACAAGCTCTTCCATCGGCATTTTCAGCTCTTCTCCAAGCTCTGTTAAAGTTGGTTCTCTCCCAAGCTTTCGTTCCAGACCTTCCCGCGCCTTATAAATCCGATAATGATTTTCTTTTAGAGAGCGGCTTACCTTCAGGATTCCGTCGTCCCGAAGGTAGCGCTTGATTTCCCCGGCGATCATAGGGACTGCATAGGTGGAAAACTGTACTTCAAAATCCAGGTTAAACTTATCTACAGCCTTTAAAAGCCCGATGCTTCCAATCTGAAAGAGGTCTTCCATCTCCACGCCTCTTCCTGCGAAGCGCCTTGCCACACTGTAAATAAGCCCTGTGTTTTCCTCAAATAAAGTATCTCTTGCTTCTTTATCCCCCTGGTGTGCGCGCCCGATGAGAGCAAGAGTCTGATTCATTTTTATCTCCTTATCGCTTTTTTCATATGGACTACCGTTCCCTCTCCCACTTTTGATTCTACGGAAATTTCGTCCATAAAAGCTTCCATAAAGGTAAATCCCATTCCGGATCGGTCTTTTTCCGGCTTTGTGGTATAAAGTGGCTCCATTGCCTGTTTTACGTCCGGGATTCCCACACCCTCATCTTTTACGTCCACGAAAAGCTCCTGCCCTTTCAGGCGGCAGGTTACCCAAATCTTATGTATCTCCCCCTCATATCCGTGTATAATGCAGTTTGTGACAGCCTCAGAGACGGCCGTCTTTAAATCAGCCACCTCCTCAAGCGTAGGGTTTAACTGCGTGCTAAACGCAGCAACAGCCACACGCGCAAGGCTTTCATTTACAGGTCTGCTCTCAAAAACAATGGTCATTTCATTGGTGTTTTCCATAGTATGCTCCCTCCCTTTCTAAACAGCCTCCGGTTCTCTGCTGATTTCCATAAATTTGCTCACTCCTGAAATGCGGAGAATTTTTTCAATGTGGCGGTTTACATGAACGGCTCTGATACAGCCGCTACACATGCCAAGCGTGCGGTAGCGTCCCATAATCAGCCCTATGCCGGAACTGTCCATAAATGTTGTTTCTGAAAAGTCAAATTCTATTGTCTTAATATAAATTTTTTCCATGATCCTGTCTGCTGTTCTCCGCACATAATCAGATACCGGGTGATCCACCTCCCCCGGAAGTACGATCGTAAGACAGGTTCCCTCTGTTTTAAAAACAGGTTCCATGATAATTTCCCCCTTATTTTCTTTCTATTCCCATTTTTCAAAAAAATATGCGTTTTTTATTATTTTAAGGTACAAAAAAAGGACATACGTATCGTATATCCCCTTTTTGGAGGCTTCTCATTCGCTGTGCCCGTTATTCATAGTCGCCTTCGCCGCTGTAGTCGCTTCCGTCTTCATAGCTGCCCTCACCGCCATCAGTCATTCCGGTATCCTCCTCGTCTGCTCCTGCTTCCGAAGAACCGTCTCCCGTTTCCGGCTCCTGTTCTCCCTCTCCGTCAGAGGTGTCCTCAATTCCGGTAACTCCTGTATTATTACAGATTGTGGTATAAATCCCTTTCATGCTATCCGAAAGGACATCGGCATATACTTTCTGAATTTCCAGTGCAGCGCTGTCCATATCCTCCTGCTGCATGGCTGCGTAAGCATTAAATAGCGCCTCATAACTCTGGCTTTTCTGTTTTTCCTCTTCTATCTGTTTTGCCGCAGCCTCCGCTGTATCATCAGACCGCTGTACCTCTCCCTGTACCTTTGAAAGTTCTGCTCCCTGGCTTGCAAGAGATTCGCTGTAATTGATGATCTGCTCATTTGCCTCCCTGTAAATTCCCTGGCGAATTGCAGGAACTGCAAGGAACCAAAGCGCCGCCGCTCCTGCTGCGAATCCTGCTGCCAGAGTAAAAAATAAGGAAGCTTTTGACCGTTCTTTATACGGCGCCGTATTCACAGCCGTATCTCTGTCCCTGTCAATACTCTCTCTGTTTCCTTCAAGAAATCTTCCTTTGCTTTTCTTCTCAAGGCGTGTAGTAACGCCTGTCTGCTCGTCGATCTCCCTTAAAAAGCGCAGAGTAGTCGTGTTTGTCTTATCAATTTTCGCAGCTTTTTTCAGGATTCTTCTCGCCTTGTTCCACTCCTGATTTTTCATCTGGATCAGGGCAAGCAGGTGATACCCCTTGATCAGCTTTGGATTCTGAGTCAGAATTTTTCGAAGCTGAATGGCAGCCATATCTTCATGACCTTCTCTGCAAAGGGCAAGGGCATGGTTGTACTTTTTAATTGTTTCGTTGATTGCTTCCAGTTTATTGGAATTTGCCTGAAGCTTATTAATATATTCCGAAGCAAGATTTCTTGCAGGCTGCAGGTTTTTGCTGATAACCCACTCGCTTAACGCCGCCACAACCTCTCCTGTCTCAAAGTATACAAGACCCAGAAGGTTTCTCGCCTGGATATTTGACTTATTATAGGTAAGGCTCTGCTTCAGACAGCTGATCGCCCCGGAAAGGTCGCGGATACTCGCTTTTTCCAATCCCTGATTATAGTAAAGCTTGGAAAGATACTCCACCTTTTTCTGGATCAGGACATTACAGCCGCAGCGCGGACAATAATCAAGATCCATATCCGTAAGGCGTGTGCCACAATTCATGCAGTTCATTGCTTTCTCCTTATCTTACCCGTCTGTTGCTTTTTGCTTCCCGGAGCATTTCCTGAAGAATATCCAGAATATCTGTCAGCTCCCGGTCATAAATCGCTCCTTCTGCGTCTGCCACATCGAGACATGGTTCAAACTTTTTCAGTTCCTCTTCGTAATCAATCATATTTTTTTCTCCTAATCACATCTTTCACTTCTCCTACAAGATAAAGGGAGCCTACACAAAACAGCATTCCGTCTTCTCCCTTTAATTTAAGAGCCAGTGGGAAGGCTTCCTCTGTCTTATCGCAAACCTGTACATCTGTACAGCCATTTTCCCGGAAAAGTTTCGCAAATTCCTCTGCCGGAACTTCACGGTACCCTCCTACCTGCGTTACCACAACGTGGGAAAGCTTAATTTTTCCGCATATAGAGGAAATCATATCTTTATAATCCTTATCGTCTACCGCGGAAAAAAGAAGAGTCAGAGGACATTCCTCCTGGAAATGTGCTGCCGTCTCCACAAATTTTTCCACGCCGTCCTCATTGTGCGCGCCGTCCACAATTACGCCGGGAAGCACCGTTTCCATTCTTCCCTGCCACCTTGTACGCAGAAGTCCGTCCTTTAAGTTTTCAACGGAAACAGGAATATTCTCCTTTAATACCTCCATTGTTTTTAAGGCAAGGGACGCATTCATAACCTGATATTTCGCGATGAAGGGAATGGAAAATATAATATCCCCATAATACCCATTCTTCAGGGAAAAATCAATGCCTGTCCTTGTATTTTTATAAATTTCGGCATCTTCCTGTTTCACCTCAAAATAAGGGCTTTTCAGTTCTTCTGCTTTTTTTCGTATCACCTCTGCCGCTTCTTCTGAGTTGCCGTCAAAAATCACAGGTACTCCGGGAACAATAATGCCTGCCTTCTCCCCTGCAATTTCGCCAACCGTATTTCCAAGATACTGCATATGATCCAGGCTGATGGAAGTGATCACGCAGGCTGCCGGAGCTTCCACTGCCGTTGTGGCGTCCAGTCGTCCCCCAAGCCCTGTCTCAAGAGTCACGTAATCCACGCCTGCCTCTGCAAAAATCGCCATTCCCATAAGGAACAGCATTTCAAAATAGGTTGGGTGGTAGCTTCCCTCAGCTACAAGCTCGTCTGCAAGATGTTTTACTTTCTCAAAAGCATTTAAAAATGTTTCATCGTCAATTTCTGTCTCATTAATCTGGAACCGCTCGTTGATCCGGACAAGGTGCGGTGAAGTAAAAAGTCCGCAGGAATACCCGGCCTCTCTTAAAACAGACGTAATAAACGCACAGGTACTTCCCTTTCCGTTTGTTCCTGCCACATGGATCACCTTGAATTTCTTTTCCGGGCTTCCAAGTCTTCTCAAACACTCCTTTGTATGTTCCAGGCTGTTTTTCTTTGTAAATTTCGGTGTTTCCTCAATATAAGCAACTGCTTCTTCGTAATTCATAAAAAATTCCACCACTTATCTATAATGTATTGTAAGGATTTTAAAAACCGTTACGATACCATTATATATGAGTGGTGGAAGATGTCCAGTCCTAATCGTAACAAATTATCCGACACGATGTTACGATTTTTCTATTCTTTATTTAATTTCCACTTATTTTCATCAAAGAGGGCATAACAGGAGCGGTCATAGCTCTTACTTAATGCCTTTCTTGTTGAACTGTTGCTTCTCTGCACAACGGACAGACGGTCAAAATCTGTAAGCTCCGTACCGGAAATAATCAGGGTAGTCGGATTCACATACACCGTATCGTACCAGTCGCCGTTTAATTTCACCTGACTGGACGGCGTAAAGTTTGTACCGTGGATATAATATGTAAAGTCCGAAGGCGAAACAAGCGAAATAGAATCAAGAGTCACGTCGTAAAGTCCCATTTTCATCTTTGTCCGCTCAAAAGGATTTTCTCCGTCATACGCGTATCTCTCTCCGTAAAGAAGGTCATACTGAAGCGTTTCCAGATCTACCTGGTAATTCTTTGTATTTCTTCTTGCCTGGTGATAACGGAAAACTGTTCCCTCGTGGATTCCTACCCGGTCGAGAACCTCCGCTGCCATCTGATATGCCGCAAGGTTTTCATCCTTTTTCTCAAGTCCGAAATTATCCCAGATGACATATTCTGTCTGGAAAAGGTACTTGTTTTTTACGTCCTCTACTGTAAGGTCCATAGTAGGAAGATGATCGCCGTACATTACAAGAACCACGTCCTCGGGATATTCTGAAAGCGCATCGGTAAGCTCTTTTACAAAATTATCCATTGCCCGGATTTCATTTACATAGTACTCCCACTTATAATCCTGCTCTTCTGTGGGAGAACCGGAAACCGTAATTTCCGGATCATTTAAAACAGGCTCCGCCGGATAATCTCCATGTCCCTGCACGGAAATGGTATACACATAATCCGGCTCCTCTGTAGCGTCCAGACACTTGATGATCTCGTCTGTAAGGATTTCGTCCTTCACCCAGCCCAACAGGTTTTTCTCGTCCTCTTCCGGCATATATTCTTCGGAAGTGAACGTATCAAACCCGAGATTCGGGAAAATACTTCTTCTTCCATAGAAATTCGCCTCATTGTTATGAATGGCATGTGTGGCGTATCCCAGATCTTTTAAAACATAAGGGGTGCTTTCGCATGTAGTTTCCTTCAGAATGCTCTTATACGGATATTCTCCCGGTCCGAAATAGTGAAGGCTCATTCCCGTGATTGTCTCAAATTCTGTATTTGCCGTACCTGCGCCCACGGAGGGAACTTTAAAATATCCTGAAGAATATTCCTTCATCAGTTTCCGGAAGGTCGGAATCGGGTCTTCCGATATATTCAGGTAATTTACAAGCGTTGGGTCAAAAAAGGATTCCAGCTGCAAAAACAGAATATTCGGCTTTTTCTCCTCTTTTGTTTTCGGAAGATTTTCTTCCGTATTCTGGATCCTGTCTATCTCTTCCGGAGAGTAATCCCTGGGGCAGCTGATTCCCGTATTGAAAATCGTAGTTGCCAGACAGTAGGGATACCCGTAATCCTCGTAAGCGAAGGCGATATTTCCAAAATAATTAGATAACACCCTCTTTTCCAGTGCAAGCTGTGTAATGCCGCCAAAGGCAAGCACTCCCGCAAGCACAAGCGGAATATTATAACGATATTTCAGCGGTCCTTTGTACTTCGGCGCTTTGATAAACATTCCCAGAAGAATCACTGCCAGAATGCCCAGTACGATGTACACAAGGGTAACGCCGTAAGAAGGCAGGTATTTCTTGGCAATGGCAAGTCCGTCTGTCACCATCGCAATGTCCGGTCCTGTAAAAGGAGTGACACGGTTCATAAGAAGAATGCCGTTTGTAATTCCAAGAAGCAGCCAGAATATACTGACAAACGCCCTCCAGAATACCCTTCTCCGGAACAGGTAGGCAATGAGCATTGTTGTAAAAATAAATCCTGCGTTGTATGCGAATACAAGAGGTTTATTTATCATAAAATCCCATGCTTCCGCAAAAGAATGACGGCTCATCGCCTCAATTATAAAGTACATAACCGCGCAGCCCAGCGCCTGAAGGATCAGCGAGATCCTGTTACAGAAATCACAGAGCTTTTGCTTATTCATTCAACCACTCCTTTATCACTTCTCAAGCTGAGAAAGCTGTGTGCTGACTTTTTCTTTCATCTCAATGTATTTCTGAAGCTTTTCTTTTTCTGCTGCTACCTTTGCTTCAGGTGCTTTATTTACAAAGTTCGAATTATTGAGCATTCCCTCACAGCGGGCAATTTCCTTTGTGAGACGCTCTTTCTCTTTTGTAAGACGTTCCAGTTCTTTTTCCCTGTCTACCAGGTCTTCAAGAGGAAGATATACGACTGCGTTGGAAACAACGACAGATACGGCGTCCTCTCCGATTCCAGCCTTGTCTTCCTGTACGTGGATCTCTTTTGCAAGAGCAAGATTTACAAAGGATTTCTGGCTTTCTTCGTACATTTTGCATACTTCCGCATTTTTTCCTACAATATAGACATTTGTCTTTTTATTTGCAGGTACGTTCATCTCTGTTCTTGTATTACGGATTCCGCGCACTACCTCTTTGAAGCTTTCCACTGCAAGCTCTGCCTCAGGGAAAGACCACTCTTCTTTATATTCCGGCCATTTGGAGATCATAATGGATTCCTCTTCCGGAAGAAGGGTACAGAAGATTTCCTCTGTAATAAACGGCATATACGGGTGAAGAAGCTTTAAGCCTTCTGTGAGCGCTGTGCGGAGTGTCCACAGAGCTGCGTTGGCTGCCTCCGGGTTTTCCTCTGCTTTCCAGAGACGAACCTTGGCCATCTCGATGTACCAGTCGCAAAGCTCGTCCCAGAGGAAATCATAAACCTTCTGTACGGCAATGCCGAGCTCATATTTATCCATGTTTTCTGTCACTTCACGGATCACTGTATTCAGGTGAGACAGGATCCATTTGTCCTCCGGACAGAAATCTGCAAGATTTTCCGGCTCTTTTACTGTTTTTCCTTCCAGATTCATCATAATGAAACGGGAAGCATTCCAGATTTTATTTGCAAAGTTACGGCTTGACTCTACTCTCTCCCAGTAGAAACGCATATCGTTTCCAGGCGCGTTTCCTGTCATAAGGGTGAGGCGGAGCGCATCTGCACCGTATTTGTCGATAACTTCAAGCGGGTCGATTCCGTTTCCAAGGGATTTGCTCATCTTGCGTCCCTGGGAGTCGCGCACAAGTCCGTGAATGAGAACATGATGGAACGGAACTTTTCCTGTCTGCTCGATAGCGGAAAATACCATACGGATAACCCAGAAGAAAATAATATCGTATCCTGTTACAAGTACGTCTGTCGGATAGAAGTATTCCATCTCCTCTGTTTTTTCCGGCCAGCCAAGAGTAGAGAACGGCCAGAGTGCGGAGCTGAACCATGTATCAAGCGTATCCTCGTCCTGATGAAGATGTGTGCAGCCGCATTTCGGGCATTTCTCCGGCATTTCTGCAGCAACCACAACCTCGCCGCACTCATCGCAGTAATATGCCGGGATTCTGTGTCCCCACCAGAGCTGACGGGAAATACACCAGTCGCGGATATTTTCAAGCCAGTGCAGATATGTCTTGTCAAAACGCTCCGGAACGAAAGTAAGCTCTTTGTTATCCAGAGCTTCGATGGCAGCCTTTGCCATCTCGTCCATTTTTACAAACCACTGTGGCTTGATCATAGGCTCTACGGTTGTTCCGCAGCGGTCGTGTGTTCCTACGTTATGGGAATGTGGAACAACCTTTACAAGAAGTCCCAGCTCTTTTAAATCTTCCACCATTGCCTTACGCGCTTCGTAGCGGTCCATGCCTGCGTATTTTCCGCCAAGGCTGTTGATGGTCGCATCGTCGTTCATAATGTTAATTTCCGGAAGGTTGTGTCTGCGTCCTACCTCAAAATCGTTAGGGTCGTGAGCAGGTGTGATCTTTACGCAGCCTGTACCAAATTCTTTGTCTACATATTCATCTGCAATGACCGGGATCTCTCTGTCTGTGAGAGGAAGCTTCAGCATTTTTCCAACAATGTCTTTATATCTTTCATCCTCCGGATTAACTGCAACTGCAGTATCTCCGAGAAGAGTTTCCGGACGTGTTGTTGCAATTTCCACGAATCTTCCTTCTTCTCCAACGATCGGGTAGTTGATGTGCCAGAAAAATCCGTCCTGATCCTCATGCTCTACCTCTGCATCGGAAATGGAAGTCTGGCATACAGGACACCAGTTGATGATACGGGATCCTTTGTAGATATATCCTTTTTCGTACAGCTTGATAAATACTTCCTGTACTGCCTTTGAGCAGCCCTCGTCCATTGTAAAGCGTTCTCTCTCCCAGTCAGCGGAAGCGCCGAGCTTCTTTAACTGATTGATGATTTTTCCGCCGTACTCTTCTTTCCACTCCCAGGCATGTTTTAAAAACTCTTCTCTTCCGATTTCGTTTTTGTCAATGCCTTCTTTTTTCAGTTTTTCAATAACCTTAACCTCTGTTGCGATTGCGGCATGGTCTGTTCCCGGCTGCCATAACGCCTCATAGCCCTGCATTCTCTTAAAACGGATCAAAATATCCTGCATGGTCTCGTCAAGGGCGTGTCCCATGTGAAGCTGTCCTGTTACATTGGGCGGCGGCATCACAATCGTAAAAGGTTTCTTGTCCGGATTTACTTTTGCATGAAAGTATCCGTTGTCCATCCATTTTTTGTAAAGGCGTTCTTCAATGCCTTTCGGGTCATAAGTTTTTGCCAGTTCTTTACTCATAATGTCCTCCTGGTAAATATTTGAAAGTTTATCTGTTGGTTTCCTCTGTGTGAAGAATGTCTGTTTAAGAAAAACGCCCCTCACACAAGCGTGTGAAGGGCGATTGTTGTCGCGGTACCACCTTCATTATGCAGAAAACCTGCACATCTCATTTCCCTTAACGCGGGTTACGGAAGAGCTTACCTCTTTTTCGGCTCTCCGGCTCCAAAGCTACCTTCACCTGTCTTCTGCATAAAATGTCTTCCAGCCTGCGGACATTTCTCTCTGTGTGCTCCGACAGCTTACTCCTCTTCTTCACAGCTGTTATCATGGATTCTACTATAATGAATATTTCTTTTTTTGTCAAGAAGATGTCCTTCGATTTCACACTTATTCCACGCTTTTCAGCGATTCTACCATATCGATCTTCTTTAACTTAAAATGCATCACCATATTTACAAAGGCGGAGAAGCCGCAGGTAAACAGTGCGCTGTATAAAAAGCTTAACGGCTTGATGTTTCGTCCGAACATAACGGCGTCTACTTCCACTGTTGTAATCACATACCTGTGAAGAAGAATACCGAAGGCTGCACCTGCAATTACACCGATAATTGTAAGAAGCACATTTTCCCGGAATACGTACTGGGAAACCTCCTTGTCATAAAAGCCCAGTACCTTTAAGGTTGCCAGTTCTCTCTGCCTCTCTGTAATATTAATATTATTCAGGTTATAAAGAACTACGAAAGCCAGCATTCCCGCAGATACGATCAGAACCACGATAACCGTTCCAAGTGTGCTCAGCATACGGTCAAGCTGATCTGCAAGGCTGCTTGTATAGCTGATGCTTAAAGCTGCCGGGAATTTGAGGATCTCATTTCCCACCTGCTCCATATTTTCCTTTTCTTCGTCCTTTACTGTAAAAATAATATTTTCAAAATCCGGTTTTTCGTGGAAGGCTTCCTCATATACCTTCGGCGTCATGTAAATATAATGCCCCATATAGTTTTCAGTAATAATATCTACTTTTACCTCATAGGGCTTATGGTCTTTGATAAGCGTAATGGTGTCTCCCACGGAAAGACCTGCAAGTTTCGCCGTCTTTTCACTGATGGCGGCTCCCACATCTGAAAGCTCGTACTGCTCCTTTGTCCGGCGGTTCTGTAAGGTTACGTCCTTCTTAAAAGTTTCCAGATTTTCCGGCACATATACATAGACGCTTAAATTGGATTTTCCTGCCGGAGTCTCCATTTTTGTAAACTGTACGTCTGTATACCGTTCGATCCTTTCATCTTCCTGAAGGAATTTTTGCAGTTCTTCCCTGTCTTTTTCCCCTGCGTCCTCATCGCTGATGATCGTTCCGTCGTAATGCTGGAGCTTCGAATACTGACGAAGAGCAATGTCCATAATCGAATCCTGGATACCAAAGCCCACAAGCATAAGAGCCATACTTCCCGCAATACCGAAAATCGTCATAAAAAGACGTTTTTTATAACGGAACAGATTTCGGAGCGTAGACTTCCAGGAAAAACTTAAATGTTTCCAGAAGAATGTAATGCGTTCCAGAAGCACTCTCTTTCCTTCTTTTGGAGCGGGCGGCCGCATAAGGGAAGCCGGAGTCTCGGAAAGCTCCTTATAGCAGGAAAACAGGGTTGCTCCCAGCGTACATACAATGGCTGCCACAGAAGCGATCATGGCATATGTAAACTCATAATGGATCTGCATATTAGACGTCATGTTGTGATACATAATGCCATACGCCGATATAATAATATATGGAAGGATTTTTTCTCCGATGAGAACTCCGCAGATACTGCCTCCCACAGTTGCAAGGAGCGCATAATTTATGTATTTTGACATAATGGCAAATTTACTGTAACCAAGCGCCTTTAACGTTCCGATCTGGGTTCTCTGATCCTCCACCATTCTTGTCATGGTTGTAAGGCTGATAAGGGCAGCCACAAGGAAAAAGATAACCGGGAAAACCTGTCCGATATTTCGGATCCTGTCCGCATTATCTCCGTAATCCGAGTATTCCGGAAGGTCGTTTCTGTCTGTGATGAGCCATTCCGGCTCTTCCAGTTCCTCCACCTCTTTTTTTGCGTCCTCGTATTCTTTTTTCCCGTCGGCAAGCTCTTTTTCGCCGTCCTCTATTTCTTTTTTGGCGTCCCCAAGCTTCTTTTCATTTTCTTTGATTTCTTTTTCGCCGTCAGAAAGTTTCTTCTCGTTTTCTTCTATCTCCTTTTCGCCGTCAGAGATCTTCTTTTCATTTGCCTCGATCTCTGCCTGTCCGGAGGCAAGCTCATTCTCACTTTCTGAAATCTGTCCCCATGCGGCGGCAAGCTTTTCAGACTGCGCGTCTATTTCGCTCTGTCCCTCGGAAAGCGTCTTTTCGGCTTCGTCAAGCTGTTTCTGGCTCTCCTCCAGAAGCTTTTCGTTTTTACTGATCTCCTCCTCTGCTGCCGGAAGCTTTTCTTCCTGCTTTTCAAGCTCGGCAAATCCTTTTTCGATTTCCTTCTGTCCTGCCCGGATCTGCCCCTCAGCCTGGATTAACTGCTGTTCTTTTTCGTTAAGGGAAGTAAGACCTGCAGTAATCTGAGCAAGGGCGTTTGTAAGCTCCGTCCGCTTTTCTGCAAGAGTCTGTTTCTTTGCGGCAAGGGTCTGCTCTGTCTCACTGACTGTCGCCTTCAAAGCCTCCACCTGCGGGCGAAGTGCTTCTGCCTGCGCCGCAAGGCTTCCTGCCTGCTCCTCAAGAGCAGAAATCCGGCTTAAAAGGGCAGCCAGTTCTTCCTCTGTTGCAGTGCCGCTGTTTACTGCCTCCTCATACTGGGCGCGCACTGTCGAAAGCTCTGCCTGGACATTTTGAAGCTGCACATTCAGGCTGTCATACTGGCTCTGAAGTCCGGAAAGCTGTTCCTTTAAACCGGCAAGAGCAGCCTCTCCCTTTGAAAGCTCCCCCTCTCCTGCTTCCACAGCCTTTAAGCCTTCCTCACATGCCTGTTTCTGTGTATTTAGCTCCTCCCTTGCAGCAGGAATGGCAGCCTTTCCTGCCTCTATTTCTTTCTGCTTTTCTTTTAATTCCTGTTTTTTCGCTTCCAGAGTCTTTTTTCCTTCTGCGATCGCTTCTTTTCCTTTGGAAAACTCTTCTTTTGCATCGGCGAGCTCTTCTTTTCCGGCATTTACCTTATCTTGGTTCGCATAAAATTCCGTCCAGCCCGCGCTTATTTTCTCTTTTGCCGCATTTAACTGGCTCTGCCCGTCTGCCGCCTGATTTTTTGCATCTTCCAACTGTTTCTGTCCATCGGAAATCTTCTTTTTCCCGTCGGCAAGTTCTTTTTTGCCGTCCTCTATTTCCTTCTTTGCATCGGCAAGCTCTTTTTTGCCGTCCTTTACTTCCTTCTTTGCATCAGCAAGCTCTTTTTCTCCATCTTCAAACTCTTTCTTTCCGTCTGCAAGCTCCTTTGCTCCGTCTTTTAACTCTTTTTCGGCATCATTTAGCGCGTCCTCTGCCTCTTCTTTTACCTCACTGTACCGGATTTCGCACCGTTCCTTCTCAATCCCTTCCACAGTACCCTGTACCTTTTCAATTAAATTGTCGTAAGCGTCCGTGTAGCTTGTCAGATCCTCGGAGCCGTGGAAACGAAGATAAATCTGCGTGTATACCTCCTGGTCAAAGTCCTCAGGAACTACATAGGCAAAACCGCTGATCTCACCTGAGCCAAGCGTCGTATTTCCCCTGTTAAACGAAATATAAAGCGGGCTTGTACCAATTCCGCAGACCGTATATTTTTCTTCCAGGAGAAGACCGTCTTCCTCCTGTTTTAATTTTATGGAATCTCCTACCTCATATCCCATAGCCTGCGCATACTCGTTATCAAGGAAAATCTCCCCCTTTTTCTCCGGAATCTTGCCTTTTTTCGCCTTAATCTGATTCACATCTTTATTGAGAGATTCCACATGGAGTACCTTCTGGTCCTCCCCTTCTCCACAGATTACATCTGTTCCGTAAGCGCCCTCCGCACTTTCCACGCCCTCTATTTTTTTGAGAGCTTCCACATCGTTCTCTGTAAGACCCAGGGTTCCAACTACCTTCAAGTCCATAAGACGTGCTTCGTCATAGTAGGCGTCCCCGGAAAAACGCATATCGGGAGATGCCGCCTGAATTCCGGAAAAAAAGGCAACTCCGAGCGCTACAATCAGGAAGATAGAAATAAACCGGGCTTTACTCCTTCGTATTTCCATATAGAAATCTTTACGTAATGCTTTCATCTTCTTCACCTACCACTCTATCTCTTCTACAGGTGTGGGGTTATCGTTTAACGTCATTCTGGAAACTTTTCCATTTTTAATTTTAATCACTCTGTCCGCCATAGGCGTAAGCGCAGAGTTATGGGTGATGACAATGACCGTCATGCCTTTTTCCCGGCACATATCCTGAAGAAGCTTTAAAATTGATTTTCCCGTCTGATAGTCAAGAGCTCCTGTAGGCTCGTCGCACAGAAGAAGCTTTGGATTTTTCGCAAGGGCTCTTGCAATAGAAACTCTCTGCTGCTCTCCGCCGGAAAGCTGCGCCGGGAAATTTCCCAGACGGTCTTTTAATCCCACCTCAGAAAGCACTGTTTTTGCGTCCAGCGGATTTTTACATATTTGAAGAGCAAGCTCCACATTTTCCAGCGCCGTAAGATTTGGCACAAGATTATAAAACTGGAAAACAAATCCGATGTCTTCTCTTCTGTATGCTGTAAGCTGTTTGTTTGTATACCCCGCAATGTCATGTCCGTCTACAAGAACCTTGCCGCCTGTCGCCTTATCCATTCCCCCCAGAATGTTCAGAACTGTGGTTTTTCCCGCTCCGCTGGGTCCTACAATTACAACAAACTCTCCTTCTGCGATCTGAAAACTGATTTCATCTACTGCAACAATCTTTACTTCTTTGGAACCGTATATTTTGGAAACATTCTCAAGTTTCACATAGTCTTCTTTTCGTTCACTCATATTTTTCACTCCTGTGGAAGATTAATAATAACTTTTTCCGCATTGTACTGCACATTTTATTCTATACTCAGTATAACATTCCGGTGATTTTTCTTCAATTCCTTCAAGGTGTAATAATTCTGAAATAAGGGTGAAATTTTTTGTTTTTTAATTTGGATTTTTTAGATTGACAAAAGTATGTTTACATTTTATACTCTAAATAAGAAATGGGTTTTTACCAAGTAGAATTATAATTTGAACGGGTTGCTCGTTTCTTTTTTTATGTCTAAAATATCATATAGATACATTTTTCCGTCTTTCGCATGACGAATCAGCATAGAGGCGTGAAATACGTTATATCTCTCAATTTTTCCATTTTCGTTATACACAGGCAATGCAAAACGTGAATTATATCTATACCAGCCATTCGCAGCATTTCTCAAATGCTTTTCTCCTGAGTTTTTCTTGAAATGTTTTCCCTCTGCAATTTTTAACATTTCTGCAACCCCCTGCGAAGCATTTGCTTTTGCTTTTGCATTTCCTCCTTTTAATGAATATGTATATTTCGAACCTGTATATTCATCTGGAAAATCCTTTCCAATATATATAATATCTTTCGTATCTGTAATTTCGTAAGATTGCTCCACATACGATTCTAAATAGCACTTTACTTCTTCCCAATTAATTGTTCTCTTCCCTTTAAATATAATATTGTTGATTAAAACTACATTCTTTCCCCTCGTATCTGTCACAATATTAACCGCTTTCTCCAAATAGTTTAACCTCCTCCATTACATTATTTTTTCCATTATGCAAATCCCCGGAAGCTGTTTCCCTCCCGGAGATTGCTCTTATCTGTTTAAATTTTTCCTGCCGCGCTGCTTCCGATTCTCTCACAGCCTTCTTTTAAGTACTCTTCCATATCTTCCTTTGTGCGAATGCCTCCCGCTGCCTTCATTTTTACATCAGGACCGATATGCTCCCAGAACAGGCGAATATCCTCAAGCGATGCTCCTGACGTTCCAAAACCTGTAGAGGTTTTGATATAGTCTGCCTTTGCTCTTGTGACAATTTCGCAGAGGCGGATTTTTTCCTCCTCTGTAAGATAGCAGGTTTCGATAATAACTTTCAGGATTTTCTCCCCTGTAATTTCTTTTAAAGTACGGATTTCTCTTTCTACTGCATCATAATCTCCGTTTTTCACATCGGTAATATTAATTACCATATCAATTTCCCCTGCTCCGTCCTCCAGAGCTTTTTTTGTCTCCGCAGCCTTGGCTTCTGTCACAGAGTAACCAAGAGGAAATCCCACCACTGTGCAGATGTTTAAATCCGGATACGCCTCCTTAATCCTCTTTACATAGCAGGGCGGCACACATACGGAAGCTGTATGAAGCTCCAGCGCCTCCTCACAAAGCTTTTTTATGTCCCCCCAGGCGGCATATGCCTTTAACTGTGTGTGGTCTATATGCGATAAAATCTCTTTTCTGTCCATTATAATCCTCCATTTCTAATTAATGCTCCCTATTCTGCTTTCATACCAGAAGTATACCATACTATATTTTGCCTGTCACATCATTCCAATCAAAAAGTACAGTTTTAGATTAATCCTTAATGTATCCTTTTCTCTGCCGGAACGTATTAAAAACTTTCACCCATTGACGCCGTGCACCGCAAGGCACACTAAAAAAACAGAACCGCCACATTGCTGCAGCAGTCCTGTCTGTCTTTTATTTATTTTTTCAGATTTTCTGACGTAAAACTCAACGGAAGAAGCTGTTCCAATTTATAAACTCTGTAATCATTTCCCGAACGCGGAAGAATAATCTCAAAATTCTGTGTGTCGCAGAATTCTGCCATTACCTGACGACAAATGCCGCAGGGAGCACAATATTCAAACTCCTCTGCTGATTCCGGTTTGCCCACAATGGCAATCGATTTAAACTCCCGTTTGCCCTCGGAAACCGCCTTAAAAAACGCAGTTCTTTCCGCGCAGTTTGTTGCTCCGTATGCTGCGTTTTCAATATTACACCCCTCAAAAATCTCTCCGTCCATACAGAGAAGAGCAGCCCCAACCTGAAAATGGGAATAAGGAGCATACGCTTTTTTCTGGGCTTCAAATGCCCTGCGTATTAATTCCTGCCGTTCCATCTACACACCTCCTGCTGTGTCTGTTATTTTTTTACTTCGCCCCAGAAACTTGTTCCCTCTGTTCCGCCCTGGATTCCAAACATATCAAGAACTGTGGCAGCCATATCAGAAAATGTATTTCTTGTTCCGAGGTTTACTCCTGCTTTTACCGATTTTCCGTACATCATCATAGGCACACATTCTCTGCTGTGGTCTGTTCCCTTAAATCCCGGGTCGCAGCCATGATCTGCCGTGATCATGAGAACATCGTCATCTCTCATGTTTTTCAGAAACTCGCCGAGCTGTTCATCAAAAACCGTCGCTGCATTTGCGTAGCCGTCAATGTCGTTTCTGTGTCCGTAAAGCATATCAAAATCAACAAGATTTACGAAGCAAAGACCGTTGAAATCTTCCTTCTGGATTTCCAGAGTCTTATCCATGCCGTCAACATTATTTTTAATAGATACTGTAGTCTGTACATTTTTTCCTGCGAAAATATCGAAAATCTTTCCTACGCCTTTTGTATCGTATCCCTTTTCCGTGAGAACGTCCATCATGGTAACAGCCGGAGGAACAAGCGAGAAATCATGTCTGTGCGGAGTACGTGTATAATTTCCGCTCTCTCCCACAAACGGTCTTGCGATCACTCTTCCCACACTGTGCTCTCCTGTGAGGATTTCTCTGGCGATACGGCAGTATTCATATAAATCTTCAAGGGGAACCACGTCCTCATGAGCCGCAATCTGGAATACGCTGTCTGCTGAAGTATACACAATCAGCTTTCCTGTTTTTACATGCTCATCCCCGTAATCCTTAATAACCTCTGTTCCTGAATACGGTTTATTGCAAAGTACCTCGCGTCCTGTGCGGCGCGTAAACTCATCAAGCACCTCTTTTGGAAAACCATCCGGATAAACAGGAAGAGGGCGGCGTGAAATAATTCCCGCAATCTCCCAGTGACCGATTGTGGTATCTTTTCCCTTTGACGCTTCTGTAAATCTTCCGAATGCTCCGGAAGGTTCTTTTTCTTTTGGCTGTGCTTCCACTCCGTCAATGTTAAAAAGACCGAGTTTGCACATATTTGGTGTATGGTATTTCTCTGACTTTACAATCGTTGCCAGAGTATTGCTTCCTTCATCTCCAAAGTCTGCTGCGTCCGGCGCATTGCCGATTCCGTAACTGTCAAGAACAATTAAAAACACTCTTTTTATGTCCATGATTTTAAACCTCCTTTTTTATATTGCTATTTTACACAAAACCTGTATGATTGTAAAGAAAGACCATGTATATCGTTTACTAAAAAATCCCCGGAATGTTTTTTATCCCGGGGATTTTCTTTTACACATTTTCTGTTTTCTTTTTTCTTCGTGTCATCAGTCCGCCAATTCGTCCTGTTTCTTTTGCAGAAAGACTTTTCCAGCCGCTTTCCAAAACCTTATCAAGAAGCCCCAGCTCCTCTGCAATTTCGTATTTCATGTTCTCTTCTCCGGAGAGCTTACCCTCCAGATATTCTTTAATTTCTTTGTCGCGGTTCATCTGTCCACTCCTCCTTTTCTTCTGGAGTATGGACAGAAATTCAGGATTTATACATATGATTTTGGCATAATAATGGCACAGAGGAAGTATGCAAGAATTCCAGCGCCCCAGAAGCAGCTTAAAATCACCCATATAATCCGAATCAGTGTAGGATCAATATTGAAGTATTCTGCAATTCCTCCGCATACGCCGCAGATCATACAATTTACATCTGATTTATATAAGCGTTTGTTTTCCATAATTATTCCTCCTCGAAATCAATGTTGATGCTTCCCATTCCACATTCAAACTCTGCTGTATGAGAAGCTCCTTTATTTCCAAAACTATGATTTCCTGCTATACCGCCAAGCTCATTGCTTCCAATTACTATGCTGCTAAGTCCGCCCTCTGTTTTTATAAAATAATCCTCTTCTCTTCCTGCAAAGGTAGCATCCAGACTTCCCATTCCGCATTCCCCGTCAATTTCCCAAGCTTCTATTATATCAAGGTCCAATATACCAACCCCAACTTCCAGACTGATCTCTCCTGCATTAATACGGTCATATGCATTTCCTTCCCCGGCACCTACGGTAAAGCTGAATTCATCTGCTGTAATCGCATCCATAAGCTCTGCAGAGCCCGCTCCGATTTCAATATCTACCTCGCGAAAACTTGTATTTTGGGGATAATACAAAGTAACAATTCTTTGCTCCTCCTGTTTTTCTCCCAGATTTTTGCTTACCAGCTTCACTTCCTGTCCCTGCTGCTGAACAGATACTTCTTCTTTTTCATCTCCTTCAATTTCTACAGCAAAATCATTCCTGTCCCAGCTTTCCATTACAAAAGAATCCCAGGTAAGTTCTACATCAAGCTTTGTCACATCATTGAAGGTATATGAGCGCACACCGTCCTCTGTTGTTCCCTGCACCGTCTCAGATGGCTTTGTAACTGCCCTGTCACCACGCTCAACATAATCATCGTCGTCATGTGCATCGTAATCATCATAGTCATCCTGTTCATCGTAATCGTCATCGTAATATCCTGTCTCTGTAAGCTCTGTATTTACTCTGTCACGAAAATCTCTGAGGATTTTCACGCTGTCCACCGTTGCGCCCATTGCTACTCCGCCTGCAGAAAGCCCAATTCCCAACACACCGAAAACACCGGCGGTAATCAACATTCCTTTTGTAAATTTTTTCATATTTCTGCACCATCCTTTCTTTTTTCTTCTTTATGAATGAGGTTATGAAGTCCATCTGTTACTTTCCTTAAAATCCACGGAAGCGCTGTTCCAGCACTCCATACAAGAATCAGAACACTGAGGATTCCGCCTGCCGCAAAAAAGCAGCCGATTCCAAGAGTTAAAACGCCGGCTCCCGGATAAACGAAGCAAAGGCTGATTCCTGCTGCCACACACGCCGCAGCTCCTGCAAAAAATCCAAGTACACACGCCCCCACTGCAAACACTGCAAGAAATGGAATCAAGGCTATCGCTATAACAACTCCAAGAATTCCTCCTGTCGCTCCCACCAGAAAAGGTGATAAAATGACAAGTCCCAGAATAATAAGACCGATTGCCACCGGATTTCTATTCTTTCTTCCTGCCTGATACCCGCGTTCCGCACGGCTTTCTCTTCTTCCTGCCGTATATTTTCCCGGCATCTGTCCCGCTTCTTTTGTTCTTGTGTCTGTGTATCCCTGCTCTGTATATTCTCCGCAATCTCCGGAGCCTGCACTTAAGTCTGCTTTAATGATTGCCGCTACTTTTCCCGGACTTCCAAGCTCCCGGATTACTTCGGCTTCTCTTTCTGCACCTGCGTCCTCAAAATAATTTTCGTAATATTCCAGGGCTTCCTCTCGTTCTGCTTCTGATATGTCAGAAAGAAGATGGGACAACTCTCTCATAAACTGCATTCTGTTCATATTCCTATTCCTCCCTCGAGCATTTTGGAAATCTTTGATGAGTAGTTTTTCCATTCTACTTTATATAAATTCAACTGTGCACTTCCCTTTTCTGTAAGCTTATAGTATCTTCTGTTTCTTCCCTCATATGCCATATCATATACTTCCAGACAGTCGTCCTTCTGAAGTCTTCTCAAAACAGGATAAAGGGTAGATTCTGATACTTCCAGAACGCCTCTTACATCCTGCGTAATCTTATATCCGTACGTCCCTTCTTTCTCTTTCGATACAACTGCCAGAACAATCGCGTCAAGAAGAGCCGCGCCTGTATTAAATACCATCGTCTCACTTCCTTTTTATTTTATAATATTATATGACTCATCAATATTGTTTTGTTGATAATACTATACATCATATAATATAGTTTTGTCAATAGTATTTTCAGAAATTGTACCAAAAAAGGCAGGAAACTTATTCCATAAAAATTTCATAAGTTTCTCTGCCTTTTTTCTATTCTTTTGCAGTTAATATTTCCGCGATTGCTCCTATCAGTTCCCGTTCCATTTTCATAGAACAAAGCTGAGTTAATTTAGCCGCCTTACTTATATTTTTCTGAATCACAGAATACACCTCTTCTTTTACGGAAAAAGGAATTTCTCCCTGATTCAGAAGCTCAAATATCCGTTTGTTTTCTTCGTTTTTGCGAAGCTTCGGAACAGACAGCGTAATCTGTATTTTTTCTGTGACGGAAATCTCCGGCAAACGTACTGTAAGACAGCCGTCTTCTTCTCTGTAAGTTTTAACGGCTCCGTCTATGTCCGTCGTTATTTCACAGTCCTCCACTCCGAAAAATTTCACAGTATAGCTTCGCTTTTCCGGTATGAGCGCTCTGTTTCCTTCCGCTGGAAATACGGTAAAACTTCCATTTTTCCAACAGAACTCCATTTTTGTTGCCACAGAATCGCCTGTCAGATACGCATTTGTTTCATTGTCATCTTCATACAGGACAAAGCTTCCACCTGCTCCCGCATACACTCTGATACAAAGAGAATCCGGATTTTTTAAAAATTTCTCTCCCTGTATCTCCTCTGTGAAAGGCACAATCGCTCCTGCCTTTACAAGAACCGGTATGGAATGAATATCTCTGTACATATCCAGTTCCTTTCCCCCTGAATAAATCATCCCTGTAAAGAAATCAATATACGTTCCCTCCGGAAGCCACACATGAACCTTTCCTCTGTTCAGTCCCGGCAGGTTTTCTTCTGTTATGGGAGCCACAAGAAAATCTCTTCCAAAAATATACTGATTTTTTACCTCATACGCTTTTCCCTCCATAGGATTTTCGTAATACATCGGCAAAATCAAAGGAAGATTTTCCGCCCATGCGCGATGATTCATTGTATAAAGATAAGGAATCATTCTGTGACGAAGACGAAGGAATTTTCCCATAATCATAGAAATTTCCACAGGGTAATTCCAGGGCTCTTTTCCCATAAATTCACTTTTACTGCTGTGAATTCTGTTAATGGGAGAAAATACCCCAAACTGCAGCCAACGAAGAGCCAGTTCATTATTTTTACATCCACGCATATGTCCACCAATGTCGTGACTCCACCAGCCGTATCCGATATTCGACGCTGTGCTTGTAAAATACGGCTGAAAATCAAGGGAATCCCATGTCACATGCGTATCCCCCGAAAATCCCACCGGGTATCTGTGGGAACCCGGACAGGCATATCTTGAAAAAGTCATAGGACGTTTCCCGTCGCGGGCATTATCCAGATAATGGTAATGGTTCAGCATCCACAGCGGGTCCAGTCCCGGAATCTTTGTTGTATTTCCCTGCTGCCAGTCAATCCACCAGAAATCTACGCCCTTTTCCTCCTCCGGGTGAAGTACGCACTTAAAATACGCTTCCAGGAATTTTCTGCTGGCAATATCAAAATCAACAGGTTCTTCCTTATCTGTATCAATATTTCCCAATTCCTCCGCTATGGAAAGATAGCAGTCCTCATATGCGCGGATTCCACTTGCCGGGTGAAGATTCAGACTTACTTTCATTCCATGTTCATGCAGCCATGCAAGAAATCTCTCAGGTTCCGGGAAATATTTTTTATTCCATGTGTAGCCTGTCCAGGAGCTTCCGTATTTCGGGTCCACCTCATCTACAAGATGCCAGTCCATATCCACTACGCCTACGGAAAAAGGAATTTTCTCCTTCTCAAAACGGGTGATAAGAGCTTTGTAGCTTTCTTCTGTATAAGCGTAGTAACGGCTCCACCAGTTTCCCAGCGCGAATCTTGGAAGCATGGGCGTTTTTCCTGTAAGTCTGTAAAAATCCCCCAGAGCTTCCTTATAATCATTTCCATAGGCAAAGAGATAAATATCTGCTCCCTCTCCCTTCCTTGGCAAAACCCAGCCATTCTCATCTAAAATCAGAGTTTTGCTGTCATCTAAAACAGCACAGCCGCTTCTTGAGATAATCCCTTCTTCCAGTTCACAGGCGCCGTCCACATCATCAAGGGTTCTTGCCGTTCCTCCCAGGTTATCTGTTTTTTCCCCGTAATACCATACAGCACCGTAAGGATTCTGTCCTCCGATGGCTCTGGCATTTAAACTGTTTTTTGAAAACTCTCCCCCTGTATATGTAACATGAAGTCTCTCTGTGAAAAGCTCAAAACCTTCTCCCTTTTGAACAAGTCGGTAATCTACTCTTTCAAACTGTCTGTTCCACACAACCTGAGTAGGACGGTCTTCAAAGCATCCGTCTTCCCTGTACTCCATGCGGATGAGGCATGGCGTGAGAAGAAGAAAGCGGTATTTTTCTCCCTGTATGGTGTTTTCCCTCCTGCCCACAGGCTCCATCTGCCAAAGATTATTTTCAAACATAACATTCCTCCTTTTTTTGTATTCGTATCTTTTCAGGTGACAATATTTTATCTTAATCTGCCCCTGTATGCAATGGCTGCTGATGAATTATTGTCCACTCCGTTCACAGCAGTACTGATAGTTCAATATATCAATTTGTCAGGTAGCTTTTGACACCTGCATCATATGTATGATAAGATAATTTCAGTCTTTTTATATCGAAAAAAACATTTTATATCAGGAGGTCCCATGAACCAGAATAAAACTGAAACTCTCCATCCCGCTTTTCTGGAGCGAATGAAATCACTCCTGGGAGAAGAATATCCCCTGTTTTTAAAAAGCTTCGAAGCTCCCAGAACCTTCGGACTTCGTGTAAATACAGATAAAATTACTTGCGAGGAATTTGAACGTATTGTTCCTTTTCCCGTAACTCCCATTCCCTGGATAAAAAACGGATATTTTTATGAGGAGGAAAGCCGCCCCTCTCGCTGTCCTCTTTATCAGGCAGGGCTTTATTATCTTCAGGAACCGAGCGCTATGACGCCAGCCTCCCGGATTCCGGTTTCCCCCGGCGAATACGTTCTTGATATGTGTGCTGCTCCCGGCGGAAAAGCAACGGCACTTGGGGCAGCCTTAAAAGGTGAAGGACTTCTCGTTGCAAACGACATTAGTACCTCAAGAGCAAGGGCGCTTCTTCGAAACATCGAGCTTTTCGGCATTCCCAATGTGTTTGTTGCAAATGAGCCGCCGGAAAAGGTTGCCCGCACTTTCCCGGAATTTTTCCATAAGATCATTCTGGACGCCCCCTGCTCCGGTGAGGGAATGTTTCGAAAAGAAGAAGCTCTCGCTCTCGACTGGACGCCGGAAAAATCTCATGAGCTTTCCAAAATCCAGAGAGAGCTTCTTTTAAACGGCTTTGATATGCTTCGTCCAGGCGGACTTCTCCTCTACTCTACCTGTACGTTTTCCCCGGAAGAAGATGAGGGAAGCATTTCCTTCCTTCTGGAAAACAGACCGGAAGCAGAGCTTATGGAAATCCCCTGGTACGAAGGCTTCACAGAAGGAATCCCTTCTGCCGGAAACGGTGAGGAACGCCTGAAACGCTGTGTGCGTCTCTTTCCGCATAAAATGAACGGAGAAGGACATTTTATGGCTCTTATTCAAAAACCTGGTCTTTCCACGCTGGGCGGTATCTCCGCTCCCCACACGAAACCGGATAAAAATGCAGTAAAATGGATGGATGAATTTCTGAAAGAAATCGGACTTTCCTCCCTTGGCGGTCATCCCTTTGACTGGAACCGGGTAGAAATCTATTATCTTCCCCCTGTATCCTGCGATTTCCGCGGACTGGCTTTTTTAAGAAATGGTCTGTATCTGGGGGATATAAAAAAGAATCGGTTTGAACCATCGCAGCCCCTTGCACTTGCCATTCGAAAAGGCGAAGCTGCTTCCTGTATTTCGCTCTCTGTAAACGATGAAAGGATTACACGATACTTAAAAGGAGAGACTTTAAATATTGAACCGCAGGAAGCCGCCAAATCAAAAGGCTGGCAACTCCTCTGCGTGGAAGGGTATCCGATTGGATTCGGAAAACTGGTAAACGGGATTCTGAAAAATAAATATCCCGCAGGGTGGAGGGTGTAAAATCACTCCACCTCTATCTCTTTCCCCAATCCAAAGGAATAGATATACGCCTCCTTCACCGGCTTTCCTGCTGCCCGTGAAAGCGCCTCCCCGTAATCCAGAATCTGATTTCTGTACCGCTCTGTGAGAACCTGCTCCTCTCCTTTTCTCACCCTATCCGTCTTATAGTCCACAAGGATCAGCTCTCCTTCTTCCATAAAGTAAGCGTCCATGATCCCCTGTACAAGAATGCGTTCCCCTTCCCAGTCAGGGTTTAATTCTTCTGCTTTTCTTGAAATGACAAAAGGCTGTTCCCGGAAAAGAAGTCGTTTTTCCGATGCTTTTTTCATTCGCTGTCCGAGAGGAGATTTGAGAAAAGCAAAAATATCTCCCGGTCGGACGCACTCTGCTTCTTTTTCTTTTAATTTTTTCTGCATAAGCAGCTCTTTTATCTGCTCCCTGATTTCTTCTATAGAAGATGTGCGGCTGTAATCAAGGCATTCCATCACTCTGTGGTAAGCCGTTCCTCTTGAGGCGCCTGTGTATGCTTCCTGTTTTTCTATAAACTCCGGAACAACAGGAAGCTCTTCCTCTTCCGGAAGCTCTGTTATATTTTCTTCTTTTTCATAGAAATCATGATGCGCTCTTTTCTTCAGCTCTGACACACTCACCTTCACTGGAATCTCCCTTAAAAATCCATAGGGATAAACAAAAGAAAATCTTTTTTCCAGTTCATCTTTGATTTCCTCATTGTATGTAACAGAAGCGTCCCAGTTTTCCAGCACCTCTCTTCTGATCTCCGTTTCCGCCTGAAGCTCCACCTCTTCTTTTACAAGATCTTTTGCTGTTATTTTTCGTATGACAAAATCGCTGTCTCCTTCATAAAAGGGATTTCTTCTGTTGGAAAAAATCCCGTATTCCTCTAAAAGCGGCTCCATTGCCCTGTGACGGATAAGCGCCGGAAGAATATAATCCCAGTAAGTCTTTGCCTTCATGCGGTTTCCAACAGGAAGCAGTTCTTCCTCCTGCTTTAAAAAACCGGAAAGCCCGCGGATTCTTTCTTCCAGTTTTCCTATCGTCCCTGTAATGATCAGTTTTTCTTTTGCACGGGTCAGGGCGACATAAAGAACACGAAGCTCCTCTCCCAGACTTTCTTTTAAAATCGCCCTTCGCAGCATCTGCTTATATAAAGTGGTGGAAGTAATTCTTTTTTCCGGAAGAATGGCATCTGTTCCAATTCCAAGCTCATGATGGATCAAAAGTCCCGCGTTTATATCGCTGAAATTAAACTGTTTTCCCATACCTGCCGCAAACACAACAGGAAATTCAAGACCCTTGCTTTTATGAATGGTCATAATCTGTACAGAACCTTCCCCTGCGCCGGATAAATTGACTTCTCCGTAGTCTACCTGGAATTTCTGCAGCTTTTCAATGTAGCGCACAAAGTTAAAAAGCCCACGGTAGCTTGTCTTTTCGTAATCCATCGCCTTTTCTATTAACATGGAAAGATTTGCTCTTCTCTGCTCTCCGTCCGGAAGGGCAGCCGCATAATTTCCATATCCTGTCTTCTCCAGAATATATACGATCAACTGGTGAACCGGCGTATACTCCGCCATATCCCTGACGTTTCCAAGAAGCTCCAGAAAACCGGAAAGCTTCTCAAAAAGCACAGCTTCTTCTTCATTTTCCATTCTTTCTTCACGAACCCACGCGCACACCGCATCAAAAAGCATTCCATCTTTATATTCCGCACGGAGAAGTCCCAGTTCCTGAGAAGTACAGCCTGCAACCGGCGAATGTAGCACGCCTGCAAGTGGAATATCCTGGAGCGGATTATCACAGATGCGAAGATAATCCAGCATGGTAATCACCTCTGTCGCAGAAAAATATCCTGTTTTTGAAGCACTATAAGAAGGGATTCCCTGGGAGGAAAGCACTTCTCCAAAAGTCTCTGTCCAGCCTGTGGCAGTACGGAGAAGAATCACAATATCCCCGTATTCCAGCGGACGGTATTCTCCTGTTTCTTTATCAAGAACCCTTGCGTTTTCCTTCATTTCCTGAATTTTATGGGCAATGGCAAGAGCCTCCAGTTCCTGCTCGCTTTCAATCCCCTCCTCTGAAAGCTCTTCGCTGTCTTTTTCTATAAGAAGCACCTCTGTTTTAACAAATTCCGGATCCTGCCCTTCCGGGAAAACAGCGCCCGGATAAAGAGCCGCCGCTTCATCATACGCTACGCCTCCCAGATCTTCCCCCATGATCTGGCGGAAAATATAATTGACGCTTCCAAGAACCTCCCTTCGGCTTCTGAAATTTTTATGAAGGTCGATTCTCTGCTCTTTTCCTTCCTCCGTTGTGTAAGTCTTATATTTTTCCATGAAAAGCTCCGGTCTTGCAAGACGGAAACGGTAAATGCTCTGTTTTACGTCTCCCACCATGAAAATATTTTTTCTCTGGTTTACCCACCCGGAAACAAGGTTTGTGAGAAACTCCTGCACAAGATTGCTGTCCTGATACTCGTCCACGAGAACCTCGTCGTATTTTTCAGAAAGCTCCCTTGCTGCCTGGCTTGGCGTAAAGGTATCCCCTTCTTTTGTCACGAGGATCTGAAGGGCAAAATGCTCCATATCTGTAAAATCGATGATATTTTTTTCCCGCTTCTTTTCTCCAAAGCGGTCCATAAATTCCTCTGTAAGGCGGATCAGGATTTCCACAGGCTTTCTGCAGCAAAGGATTGTCTCTGCCGCCTCTTTCAGACTCTCCGAAAAATACCGCTCGGAAAGGTCTTTTAAGATCCCCTTGCCTTCTTCCCGAAGCTTCTTTGCCTGTTCCTTTTTATATTCCTCCATATCTTCTGCTTTTTTTGCAGAAAGACGTGCAAATTTCAAGGAAGAAAGCGCCGATGCCATACCGTCAAAATCCTGCTTTTCACAGAGAGCATTCAGCTCATCTGTGAGAAGCATATCACTCCTGAGCGCCTCCTCATAAAGATACGGTCCGCCCGGCTCCTGACACACGGAAATCCCCTGTGTAAAAAGCGATTCCGCCTGGGTAAGCTCCTGCTGGACACTCTCCCACAAAACTGCAAACCAGTCCTGTTTTTCCAGGTCTTTGGCACCTTCTATTTCGTATGCCCTGATACAGTCACTGAGCCATTCCAGCGGATAAGGATTACTCATTGCCGTGTCATAAAGCTTTAACACCAGCTCTTTTAATCCCTCGTCTGTTTTTCCCGGCGCATAGCACTCCACAAAGTTCAGAAAATCCTCGTCATTTCTGCTGTAGAAGTCCTCAAAAAGCTCTTTTAACACATCTTCCTTTAAAAGCTTTAATTCCCCCTCTTCCGCAGTCCGGCACCCCGGGTCAAGCCCGATTAAATGAAAATAATTGCGTATGAGATACGAACAGAAACCGTCAATGGTCGTAATCTGGGCTGTGTGGATCAGCGTCATCTGTCTCTGGAGATGTTCATTTTCCGGTTCCTCATAAAGCGCCTCCTCAAGGGCTCTTGAAATCCTCTCCTTCATCTCTCCTGCCGCCGCCCTTGTAAAGGTCATGATCAGCATTCTGTCAATGTCCACCGGATTTTTTTTATCGAGAATCTTACTTAAAATCCTCTGTACGAGAACTGCCGTTTTTCCGGAACCTGCCGCTGCGCTTACAAGAATGTTCCTGTCCCGCAGAGAAATTACCTGCTTCTGTTCTTCCGTCCATGAAACTGCCATTTACTCTTCCTCCTCAAATATCTGCCACAGCTCTTTATCGTCAAACACCTTTAAATTCCGGTACTCATACCCCGGCATCTTCCTGTCAAAGCCGCACACGGAAATGTAGGGACAATATGTACAGGCGCTTTTCTTTCCCATTTTATAAGGATTCACTTCCACGTCTCCCTCCATAATGCAGCTTCTGATCTTCTCGATCTTCCGTTTTACAAATCTTCCGAGAACATCAAACTGCTCTCTTGTTGCAACAGAAGAATTTTTCCGGAAGCTTCCGTCTTTATTAAACGCCACCGGAAGAGACACAAGGCTTCTGTCCATTTTTTCTATCATTTCCCTGTCAGCCCGTACAAGCCCGTTCATTTTCAGTTCCTTTAAAATCCGGCTGCTTACTTCTTCCACATCTGCATCTATTTTTTCTTTTATCATGGGGTCTTTCACATTGTAATAAAATACGCCTGCAGGCAGGACTTCCTTTCCCGGATACTTTTTCTGCTCCACCGAAAGCGCACCGTCCAGATAAATCATTAGCTGAAGCTGCAGTCCGTAATATAAATACACAAGGTCAAAGGTGGTGTTTCCCGTCTTATAATCGATTACCTTTACATATACCTGATTTTCTTCTTCCATCACATCTACACGGTCGATGCGTCCTCCCCCGAAGGAAACCTCAAATCCCTCCGGCTTAAATTCTCCGTTTTGAAGCTGCTGATGCAGTCCCCACACCGTGCGTCTTAAAATCCTTCTTGTGCGCTCGATCATCGCCTCGTTTCTCGCGCTGCTCTTTAAAATGGTATTTCCGTAGTCTGCAGCAAGCTCGTCCAGACATTGATCTACAATCTCGTTTCGCACCTCTTCCGTCAAATCTGCCCACTCAAGACCTCTGTTTCGCACCTCTCCTGCAAAATTTTCCAGGGCAATGTGCATGATATTTCCCATATCCATTGCGCGAAATTCATATTCTGCCCGCTCTGTCAGGCGAAGCCCGTACTGGAGAAAATGGGCGAACGCGCAGGCTGCAAAACGTTCCAGCCTCGTAGCGCTGTACGGAGAGACTTCTCCGTATAAAACGTTTGCCACGCTTCTGCTGATCTCATCTGCCGGTTTTCTCGTAAAGGCGGCTTCCACCAGTTTTTTCACAACAGGCGCATACACAGGACTTTTCAGATACCAGCTGTAAAGCTCTTTAAATACCGCGTCTCCGCCTCCCCGGGAGGCTTCCTGCAGTCCCCTGATAAAATAAGAAAGCCCGGCTCCCGGAAGTTCTAACGCAGAAAGAGGGTTTCCGGAATGCTCCGCCTGTTCCACCTCTGTCTCTGGAAACAGTTTTTGAATGCTACTAATTAAATAGGCAGGGCTTACCGCCTCTCCGCTGTTGTTGGAAAGGCTGTAGGAAAGACAGAGATATTTCTCCGGCTTCGTAAGATTCAGATAAAGATAATATCTCTGAATGCTCATCTGCTCCTTTGGACCCGGAGCAAGCTCCACGCCCTGCTCTTCTATAAATTCCCTGTCAAGCTCTGTGAGAATCCCGCCAGATTCTGTATTTTTCGGAATATTTCCCTCATTTACACCAACAAAAAATAAAGCCTTCATGCCCTTTAAACGGGTTCGTTCCATATCTCCCACCACAATCTGATCCTGGGAAGGAGGTATCAATGCCACTTTCGCCTCAGAAAGACCTGTTTCCAGAAGCTGGCTGTATTCCTGACGGCTTACTTCCTCCTCCCCGAGAATGGACACCATAGAATCAAGAAGCTCCATCACAATTCCGTAAATCTGGCTGTATTCCTTTTCCATTGCCGCATTTCCCTGCGCCTTAAAAGTCTTTTCTCTTTCTTTCAGCTTATAAAAGCTTCTGTTCTTCACAATAAAATCATACACAATGCGGCAATACTGCTCTACTGTCCGTTTTCCTCCCAAAAATCCTTCTGCAAGAGGGCTTACTTCCTCCACAAAGCGCTCCCTGATTTCATTGAGGTGCTGAATGCTGTCCGGCTCCATTCCCCGATAAATCCGCACCCAGCGTTCCTTCCACTTTCCAAAGCCCCGTATCCCAAGCGCCAGCACATAATTTTCCAGAAGGTCCGTCTCTTCCCTTGTAATATCCGACATTCCACAGCGGAGATACCGGAATACGCTCTCATAGGAAAAGCCCTTCACAGCCATCTCAATGGAAGCGCGGATATACTCCACAAAAGGATTCATAAGAACGGTATGCTTTTCATCAAGGAAATACGGGATTCCCGCCTCATCTAATACCTGCTTTGCAAGGGTTCCGTACTCCTCAAGATTTCCGGTAATAATGGCAATCTCCCCGTAATGAAGCCCCTCTGTACGGACAAGGCGCTCTGCTCTCTGTACTGCCTCCTCCATTTCTTTTTTTGGATTTTCTCCGCAGAATATGGAAATCGCATTCTGTTTTCCCTCATAAGAAGCCTTTCTGTAACGGAATATATGCTCCTCCAGAAACTGAAGCGCAGGAGCCTTTGAAAATCTGGAATTTTTCCCATGATAAAGAAGCACAGGCTCTTCTATGTCTTTTGCAAGACCGGAGAGGCTCTGCACCATTTTTCTTCCCATATAAAAAAGCTGATGGGACTTTCCTTTTATATACGGATTTTCCCTTGCGTCCATTGTGACCGTCACATACACGCGGCTGCAGATTCGTAAAAGTTCTTCAATGACCCGGTTCTGAATGGGGGTAAATCCGGTAAAACCGTCAAACACCATCACGCTTCCACGAAGCTTTTCTGAAAAAGGCAGCATACGTAGAAGTACGTCCATCACTTCCTCCCCCGTCATATAATGTCCTTCCAGATATGACCGGAATCCCTGATACAGGGTGTGTACATCGCGAAGTTTCATGGTAAGGAGTTCTCTGTCCCCGGCTTTTTCCACCATCTGGGAAAGCTCTTCCTCCCCAATCCCATACTGCATAAATTCTGAGAGAAGAGACTTTACCTCATCAAGATAACCCGGCTTTTTCATCTGGCTGCCAAGATAGGGAAGATCTTTCTGATGCTTCTGCACCATTTTCTGAAGAACCATCGTCTTTCCCGTATCGTCCAGAATCACTTTTTCGTCTCCTCCTGTCTCCTCAAAAACACGATAGGCAAGACGTTCAAAGCTTAATACATCTATATTTAAAATCCCTTTGGAAGGGCTCATTTCCACAAGTGTTTTCTGTGTCTGCATAGTAAACTGCTCCGGCACGATCACATAATAAAAGCCCTCCGGGTGTTCTCCTGCCTCCCGGATCACCCGCTCATATATATAATGGGATTTCCCTGTTCCGGAGCTTCCTGTAATAAACTGAAGCGACATATCCTGTCCTCCTTTGCCTGATTTAAAATTATTGTACCTTATCTCAAACGCAAAAACAACCAGGCATATTTTCCCTCTCTTCCGAATAAAATAATGTAGGTGCCAGAAGAAATATAGCAAATAAACCAGGAGGCGCATACCATGAGTTCCAAAACGAAAATCGTTGTCCTACATATGAAAGAAGTCATTTACACCGCAGTTTTTATTGCCCTTGCCCTGATTCTGGGGATTGTGGTATTTTTTATGTTCGGTCCTGGAAAGGGAAAGCTTTCCTCCTCCGGCGCTGTCCACAAATATAAGCCCGGCGTTTACACCTCCTCCATCGAGTTAAACAGCAACACCTTTGATGTTGAGGTCACAGTTGACGCGGACAGCATCCAGTCCATTCATCTTGTAAACCTAAGCGAAAGCACTGCCGCCATGTTTCCTCTCATGGAGCCTGCCCTGGAATCTCTTGCAAGCCAGATCTATACAAAGCAGTCTCTTGAAAATATCCAGTATGCAGAGGATCAGAAATACACCTCCATGATGCTTCTTGATTCCATTTCGAACGCTTTGAAAAAGGCGGAGAACCCCTGATGTTCTCCGCCTTTTCCATGTCTTTATGTCTTTATTTCTTTATAATTCTTCCAGCTGTCCAAGCCACACAGCCGCGCTTGCATCGCTTGGCATACGAAGATCTCCTCTCGGGGAAAGCGCCACGCTTCCCACCTTTGGTCCGTCCGGGACGCAGGAGCGCTTAAACTGCTGGGCAAAAAATCGTCTGTAAAATATTTTCAGCCATTTAAGAATCGTCTCTTTGTCGTAAACTCCCTCAAATGTCTTACATGCAATATCATAAATTTTCTTCGGCTCAAAGCCTGCACGAAGCATATAGTAAATATAAAAATCATGAAGCTCATATGGTCCTACAAGATCTTCCGTCTTCTGTGCGATTTCCCCGTCTTTTGGCGGGAGAAGTTCCGGGCTTACCGGTGTGTCCAGAATATCAAAAAGAACCTCTGAAAGCCCTTTATCTTCGGCATTTTCCGCATAATACTGCACAAGATGGCGCACAAGCGTTTTCGGCACAGAAGCGTTCACTCCGTACATAGACATATGGTCGCCATTATACGTTGCCCAGCCAAGAGCCAGCTCTGATAAATCTCCCGTTCCCACAAGAATGGCGCCTTCCTGGTTTGCCATATCCATAAGGACCTGTGTTCTCTCCCTTGCCTGGCTGTTTTCATATGTGACGTCATGAACTGAAGGATCGTGTCCTATATCACGGAAATGCTGAGAAACGGCTTCTTTAATATTTACCTCGCTTAAAGAAGCGCCCATGCGGCTGCTTAATTCACAGGCATTTGTGTACGTTCTGTCTGTTGTTCCAAAGCAGGGCATGGTCACACAGTGAATGTTGCTTCTTGGGATTCCCATAAGATCAAATGTCCTCCCGATCACAAGAAGAGCAAGTGTGGAATCCAGCCCTCCGGATAATCCCACCATTGCCTTTTCGCTGTGCACATGCTCCATACGTTTTTTCAGCCCCATTGCCTGAATATTTAAAATAGATTCGCAGCAGCGCGCTCTCTCTTCTTTATCTTCCGGCACAAAAGGACTTGGGGAAAATCTTCTTGTAAGAGAAGTCTTCTCCATTTCCGCCTCAAAAGGAATCCGCACATGACTGCCTTCTTCTGCTGCCGGATAAGTAGAGAGCCTTCTTCTGTCGTCTGAGAGACGCTGTACGTCAATTTCCCCGTAGATCACATTATTTTTGAAGCGTTTCCCCTCTGCAAGAATGGTTCCGTTTTCCGCAATGAGATTCTGCCCTCCGAAAACAAGATCCTGGGAAGATTCTCCTTCTCCTGCTGTTGCATAAATATAGCCGCAGACAAGGCGGGCAGACTGTCCGTTTACAATGGTTCTTCTGTAAGCGTCCTTTCCCACCATCTCATCACTTGCGGAAAGATTTACGATAATATGAGCTCCTGCCAGCGCATGAGAAATACTTGGCGGCATGGGAACCCAGAGATCCTCGCAGATTTCTGCTGCCACTGTAAATTCCGGCATATTTTCACATACAAAAATCAGGTCTGTACCAAAGGGTACTTCCTCTTCGTTTACTTCCATATAATCCAGCGCGCCCTCTTCTGCCGGAGTAAAATGACGCAGCTCATAAAATTCATTATAATTCGGAAGATTTGTTTTCGGTACGATTCCAAGAATTTTTCCCCTGTTTAAAACTGCAGCCGCATTGTAAAGCTTTCCGTTTTTCCGAACAGGAAGTCCCAGAAAAATAAGCCCGTCTGTCTCCTTTGTTTCTTCTGCAAGAAATAAAAGGGTATTCCACGCAGAATCAAGAAGTGTGCGCTGCCAGAAAAGGTCATGACAGGTATAGCCGGTAATGCAAAGCTCCGGAAATACCATAACCTTTGCATGTTCTTTTTCCATTTCCCGGATAATCCCGAGGATTTCTCTTCCGTTTGCCTCACAGTCTGCCACCGTTACCTTCGGTGTTCCGGCAGCGGCCTTTATAAACCCCAGTTCCATAAGCTCCTCCTATCTGGCTTTACATCTTCTCAGGATTTCTTTTAATTCCTCCACAGAGAACACGTAATTTGTATTGCAGAAATGACAGTTCATCTCCACTTCTTTTCCCTCCTGGATCAGCTCGTTTAATTCTTTTCTTCCGATGCTGATCAGGGCTTTTTCCACACGTTCCTTGCTACAGTTGCAGTAGAATTTTGTATCCATGCGGTCGTTGATTTCTATATCAAACCCTTCGAGAACTTTTTCAAGAAGACTTTCCGGTGTATGTCCCTCCTCAAGAAGATTTGTAACAGAATTGATCTTCTGCACGTTTTCTTCCAGCTTTGCAATCACAGATTCCTCTGCAAAAGGCATGAGCTGCACAATAAATCCTCCTGCCTGGCGCACAGTATTGTCTTTATTCATAAGAACGCCAAGTCCTACTGCTGACGGAACCTGCTCGCTTGTTGCAAAATAGTAAGTAAGGTCATCTGCAATCTCACTTGTCTGGAGAGCAACCTGTCCCATATATGGCTCTTTCAGTCCCATATCCTTAATAATATTCATAAAACCGACGCCCACAGCTCCCGCTACGTCAAGTTTTCCCTTACTGTTTGCGGGAATACACACATTTGGATTTCCCACATATCCTTTTACGTTTCCTTTGGAATCTGCTGTTACCGTAATGCCCTGAAGGGGACCGCCTGCATGGATCTGGAGCGTCAGAATGTCCTTATCTCCCTTCATCATCGTTCCCATCATGGCGCCGCCTGTCAAAAGACGTCCCAGAGCCGCCGTTGCCACAGGGCTTGTATTATGCGCCTTTCTCGCTGTCTCCACCACATCGGTTGTCACTGCTGCAAATGCACGGATCTGGCTGTTTGCAGCAGTTGCTCTTATAATATAATCACTCATATCTTTCACTCCTGTTCTGTTTTTCCATGCTCCCGCGCCACAAAGGTAAGTCTTCCGCTTTCCTCAGAAGGCGGATTTTTTGTATAGGCGTCATAAACGGCAAGAACTTCCATTCCTGCCTTTTTAAGGAGCTCTTTTATTTTTTCTTCTGAATATGCTTTCTGATAATGAACTTCTTCTGTTTTTTCGTAAAGCCCGTCTTCTCTTGGAAGAAAAAGGGTCAGTCCGTAAACATTCATTCCCGTTTCTTCGTCATACTCATTTTCCCAGATGAAGCTTCCCTCTTCCCTGTTCTCCGCTATTGTAGTATTTCCCAGCATTTCCCTGTATTTATACACCGTATTCATATCAAAGATAAAAATACCTTTTGGGTCAAGGTAATTATTTACAAGGGAAAAAACATGGAGAAGGTCTTCTTCCTCCGTTATATAATTCAGACTGTCGCAAACGCTTACCGCTGCGCGCACCGTTCCGTACAGTTCAAACTCCTCCATGTCCTGGAGAAGATATAAAATATCGTGCCCGGATTCCTCTCTTTTTTCCATTGCCTCGGCAAGCATTTCCTCCGCGTTGTCCACGCCGATCATATCGTACCCCGCGTCTGCGAGAAGCTCTGTCATGGTCCCTGTCCCGCAGCCGAGTTCCAGAACAAGACCGTCGCCGACTCCGTACTCTTTCAGGCTTTCTGTAAGATAAGACGC
>OGIW01000362.1_pt1 | contig 43944 bp, 42 predicted proteins | sample 1571921 | NCBI WGS metagenome assembly OGIW01 (sample SAMEA2582112, study PRJEB24529) | metagenome | biome: Human gut stool | place: China | collected 2011 | reverse complement strand
AAGCAGTGTATTTAGATATGTGGTCAGTGTTCTATGATATTTTGTAACCTTTTCTTCCAAAAACATAGCTGTCCGTTTGCCCTCATAATAATAATTGTCCACCGGGAAATGCAGTATTTCTCCTTTTTCGTTATAATACCAGTCTTGTGTTCCATGAGCAGTAAAAACAGGATGTTCAACTGTAAAAACTAAATTGCCACCAGCCTTCAGCATCCTATATATCTTTTTTATTAAATTCTCATAGTCTGCTACATAATGAAACGCAAGCGAACTTAGTATTACATCAAAGCTCTCCTCTGGGAAATCCACATCTTCTATGGCACAGCATTCATATTCAATCTGTGGAAAATGGGTTTTTCCTTTTGCTACTTCGAGCATTTTATGAGAAATATCAACACCTACTACAGAGGAAGCACCGTTTTCCATCGCATATATACAGTGCCATCCATAGCCGCATCCTAAATCAAGCACACGCTTATCTTTAAAATCCGGCAACAGCTTTCTCAATGTTTCCCATTCTCCTGCACCGGCTAGTCCCTGCTGTGAGCGACTCATTTGACTGTATTTTTGAAAAAATATATTATCATCATATTTGTTTTCTTTCATCTGAACTCTCCTCGTTTAAAAAGTTATTTATCTCCGATACAATTTCATTCACTTCTTTATAAAGTTTCTCGGTCATATCGTAGCATTCAAAAAGAGAAAGACCGAGTACTTCAAAAATATGATTAACTCTTTCGGCATATTTTTCAGGTTTATATTCAAAAGTTTCAAGCAGTTTTATAGCTTTCTTTTCGTTAATGCAATAAGCATTATTACATGCAAATAGTACTTGATTTAAGCATGAAATAATACGAAAAACATGGCCTGCAATATAATATTTATCCTCTACCCCCGCATTTGCTTTTACAAACATTAAAGAGAATTCAGCTTCAAATATAAAAAAGTTCATCAAGCTTTTCTTTAGAGCAGTAGGGTAAATTTCTGCCTGCTTTTTTAATTCGCATAAGCTTTCGTTCTTAGCATATAGTATTTTACTAATCGCTAATTCTCCACGATACATTGCACTTATATAACCATGGGGATGCCCGGTCTGATAATTGGCAGTAACAATTCCTTGCTCCGTATCTTTGATTATTTGTTCTACCCGTTTTATATCACGTAAAATCAAGTCAACATGATACCCATTTATAAATAACCATCCGCCGCCATTAATCCAATCACCCCACGCTCCGGGAGGCACAACAAGGTTGTTTCTATTTTTATCATCCAATTCTGTAGCAATTTGATTAATCGCTGTCAGGTCAAATGAGTCTGAATTGTAATAGATTCCGATATCTATATCAGAATTTTCTGTATGGGTGCCTCTTGCACGTGAGCCCCCTAATACGATGCCTTCTATAAAAGGCAAAGATGATAATTTCTCTGTTACTATTTGAATAACATTACCTACCATATAAACATCCTCCTTTATTCGTTAGATATTTTTATTTCTTCTCCATCTGGTAAAATAAATGCCTGCACAAACTTGACACCTAGCACATCAGCAATGGCCTTCAACTCATCCAATGTTACTGTTTCTCGTTGTAATTTTTTATTGAAATTCTGTGGAGTCTGGCCAATACGTCTAGCAAGTTCGGAAACACTTATATTCATTTGCTCACACAGTTCTTTAATCATTTCTGCCAAAGCAAAAATCCGTGATTATCCTTCCGGCTTAGAACCAGATCTCAAATCACGGAAAGTGCTTATTTACTAACCTTTTTACACTCTTACTTCTCTACCCTTGATAGCAATACTACCGTCTCAACGTGCTTTGAGATGAGGGGATAGCTGTCAAAAATTAGAAAGCTAAATATTTTTAATTGAAGTCCTCTTTGAGGGAACATATCCACTGAGTGCTTGCGTATGTGGGAACATATCCATAGACTTCGCTGTTTTTTGAAAACTGAGGTATACTGTTAATTCTTAGTAGCCAATACTGGAAATAACGTTACTCTCCTATTCACTAATGTAATTCAACAATCTTTCTAAAATGTCATGTGTAACTTTTAAGTTGTATTGTTCAATAAGGTGACTTTGCAAATCCATAACTAATAGCAAAGAATTTTTATAGGCTTCAAATAATTCTACCTTATCTAATCGAGCAGTGGTCTTTGCAAATTTTTTATAATTTTCAAGGCTAATTTCTTTTTCAAGGTTTTTACTCATGTTTAGCCAATTATCAGCATTTTTTTCTGCCATACGTATAAGTTGTAGTGTATTTTTTTGAAGTTGTGATAAGAGTTCTAATGAACGAGCATATTCTCCTCTTTTTAGAACGTTGATTCCCATCAACCATAGATTAGAGAAATTACACAACAAAAAATTAGCATTTTCTTCAGTAAGTCTATTTGGTCTTGCACCACTTATCTCTGATAAATAATTTTCTAATTGCCCTGTTTCATCGTAAATAAGCATAGCCTTCGTATCAGGAATATAACCTGAATCTTTAAACGAGGGGATTATGTTCATATCTTTTTCAGAAAGGAAATGAAATTCCCCACGTATAAGATTATCAAAAATAACTACCTCTGTTCCGTACTCATTTTTATAAAGCATCAAGTACGGAGCTACGTCAAACAACCAGTTGGATGAATCAAAGTTCGAGGTTATACTATCTTTCAAAAATATATAGAACTCTATATCAGAGTATTGGTCACCTTCTCCTTTGGTAAACGATCCATACATCATACAAGCTGTAATTCGTTCATCTGACTCAGTAAGATTCTTAACGTTTGCAATTAATTCTTTTTGTTTTAACATTTCTTCACCCTTTCATGTAAATATCTTTTAGTTATTGTGGCAACTCAAAATCTCTACAAACCTAAATTAATATTTTTCGTACAAATGTTATTGCAAAAAGCATCATCATGCTCCACAAACAATAGTGTAGGACAATATTCCAAAATCATTTTTTCAATTTGGATACGTGAAAAAATATCAATATAGTTCAATGGCTCATCCCATATATACAAATGTGCACTTTCACAAAGGCTTTTAGCAATTAGTACTTTCTTTTTCTGACCAGCACTAAAATCCACCATGTTCTTATCAAACTGCTCTCTATTAAAATCCAGTTTACGAAGAATCGTTTTAAATAGAGTTTCATCGATCTTATTATTATAGGCAAATTCAGATAGATTACCTTTTAAATATGAAGTATCTTGCGAAATATAAGAAATTTTTAGTCCACTTGCTAGCATAAAATTTCCGGTAAATTTAATATCATCTCCATTAATCAATTTTAGGATACTAGACTTACCACTCCCATTTTTTCCGATAATGGCAACTCTATCACCAATATTGACTCTGAAATTAAGATTACTGCATACTTCTTTATCTCCATAAGACAATGATAAATCATTCGCTTCTATTAAGCACTCTTTGTGAAATTCAAGTGGTGAAATTTTTAAGTCATCATATTGTTCAATGTTGTGGAGCAGTTCTGATTTTTGTAAAACGGCTTCCTGATGTCTTGACTCAATATTTTTGGCACGTTTCATCGCTTTTGCAGCCTTATGTCCAACATAACCCTTATCCAGTTTTGAACCAGAATTTGTTGTTCCATATTTACTTTTTTCTACTTTATTTGACCAGTTTGAACTACGTTTTGCTGCATAAGACAACCTTCCTATTTCTTTAAGGAGTTTCTTGTTTTCTGCCAGTTCAAAATTATCTTGTAACGTTTTGTTCTCCCACCAAGAAGTAAAATTTCCCTTTTGGATTTCGATATTCGTTTTATTGATAGATAGTATATGGTCAACACATTGATCAAGTAAGCTTCTATCATGAGATACCAAAATAAACCCCTTCTTGCGTTTCAAATAGTTTTGCACTACATGACGTGCATCGATGTCAAGATGGTTTGTAGGTTCATCAATAAGCAGGAAACAACTCGCTGTAAGGAATAAAGCTGCAAGAAGGACCTTTGTTTGCTCACCATTTGACAATGTATTAAACGGACGATATAAAGCATCTTCTTGAACATCAAGCAATGATATTTCACGAAAAATCTCCCAATCCATACATTCCGTACAAATACTCTTCATTACTTCAATTGTATATAGACTCTTATCTTCCACATCATAAGGAAAATACTCAAACTTAACTGTAGAACTTATATTGCCGGAATACGCATATTTGCCAAGCAGTAAATTTAAGAAAGTAGTTTTACCGCGTCCGTTTCTTCCAATAAAACCGAGTTTCCAATCTGTATCTATCTGAAAACTTACATTTTCAAAAATATTGTCATAACTTCCTTCATATGAAAAAGTTAGATTTGAAACATTTATTAAGGACATATATTTCTTCCTCCTTTACATTATAAAAATTTTATAAGCAAAGTCGGTTTTCGGCATTAATTACTCTATAATGTTATCCAACTCTGCAAGGATTTTGTCATGAATGACATAGTATCATTGTCTATCACGTTTATCTTCCTTTCTTTTACAAATATTAAAAGCCGCAAGAAAGTAAATTCTTACGGCTCAAAAACAAATACTATTATTACCTTTTGTTAAACATAAGGTTACTGTAATGTATTATTGAGTGTCGAATACTTAACTTTCTTGCAATTTGCATAACAAAACAAACGGTTCTATAGCCGTTTCTTTAAATATCTTATTATGCATCATATAGTTAGCAAGAAAAGTTATACATTCTTCCACCTCCAAGTAATTTTATTGTATCATATTATCTTCGAAAATCCAATATAATTTTTCTGCTTTCTTTCTAAAGATTACAACTCTATATCAATTCTGACTTTTGATTTGAATTTAACGTGAGTTTATCTTCATATATCACAACATTTACATATTTCCATTTCGATGCCTGATTTAAAGGATATGACGAAGTGGTCTTCATAGACTGTAACGTTCTGGATTATCTTCCTTACAAGCTTATCATCATATTCTAGAGTGCGGAATTTGTTCTTGCGGATAAACTCAATCAGTTCATCGATTCGCTCGTTCTCGCTATTGAGGGAGGCATCTTCTACTAAAAGGGTCTGTCGCTTGTCTCTCAGCTCATCAATCTCATCTGCTAAGTGGTCATAGTCTTGACCCTTGTTCGCCAGCTTGATTAGTTCTTTTTGTTTTTCCTCTAGTGAGTTGTTAATCTCTGAAATTTGGTATTCTGTGGTTTCGCCAATCACAGCATGAATATTCTCTTCCAGTGTCTTTATCATATTGTTCCCACCTGCAAGTAGCTTATTAATCGCAGTCATTACTGCACCATAAAGTTCATCTTCTTTTACGGTTCGGTTCTTACAAACTTCAGGACCTTGCTCGATTCTAGTCACGCATCGCCAGACAAATTCTTTTCTTCCGTGGATATTCCAATAGACCCGTCTATAAATATCGCCACAATCTCCACAGAAGGTGATGGCACTTAAAGCGTACTTGCTACTGTAAATTCTTTTGTTCTTGCCTTCTCCTGTGTAGATATTGCTTCTCCGATGAATTTCTTCTTGCGCCTGCAAAAATAACTCTTTAGGAATAATCGCTTCATGGCTATTTTCAACATAATATTGGGGAACATGCCCTTCATTTTTCACTCGTTTCTTGGTCAGAAAATCTACTGTGACAGTCTTTTGCAGAAGGGCATCTCCGATGTATTTTTCGTTTTGAAGTATCTTCTTAACTGATTCTGGTCGCCATCTTGGTTTTCCCGCTGCTGTTAAAATACCATCCTTTTCAAGGGCTCGACCAATGCCCACTAGACTCTGACCCTCAAGGTATTCTCGGTAGATGCGTTTGATAATCTCAGCTTCTTCGGGGACAATAGTTAAATTTCCATCTTCATCTTTCGTGTAGCCCATAAATCGCTTATGGTTGACCTGCACCTTTCCTTGTTGGTATCGGTACTGTAGCCCAAGCTTAACGTTTTGTGAAAGGCTCTGGCTTTCCTGCTGTGCCAAAGATGCCATAATAGTCAGCAAAACCTCACCTTTGGCATCCGTGGTGTTGATGTTCTCTTTCTCAAAATAAACTGATATGTTCTTATCCTTGAGCTGTCTAATGTATTGAAGGCAGTCTAGGGTGTTACGCGCAAATCGGCTGATGGATTTTGTAATAACCATGTCGATGTTACCGTCCATACACTCTGCAATCATGCGATTAAATTCGTCACGCTTTTTAGTGTTCGTACCAGAGATACCATCATCTGCAAAGATGCCAGCAAACTCCCATTCATTATTTTTCTTTATAAACTCTGTATAGTGTGAGACCTGAACCTCATAGCTAGAATTTTGTTCTTCTGTTTCTGTAGAAACACGGCAATAGGCAGCAACACGAAGTTTCTTTATCTTTTCTTTTGCGGCTGTACTTCCTACTCTTTTACGAGCAGGAATAACCATTATATTTTTCTCTGTCACTTTATTCCTCGCTTTCTATCAGACTGTATAAGTATTCTGCTCGTTCAAAAGGATCCACTGGCATCTTATTATCTGCCTTTTTCATTTTGAATCGTTCTTTGGGAGGGGGAGAGGTGAAAGCGGCAAGCTCTACCACTCGTCCTAAATCCTTTGCACGTTTATCTCTAACTTCTTCAGCTTTATCAAATATCTCTTTATCAATAATTGCTGGATACGTATCATTTCCAAGGTAGTTGACGTTTTTCAAAATGCGCCCCATCACAGAATGTGTCTTTTCAATACCTGCCTGTTCGCCAGCCACTGTAAGGGATAGTCCTGATATGTATTTCTCAAAGAATACCTTTACTTGACCTGCTGCCTTTTCATCGACAGTAACCACTCCATCTTGAATTTTGTATCCATATGGAATATATGCCATTTATCTCACCACCTTTTCTTTCAGGGAAAGACCGCATTTCAAATTGAATGTCAGCTCATCCCTGGAATTTACAATGATGTTCACTACAAATTCTTCAAATAGTTCTTCCGTGTAGTCACCATTAAAATTATCTGCTGACACATAATTAATGAGGTCCTTTATCTCGTTTGCTCGCAAAACCCCACTCGCAGAGTTCGTTACCAGGTTTGTTTTTTCGGTAGTAAGATTTTTAATCTCACTATCTAAAACATTTCGTTCCTGATTAAAAAGAGCAGGTTCTAGGAAACCTTTGGACATCAGTGCAATAAGGGTATTGCGTTCTTCCAATAGTTGCTCCATTAGCTTATCAATAGCGTCCATTCTTTCACGGTCGCTTTCTTCATCGATTTGGCTAACTGACTTGAAAAGTGGTTCTAGGATTAGCTTATGACTGAAAGCAAGCTTATTCATCATGGTTGTCAATGTGGCTTTGATTTCCCCATCTCGCAAAAACAACATGGAGCAACTTTCTTTATCTTCGATACTATCTCAACATGTGTCGTGGATAAGGTAAGTATGTAAAATGGTATGTGGAACATAGTGATTTGCTGTAAATGATTTGCTAACTACTTTAGTTCTTTATACAAAGTATAAATCGGATATTTTATTATTTTTTCTTTTATATCTTCTGAGATTAGGTCAAAGTATTTGTCCGCTAAATCAGAAAGGGGTTCTTTTTTCATCACCTAATGGGTGATGAAGCAGAATACTTTAAAGACTATTAAATCAATGTTAGGAAAGACTATTAGTAAAACTATGAATTATTCAGGAAAAAAGGTTCTTTTTTAAAGTTTTCTATTGCTTCCTGGCGTTGATAAATGAGATATAAAGTCGGTGTTTGTACACGTCCTAATGAAAATGTACCTTGTACGCCTTTTTGTTGTAAATTCAAGGTATATAAAGGGCTTGCGTTCATGCCGATCAACCAATCGGCAATTTGGCGTGTTTGCGCTTCTTGATAAAAGGGATAGTAATTCATTCCTGGTTGCAAATTTTGAAAACCGCTTCGGATCACATCTTTTTCTAAGCTATTGATCCATAATCTTTTATACGTTTTATCTTTAGAAAAGGCATTTGCTTTATGGATAATCGACCAGGCGATATTTTCACCTTCTCTGTCGCTATCTGTTGCGACAATAATTGTATTTGCCTTTTTGAGAAGTTCAGCAACAATTTTAAACTGCTTTCCCTTATCTTTTGCAACTTCAAAATCGTATCGATCAGGAAAAATCGGCAAAGATTCAAGTTTCCAGTTCTGCCACTTTTCGTTATAATGACCTGGTTCTGCTAATTCGACTAAATGCCCAAAACCAAAGGTGATAAACGTTTCATCTGTAAATAGTGGGTCTTTGATCTCAAAATAACCGTCTTTTTTGGTGCTTTGTTTTAAAGCACTTGCGTAGGCTAATGCCTGGCTTGGTTTTTCAGCTAAAATAACCGTACTCATTAACTATCCCTCTTTTCATTGTTTTTTTCTTTGATCTACTGTCACGTTGTATCTTGATCGATACCTTCTAAACGTTCGGCGATTAATTCCAGTTTGTTCTTCAACTTCTTTATCGGAACAACCATTCAAAAATAAATCGAAAGCGTGTTGTAAACGTGGATCATTTTCTTTGAATTTAGGTTGTCGCCCTTTGAATTTTCCTTTTTTCTTAGCAATTTCAATTCCTTGGGCTTGGCGTTCTTTAATTCGTTTGCGTTCAGATTCCGCTTGGTACTTATACAATTCAATCACTAAATTATTAATCAGCCGTCTTAAATTTTCATCTTCAATACCATTCATTGAGGGTAAATTTAAGACTTCCAGGGTTGCCCCCTTAATTTGAATTTGATTCATCAATTCTGTTAATTCTTTATTATTTCGTCCTAATCGATCTAATTCAGTAACAACAACTATATCCCCTTCACGAATATAGTTAAGCATAGCTTGTAATTGTGGGCGTTCGACCGATTGACCGCTTAATTTGTCTGAAAAGACCTTAGAAACGCCCTCTAACGCTTTCAGTTGTCTATCTAAGTTCTGTTCTTTGCTACTGACACGTGCATAACCAATTTTAGCCATTTTCAACCAACCTCTAAAATTCTCTCGGTTGCAATAACCAATCAGCTATATCTACTTTTTCAATTTCAAATTGCTTATCAGAAATTGTCTTTTCGTAAGCGATAAAATCTTGCGCATATTGTTGCTCATTAAAAATAGCCACCACTTCGTCATTTTCTAAAACTCGATAAATAAATTTTTTCATTTTACTCCTCCTATTATGCCCAATTTAAATGACCTATTCACCAAGTCAATTATACTGCTAAAACCATATTAGGACAAATAAGTATACTTAAATGTCCTTTTTGTTTTACAAATGCAATGCACTCACAAAACCAATTCTTACAAAATAATATGAAAATCCATCCTTGTACGGATATGGAGCTGGCGCTAATGTTTCTCCAAGAACTTGAAAATCTAGAAGCACACCAAGCTCTTTTTTATTTCTTCGAAACATATCATTATAAGATAGCTTTAATTCTATCCGAATAAGATTTTGACTAGTATTTTCATCTTTTAAAAACAAATAATTAGGAAAATTGATGATGACATCTGCTTTTTCATCAACCAAAATATCTCCCATAGACAATGGCAGATTTGAAGCAATATAAAGTTTGCTATCATCATCCCAGCTTACTTCTTCGATTTTTACACTATCCAGTGAGACATCAACTGCTTCTCCTCTTCCCTTATTTTTAAAAAGTACATGAAAAGAAGTCATACATTTCATTTGTTCTTCAGAAATTCTTTCTTTTTGCCCTCTTAAAGGATCATCATTAAAATACCATACTGGAAAACGAACACTTAATTCTCGATTTACAATAAAATCGGAATATTCATTCTCTACTGAAGCAAGTTTTATGATTGGTTTATATTTAATTGCGTCATCCGCTTCTGATTGTTTAGTCTGATAATTCAGAGTCATAACAACACCAACCAAGGTAATAATACCACCTAACAATGAACCATAATAAGAAAGTAAGTCACCTGCTCCCCACTCAGCAGTAAATAATGGAGCTAAATACACTTTAAAGGAAAGGTTGATAAAGATAGGAACAATAACAACTAAGATAACACTTACAAGTATAATAATTTTTTTGTTTTTCATATTTATATATTATAACCTTTTTCCTGAAGTAAGCATCATAATTTCTTACTATTTTTATGTGCCATTTCCTCACGCTCTTCTTTCATCTCTTTTGCAAAGTCATAATCTTTTACAATTTTATCTCTGTGCTTTTTGAGTGTATCACGTTCAATCTGAAGTTCTTTAATTTCTTTTTGCAAGTCTTCTAGTTTTGTATTCTTATCAATTTTACCTTTTTCAAGAAGTTCAAGACTTACTTCTGAAGGAACTATATTATTTTGATAATCTGATAAAGCACCCATAAGTTTATTAAGATAAGTCATCTTTTCATCCAAGAACTCTAAAGTCTTATCGGTTTCATCCAATTGTTCCAAAAATTGATTTTGTAATTCTTCAAATTGTTTTGAATTGGTAACTTTGTTAATTGCCAAAAAGTTAAATTCATCAACTAATCTATCTAAATTTGTAATATTTTTGTTTTTAGTCAAAATCATTTCACCATTTTGAGCAGATAGTTGCTTGATTAAAGTTGTTCCGTTAATAAAACGATTTTGTTCAGAATGGTCAGCATTCAAAAAGTAAAAGAAATCATTCTTTTTAACAAAAGCTGTAAATGTTCCATCTTCATTTTGGTCAAGCATTCTTGCTGGAATAGAAACCGTTCCTTTTCGATCTAAGCCGAAAGTAATTGGAACATAAATAGATTGACTAGTAAGTTGCTGCACTTGCCAAGGTTCAATTGTGATTTGCAACTCAAAATCATCTTGTTTATTTTCCTGTTCTTCATCATATTTTTCCTTTATGACGTTTAAATCATAAACAACTTCGTTTGTCGCAATTTGTTCTTTGATTTTTTCAAGTGAGAACTTACCTTTTTTAGATAATGTACGATCACGAACAAAACGCTCTTGTGGTTGATCCATTAACATATATTTAACGTACTTACCACTCGTATCAATTCGCAAGTTTAAAGCTTTTGCTTTTTGTAAAAAGTCATTCATATCTAACGAGTGCTTTAACAAAAAGTTCAACCGTTCTTTAATCTCAAAACGATAATTATTTTTTCTTCTCCATGCAGCATATTCTGTGTGGGAATTTCTAAGCCTTGGTTCTAAAACTTTCGCACCATAAAGCTCAGCATACTTATTTGAAATTTGAAATAAGTTACGAGCTGTATTTATTTGCCAACGAAATTTTTTTAACGTAACTTCGTTAGTTGTGTTAAAAATGATATGGTTATGTAAATGACCTTTGTCCATATGTGTGGCAACTACAAATTGATAATCACCACCAGTTAATTCTAAAGCTGTCTTTCTTCCAATCTCATTAACTTGTTCAGGTATTAAACCATCTTGCGGAGAAAACGATTGAATGATATGATGCGCTAAAACTCTATCGTCATTTTTTAAATCTGATAAGGTATCATTATTGTATAAAACATCAACTGACTCTTTCAATAAAATAAAATCTTCATAAATCGTTTGTGGATCAGATATATCTGTCAAATCATGACCAGAGACTAATCGTTTCATCACTTGACCATTAACAATTTCAAAAGAATAATCTTCATCACCTTCTAAATGTTCTGTATCTAATTTCAAAGTTGCATTGTCACGTGTGATATAATCAATTGCACGTTTTAAATTGCGACTTGTTTTAATCTGAAGAACCTTCGTCACTACCATTTAATTTTGCATGTCCTTTCGTTTTAAATTCATCAAAAAGCATTTTCTTCATGTCATCAATCTCAGCTTGCAAAGCTTTAAAAAGTTCATTATCAATCTCATCAAAAGTGTTAACATAGCGAACTAACTGATTGACATTTTGACCAATGCGATTAACTTCTATTCTTAATTTTTGCAATTCTGAATAATCATAGGTTACTATTTTTCCATTTTGCAACATCTCTAAAGCATATGCTTGAAACGTTTTTTTGTTGGCGTGAGAAAAGCGTTGACGAATTTTATTAGCTTCATCTTTAGTAGCTCTTAATTTAAATTCAACTGAACGTTTTCGTTTTTTATCTGGCATGTCCTGATTCCCTTTCTAAAAATACGATAAAATGTAGGGCTTTGCCACCCCTCAGAGAAAGGACTACTTTTACTCTGGCAAGATTAGCAAGTGGTACCCCACTTGCAAAAATAAAAAGCAAAAAAGCCTATTTGTAGGGCACCCCACAAACAGACTTTTGACTTTTTATACTTTGAGGAAATCCCCAATCCCCTATTTGGCACTTCGTGCATTTTTCAAAAATGACAATTTTTGATAACTGCATTTTGATAAAATGCAACAATAGAAAAACTGACAATTTTCAAATTGTCAGCATTCTTTCTTATGTCATTTTTCGTTTTTTTGGCTTGGTTCCCAAGAAAAAACTTCTGTTTTTATCTTTTGATAATTGTCTTCCGATAATTCTTCCAGTGTAGCAATGCTAACTGAAAGCTCATCGAGATACTCATTATTATCTTCTGTAGACAATTCTTCAAAATCAGATTTTAACATATCCAATAAATCATCTTTTGATTTTTGGATAATATCAATATTAACTGTTTTAACTCCTTTGAGCCATTCACTCATATCAAAATAATAGCTCATTAATAACTTTTCAGTTGTCATCATCATTTCTTCTGTTATCATAACTTATTTCTCCTTCCACTTTTAAAGTCAATCCTTTTTTATGCGACCTACGCTGCGTTACTGCTTCATAGGTCGATTGACTTTTTTTGATTGTTCTTCTTTAGCGGATGCTGTTTGAACAGTTTCACCTTTTGCTTTTTGTAAACTTTGATAAAATGGATTAGCTGTTTTTTCTAATTCACGTTTTTGATTTTCGTTTAATTTTTCATCTTTTGAAACCGTGAGATTTTGATATTTTGCTAAATGCTTATCAATACGTTTCATGAGAGAACTTGCTTCTTCTTGAACAATTTCAAGCTGTGCTTTTAGATTTTCTAGTCCATCTGGTTCTTGTGACCAAGAAGCAAGATAGGCAAATGAGTCATTACTTGTATCAAAACCTAAATGATTAGATACAACATAAGCAATTGACTCAGCTTGTAATTCTTTTGAAGAACGTGTCAATTTACCTTCAAAACGTTCCGTTAAACTCTTCTTATTGTGTAATTCAGAATGTGCCATTTCATGAATTAGGGTTGAAAGAGTTTGTTCGTAAGTCATCCCTTTTTTAATTGTGATTTCATTTGTTTTAGGACTGTAAGAACCATCTGATTTTTCAAGTTCTCTAAAACGAATTGGAATACCATTTTCTTTTTGAGAAATATCCCTTAATGAGCGGTAAACATTTTGATAATACTCTTTAGTAATTTGGCTAGGAATGACTTCACCCATTTTAGGTAAATTCAATTCTTTACCTTTTACAGGTGATACTTGACTAATATCAAAAACAGGAACAGGTTTAAAGTAGGTAAGAGTTTCTTTTTCTCCCGTTTCAGAATTAATAATAGGGTTGCCATCAACATCCTTTTTAATTACTGTGATTGGTGCTTGAACATAAAGAGCTTTTTCACCTTTATTAACATGACCGTTTCGCTTCTTCCACTCATTAAAAGAGGCAACCATACTAGCTTTAGGTAATTGAGCTTTTATTAACCTAATGTTTCTTGCTGAATAATTGTTGAAGTGTGACATTCCTTCAAGGTAGTTCTTATAGTTGTCACTATCAAAATAATCTTTAATTCCTTCTTGTAAATGTTGATTGAGTGCTGCTGTATTTTTAGCTTTAATCATTTCTGATAATGTTAAGTCACGTTTAGTCATTTCTTCTTTTCGACTGTCTGGTGTATCTGATGGATTAGTGGCATCCGTACCACTTGCTTTTTCAACACTATCTAAAATACCATCTCCATCTGTATCTGGACTGTATGGATTAGTACCTAACGCAATTTCTTCATCATCTGTTAGACCATCTCCATCTGAATCTTTCACTTTTTTATTTTCTTCTTGAATTTTTTTGAGCCACACTTCTCTATAAAAATCTGAATTTTCATCAAGCAGATTATCTGCTCTTGCAGCCTTAACAATAACATCAAAATTATTGTCATATCTTTCAGCGTATTCAAAGTATTTGTCCCAGGCAGGATACAGGTTTTCTGAAATATTTTTTCTGTTGTCTTTTCCGACTCGTGCACCAACATTGTAGACGGCATCTAAGACTTTTGAAAAATCTTCAGCTGTCAATTCTCTTTCAGCTACCTTAACAGCTTTTTCAGGTGCTAGCTCTTGTTCAAGAAATTTGTAAATTTCTTCATTTCTTTCCAAACCATCACCTACATCAAGACGTTCTTGTTGTACTACTTTATTATCTTGAATTTTATTAAAGTAGAATTTATAATAGCCTTCACCTTCACCATTTAAACTTGCTAGATACAAACGATAATCATAATCTTTAATGCGTTCAAGTAATTCTTCTGTCAGACCAGCACCTGTAAGACTAGGGATTTCTACATTACCTGATAAATTAGTTTCATTAAATTCAATAACCCATTCAGCTTTTGGGATTGTATTTGATAAGTCTTCAAGTTGTCCATTTTTAACAATTGATAACATTTTTTCACCACCATCTTTGATAACTTCTTCATTAACAGATAAGACTTTAAACTCTCCGTCTTTTTCACCGATAATACCTAAAACATCTTTGTTATTTGCCATCGACAATTCAGATTCTAGCTTATTAGTAACTTTCATTAATGAAGCTGGAAGATACTCACCATCAACATTTCTAAAAGCAATTAAAACATCCTTGTCTTCAGTACGAATAGCTTTTGCTAAATCAAGTCGCTTCATGCGTTCAACTTCTGATAAATCATCAAAAATAAAACTATTTGAGTCAACAACTGCTTTGAAGTCAGGTAATACTTGGATTTTACTGAAGGTTGCACCTCGATTGGCAATCATAATATTTTGATAATCACCTTTACCAGATGCTAAATCATCTAACGTTTTACTTGCGCTTTGGTCATCATCGATAGCAAAAATACCAACTAGATGTGGATATTGTTCTGCTTTAAAAGTTACATTTAAAGCTTCTAGATTGTCATTGTTCTTATAAAAATAAGTTACATTACTATCAGCCAATTCGTTTTTATACCAATTTGCATTTTCTTGAATTTGAGCTGCATAACGGTTTAATTTATTTAACTCTTTCTTATTAACAGGATGATAACCAGTCTTATAAATTGACTTTTCAGGTGCTGAAATGGTAAAATGAAGCAAAGGTTGAGACTGAGTTTGGGTCGGTGACGACTCATTCAAAGAGTGCTCCTCATAAGCACTAGGTAGAGGTGCTGCCTCCTGACTTTGCTCAGGTAAATCCCCGATTGGGTTCTCAACCTTTTTTTGGTGCTCAAAATTAGCTTTTTCTGTCTCTTGAAGTATTTCAGGAGCTTTTTCTTTTGCTGAAGATAAGCCATATTGAGCTACAATTGTATTAAATTGTTCATCATAGTGATCAATGACCTTGTCCCAAGTTTCATCAACTGCAGTCTTTAAATTCTTCAAAAATAGTACTTTTTTATCAAAAGTCCAATCTTGTTCAGCTAAATAATCTTCAATGCTATCAGTATCAATTGGATTACCATCGAATGAAAGATACCCTGTAACACCATCAGCGGACGACTCCTCAACATAAAGATGAATATTATTTTGATTATACTCAATATCTTTTAGATGATAATGAAAATTGATAAACGCTTCATCAGGTGCGTTTAGGTTTTCTAGTTCTTCATCGTGCCATAAATAGTAAGTTTCACCATCAGTAATATCTGCAATCATTCCATCAAGTGCACGTTGACGTAATTCTTCTCCTTCTTTTTGACTTTCTCCAAAATCATAAATACCTCCACCTTTAAGAACGAACTCACCTTTTTGGGGTTCAACTGCTTGTGTGGTAGCTAAAAACGCATTGACGTCTTTTTGAGTGTATAAATGATTTGTGACTTGATTATCCTTAACCCAATTTTCAAGATTACCTAACTCATCTTCAATATCAAAGTCATTCCCCCAGTCTTCACCATAAGCTAGATAGCCAAGTGATTGTCCATTCTTCATGACTTCAAGTGTCCAAGGTGCTGCAACGTCCGCTAGATTTTCTACCTCTTCGTTGCTATGAATAGCTAATGAAAGACTGTAGCCCTGGTTTAAATAGACTTCATTCATATAAATAACGTCAACAGCTTGAGTTCCTACTAAATCACTTTCTTGAGATAGTTGCTCCTGAATATCATCAATATCCCAAGTTTCGTCAACTGTATTGGTTTTAGGCTTAACTTCCTGTTTAAGAAAATCATTCCAATCCATTTTCTTTTGAGCTGCTTGACGTGGTGGTAAATCTGGTATTACAGGAATACCTTCCTCTTGCAACCCTTTAACAAAATTTTGACCAGCTTCATCATTATCAACCGCTAAAGTAATCATATCTGGATGCTCTTGTAAAAGGTTTGTAGTCTTATTTAAAGCATCTAAAGCACCTCTTATTTGCTCGCTAGACATAGTTTGTGAGTACTTGCCATCAGTCAACATATCAGCGACATAACGACTAATAACACTCTTTTTAAGCCCATCCATGGCTACTAATTTGACATCCTGAAGTTCATCTTTATGTAATTCATAATAAGACATTAAGTCAATCGGTGCTTCAGCAAAGACTAAACGTTTTGGATTTCCAATATCTAAGCTAAAGCCTGCAGTCCCATCTGAGTTCTTCATAATCTGTTTAAGGCGTCCACGTTCGGGGTGCTGAACACGATTTTCAACAATTCCTTGAAGACTTGCACCAATCATTTTACCATCGTTATCACAGCTTTTAAAAACAATAACAGGTTCAAAATAATCACCTTTTTTATGAGTAGCTGTCGCTAAATTTCCTGATGCTAAAAATGTATCAATCGTTTCATCAGACAAACCACGTTCTTCTTTCAAATATTGTCTTCCAATATTAAAATCAGAATGTTCATAGCGTTCTAGATAATACTCAAATGGCTCTTTAACAGGTGGTTGTACCGTTACATTCTCAAATTGACCAGTTTCAAGAAAAGCTGCAGCTTCCTTAAAGCTTGGTTTTTGACCTGTTAATTCTTCTCGTACCACTTGAACCAAGTCAATAGTATTTGATCCAAGACTTCTTGACCACCATCTAAAACTATTAGTATTAGGATAAATATGAAAACTATCATGTTCTTCCCAATAATAAGCACCGCTCGAACCTAGTTTTAATTTCATTCCTAAGGATTCAGCAACTGCTACAATATCCATACTAACTAGTTTTTGTTTTCGTACTTCAAAGCGTTGAGAAAGTAATTCCTGCATGTTTGCCATAAATAAAACCTCACTATCTTAAAGATTCACGAATAAATTTTTTAGTTTCTTTAATCATCAACTTCACTTCATTTTTGGTATATGTTCCATCAGTGAATTTAGGACTAATTTCTTTACGTGTTTCAGTACCGTAAAAAGTATCGTAATAACTAATATTTATTTCACCATTGGTAAATACTCGAACATAAATCTGTTCATTAGACAAGTAAAGCTTGATTTTACTTCCTAAGCCAGAATAGCGTGCAACTGAAAATTTTGTAGATGATTTTCGTAAACGATCGCCTTCTTGACTAATTCTCAACAAATAGCGCTCTAATTCTTGAATAAATAAGCGTTTTGTATCAGCTCTAGATAATTTTTCTTCTTCCATATTTTTTACCTCAATATAAATGCTACTATTTACATAAAATAGTAGCATTTATAATTGTTTTCCTTTTTCAATTTGTTTAGTGATAGCCCATTTTATTTTGTTGACGAAGGCTTCTTTTTGAATTTTTCCTTGTCCGATTTGAGCTAATACTTCTTCCCATTTTCCTGTTGTTTCAGGATTAGTATAAGCAATCTCAAGTTGATCAAGATAATGAATTAATAGTTTTCCTCTTTCAGTTGGGAAAAACTGTCCTGTCTTTTTGTTTTTAGTGACATAACCTTTGTCCTGAATTAAATCAATCATCCCATCACGAGTTGCTGATGTACCTAAATTGTATTTTGGTAGCAATTTCTTTAGTAGAATTTGCTCGGTAATTCGTGTTGGTGGCTTGGTCATTTCTTCTAAGAGTTTGCATTCAATGGTAATAGTTTGTCCTTCCTGGTAATCGGGTAACTCTTTATCTTCTTTTTTAACCGCTAAATAGTTACGCCAACCTTTATCTTTTGTTACAGCTCCAGTTGCTTTAAATTCAAGTCCTTGATTATCAAGAATAACGCTGGTTGATTGATAACGATAATCAGGCGTAAACATCAATAAAGTCCTAAAAACCACCTTCTGATAAATAAGTTTTTCATCATTGCTTAACTCACTCAAATCAGGAATAGTTTCAGTTGGAATAATGGCATAGTGTTCTAACACTTTCTTATCATTCACGTAGTTTTTCCTTGGTGAACGATTAGGGGTTTCTAAGTGCTTATTGATTGCCTTTTGATAATCTTCAATATGTTCAACAAGATAAGCAAATTCATTGGTTGTAATCAAAGTTGAATCGGTACGTGGATAAGAAAGATAGCCTTTTTGATAGAGACTTTGGACCAATTCTTTCGTTTTAGTGGCATCAAAATGATATAGTTTACTCATTTCAGACTGAAAATTGGTTAAGTTATAAAGCTCAGGCGCTTCTTGCACTTTTTCTTCACTCGTAACCGTTTTGACAACTGCTATATTAGCTAACTGTTGTAGCATCTGTTCTGCTTCAGCTTTTGATTGATATTTAATATCGTTGCCAAATGTAACTTTGGCTTCAGGATCAATCAGTTTTAGCTGCCAATAAGGACTTGGTTTAAAGTTTTCAATGGCTTCATCATTTCTAACGACTAGACTAACAATAGGGGTTTGAACACGTCCAACTGACATCGAATGTTCTTTTTTATCCAAGTAACCCTCTTCTTTCATTTTGATGGTTACAAAAGGACTTAAATTGAAACCAACCAGCCAATCAGCATCACCTCTTGCATCGGCTTCATGAAAATAGTTGATTGAGTCTTTTGGATTTTTAAGTTTTGAAAAAGCTTGTTCTAAACCTTTTTTCGTTAAAGAGTTTGCCCACAAGCGATATTTAATTTTTCTTAGTGCACCTGGGATTAATTCTAAAATTCGATAAGCAATGGCTTCTCCTTCACGGTCAGGGTCTGTTCCAATAATAATGGCATCAACTTCTTTAACAGATTGTTTGATAGCCTTAAATCGTTTAGCAGTATCTTTTTTAGGCTCATAAGCAAATCCATCTGGTAAAGCTGGAAGATTAGCCATCTCCCAATTTTCAAAGTTAGTATATGGATTAATACGTTCTACTAAATGACCAACGGCAGGAGCAACAATCACTTCAGCATTCAATACAGATGATTGAACACGCCAAACACCTTTATCTTTTTTAGGGTTTCCTAAAGCGTTCGCATACTTTTTAGCCTGGTCAGGCTTTTCTGCTAAAAGTAAATATTTCATCCATTTTTCACTTCCCTTCACAATAATAAAAGCTACACCGTTCGTTTATCGATGTAGCTTATTTTTTATCTGATAAGTTTAATAGTAACTGTTCAAGTTTAGTAACCAAAGGATCGTTTGGATGCTCCTTTAGATAGTTTAACAATTCATCTTCTGAAATTCCAAGCGTTTTAATAAATGGACTCTGTTTTAATGTTGCCATATAACCCTCCTGGAACTATTATACTTTATTACAGGCTAAACTTCACCATAATACTCACCATCTTCTTCATCTTCTGTTGGGAGTTCAAAGATTTCACCAGTCGCAAAATCCACTGCTTTGATTTCACTTTCTTGTGTCTGAGATTGGCTTTCTACGCTCATTTCAGGCAATTGAACAGGTACTTGTTCATAAACGGGCTCTTCTATGACGTGTGCACTTACTTTATCAGATTTTTCTGATGCAGCTTCAGTTGGTTTTGAAGTATCAATTTCATTGTCCTGGACAAATTGGTCATAGTCTTTCATATCTGGATACCAGATATTTTTAGGGTCAATTTTTCCATCGCGTGCATTATTAAAAAGTTCTGGATCTTCAACCATAAAACGAATGTAATTATACCATTTTCCATCATTTGGATTATTAGATAATTCGTCTTTCATTGGATGGTCTGTCACCATCGCTTTTTTATCACGAAAAACGTTTTGTTTTGAAATAAATACCAGGGCTTCATCTACGCCGATACGTGCAATTTCATCAGGTGTCATCAAATCACGTTGATGGGCTTGCGTACTTGTAGATCCTGATACACGTTGACCACGTTGTTCAGAATAGCTTTTTTGAGTAATAGTTTGTTTACCAGCCCGCATCGAGAAGTAACGCATGGTGTCTTCATCGTTAGTCCCCAAAAATAATAAAGTTGCACAATTATTGACCATAGATTTTCTTGCTTTATCACCATAAATCGTATCAAGCTGACTAATCGCTTGAATGATGATTTTAACAGACATTTCACGACTACGAATAGATGCTAAAACTTCATTGAAATGAGGGATTTTACCAATGTTCGCAAATTCATCAAAAATAAATTGAACATGCACCAAATCATCAGCTGTGTAACCATCTTTCTTTCCTTGAATAATAGCATCGGCGTTGTGTGTTAATTGGTCAAACATGACTGTAAACAAAGTAGATGCTAGGAAACTGTAAGCTTTATTAGTTTCTGAAATGGCAACAAAAACTGCTGTCTTTTCAGTGTTCCAGGTATCCATCTCCATAGTGTCAGCCATAATCAAATTGGTGACAGCTTGGTGATCGAAGATCGAATATTGTGTAGCAACAATCGCTAGCACACTAGTTCTTGTTTCAGCTTCAAAGTTGCTGTTAAACAAGTCCCATTGACGACAAGCATAATTTCCAGGCATGGCTTTTTCGAGGTTTGCAAACATCTTTTCAACTGGACTTGGTTCTTTTTCATTTGGACGTTTCATGTTACGAAGTAATTCAGAGACCATTGATAGGTTAGGGGTGTAATTTTGAACCTGACTATCAAAATAGAGATAACCAATCAATGCACGATTAAGTAGAAGTTTTGCTTGATTCCAGAAATCTTCACCTTCACGATCACCTTTTTTACTTCCTTCAACGATTGCTTCTGTGATACGGTCAATATCTAGTTCTGATTTCATGTAGTGAAAAGGATTGAACATATCTGATTTAGTGAGGTTAACTAAATCAAATACTTTAACCTGGTAGCCATGTTCTTCAAGCATCTTACCAGTTTCACGAACTAAAAGTCCTTTGGGGTCGGTAACAATAAAGCTTGAATTCATTTGCATTAAATTTGGTTTAACATAAGTAAATGTTTTACCATCACCAGGAAGCCCAACAACAAGAACGTTTTTGTTAAGTTGCCATTGAAATGGAAGGTTCTTATTAAATAAGCCCATCTGAGCATTCTTTGTGAAAATCATATTATTAGTTGGTTCTGAGTCCTTAAAGCCAGATAATTCTTGAGCAGTCGCAAACCTTGCTGAACCTGCTTCTTCACCATGACGAAGAGTTTCAGCAGGTTTAATTTTTAAATAGAACATCATGCCAATAAATAAGCCAACCATTGCCGCTAAAATAGCAAACGGACTAAAATCAGGGTAAAAATATGGTGGCTCAACATATTTTTCCAGGACATAGGTATATTGACTAAATAAATTGCTCATATCTGGTTTGGGAGCTATGCTATATAATGCATAAGCTCTGTGAGTTAAAAAAGCTAAAACCAGACTAATGATTAGATAAGGGATAAGAGGTTTCTTTTGAAGTTTCATCAGATACTCTTTCCTTTCTTCTTAGTTTTAACAGTATCAAGTTTTTCCTTAGTTGCTTTCTTGATTTTGTTAATCTGTTCTTTTGGAGTCAACTCTTTTTCTGATTTCATATACTTTTCTTTGGCTTTTTTAGGGTCATTAATGATTTCATTAAGGGTATGGCTTAAAGCATCCGCAATAACTCCCCTATTAGGTGCTTCAAACCAAACTTGTTTTGTACCATCACCTAGGTCTTTAAAAGCAAAGCGAACGCCAGATTTTTTCAATTCATCCGTAAACTTTCTAAGGTTTACATCTGCTTCTAAAAAAACAATATGATCTTTCGTCAAAGATGACTGATTTAATTTTTTAAAGGATTGTTGACCGATTTGCTTTTGTTCATCATAAGCTTTATATAGTTGTTGCGCTGCATATGCCAAAAATTGAAACAATTGTTTACCTGTTTCAAGAGTGACACGTGCACCTCTATCAAAAATTTGTTCTTGATCCATCTTTCTCCCCCTTATGGATAAGCAGTTAGTTTAGGAGCTTTTGAGACTAAATAGCCATATTTAGCTTCTTTGTTTTGTTTTACGGTTAGTGTCAAACGTTTGTTAGCGGTTGAATTATCGTCATAGCGACAATTAATAACATAGGTTAAAGTCGTTACTTTTTTAGTCATCACTTCTTTTTCTAACAAAACACTAACTGTTGTTGCTTTGTCAGTATCAAACTGTTTTAAATCAAGCGAATTAGAAATAAAATCCTCACGAGCTGATGAGTTTGCAAAATAATTGCTGATGAAATAGCGACAAAAAACATCAGCTCCTTGATCAATGGTAGTTTGAGTTTGTTCCACTTTAGGTTTATCTTCAACTTTATTGTTGTAGTGATTAGTAAGAGAAATCGCTAAACTAAAAATTGAAAATAATAATGCTATCACTACCCAAAAGCGATTAGAAGACTTGGGAGTTGTTTTAACAGATGGCTTTGATTTGCTCATATTTTCGTTTGCGGTTGATAATTCATGTTTTTTCTTTTGAACTCTTTGAGTTTTTTCTTGCTTAGCCCCACGGCTGAAGAAGAATTTCTTGGTCTTTTTTAGTCCAAAGTCACCTAAAAGCTCTTTAACGTCTTGTTCCCCAGAAGATGGAATAGTGAGTTCCATTGACTCTAGCAGCTCTTCATTTTTATCAAGATGAAAAAGTTGAAAAGTGGCTGTTGTATTTAGCTGCAAGCAACGATTTTCTTCACCTTCCAAGAAAAATTCTAACTCTTCTCGATTTTGAAAATCGCGCTGTTGACCATTACTTAGGTTTGTAATGCGAAACATTACGCATCACCCCCAAGTTTATCCTTGTTATCAGCTAAAAAGGCTTCTAAGTCCGATAGACTCATACCGTATTCTTTGAGAATTTCTTGTTGGCGTTTAGCTTCAAGTTCTTTAATATCAGCTTCCAACTGTTTAATTTTCTTTTGAGCAGCTTCAAGGGATGCTTTCGCTTTATTAAGTTGTTTCAACTTATCTTTTAAGCGATCACTTGTTGATTTTTGACGGCGTGCTGATTTTGAAGTGTGTTGTTCTGTTCCAAAAGTAGTTTCATTCATTTTCTTTTCTCCCTTTTATAGTGATAAATTATCTAAGCTATCATTAACAATTGTTTTCTCTTTAACAGGATAATCACCTTGATTTTGATTAACGGCAACAATATACCATTTATCAACTTGAACTTCAGTTACTTTATGAGTAACTTCTTTTTTATCTTTATAAGTTCTAGTTTGTAGTCGTCCTGTTACCTGAAGAGTGTCACCTTTGGCTGTTAACGTGTTAAAGCTTTCAGCAGGTGCTCCCCACAAGACACAGTCAATAAAGTCAGCTGGATAAGAACCATCTTCTGTTTTATAGTCTCTACTTGAAGCAAGTGTAAAAGAAATAACCGAACGGTCGTTGACTTTTCTTAACTCTGTATTTTTAGTCAGACGTCCTGTAATAATACTTTGATTTAACATTGCCTTCTCTCCTATTCATCATTACTAGCAATGACATCTCCATAAGAATTTTGTGAAGCTGTCGGATCTTGAGAATCTGTAATTAAAAGCGTACTCATGTTATTTACGAGATATTTGCCATCAACTTTATTGTAAGTTAATTGAATAATAGTGTTATTATCTACGCCTGTTTGAGCACCTTCAGTTGAATTCTTTTTCTGAAGTAAATCATTTGTGTAATTAACATAGCAAATAACTTTATCATTGGTTTTATCAATATAAATTTGAGCATCTTTAAACTCAAAATTAACAACAAAGCCTTTATAAGCTTGATTTTGTGCTGTCTCTTCTTCAGAAACAGTAGCATTATACATGCCATCAGTCATATAATCTTTGTATCTGTTACGATTTTCTTCAAGATCTTTTTTAGTGTAATAAGCAATCAAAAACTGCTTAACCCAACCTTCAGTCAACTGATGACCTTCTTTAACCTTTTTGGTTAAAGTTGTATGACTTGAAGATTGATTATCTGTTTTCTTGCTCATTGACCCAAAACCTAAGCCAATGAGAAAGATAATAATAATCCCTACAATCATCATGACACGCTTAAAAAAGGTCACTTTAAATTCATCTATCATTATTTTTCCTTTCTTTAAGGGGTTGCGAATGTATAATATGGGGCGTTACGACAAACACGCCAGTGAATTTGACTTTGATTGCCTGCATAATTACATTCAGATACCAAAAAACTACCATCAGCGTTGACTGCTTCAACAATCATAACGTGTCCATACTGAGGATAAGTGCTATCAAAGCCACCAGCCGTTGAACAAACAGCTCCTGCCGTTGGCATTGTACTAAATTTCCAACCTTTGGCGACAAGATTTCCTACCCAGCTTTTACCATCACCAAGGTGACCATAACTTCCTGATAAATCCGTAATTTCACCTAGTTCAACCAGACGATTATAAGCATACCAAGTACATTGACCTGCAGGATAACCGTTACCAGGTTGTGTTGTCATGCTAACACCAGTTGGCATGCTCTTAATTTTGTCCCGATACTCCTCAGGGAAATTCCAAGAGGAAGCCATTGTTCCACCACCTGCGATTGATTGGTGGAACCAAGACAATGCTTGTTTAGCATAGCTTTGACGTTGAGAAAGTGTACCATTGTTGATACCTTCCCACTTTGTTAAGAAGGTTCTGGTAAGACTATCTGTATCAGAATTAGAACTTAACACACTTTTTAAAATGTTTTGATAATAAGGTGAATCACCTTCTAACATAAAGCGAATTTGTGTTTCTAGCTCATACCATTTTTTACCAATAGAATTCGCATAATTGATTAGCATAGTATGACGAGTACCGCCATCGGTGGTATCCGTCCATTGACCAAGTCCGATCCCACGATGAAGGATATTAGGATAACCACCACCGTAGATTGCTGTACCACCCATGTTTAACCAATTTGCATCATCCCAGCACCCATCAGATGCTCCGATGGGTGGGCTAAGATAATCACCTTCGGCTCGTTTTGGGGTAATGGATGACTCAACGGCAAAGTTTCCAACCACGGCAGCAACACCATTATCAGTAGCACTTGGATAAAACTTCTTCATTAAGTCATAAAATTGTTTAGCACGTCCACTCAATTCAGATGATGTTCGCATAACGACAGTTGTTTGAGCGTACTTAACAAACGGGAAATAAAAACCAGGATTAACTAACACCCAAACGTTTGTCTTATTTTTCTTTGTCTGCTCCGTATAACCATATGAAACATCTTTATTTTTTATGTCTTGCAACCACTGAGAATCTTTAGCATCGACTTCACCATAGTTTTTGGCATAGGCAATCTTTTGTGAAACAACAGACACGGTGCACAGATCGGCTCCTGCTTCAATTTTATCACCTGTCTTAACTCGAATAGCTGAAACACCATAATAAATGAAACGTGCATCACTATCTGAAATAATTAAGTTAGTTGTTTTCGTTTCGTTACCTTTTAAATCTTTTGTTGTAACCGTAACCTTACCATCCATGACTGCATAAAGCTTTTGACCTGATTGAGCCTGAAGCGTTGTCGTTGGATCAATTTTATCTTTAGACGTATATCCATATCGCTTTGAAACAGTTAGATAATCTGTATCGCTTTTTGCATCATCAGCGGAATAAAATGGATTAATCAATTCTTGAGTAGCTAAGTATTTTCCTGTTTCGGATTGACTCTCAAGAATTTCTTTATAATCTGCTAAATCATCTTTATCTAACTTCATCCAGGCTTTACCGTTGGTATAAAGTTCCTCCATGGTTTTTAGATTGTCAATATCACTGTTCTCCTCTTTCCAGATATCATCAAGAGCATCAGAAAAATGATTAAAACCAAGTGCGCCAGTTAATTTACCGCCTGTACCATCATCCCAGTTAGCATCAGGTTCCCATTCACCACCATAGCGGAAATTCATGTAAAGCAAGATTGAGTCAATATCTGTGTAGTACTCGACCTGATCAGACGATTTTTGTCGGTCAACTTGTGAAATATGAAGCCATGACTGATTAAGCGTGAAATCATTTTGTTGAATGACATTACTTGAAAAGATTGAGGAAACAATAATTATCAAAAACAAGATAAAAGCAAGAACAGCGCTGACAATCCATGTAATGGGATTAGCTAATAAGGTTGCTGCTACACTTGCTGCCGTTTTTACAGCTGAAGCAGTTGCTTGTGCTACTTTTGTAGCAGCTTTTGCTGTTGTTTTAGTTGCAAACTTAGCTCCTGCTTTTGTGCTTTTATAAGCTCCTCTACTAACTTTAACCATGCCTTTACTTTTTCGATAGGCTAGTTTAGCACCTCGCCAAGTCACTTTACCAGCTTGTTTTGCAACTGCTTTTGACTGTCTCGTTCGATACTGTAAATTTTGTAAATCTGACAAAGTATCATCTTGATCCATCGCAGTTGTTTTTATCTGATGACTAGCATTCAGCGCTATATTTTTACCAGTTCGTCTAGCTTTCTGACCAATGGTTGGATTAGTCTTTCTGACTTTCTTTTTGATTTTCTTAGTAGCTTTCTTTTCAGCTAGCGCTTTCTCTAAGTCGTCTACAATCTTTTCACCGTCAACATCTTTATCAATGCCTTTCTCAGCTCTCCTTAAAGCTGCTCTAGCATGTTTCACCTTAATCTTAGCTTCATGATGCTCCTTTTTAGCAGCGTTTTGAGCTTTCTTAGCTGATAACTGATTGTGACGTTGAACACTTTCTTTAATATGACGCTTTCTGACTACACGCTTCCTTAAATCATCTTTGTTGGACATGATTCACCCCCTCTCTTATTTATTCTGATAAAGCAATTAATCAATTTGACGATAAGCATCCGTTGCAACTAAGCGGAATAGTTCAGTATTTTTAGGAATTGGATTTTCAAACGGTACTGCTGTTTGACCTGCAATAATTAAACCAGTTCCTTTTGCTTTCGGTTTTTCAACATAACGAATAAGTGCATCTGTCAAATTGATAGTTTGAGTTAAGTATTGTAAATCTGTTTTCTTTTGCTTCAACAAAACAATAAACTCACTATTTGAAATCAATTTACGTCCTTCAGTACGAGCTAATAGTGTTTCAACGTTTTGAGTAATTCCAGTTGGGATAGCACCATACTTACGAACACGAGCGTAAAGGTTGGTAAAGAACTCTGCTTGATTATCTGTCAAGAATTGATTTTGCATTTCATCAAAATAAATGCGAGTTGTTAACTTACCTTGATTATTAACGACCTGGTTCCAAATGTAATCTTGTACAACCATTAAGGCAAATGGTTTTAATTTACCATCAAGTTTTTTCAAGTTGAAAATAACCACTTGATTATTCAAGTTAACATTAGTCTCATGTGCAAAAATATCTTGAGAACCATTCGTATACGATTCTGACTTCAAAGCCAAATCTTGAGCTACATCTTCAGGTTGTTCCAACAGAATGTTGTACCAATCTTTTAAAGTCGGTGTCCTATCAGTGATTCGTTCATAACATAAACGTGTAACACGGTCAATAATTGAAAAGTCTTCATCCGTAACTTCTTGAAGAATATTTTCAAAAAGTCCCATGATAAGTGATGATTTTTCACCAATTGGGTCAGCATCTTCAGCAGATAGATTTTCTTCATCTGGTAAATCCATCAAATTCAAGTGAGTCTGTGAGCCTGGGAAAATATCAATCAATTGAGCATCAAAAGCACGTCCAATATCTGAGTACTCATCTTCAGGATCAACAATGATAATACGATCATCAGGATATCTTAAAATCGTTGGAATAACTTCACTAGTCTTAACAAAAACAGACTTACCTGAACCTGAAGAACCTAGGATAACACCAGATGATGTATTTAAATCACGTTGACGGTCAAGCGTAATAATATTGTTTGAAATTTGATTTTGTCCGTAGTAAATCGCCATTGGACTACTACTTTGCAAGTCAGTATTTGTAAATGGAATCTGTGTAGCAATATTTGTTGTTGTCATATCACGCATGAAACGGCGTTTAACATCCAAATAAGTTTTTCCGATTGGCAAAATGGTATTAAGTGCTTCTTCTTGGTGGTAGTAAGTTTCTTCAAAATCAACCACATGCTTACGTCCTGCTTGTTTGACACGGTTGGTATAATCAGCAAGTTCTTCAGGTGTATCTGCTTTTAGCATGACTGCAAAAATACCTGAAAACATTTTTTGGTCATTATCATTAATTTCAGTACTCCATTTAGCGGCTTCTTCTGCAGTAGCTTGAGCTACACCTGATACTGCTAAATTTCCTGAGATACCTTTATCTGCAGCAACCTTTTGAGACTTAATCATATCCATTTTGACACCTGCTTCAGCATTATTAATTTTCTGAACAGCATCTGCTGGATCATACGGTTTAGCATGAATAGTAATAGCTAATTCAATCCCAATATCTGTGATTGACTTGATAAGACGGTCATTTAGAAAAGCTGGGAAGCTCCTAGCAAAAAGAACTTTGCAGTACTTTTTATCCATCATAAATTGGTCTTGTTGGAACCAAATACGTCCAGGAGCAATAAAAGATTTTGTTGTTAAACCACTAATACGGACATCTTTATAATCAACATTCAAATAAGGATTGCCACGTAACAAATCAGCAAAAATATTTAATCGCTCTGTTCCTGTCAAAGGCGTAAAAGAAATATCAATCACTTGAAATTGTTTTGAAAAGTTGTTTTCAACATCATTCAATTTACGGTATGCTTGTTTGCGATCTCGTGCAGACGTTGAAACCGTTATAAATTTTTCAACCTTAAAATTATTTTGGTCAGTCGCAAAACGTGACGTAATCATATCATTGTATTCTTTTCGATAGATATCACGGTCATCACTTTCAAGTTCATAAGTAATTTGACTTAAAAGTGTTGACGGAACTGGACGATTAATAATCAACAATTGATAAGTATTATCACTATCTAAGCCGTTTAAAGCTTCAACATAATAATCAATAATATCAAGCTTTTCATCCTCATCAGCCGTGATATAATTAGTATCACCCAACTCCCAAGTCTTAGAGTATTCTTCATCAACAATATGCATCAACCCATCTTCAAATAAAGACGTGTATTTAATTGTATTTTGAGTGCTAGCTTTCAAAGCTTTTTTAAGTTGCTTTGCTCGCTCTTTATCTTCTTTCGTCAAAGGTGTCGTTCCATTCATGGACGCCCTTTTGTTGAATAAACGTACCATTCATATCCTCACTTTCAAAATCTGTTTGATAAGCACGTTCTTGTACTGTGAATTTAAACATCAAAACTTCTTTAATTTGTTCGTCTTTTTTTATGCCATAGATAAATGAAGGTGGAACCGTCAAAGCTAATGCCAGATAAAACAAAATATCAGGCAATTTCAAGAAAGAGATCAATGTTGCTAAAGCAACACCAGTGACAATCCCAATTAGCATAATAAGTTGTCTCAAAGTAAAACCACCAATAACGCTTCGTTCAAATTGATCAATAGCTTTAAAAAACTCAGACCCTAATTTGTTCATTTTTCTCCTTCCATCAAAAAACAGTTCACTTTAAGTGAACTGCTTTTAATCATAATCCGTAACCTTTGAATAAACTTCAGTTTATTTTGGGGTTATTTCTAACATTTAATTATTAGATAAATTCAATTTATCTGGTGTAAAACTTAATTCATCGTTTTCAGTAACAATATCCAATTTCCCTATGACTTCTGATAAAGTATTTGCTATCAGTAAGTGATGTTTGAATTGCACCCTATAATCGTTATCAGCATACTTAACTAAAGTCTCTAAGGAATTTTTTAACAACTCTTGAGCAACTAAGATATTATCTCCTGCATCTAGCACTTCATGAATTACCATTATTTTCTCTAATGAGTCATTTAATGCTGGCGGGTTATCATCCAAGCCAAGCAAATACGGAACAGATACCCCAAAGTAGTCTGCAAGTATCTGGGCATTTTTCTTTTTAGGTGTCCTAATTCCTTGCTTGTATCCCGATAAAGTTGGATAAGCAATTCCAGTCTCTGCAGATAATTCCTTCATTGTCTTTCCAAATTGTTTTCGTAATTCATTCACTCTATTATCCATTTTCGCCTCCTATGATACATTCAACAATTGTTTAGCTTTACGTTGGGAACCAATCAACAAAATCAAGAACACTACGCATTTTCCAATATAACTAATAGCAGGAGCATAACTTCCTAACCATCCATTTTCATCAATTGTTACTGCCGTATCAATTTTAAAAGCTTGCCAAATGACAAGCGTTAAAACAATAACTGCTCCTTGAAGCGCAATTGCACCAAAAGTTTTTAAAAAGTTAGTGGCAATATGACGTGTATTATCACCCATCCAAAAAGCAACAATAATTGGTGCTATCGCTTTAAAAAAATATAGTTCAATAAAACGTAATAAGACCATCACTTTCACAGATAGTTGTGCTGCAGCTCCAATAAGAAATGCAAGAAGATTAAGACCCGTTCTAATACCATAAGCACCTTTTTTAATTGCTTTAAATTCAAATAGGTTATTTCCGCTTAAATCAACACCAATCAGTTTAGTAACACCATTTGTAAACCACATAATGGCATTTAAAATTGCTCCTGATTGTGCAACTAGAAAGTAAGCAATAAAATATTTAACTGCAACTTCTAAAAAAAGCTTCCAAGTCATCTCACCACCTTGATTTCGAATAAAACGGTACCAAGAAAGCATTTCAATTAAAAATAAAACCGAAACCAAAATATAACCAATTGCCATCAAAGACTTATTAATGGAATTAATTGAAGAGTTAACAGTTTTATTATAACCACCTAAAGTTTTTGTTAACTCGGTAAGTATATCTTTCATTGTGCTCCTTTCTAATTAAAAATAAAAAAGAACCATAATTGGTTCTTCGTATAATATTAATGGTTGTCACTATTCGACTGAAGAGAATGTCATTACGGTTGCAAAAAGAAACATAAAAATAATACAAATAACTATGTCGACTCCAGTAACGTAAATTGGTTCCAACGAGTTAGTCATAAAATCTTGTGCAAAAACCCTAAGAACAGCTGGCGCCTCAGATAAGTTAGAAATATTCCTTCCATCAAGAATTTCTGCAATTACAACACCGACAATTCCTTTTGTGACAATAAGCATAACTGCAACAGCAATTGCAGATTTTATCATGTTAAAGAAAAATAAAGTTAAGTAAATAGGAGACTTAAGAACAAAGAATAAAGCTTTGAAAAATCCACGTCCTAGAAAGCCTAAAGCATCCTTTAAGTGTTCGCCCAATGTTGGCTTATAAGATGCGTTAATGCGTTCCAACTCAGCTTGTGACTCTTCTGGTGTATGCCATCTAATACCGAAATGTTCCCATTTAGCATTATCAAGTTCATCCGCTGTTGGTGGACGTCCATTAGTGGCTTCAAAGTTTTTTGCAAAAGCTACATAATCAAATTCCTTGTTCATTTTCTTTTCTCCTTGTAACCCTTTTACTTACCTTTATTATACCACTTTTTCAACTGATTATCTTACATGTATGTAAGTTATTAGAATGAGATTGAGCGCATAGCCGCAACAATTGCTGCCGCAACACCTGCTGAAATAACTGCAATAGCTCCACCTGAAACCATTGAAGTCATGCCTTGGTCCATCATAGCTGGATTACCATTTTTACGTCCTGAAAAATAGTCAAAGGCTCCTGTTAATACCCACCCAAGACCTACGATTGAAAGAATTGCTCCTAAAGCTGTAACTACACGAACTGCTGTATCCATAATAAATTTCTCCTTTAAATAAAAATTTTAATAAAAATAAAAGGCTGTAAATTGTCTTATCAATTATTTTTACAGCCTGAAATAAGAAGGCAGTTACCTGCTCCTAGAAGGATACTATCAGGAGATTTAGACGTAACAATTATTTAGGCAAGATAGAATCCTTCTAGGAACAGGCAACGCCTGTCCTTAATATAAATTAATTATGTTTTTCTTTTTTGCGAAGACCAAAAGCTGCACCAGCAGTCAGAATTAGACCAACAATTGTTGCAAAAACATTCAATGGTGTTGTTTTCTCACCAGTCATTGGAAGTGCTGCAGCTTTAACAACTGGGACTTCTTCAATTGGTTTAGCTGGTTCTTCTGGTTTCGCTGGTACCTCAGGTGTTGGCGTATGAGTTGTTACTTTAGCAACTAACTCACGACCATTGATAGTATTGATGAAAGTGTTTTCAACTTCACCATCTTTAATACGTTCTACTTCAATCCAGAAGTCTGCATCAAAAGTACCTTCAACACCTAATGAACGAAGGAAATCTTCGTTAATGCTATAAGCCCATTCAGCTTTTTGAGCATCCCAAGTAACCTTAACAATTTTATTAATGAAATCATCATTAGTATCTTGGTTAAACTCAAAGATAAAGTGATAGCTTGTTCCAGCTTTGATAGTATCACCTGCTTTGATGAGATTACCACCTTCAGAAATCACGTCATAAGGTAAAGTCATATCCTCTTTGGCAGTGTATTCTGTGCCAGTGATGACACCCTTCCAGTTTCCTGTATAGCGGTCATGTTCAACATCTAGTTTATCTTTACCATCATATTGCCAAAGTGTATCATGATCTTTCTGAACAGTTACACCATCAAGTTTGTAATTAAAGACTTGATTAAGTCCGACTTCTTGACCATCAAGAACAGTACCATCTTTGCTAATAGCGTGTTTTTCTGGTGAAACATCTGGAACTTGAACCGTTACAAGATTTGATTGATAAGCATTTCCGAAGTCAATTTGATAGAAATCATTAGGAACAACAGTGCCTGCATCTGCTGTGAGATAGGCAGGAAGGTCAATGGTAACGTTCTTACCTGCCTTAACATAGTTTGTATAGAAACTTGCAGGTTCTTTAGCTACCCAAAGATAGAATTCACCAACTGGTGATAAACCTGATTGATCCAAAATAGCTTGAACTTCATCTGAAATAGTTTCATCTGCTAGAACATGATACATTGTAAAGAGGTCATTCAACTTATTAACAGCAGTTGTTTCTTCGCTATCGTTATCACCTGTATGGTTAGTTGATACGCCGCCTGCTTCTGTAACATCTGCAATGTCAGTAGAAAGCGTTGTTGTTTCGCCATTATCATCAGTCAAACGGATAACAATACCGTCTTCATTAACAGTAAACAAGCCATCTTCAACGTCATCTAAGATAGCAAACCCTTTAGAAATAGCATCTGTTGAAGCTGTTACATCTGTATAAGGTGTGTAATCAGTATTGAGGTGGAAAACAACGTTTTTATCGAAAGTTGTTGACCCATCAATGTCGTTACCATGAGTATCTGTGATTTCCTTCGTTGGTTGAGGCGCTTCTGGCGTTGGTGTTTTTACTGTATTTGAATAAACTTGATAAAGGTTGTCATTAACAAGCACTTTATAAGTGTTATCGTAATAAGCAGCATCATAGGCAGGCGCCCAATCAACCGTTGGCACAACTAATTTTTCACCTGTATAAGTTGTTTTATAAGTGAACGTTTCTGTTGCAGCATCGTAGCTGACTTCCCAACCATTCGCAACTGCCGCAGCAATATTGTCATCAACGTTGTAGTATTCCCCTGCTTCGAGTGGATCGATAATCGTAACGGTATCACCAACGTTAAGGTTAGCATAGAGATTTGAAATATCAAGTGTATCTGTTAAGACATCACCTTTAACAGCAGTCTTACCATCCATATCAACACCATCACTATTGGCGCGATCTTTTTCAACCATTGGGCTGTAGTTAAGCTTGTAGTCATGGTAACTTGCTTTAATAGTTTGATTTGTTGTGTCTGACAAACTTGTCAATGCCAAACTTGGTTTTTTTGGATTGACAGCCGTTACCAAATTCGCTTTGACCTCAGGTGGATTTACAGGATCTGGAGCTTTATTGGTATTCGTAAAGCTAATAACGGCTTGACCATGTGTGTTGTAGATCCAGTTATCATCAATATTCAAGAAACCAACATTAGCCAAGGTATCACCGACAGAAACACCGTGTTCATAAGTTAAAGTTGTTGAGCGATTAATGGTATCTGTAAAGGAATCATTACCAGTATGATAAGTACTGTAAATTTCAGTACCGCCAAGCGTATAAACATGGAAGTTTAGATTTTGATTAACCGCATAGTTTGGTCGATAAGCTGTATAAGAGTAAGTATAGAGCTCAACGCTATCCAAATAGACGGTAATATTACCATTACCTTGAGATTCTACATGGTAATTAAGTTTTCCTGTTAGCGTACCTGTACCAAGTGTGCCATAAGTATCATTCAAGCCATCGTTCATATCATGAGTGAAAGTAAAGGTACCATCAGCGTTGATTGTACCATTCATGAACGAATTACCATACGTCAAATTATCAACATCTTGTGTCTTAACACCTGCAGAGACAGAAACGTTTGTCCCATTGTTAAATGCAGCTAAATCAGCTGCATATTGTGCCAAAAGCGCATCAACAGCAGCTTTTTCGCTATTGGCTTGGGCAATAGTGGCATCATTTTGCGCTTGCAAGGCTTCAACATCAGCTACAGAGTTGACAACTTGACTTGATGTTGTTACCGTAACACCTTTATTCTTCAATTCGTTAGCTGCTGCTTCAACCGCTGCATTCAGCTCTTCTGCTTTTGAAACAGTGGCATCATAGTTAGCTTTAGCTTCTACATATTCAGCAACTGCTTCTTTGTTATCAGCTAAGGTTTGTTCAGCTTTTGTTTTAGCTTCGTTATTGGCACTAGCTGTACCGTCAGTAGCTGTTGCTGAATCATTTGTCACTGTTACAGTTGTTTCTGAACCGTAAGTATCTTTAGCATTATTAACATAATCGTTATTGGCATCAATAGCAGCTTGCGCATCTGCATACGCTGTATTATTAGCGTTTTGTGTTGCTGTTGCTTGTTCTAGTGAGTCGACTTGTTTTTCTTGGTCGTTAGCAATTTCTGATTTTGTATCATTTAATCCATCAGTTGTTGTATCTGTTCCATAGTCTTTAACAGCTTCTTTTGTCACGTCAACAGCAACGTTGCTAGCTTCTGTCGCAGCAGCTTCCACATTACTGTTATCAATATCTACTGCTAGTGTCCCTTCAGAAGTATTAGCATTTTCTGCATAAACATTGTTATCATTGATGCTTTCGGGTTGACTCGTCACAACTTCTGTCGTGTTATCTGTAGCCGCTGTTGTTTCATCGGCAGAAACACCTGTTGCACCTGCAAAGGTAATGACAGCAGCTCCTAGGGCAATACCTGAAGCTAACCCTTTTGCCCATTTTTTCTTCCGAAAATAACCATGTCCTTGTAATTGTTCTTTCTGATTCATTTGTTTTTCTGCTATCCTATTTTTTAATTAAAGTATTGGCGTTTCTTAAAGAATAAACCACCAATAGCGGCTAAGGCACTTCCTAAGATACTTAAAAGTGTTGTATTTTCATCACCTGTCATCGGTAATGTGGTGCTTTCACCAGTTGCGGTTGTGACTGAGATAGTCCCATCACTGTTTGTCGTTGCTCCGATTGATTCAGGACTGGTAATCGTGCCATCAGCCAATACGACTGAGCCATTTTGGGTGCTCACAATCGTAGCGCCTGTGTTGGTGTAGACTGGTGAGTCTGTCGTTACGTCTTGCACGATTTGGCCTGTAACCGTTGAGGTTGTACCAACTTGAGATGCACCAGCATTAGCTGCTGTTTCAGCTGAGATATTTGGATTGTTGGTAGGTACAGATGTGTCTGGAGTGACTGTCGCTGTCCCACCATCCGTTGTTGGAACGGTATGATTTGTTGCCACACCGCCTGCATCATCCACATTAGGAACCGCTTCACTCGGATCTGTATTACTTTCCGTTTGGGTATCGCTATCACCTGTGTGATCTGTTGTCACACCATTATCATCGGTTACCTCTGTAACGTCTGAAGAAGGATTTGTTGGATCAACAGGGACGGTTGGTTCCATTGTAGAACCTGTGTCTGTTGACGGGGTGGTTGACCCCTCATCAGGGATAACAACCTCTGATGAGGGAGCTGTTGATGGTGTCACTTGCTCTGTTGAGGGAGAAGTGGTGCCATCTGAAATCAATTCATCCGCATAAACTCCTGTTGAAGCCGTTGCTAAAATAGCTGTTGAAAATAAAGCGACTGCTTTAATCTTTTTCATTGGTTTCCTCCTTTATTCATTTCGTTGGCGATGATAGCCAACTCCTGTTAACACAAGAAGATTATCTCCGTTTCGATTAATTCTCTCAGCAATGATAAAGTGTTTTCGCTTGACGGTTAGAATTGCTGAGTAGATCTCGTGAAAACGGAGAATCTCTTCACTAACAACTTGCCAATTGCCATTAACCATTCGTTTTTCTTGCACTACTGCAAACTTTGGTCTGACAATGGCTTGCCTTCCGTCAACAAGGTAAAGAATAGCTTCACCTTGTTGTCCAAGAAGACGTAAGTCTGATAGAGTCATTTCTGGTCTATCAAATACTTTTTGTAAGTTTGGCATAGCAAACTCCTTTCTTGCTTTTGTAGAATATAATTCTATCCGCAATAAACAAACGCATGAGTAATACTCACAACTCCTAAACAGGAGTTAAGCCAGGACGTGCCTACTACTTTAGCAGGCTGTAACACCGCCTTCCTTATGCATTGTTATTCCATAGGCTTGCTGATCAGATCGGTGTTGGTATTTAATTATCAAAGGTCACAAGTAGTTTTGTGACTTGCCCAGGTCAATGATTGCTGTTAAGCAACATTGTGTGTTTTGTGAGTGTTGTGGTTTGGATATGATATTGTTGTCATTTCATCATCAGCCAATAATGGAGCATTGTGAGCTTCAACAGTAACTAAGGTAATCCCTATGATAGTACAAAACTTATGACTACGAATACGACACTAAACATTTTCATCACCTTCTTTTTTCATGCTATAGTAATTTTCAGCATTTAAATGTGCTATACTTTTTTGCTCATACAGTCGTTCTTGTTTTAAGTTTTCTAGTGATTTCAGCAAATACGCTAATGGAGAAGTGCTATCTTTCGGAATACGTTCAATCATGTTTAATACTTCAGCACTTGTTACATAGCCACTTGCTAAATATTGTCCGATTTTCATTTTTTGGTTATGAGTCATTGTTAAAACAGTAGGAAACCCAAACAGTTGCTCATTGTATTTATCAGCAATTATTTGCAAGAGAGAATAATACTTTGGTTCAACGAATGGAGTTGATTGATTTTGTGATAATGACTGATTAGTTTCAGTTGACTGTGAAAATTCATTAGAATTTTTCTCAGTCTTTCTAGAACTAATATGATCACTATAATTAGTCTCGTTATATTCAGTCTCATTAGGGGCTGAATTTGACACCACCCCCGTATTATTTTGACACCCCCCTGATCTAAATTTGACACCCCCCTGGTCTAAATTTGACACCCCGGGTAATTCATCATCGTTAGCGTCAAAATCATCAACAATCAAGTTTCCAAGATAAATACGATTAGCAAGGTTTCCTTTACTACTAGTTGACTGTTGAACTTCCTTAATTAAATCGTATTCAGCTAATTGTTTTTTTATCCTTAACAAAGTTGACTTTGATACTTTAAGAATTTTCATCAAACTTGTATTTGAATAAACTAGATAAATTCGTCCCTCTTCATCAACCCAATTATTTCTTAGGGAAAGGCTTAGTCTATCTTTTAAGATTGAATAAGATACTTTTGAATCTAATCGCATATCTTCATAACGAGGACTTTCAAATAAAAGTTTTGGAAGTTTAAAATATCGTTCAGACGTTTCATACTGTTCTACAGTTATTGCATTAAAAACCATAAATCTATACCATTTTAAAATAAAGCTGACCATTTGGTTTTATTTCAATAAGACCAAATTTTTCTAATTCAGCAAGTTGACTTTGACTTTCTTTACGTGAAATTTTTAACTCAAACATCAAAAATTCAATGAGTATTTCACGCGAATGTAGTTCATTAGAAGTCATGTTTGTATCCTTTCTTTTTAGTACAGAAAAAGAGAACAATTTTCATTGCTCTCTTGACTTATAGATTTATTTTATTAATTCTCAAAACTCTAGACACTTACGTTCACGCTTAAAGTTTAGATGAAATGACCACTTTGTCCTAAATATCATACAATATTTGGGACAAGAAGACAAGTATTCTAATATTTTTATTTCGTCGTATAAGCAAAACTCAAACTACTATCCACTCCAGATAATTTACGGAAGGTGTAGTTGGGATTGCCATTATAGTTGGTTTCGGAGATAAGGAATGAGCCATCTGGGTAGACTTTTTCGACGAAAGCCACATGTCCGTATTCTGCTGGTGTACCATGTCCACCACCCGCAAATGAGAGTATAGCTCCTGCTTTCGGAGTCGTGCCTGTTTCACCACCGAGGCTTGCGGCTGTTCGTACCCAATCTTGGCCATTGCCCATGGTACTGATAATTGGAATCTTCTCACCATTCTTACCTTTGAGTTTTAGACCCAGTTGGTTGATACGGGCTGCGACTCCCCACGTACATTGACCATAGGCATACCCCATACCGTCACCACCTCCTGGAATAGAGTTTTCAAAAAGATCTCCTCGTACAGCTTCAAGTGCTTTTGGATCGCTTTGGGCAGTCCTACCGTTGGGTTGACTAAAGCCTTTTTCAATTTGGTAATACCACTCACTGGACCGTGTCTGACGTTCAAGTAGCTTATCACCACTATTTCCTTCCCAGTAAATGAGAAAGAGTTGGGCAAGACTGGCTGGACTACCTGAATTTTTGAAGAAGTCCTTTAACCAGTTGGTGTAATAAGGACTATCCCCATGCAGCATGAAATCCAGTTGTAACCCCAAGTCATACCACTTTTGATGTTTTCCTTTGGCATATTCGAGCAATAAGGTATGTCTGCGTGACCCATCCGCGGTATCTGTCCATTGTCCTAAGCCTAAACCACGTTTGAGAATATTGGGGTAGCGTCCATTGTATATCTTTGGACCATTGAGTGAGAGCCAGCCCTCATCATCCCACGAGCTGTCTGTCGCACCAATAGGAGGAGATAGATAGTCGCCTTCCGCACGCTTGGGATTAATAGAGGATTCTACCGACCAATTTCCTAAAATGGCCGCGATAGCTTGATTGGTCGCACCTTTGCTTTTGAGATAGTCATAAATAGCCTTTGCTCTCTCGAACTCATCACCGCCAAACTGACCGATAGTTGGAAGAATGGTGGTCTGAACCTGGATCACATTCGGAAAGTAGAAAGCTGGATTGACATAGACCAACTTATCCGTGTCATCATCAACCTTTTGATAGGTGAGTTTTAGACCCGTTCCATCCTTGGTCTGACCAATGATGTCTCCTGCCAAGACTTTTTGATGTTTACTCACTCGGCCTGAATGAATGCCAAACAAGGTTAGTTTAGTCTTATTGACTCCCTTACCAGATGTCAAAACAACGTTCTCCCCATCAAGAGATACCTTGCCATCCATCGGAGTCACAATGACTTGACCTTCTTTTGCTTTTAAGATGATATGGTGATGAAGCGTTGGTTTTTCACCAATGACCTCATAACCATATCGGTATAACATACTTAAACTATCTTCATCGGTCTGTCCCTGGAAGGGGTTGTCCAATTCTTGAAGGGCTAAATAGTTGCCTTCTTCGGTCAACTCCTTTAGTTCTTCTTGGTCCTCATCTGACAGCTTGTAAGCAGGTTCTTTATACAAGTCAGACATGGATTTAATAGAGTCTCCACCATTTAAGTCCGTCCAGACTTGACTGAGAAATGCTTTGTAGGTCGCACCACCTGTTTCCATGACATCGTCAAGCTTGTAGTCTTGGTATTGATGATTCATGTAAACCATGACCTCATCAATCTTGGTGTAATAGGTAATCCCTTTTTCGTTAGTTCTCGTATGCTCCGCATCTTCCCACGTCATGTGGGTATAGGCCTTGGTCAATTCCATCTCATCTTGCTGAATGACACTGCTTCCTGAGACACTCATGAAAAAGCTCATCATCAAAAGGAGTATCAAGAGAATGCCTGAGACAATCCAAGTCAAAGGATTTCCCGCGATTGCAGAAAAGAAGGTCAGACTTCCCTTAATGGCTTGGACAACCCCCTTAACTCCTGCTAGACTGTGCTTTCTGGCAAGCTTTAAAAAGGTTTGGTAGCGTCTTTGTGGTTTAAGAGTTTTCTGGCGTGTGAATCCTTTTCCTTTTTTGAAGTTCTGGAATCGTTCCTTTCCATGAGCCACTTTCGTCTTTGTAAAACGCACACCAGTCTGTCCACTTTTCACCGCCACTTTACCAGCTTGATAGGTAAACCTGCCATAGCGTCTGGCTTTCAAACTAGTATCCTTTAAGGTTCTAAAACCATCTAAATCATCATCCTGTGCCACCAAGTCAAGCGATTCAGAGGCAGCTAAGCCTAATCCATCTTTGACTTTGGTAGAGTTTTTCTTTGACTTTTGGACTTTCTTGAGTTGTTTGACTTCACGTTTGGCAGAACTCACTTCTTTTTCTGCACTGAGTCGATCAGAGGAAATATGAATCTGGAACGGTATCTTCTAGAATGTCCGATAATAAAGACCCGTTCTCTGTTTTGGGGCACTTGGAAGTCTTTACTGTTAAGCACTTGCCATTCGACATCATACCCCAATTCATCCAGCGTGGTGAGGATTGTGGAGAACGTCCGTCCCTTGTCGTGATTGAGTAGGCCTTTGACGTTTTCCAAAAATAGAAAACGTGGTTGGATTTGTTTGGCCGCTCGAGCAATCTCAAAAAAGAGAGTCCCTCGAGTATCTTCAAATCCCAATCGTCTGCCTGCGAGTTAAAATGCTTGGCAAGGAAATCCCCCGCAGATGATGTCCACTTGCCCTCTAAATTGTCTAAAATCTCGGTCTGTGACCTCTTTAATGTCATGGTATTCTATTTCTCCTTCTGTATTAAACATGGCTTTGTAGGATGTTCTAGCGATTTTATCAATTTCACAAAAGCCCAAACACTCATGACCCTGTGATTCCATTCCTAACCTAAAACCACCTATCCCAGCAAATAAATCTAAAAATTTCATTTTTCCTCTCTTTCCAAATAAAAAAGAGCCTTACGATTTGTAAAACTCTTGCTTATATATGATCATCCATTTCTGGTGCACGGATGATTTCAACAATCAAAATGATGATAGAAATCAAATAGATTCCACCTAGTATCCACCAAATCATCTTAATCACCTCCCTTTACTTCTTGTCGTCTCAGTTGCTTGGTCCATTCTGACAGCACACCATTAAACACGTATTCAGCTATCACTTCCGCTGACCGAGCAAATCTCATATGTTCCAATGCGTACTGATAACGATCACTAAAATAGATCATGGCATAGTCACTAGCCAACTGAGATAGACCTGTCTGTCTTAACTGGTCATGAACCAGACCCCAAATATAGTCTCTATCGTACTTGGTCACAGCATCGACTTTTGAAGAAAAGTTTTCTTCTTGTTTGTCATCTACTAGCTGAATCTCCTCCTCGTCCTCAATAAGAAAATCATTCCCTTCAGTTTCACTATATTTAGTCTCACTTCCTTCAGTCTCACTAGGGGCTGAATTTAAGACCGGCCCCGTCTTACTCTGAGACCCCCCTAGTGTTTTTTTAACACTAGCCCCGTTTGAATCTAAGACTGGGGTATGTTCGTGTTCTAATTCCCCCAAGTAAATTTTATTGGCCATACGACCTTTTTCGCTAGAGGACTGTTGGACTTCATCCATCAAGCCAAATTCACGTAAGTTTTTCTTGATAGAGAGTAATTTTGACTTTGAACAGCCTAAAAGTGCCATCAGATTTGAATTGGAATAAATCAAGTAAATAGCCCCATCCTCATCAATCCAGCCCTTACTCAAAGACAATTCCAATCGATCTTTTAAAACCGCGTAGGCTACCTTAACCTCCAGTTTCATATCCTTATACCGTTCACTCTCAAACAAAACTTTAGGGAGTTTATAATATCGCTCTGATGTCTGATATTGATTAGCAGTAATACGTTTCATGATTGTCCCTCCAAGACTAAAAGTCCAACATTTCCAAAGTCATCAAATCGGATTAAACCTACTTGTTCCATTTCATCTACTAGCTGAGTTGCTTTCTCAATAACAACTCCCAAGATAGCCACGAGATTACACATCACGATTTGACGTGATGACTGTTCTTCCTTTTGCATAATTACCTCCGAAACGCAAAAAAAGGGGTAGACAATCTAGTGTCTACCCCCGAAAGTATATTATAACAAAAATCCTGCCAAAGAATTTTTGGCAGGATTTTTGGCAGGAAACCAAATCAATTTATCAGTTTCTATCAATCGCTTATCGCTCTCAAAGACTGGTAAATAGGGATTCCGCAATCTAATTATGATGTGACTCTTATTTAAGAGTAATTGAAGCTCCAGCTTCTTCAAGTTTAGCTTTGATTTCTTCAGCTTCCGCAGTTGCAACGCCTTCTTTAACGTTAGCAGGTGCACCATCAACAAGAGCTTTAGCTTCTTTAAGACCAAGACCTGTAACTTCACGTACAGCTTTGATAACAGCAACTTTTTTGTCACCAGCTGAAGTCAATTCAACGTCAAATGAGTCTTTAGCAGCACCAGCGTCAGCAGCACCACCAGCAGCTACAGCAACAGGAGCAGCTGCAGTTACACCAAATTCTTCTTCGATAGCTTTTACAAGGTCGTTCAATTCAAGGATTGAAGCTTCTTTAATTTCAGCAATAATGTTTTCAATGTTCAATGCCATTATAGATTCCTCCAAAATATTAATTGTTTTAATTAGATAATTGTTTGTAGCGTTAAGCTACCATACGCATTAAGCCGCGTCGTCTTCTTTGTTGTCTGCAACTGCTTTGACAGCAAGTGCAACATTGCGAACTGGTGCTTGAAGTACAGAAAGGAGCATAGAAAGAAGTCCTTCGCGGTTTGGCAATGTAGCAAGGGCAAGGATTTCTTCTTTTGAAGAAACAGAACCTTCGATTGCACCACCTTTGATTTCAAGTGCTTCAGCATCTTTCGCAAAATCATTGATAATTTTAGCAGGAGCAACAACATCCTCGTTAGAGAAGGCTACTGCTGATGGTCCAACGAAAAGATCTTTCATATCGCCAAGACCAGCTTTTTCAGCTGCACGAGTCAAAATTGAGTTCTTGATGACTTTGAACTCAACGCCGCTTTCGCGAAGATTACGACGAAGAACTGTATCTTGCTCAACTGTAAGACCACGTGAATCTACAACAACGATAGATGCAGCAGCTTTCATTTTTTCAGCAACAGCTTCAACTTGCTCAGCTTTTTTAGCAATAATTGCTTCACTCATTAGTTTTACCTCCGTAATTATTTTTGGGCTAGGTACAAAAAAATTCGCACCTAAACCTAGACACGAAAGTACAAATACGTTATTTCATCATTACGTTTTGTGCCTCGGCAGGAATATTATGAGCACGGCTCCCCTGCTGTCTTAGGTCAGTTTCATTACAAAACCTTAATTATTATATCCAATATTTCTCCTTGTGTCAACACTTTTTATGAAATATTTTATTCTTTTCATGTTTTTAAATATCGGAAAGTTCTAAAATGAAGTTAGCCACCTAAGGGTATCAAAAAACATCTCAGA
>OGIW01000350.1_pt1 | contig 45670 bp, 48 predicted proteins | sample 1571921 | NCBI WGS metagenome assembly OGIW01 (sample SAMEA2582112, study PRJEB24529) | metagenome | biome: Human gut stool | place: China | collected 2011 | reverse complement strand
CAAGGTGCTATAGAAATAGGAGCAAAGTTCTTTATGGTTTTGACCCCAACATCATTATTATACCATAGTTTGGAAAAATAAAAAATTATATTTCATCAACGTTTCATAAAAGGTGTGTAAAATGTTATTGAAAGTAGATATAAAATGCTATTGTGTAAAAAATAAAGGAGGAATAATTTATGAAAAAAATGGTATCAAGAGGAGCATGCCTATTACTTGCATCATGTTTGAGCTTAAACGCAGTTGGGTGTCAAAAAAGTAATGAAAACAATAAAATTAAAGAAGGACAATCCATAAGTTCTGAAGAGGCAGGCATGTCAATTAATGCAAATGGCAAAAATGAAACTTTTAAGCCATCAGATTATACATTGGAGGCAAAGAAAGAATATGTTTATGAATATTTAGGGCTTGAATTTAAACTCTCAGACAAATTTAGAAATTATATAGCTGATAAAAAGATAGCGATGTTAGATGATCAAAGTCCTATAGATAAAGAACTAAAGTATGCTATTTTGACATTTGAAAAAATGACAGAAGAACAAAAAAATGCAGTTATAGAAAAGATGGGCGATGGATATAAAAATTGGCAAAATGAGCTTGAAAGAATTGGGACTATTGGTATATTCGAAAAAAATACATCAGAAGAAAAAATATCTAAAATTACAAAATGTGATACTCATACTAAAATAGGAGTTTCAAGTGATGGAAAATACGATTGCTATTTAAGCACAAATAGCGGAGCTGAAAGTAATCTTCTGGATGAATTAAAAAGAACTGAGATTCAAATTATAGATAAAAAAGAACGTCCTGAAAATGGTTTTGTGCTATCAGAAAAAACTGATTTAGAAAATACAGAAGCATTTAACAAAGAATCGGTTAAAGATTTACGTAAACTATCAACAAAGGACATAAATGGCAAGGATTTTACAAGTAAAGATTTTGAGAAGTATGATCTTACTATGGTAAATGTATTTGCAACTTGGTGTACAGCTTGTGTAAATGAAATTCCTGATTTGGTTGAGGTTCAGAATGAAATGAAAAGCAAGGGTGTAAATATCGTTGGAGTTGTTACAGATACTGTTGATGATACCGGTGAAAACAAGGAAGCAATTGAAAAGTCAAAGTTAATACATGAAAAGACAAAGGCTTCATATCCTTTCTTAATGCCAGATAAGACAAACTTTAATGGTAGATTGAATGGTATACAGGCTATGCCAGAGACTTTCTTTGTTGATAGTAATGGAAATATTGTAGGTGATACTTATTCTGGGGCAAAGAGTGCAAAGGAATGGAAGCAGGTAATTGAAAAAGAATTGGAAAAAATAAAAAATAAATAAAAGTAAAGCGGTGATTGGTATATGGTTAATAAATTTTTAAAAAGCCGTGCCTTGTCTTTATTAATTATCTTTATTAGTATGGCGATGATTTACTATGGTCATAGTAATGGAGAAACTAAAGTTGTCTTGGATAAGGCGATAAGAATTTGTATGGAGTGTATTGGAATTGGATAGAATTAAAAATATTATAAATGGTAGTACAAAAAAAGATAAATATAAAATAAGAGATCGTTTTAGGCATTTATTTCAATCCGTTTGGTTTTTAATTACTAATTCCTACTTTGAAGGGTTTAAGACTGGTAAAATCTACGGTGGGAATTTAAAGAAAATTTGTGTTCCAGGTATGAATTGTTATTCATGCCCGGGAGCAAAAGGTTCTTGTCCAATAGGATCACTACAGGCAGTGATTGGAAATTCAAAATATAAGATTAGTTATTATATAGTTGGGATTTTGTTTTTTATAGGAGCATTGGTGGGAAGATTTGTTTGTGGATGGCTGTGTCCATTTGGATTGATTCAAGATTTGCTACATAAGATTCCCTTTTTTAAAAAAGTTGAAACATTTAAGTTTGATAAACATTTGAGAAAATTGAAATACATAATATTACTTGTATTTGTAATAATATTACCTTTATTTTTGGTTGATATTTTAGGTCAGGGTTCTCCGTATTTTTGTAAACTTATTTGTCCGATTGGTATGCTGGAAGGAGGATTACCACTTGTTTTATTAAATAAAAGTATGAGAAATGCGATAGGTTTCTTGTATTATTGGAAAGGAATCATTCTAATAGTTACTTTGTTACTTTCTATAATTATATATAGACCTTTTTGTAAATATATATGTCCACTTGGAGCTATTTACTCAATTTTTAACCCTATTTCAATATTTAGATATAGATTGGATACGGATAAGTGTATTAATTGTGGAAAATGTAAAAAAGTTTGCCAAATGAATATAGATCCAGTTGAGAATTGCAATCATCTGGAGTGTATCAGATGTGGACGATGTAAAAATGCTTGTCCAGTGGATGCAATTAGTTATGGAGTAAGAAAATAGAGAGGAGTAGTTAGGAAAGTGATAAAAAATGCCATAGCATATATTACAAGAAAGAGAAATAGAACTTTAATAATTTTTATCATATTAACTATAGTTCTTTCTTGCTTGTATTCTTGTTTAACAATAATGAAATCAAGCAATGAAATAGAAAAGGCTTTATATGAAAGTTCTAATTCTTCAATATCAATAACAAAAAAAGATGGTAAATATTTTAATGTTAATCAATTTAAAGATATTGAAAAATTAAAAGAAATTGAAGAAAAAATAATTCAATATGATGGATTAGCAAAACTAAAAGATGCTAAAGTAGTTAGCGGAGAACAAAGAATAAATAGAGAAGATTTATCTGACGAATTTAAGAATGTTGTTTCACTCGAAGCTACAAATAATACTAAAAGAAATATTTTATTTAGTAGTGGAGTATTTACAATTAAAGAAGGTAAAAATATAGGAGAAAATGATAAGAATTCAATTATTGTTCATGAAGAATTAGCTAAACAAAACAATCTAAAATTAGGTGATGAAGTTGATCTTGAATTACTAGATATTGAAAAAAGTGGAAAAATAAAAAGTCATAAATTTAAAATTATAGGGATCTTTTCTGGTAAAAAACAGGAAACATATACAGGATTATCTTCTGATTTTAGTGAAAATATGGTGTTTGTAGATTATTCAACAAGCCAAGAGATATTAAATAAATCAGAAAATAATAAAATCGCAAATAAAATTTTAATGTATTCTGGTAGTGCAGAATCTACAGACTTAGCCTTAAACAAATTGAAAGAGCTTAAAATTGATGAGTCAGAGTATTTTGTTGAAAAAGATTCTAATGCGTTTGAAGAGTCTTTAGAGTCAGTGAGTGGAATAAAACATATAATAAAAATAATGACTTATTCTATTATGTTAGGTGGGATGGTTGTTCTTTCATTAATCTTGATTCTATGGTTAAGAGAAAGAATTTATGAAATAGGTATATTTTTATCTATTGGAACATCTAAGATACAAATTATAATGCAATTTATATTCGAGTTAATATTCATATCGATACCAAGTATAATATCTTCCTTATTTTTAGGAAATGTATTACTAAAAGTAATTGTAGATGGATTCGTTAACTCAGAGGACTCAATGATTTCCGGTGGAAGTTTAATAAATAATAGTAGTTTTACGTTAAATATAACAACACTTGGACAAAGTTATTTAATATTAATAAGTATTATTGTTTTATCAGTTGTATTTGCTTCTTCATTAATATTAATCAAGAAGCCTAAAGAAATATTATCAAAAATAAGTTAGGAGAAAATAATGGATATATTAGAAATAAAGAATGTAGCATATAGTTATGCAAACTCTAAAGAAAAAGTTTTGTCAGGAGTAAATCAAAAATTTGAACTTGGGAAGTTTTATGCGATAGTAGGAAAGTCAGGAACAGGAAAATCTACACTTCTTTCCTTACTTGCTGGACTTGATAAACCTAAAACAGGAAAAATATTGTTTAAGAATGAAGATATACAAAAGAAAGGATATAGTAATCATAGAAAAAACAATATATCTTTAGTATTTCAAAACTATAATTTAATAGATTATTTATCACCAATTGAAAATATTAGATTAGTAAATAAATCAGCAGATGAAAGTATCTTGTTTGAACTAGGTTTAGATAAAAAACAAATAAAAAGAAATGTTATGAAATTATCTGGTGGACAGCAACAAAGAGTAGCTATTGCTAGAGCATTGGTATCAGATGCTCCAATAATACTAGCTGATGAGCCTACTGGTAATCTAGACAGTGTTACTGCTGGAGAAATAATTAATATATTAAAGACATTAGCTAAAGATAGAAATAAATGTATAATAGTTGTAACACATAGTAAGGAAGTAGCAGATTCTGCGGATATCATTTTAGAACTAAGTGGTAAAAAGTTGAAAAAAGTAAATAAAATGAATTTGGAGGTTGAATAATGATAAAAAATGCATTTGCTTATGTAACTAGAAAAAGCTTAAAATCATTAATTATTATATTAGTTATTTTATCTATGTCAACTTTAAGTCTCATCAGTTTATCTATTAAAGATGCTACGGACAGAGCTTCAAAAGAAACTTTTGCTAATATAACAAATAGTTTTTCTATGGAGATAAATAGACAAGTAAATCCAGGAACACCAAGAGGTGGGGGAAATGTAAAAGGTGAAGATATTAAAAAGATATCTCAAACAGATAGTATAGACTCCTATGTAAAAAGAATAAACAGTGTTGCAGATTTAGTTGATTATGATATTATTGAAACTCAAGAGACTCTTGCGAATCAATCACCTGAAAGAGCGAAGAATTTTAAAAGAACAGTTATGTTAACTGGGGTTAACGACTCATCAAAAGAAACAAAATTTGTATCAGAAGCATATAAATTAGTAGAAGGAAAGCATTTAGAAAATGAAGATAAAAATAAAATCTTAATGCATAAAGATTTAGCTGAAAAAAATAATCTTAAAGTTGGAGATAAGATAAAAATAAAATCTAATTTATTTGATGCTGATAATGAGAAAGGTGCAGATGAAACAGTAGAAGTAGAAATTAAAGGTCTATTCGATGGGCATAATAGCGGTGGAGTAAGTGCAGCACAAGAACTATACGAAAATACATTAATCACTGATGTTCATACAGCTGCTAAAGTTTATGGTAATACAGAAGATACAGCTGTATACCAAGATGCAACATTCTTTGTAAAAGGTGATAAGAATCTTGATAGTGTAATAAAAGATCTTGGGAAATTAGATATAAATTGGAGAGAATATAATTTGATTAAAAGTTCATCAAATTACCCTGCATTACAACAATCTATATCAGGTATCTACTCAATTTCAAATAAATTATTTGTTGGCTCATTAATATTTGCAGGAGTTGTAGTTTCATTATTATTATTCTTATGGATGAATGCTAGAAAGAAAGAAATAGCAGTATTACTATCATTAGGTATATCAAAATTAGAAATTTTTGGTCAATTCCTAATTGAGATGGTATTTATATCAATCCCCGCATTCGTTGGTTCTTATTTCTTAGCTCAATATACAGCTGATAAGCTTGGGAATAATATATTGAATAAGGTTACTGGTGATATAGCTAAACAAATAGCTAGACAATCTGCATCTAGCCAATTAGGTGGTGGGGCAGAAGCTGAAGGATTTAACAAGACATTATCAAGTTTAGATATAAATGTATTACCTAAATTCATAATTTATGTAGTTATATTTATGAGTTTAGTACTTCTTGTATCATTGATTATTTCTTCATTCAATATATTAAGAAGGAATCCAAAAGAATTATTAATTGACAATAATTAAAATTTTCGGTGCTTTTTAGCACCAAAAATTTTTTGGCTTTTAAATATCAAATAATATGCTGTATAATATAAGTGTATAGTAAGCGCCTAATTTTAGGGTGGATAGCATCCACTGGATATTCATTCTATAATGATTGGTAGGAAATGCTGGAATACTAGCATTTCACTCTATTTCCAAAAGGAGAACCATCATTATGAATAAACGAGTTTGTAAAGACGATCAAATAAAACTTATCATGGAATGTCGCCAAAGTGGACTTTCCGATTATCAATGGTGTGAACAGAATGGCATTCATCCTGGTACATTTTATAATTGGGTAAGTAAACTCAGGAAAAGCGGATACTCATTGCCAGATGCTTCTAAGAGATCTGAAATGAAACCGGCTGTTCAGGAAGTCGTAAAAGTTGATTTGATCGATTCTATTCCTGAAGCAGAGCAAAATGTTAGCTTTTCTCAAAACTCTAGCAATAGTAATCTTGCTGCAGAACTTCAGTAAGCGCAAAATAATTCGACGGATTGTGTTGCCCTAAAAATCATTCCATAATAATCAATAGAAAACAATTTGAGCGAAAACAGCATCCGTCCTGTAACAGTTGGTCGCAAAAACTGGCTATTCTCAGATACGCCTGCAGGAGCAATCGCGAACACGATGTATCTTATGATTGTTGAAATGGCAAAAGCATACGAATTGAATCTGTATGAATATTTAAAGTTCCTGTTGGAACACCGACCGAACGAAAATATGTCGGACAAAGAACTTGATCATCTAGCTCCATGGAGTACAGAAGTTCAGGAACTATGTAGCATTAAATAGAGTAAAATGTTAGTCTTCCAGAATCCTATCTAGCAATGGGATTCTGGAAATATTTTGGGTACACCCTAAAACTAGGCGTTTACAGTGTATAGGCTTAAGTGGAGGTATATATGAAAATATTAACTGTTGAAGATGATAATATGATAAGAGAGGGAATAAGTGAATATCTTTCAGAATTTGGATATACTGTTATTCAAGCTAAAGATGGCAGAGAAGCCTTGTCAAAATTTAATAGCGATATAAATTTGGTTATCTTAGACATTCAGATACCTTTTATAAATGGTTTAGAAGTGTTGAAAGAAATTAGAAAGAAAAGCAATTTACCAATTCTAATCTTGACTGCATTTAGTGATGAAGAATATAAAATTGATGCATTTACTAATTTAGTAGACGGATATGTAGAAAAGCCATTTTCATTGCCGGTCTTAAAGGCTAGAATAGATTCTTTAATTAAGAAGAATTATGGACATTTAGAGAAGTTTGAATATAAGGATCTATCGGTTAATTTTAATAGCTATACAGCTAAAATAAATGGTGAAGAAATAGATGTAAATGCAAAAGAACTAGAAGTATTAAAATGTTTATTGGATAATAATGGACAAGTGTTAACAAGAATGCAAATTATTGATTATGTATGGAAAGATAGCGAAGAAACTCCTTATGATCGAGTAATAGATGTATATATAAAAGAACTTAGAAAAAAATTACAATTAGACTGTATAACTACTATAAGAAATGTAGGATATAAATTGGAGAGAAAATGAAAAAATTAAAGATATTTCCAAAAATGTTCATACAAATATTTTCTGTTCTTGGAATAATAATTATATTAGTTCATTCATTAGTTTTTTTTATCTTTCCTAAAACATATTTGGAGACGAGAAAAGAAAAGATTCATAATATGGCAAATGAAATTTCTAGTAATATGAATGGAAAAGAAATAAAATATATAGAACAAACTTTGGAGCTTTATTCTAAGAGTAGTGAAATAAAAGCATTTATAAAAGAAAAAAATAATAAGAATGAAATACAAATCAAAGATAATATAAATGTTAATTTAGAAAGTGATAGTAATTCTTTGATAATTGAAGAAAGAGAAATAAAGCTTAATGATGGTAAAAAAACAAATCTACAATTTGTTTCTACAGCTGATATGCAAAAAGATGCGAAAGATTTAAGCCTTAAATTTTTACCATATTCTTTATTAATATCAATTTTATTTTCTGCTATTATTTCTTTAATTTATGCAAAATCAATAAAAAATAATATACAAGAAATAAAAATTGTTACTGATAAAATGATGAAACTTGATAAAAAAACGCGTTTAAAAGTTAGCTCTAATGATGAAGTTGGAGAATTAAAACAACAAATTAATGATTTGTATTCTACTTTATTAAGAACAATTCACGATTTGGAATTTAAAAATAAAGAAATTTTAAAATTAGAAAAGTTAAAATATGACTTTTTTAAAGGTGCATCCCATGAACTTAAAACTCCTCTTGCTAGTCTTAAAATAATACTGGAAAACATGAAATACAATATTGGAAAATATAAAGAAAGAGATATTTATATTAATGAATGTATTGAAATCGTTGATAGTTTAACAAAAAATATTTCTCAAATATTATCAGTTCATTCTATAGAAAATTTGAATAATGATGAAGAATATTTGAAAATAAATGATACATTAGAAGATATATTAAAAAAGTATGAAATATTAGCAAATCAAAAGAAAATAACTGTCAATAATTATATATTAGATGAGAATGTTTATATAGGAAAAACAGCTTTAAAGATTATTCTATCTAATTTGATTAGTAATGCGGTAAAATATACTGATGTAAATGGGGTAATTAATATTGGGATAGTTAATGATTGGTTATATATAGAGAATTCATACGGTAACAATAAAATTTCGAATATGGATAAAATATTTGATGTTAAATTTGATTTAAATAAGGAAAATAGTAATGGATTAGGTTTATATATTGTAAGTAATATTCTGAATAATTACAATATAGAATATAAAGCATTGCAGGATGAAGAATTTTTTATCTTTAAAATTAAAATATTTTCTTAAACAAGATATAATTTTGCAATAGTTATGATGTTGGGGTCAAAAGCCCCTCTATAGTACCTTGAAAAGTTCATATATTTTGTAGTAAATACAAGCCTAAATGGTTTACTTGCTGTATAATAGAGATATCTTAGCAGGAAAGAAGGTAATCTCTATGTCATTCAAAGAAAACGCTTACCAGCAAATGTCATTTACAGATAGTTGTTCTGGATTAACTGCCAGAGAACAAAAAGCACTGGAAAAATCCTGGGCAAAAGTCTTTGCCGATGAAATATTTCCTGCCATTGATGAAAAGCGTTTTTCTGTCTTATACAGTGATAAGGCATCCAGACCGAATACTCCGGTTAACGTGATTGTTGGTGCACTCATTATTAAAGAGCTTTTTGATTATTCCGATGATGAGATGGTTGAAAATCTTATGTTGGATTTTCGGATTCAGTACGCACTGCACACAACAAGTTTTGAAGAACAGCCTTTGAGTGACAAAACATTGAGCCGTTTCCGTAAACGGTGTTACGATTACGAAACGCTTCACAACAAGGATCTCTACCACGATTGTGTGAAGGAGTTAAGTACTTCTATTGCAAAACTGATGGGGATCAGCGGTAAAGTCAGACGTATGGATTCCATGATGATCGAATCCAACATCCGCAAACTTAGCTGGATGGAGCTGATATACACCTGTATCGCAAAGCTGGCGATGTACGTGAATAAAATCAATGTCTCTGCTCTGCCTGACGATTGAAAACATTATATTGATCCGAATGACTTTAACAAAGTGATCTATCATCAGCGAAGTACTGATACAGATGAGCGCATGAAGCAGTTCTTAACGGATGCAGATAAACTTCTTGCCTTGTGTGAGTCTGCTTACAATGATTGAACAGAGTATGATCTGTTTGTCAGATGTCTATCGGAACAGACTATTGTTGAAAATGAAAGCCGAAGACTTCGCATGAAAGAAGACGGCGGCATGAAATCAACCATGCTACAGAATCCTTCTGACCCTGAAGCAACTTTCAGGAATAAAGCAGGAAAAGAGCATCGAGGATATGCTGCCAATCTTGAAGAATCTGTTGGAACTAATGGTTCTGTTGTAACAGAGTACCAGTATGAGCAAAACAACCATAGTGACAGTCAATTTATCCAGGAGCACCTTGAGCAAATGGATAAACAGAAAGAACGGACTGTTATAGCCACGGATGGGGCATATAGTGGGATAGAAAACACACAACTTGCAGCTGATAAAAATGTAGAACTGATTACCACAAGTCTGACAGGGAAGCCGGCTCCGGATATCCTTGCGGATTTTGAATTCAACGAAGAGGGAACAAAAGTCCTCCGGTGTCCTGCAGGTCATGAACCGAAAAACTGTTCTTATATGAACCAAAGCAATCAGTGTGCCGTTTCCTTTCGGCATGAGCAGTGTGTCAGCTGTCCATATCGGGATCAATGCAAGCCGAAGATCTTTAAGCAGGTTGCAAAAATAGTAACATCCAAAGCAGCACATGAACGCGCGAAAATCCAACGGAACATGAACAGCGAAGAATTCAAAAATTATGCAAGGCTTCGTAATGGGGTGGAAACTGTTCCATCAAATATACGCAGAAATTACCATTTGGAAAAGATACCTCGTATGAATTTTTCAAGGTGCTATAGAAATAGGAGCAAAGTTCTTTATGGTTTTGACCCCAACATCATATTGATGTGAGACATGCAAATGGAGAAGTGATTGAATCTCATCCATTGAAACCAAGTACAATTACAGGCGAAGGATTCAATGCGAGACCGTCAACAGAAGTGTTAGAGTTTGAAGTAGATGCGACAAATGAAACGGGAATTTATCTGACACTGAGCAGAAATGCAGAAGGAAGCAGCGATGCAAGAGCAACATTTGTACTTGATAATATCCGAGTGACGGAGGTTACTACAGAACCAGAACCATCTGTAGATAAATCAAACTTAGAAGCTTTAGTTGCATATGCAGAAAGCCAAAAAGAAAAGGCAGAATATGAAGATGTTGTGGATGTAGTGAAAGAATTGTTTGAAAAAACACTTGCAGAAGCGAAAACAGTATTAGAAGACACAAAAGCAGAGCAGTCAGAGGTGGATGCTGCTTATGATGCACTTCTTGCCAATGTACACTTGTTAGGATTTACAGGAAATACAGAGGACTTGGAACTTGCATTAGAACTAGTAAAGACAACAAATACAGAAGGGAAAACGCCAGAATCTGTACAGGTATTAAATGATGCAATTGCAAAAGCAGAAGAGATTATTGCGTCAGGAAATATACTTCAAGAAGAAATTGACGCTGCAAGAGAAGCATTACTTGCTGCAATAAACGGATTAGAAGACATTGTTTTGGCAGATAAAACAAAATTAAAAGATTTGTTGGAAAATTCTCAAAAATATGCAGATAGAATTGATCAGTATACAGAGGCAACAGCTGATGCCTTTATGGCAGCAAGAGCTGCGGCACAAAAAGTATATGATACTGTTGAAGCAACACAGGATGAGGTAAATGCGGCATATAATTCACTTCGTCAGGCGATTTTTGAACTGAGAGAGATTCCTGATAAGAGTAAGCTGGAGGATTTGATTAACGAGGCGGAAAAGATTGATATTGACAAGTATACAGATGAGACAGCAGAAGCTTTTACTGCAGCACTGGCAAATGCAAAATCAGTATTTGAAAATAAAAATACTTCTGACGCAGAAGTGGAAGCGGCAGAAAAGATGCTTCGTGCAGCAATTGATGGTTTGCAGGAAAAGAAAGTTGATTCGCAAAAACCGAATGCAGGTCAGGAGGAAAATGATAAAACACCAACAACAGGAGATACAACAGGAGTGTCGGTTGTTGTGTGGATGATAACTGCTTTAGTAATTGTTATTGTAATCAATGCGAAAAAAAAGAAAATTAAATAAAATTTATTTTTGAGTAGGTGGCCTCGATATTGACAGTGCGTTAATATCGAGGCTGTTTCATTTTAAAGAGTTTACAGATTTGATTTTTTTGTCTAATAATTGTTCTTGATGTTTATATACTTTTATCATGTTTTGGGGCGAACCGTTTGAATAATAATTTTTATTTCTCATAAATTCAATCTCCTTGATTGTTTACCTAACGTATTATTATACTATTGTATAACTGAAAAGAAAAGGAACAAAGAAAAAATGGTATTTGATATAAAGCAAAAATTTTGAATTTTATTTGACTACTCTGGAGAGAACGATACTGATAAAATATACGAAAGGAAAATACCATGAAAAAATAATTTATAGAAGATATATCAGAAAAAATTAAAGGCAAAATAAAAGGAGATATTGATAAATTGCAAGAAAAAAATCAAAGATTACCTAAACTAGTGGTCATCTTAGTAGGTAATAACCAAGCAAGTAATGCGTATGTTAAAGGAAAAGTAAGGATTGTGAGGAAGTTGGAATACTCAACACTACTTTGAGATATGATTATATTTCAGAGAATGACCTTTTATCTAAAATACGAGAATTAAATACGGATGATACTGTTGATGGAATACTGGTACAGTTACCACTGCCGGAATATATTGATTAAAAACGTGTGCTTGAAACAATTAGTCCGCTAAAAGATAAAAGATGTGGACGGTTTTCATACGCAAAATGTGGGTAAATTATATATCGGAGATAACACGTTTGTTCCTTGTGCGCCGAAAGGAATTATCCGAATTTTAGAAGAAATTGGGTTAGAGAATCCTCAAGGGAAAAAAGCTGTTGTTTTGGGAAGAAGTGAGACAAGCGGATATTGTGGTATCTGCTATGGGGCAAGCAAAGTTAGTGAAAAAAGAATGGTTAAAGCAAGGAACAGTTGTTATTGATGTGGAAATGAACCGAGACAAAAATGGAAAGTTATGTGGAGATGTGGAGTTGAATGATGTAATGGAAAAAGTTTCATATATCACGCCTGTTTCAAAAGGTGATGGATTTGTAACAAGGGCTATGTTATTGGAAAATATCATGCAGGCATATAGTGGCAAAATGAATAAGTAGTCATAGTGGGAATTTATGTGCTGATTCCAACTAATTATTGCTACGTCAAACTGTTTGTTTGGCGTAGCGATAATTGATTTTATAAGAAGCATAATCATTTCAAGATGTGTGAAAGGCTATTTAAAGGAGTGCATCCTGTTTTGAGGGAAGCTCCGTCACTGTAGCCCTCTTCGCGATCTTTCAGTTCCTGAATTAAGACGCTTCTAAGGTATGCAATCCGTTCTTGATATTTGGTATCGTTGATTGCATTATGCTCTTCTCTTGGATCTTTTTCTAGATTAAAATATTGTTCTTCATTTTTTTCACTGTACCATATGTATTTATCTGTTTTAGTTACGATGAACTGAGAAGATAAGCTAGAGTGAAAACTATGTTCGCCGTGGAGAAATTCGCGTTCGTTTTTCTCTTCTCCAAGAATTTCAGGTGCAAGTGAAAAACCATCCACGCTGTCGGGAATTGGAATGCCGGCAAAATCTAAGATTGTAGGCATGATATCCCGTAATTCTGTGAGTGTGTCGCTTCGGAAAGGTGTAATGTTCTGAACATTTTTTCCGACGTGCACAAGTAAAGGAATGTGTGTGCTTCCTTCATAAGGGAGTGCTTTTCGATAGAAGTTATTATCAAAAAGCAATTCTCCGTGGTCTGCCAAAAATAAGACTATAGTATTGTTATAGTCGCCTGTTTCGGCGAGTGCGGTGAGAATGCGCCCAATTTGGTGATCCACATGTGTGATGCATGCATAATATCCGGCCATTGCAAGGCGGCGTGATTCGGAATCATTGCAGCCAAAAATAGAATCTTTTATAAAACCGTACTTTTCGGTGAGGGTAGGGTCTACCCAATCTCCCTGTGCCGGAGCTCGCAGTTCCTTGTCTCTATACAAATCAAAATAGGTTTGTGGCGGATCGAAAGGCTGGTGAGGACGGACAAAAGAAGTCATTAAAAAAAATGGTCTTGTTCTGTCGCGGGTTTGCAAAAAACGGATGCTTTCGTCTGCTGTCCAGTTGGTGGGATGCAATTTTTCGTCATAGATCCAAGGATGCACAATCCAGGAGTTACATTCCGGCCCAGTTGAGGTAATGTCAGCATGTTGTCCGAGCTTGTCTTTTAAGTAATAGAGATAGTCGTCTGTAACCTCTTGATGCTGATGATGCGGAATGTTTTGACTGCGATAATGCCCGAGATATCCATCGTGGAGTTTGAGACCTTGAAAGCCGCAGTGCTTTCTTGCGGGGTGCACATGCATTTTTCCAATACATTCTGTCTGGTAACCGTTTGAGCTGAATTCCTCTGCCATCATATGTTCGTAATTCCAGTCGATTCCATCCTCATAACCGACGCGACCGTGCCCTTCCTGACTCTTCCCGGTAAACAGTGCCACTCTTGCCGGAATACAACTTGGACAGGATGAGTAGGCATTATCAAAAGAAACGCCCTGTGCAGCCAGACTGTCAAGGTAAGGAGTTTTTACATCTGGGTGTCCGGAGTAAGATAAACAGTCCCCACGGAATTGATCGCACATAAGAAGTAAAATATTAGGTTGTGTCATAAAAGCATAAATCCTTTCTATAAATATAATAAAAATCTTCTTATTTAATATGATAAAAAGTTTTTGTCGGAAAAGCAATCTTTTTGAGTAATTAATCTAAAAATATGGATGGAAAAGCAATATATATAAAATATAGAGCAAAATTCGTATAGAAAAAATGACGGTAGTGGTGTAAGATAAATATCAAGAAATAAACAGAATGAACAATTAAGGAGGAAATTGTTATGAAAATGAAAAAAGTTGTAGCTATGTTACTTTCAGTGGCTATGGTTGCATCTATGGCAGTTGGTTGCGGAAGCAAAGACGATAGTAAAGATGCAAATGAAGATGGAAAAAAAGTATTAAAGTTTGCTGCTTTTGAAGGTGGTAACGGTACTGAAATTTGGGAAAATATTGAAAAGGCTTTTGAAGAATCTCACGAAGATGTAGACGTTCAGTTAGAGTTATCTTCTGAATTGGACAAGGATCTTACAAAAGATTTCCAGAATGGAGATATTCCGGACGTTGTATACTACAACTTAGGACAAAAAAGCGGTTTCACAGAGACGATGTTAAAAGAGCATGCAATCGCAGATATTTCAGATGTGTTTGATGATGAACTGAAATCCAAGTTGGTTGGTGGCATTACAGAAAATGCTGCAGCTCAGCCATATGGTGACGGAAAAGTTTATCTTGCACCGATTATCTATACACCAACAGGATTATGGTACAACAAAGACATGTTTGGTGAAGGAAAATACACACTTCCAACAACATGGGATGAGTTCTTTGCACTTGGTGAACAGGCAAAAGAAGATGGAATTGCATTATTTACATATCCACAACCAGGTTATTTTGATGCAACAATGTATCAGATGTTAGCTCAGGCTGGTGGAATGGAATTCTACAACAAAGCTGTTAACTATGATGCAAACACATGGACATCAGCAGAAGGAAAACAAGTTATTGATACAATTGCTAAATTGGCTTCACCAGAATATTTATGGTCAGATACAGTTGCAAATGCAAATGCTGACGGTGGATTCAAAATTAATCAGCAGGCAGTAATTGATAATAAGGCATTATTTATGCCAAACGGTAACTGGGTGATTGGAGAGATGGCAAACTCTACTCCGGAAGGATTTAACTGGGGAATGATGGCACCGCCGAAATTTACAGCTGATCAGGAGAATTATATCTACACATTTACAGAGCAAATGTGGGTACCGGCTGAAGCTCCTAACATGGAATTAGCAAAAGAATTTATCAAATTCATGTACTCAGATGAAGTAGTAGATCTTATGTTAGCTAACAAAGTTGAGAATAAAGAAACAGGCGAAAAAGTCGCAACACCGATTGTGTCACCAGTTCTTGGGGCATCTGACAAATTGGAGGATGGTGTTGTTAAAGATACATACACATTAGCATCTTCAGAAGGATATAATGCAGTAGCTGGTACTTGGGCAACAACAAAAGCTATCGATGGCTTTGATATGAAAGGGACAGTATACGGAGCAATTGATGCACTTAACACTGGTGACTTAACAGCAGACGCTTATCAACAACAATTGATTGATGCATGGACAAAATGCTTAGAGAATCTTCAATAATTAAGATAAGACTCAAAGTAAATTTTGAATGTTTATTAAAAGCGGTGAGTTCCAATAACTCACCGCTTTTCTAGGAGAAAGAGGAAGATATATGAACAGAAAAAGCGCAGAAAGAAAATTTATTTTTATTTGTCTTGCTCCAGCAGTTATTTTAGTATCTCTGTTTATTTTTATCCCTACAGTCAATGTATTTAGAATGTCATTGTATCGTATGGGAGGTATTACAAATAAACAAACATTTATTGGATTTGAGAACTTTAAGACATTAATGGGAGACAAGAACTTCTTACAGGCGATGCAGAACTCTATTTTGATTATTGTTCTTGTGACAATCTGCACAATTGTGCTTGCAATTTTATTTGCAACATTATTACAGAGAGGAAACTTTAAGGGAAACAACTTTTTTAGAATTATTTTTTACATTCCTAATATTTTAAGTATAGTTGTTATTGCTGGTATTTTTGGAGCGATTTATAATCCGACTACTGGTTTGTTAAACACATTTTTGAGAGCAATCGGGTTAGATGCCTTGGCGAGAAACTGGATGTCCGAATCTAACATTGTAATCTATTCGGTAATTTTTGCGTTGGTATGGCAGGCAATCGGTTATTATATGGTTATGTATATGGCAAGTATGGCTGCAATTCCACCGGATTATTATGAGGCGGCATCGCTTGATGGTGCAACAGAACTTCAGATGTTCTCTAAGATTACATTCCCGTTGATTTGGAGCAATATCCGTACAACACTTACATTCTACATTATCAGTACAATCAACTTGAGTTTCTTGTTTGTTCAGATTATGTCAGATGGTGGACCGAATGGAAAAACAGAAGTATTCTTGAACTATATGTATAAACAGGCATATGGAAATGGTGCATACGGATACGGAATGGCAATCGGTGTAGTAGTATTTATCTTCTCATTTGTATTATCAGGAATTGTGAATAAAATTACTGACCGTGAAGTATATGAATTTTAGGAAGGGAGAGCGAAAAGATGAAGAAAAAACCAGGAAAAATTATATCTAAAATATTAATCTATGTAGCTCTTTTTGCCTTGGCAGTTTCCATTATTGTGCCAGTTGCATGGGTGTTTATGGCGAGTTTGAAAAAAAATGCAGAATTCATTGGTGGAGATGTAAATCCGTGGGCTTTGCCGAAGACGTTTCATTATCAGAACTTTATCACGGCATTCCAAGATGCAAACATGGGAACTTTCTTTTTGAATTCTGTAATTGTAACAGCAATTGCATTGTTACTGCTGTTGGTGCTTGCACTTCCGGCATCTTATGTACTTGCAAGATTTAATTTTAAAGGAAGAAAATTTTTAAACGGTGCATTTATGGCGGGACTTTTTGTAAACATCAACTACATTGTAGTGCCGATTTTCTTGATGTTAAGTTCTGCAAACAGAGCGTTGGGAGTAGAGTTCTTTTTGAATAACCGTTTTATTTTGGCAGTTATCTATGCGACAAGTGCCCTTCCATTTACGATTTATCTGTTGAGTGGGTACTTTAAGACACTTCCAAAAGGATTTGAGGAAGCCGCTTACATCGATGGATGTGGTCACTTTAAGACGATGACAAAGATTATGATTCCAATGGCAAAACCAAGTATTATTACAGTAATCTTGTTTAACTTCCTGTCATTCTGGAATGAATATATCATTGCTTACACATTGATGGATGGTAATGACACTCTTGCTATGGGACTTAAGAACCTGATGGCAGTAGAGAGAACAGCAACAAACTATGGTATCATGTATGCAGGTCTTGTAATCGTTATGTTGCCAACGTTGATTCTGTACATTTGTGTTCAGAAACGTTTGACAGAGGGTATGACTCTCGGTGGATTGAAAGGTTAGGAGGTAGATGAGATGAATAATGCAGTAAGAAACATTATTATGATTATCGTATTTGTTGTCTGCCTGGCTCTGATCATTATTGGACAAAGAAATATCTCAGTCTCAGGTCTTGTGATGGAACTTGTTGGACTTGTTGGGCTGCTGACTCTTTTGTTCGTATACAACCACAGATATAAATAGAGATTATGATAGAAAGACACCGGATTATGATTGTCCGGTGTCTTTTTGTAACTCTTCATTTTGTCGGTAGGCATTTGGCGACATGCCTGTCTCTTTTCGAAAAACCTGGGAAAAATAGGATTGGGAAGAAAAGCCGATGGAAGCTGCAATTTTGGAGATTGGATAATTGGTTGTAGCAAGTAAATGTTTGGCTTCAACAAGTCTTCGGTTAATCAAATAATTGATTGGAGACACTCCCTTATAGTTTTTAAATGCATGAACAAGATAATATTTGTTCAAATAAGTGAGATCACTCAGCGTCTGAAGTGTAATATCTTCCATAAAATGCTCATCAATATATTGTTCGACAAAACGACATTCTTTTGTAATCTTTTTTGTTGGTGTGAATGACAGCTGTTTCTTTGTTCTTCTAACCAATGTTAATACAAGCGCCTCCAATAAATTTTGGCAGACAGTTTCGAAATACTCTCCTTTATTTTGAATCTCCCGAAGAAGTGTCTTTAAGTAAAAAGAGAATTCTTCTTTATATTCATGAAAATTATGCAGACTGTAATCATAGGTGGTGTCAAGATTCCCATCTTTGAATTTCAGGCCGTTGATTCCAAGTGCGATATACTCAAGTGGTCTGCCTTTGCTGCCCAGCTCTGTATGAGAAACATTTGGGTTGATGATGACGAGGTCATCTTCTTTGACCGGAAATTTTTTATCCTCCACAAGAAAATAGCCACTGCCCTGAACGACATAGAATAATTCTGTAAAATGATGCGTATGGGCAATGCTGTGCCAGTCTGTATCATATCGAGCTTGAGTGATATATAGTAAACGGATATTCAGTTTTTCAAGTTCGGTCTCCTCAAGACCATAACGTCGATTGCTCATATAAATCTTCTCCCTTGTATTTTAGGCGTTTTTAATGATATTATATCTTATAGAATTCTAGAATGCAAAGAAAAAGTGTAAATAATACAAACATAGAGATTAATCAGATAAAGATTTTTAAAGACATTTGTACTAGAATAAAAGATAGAAAAGAAATTGGGGTTTGGAGGTCTTAATCATGAAAAAACCAGTATTAGTAATTATGGCAGCAGGAATGGGAAGCAGATATGGCGGATTAAAACAGATTGATCCGGTGGACGAGCAAGGTCATATCATTATGGATTTCTCAATCTATGATGCAAAAAAAGCGGGATTTGAAAAAGTAGTATTTATCATTAAAAAAGAAAATGAGGCTGATTTTAAAGAGGCTGTCGGAAAACGTATGGAAGAAGTAATGGAAGTGTCTTATGTATTCCAGGATTTACATAACTTGCCGGAAGGATATGAAGTGCCTGAAGGACGTGTGAAACCATGGGGAACAGCACATGCAGTATTCAGCTGTATCGATGAGATTGACGGACCTTTCGCAGTAATCAATGCAGATGATTACTATGGAAGAGATGCATTCCAGAAAATTTATGACTATCTGTCAACACACGAAGACGATGATAAATTCCGTTACACAATGGTAGGTTATCAATTAGAAAATACATTGACTGAGAACGGTCATGTGGCACGTGGTGTCTGCACGATGAATGAAGCCGGAGAACTTGTGAGCGTTGTGGAAAGAACACGCATCGAGAAAAAAGGAGACGGAGCGGCGTACACAGAAGATGAAGGAGAGACATGGACAGAACTTCCAAAAGGAAGCATTGTTTCTATGAATATGTGGGGATTCACAGCAAGCATCCTTCAGGAGATTAAGAACGGATTTACAGCATTTTTAGATGAAGGACTTAAGACAAATCCTTTGAAATGTGAATACTTCCTTCCGACAGTTGTAAGTAATCTGCTTGCAGAAGACCGTGCAACAGTGGCAGTTCTGACATCAGCAGACAAATGGTACGGAGTGACATATAAAGAAGATAAACCGGTTGTAGTGAATGCGATTAAAAATATGAAAGAATCAGGTTTGTATCCAGAGAACCTGTGGGGAGAAAAATAATGGGAAGAATTTCAGATAGACAAATAGATGAAGCAATTGCAAATTTTAGATTTGAAGGGACATTGATTGAACAAAGACCATATGGAAACGGACACATCAATGATACATTCCTTTTGACATTTGATATCGGGGAGATGGGAAGACTGCGCGTGATCTTACAGTGCATGAACAAATCCATTTTTACAAAACCGGTAGAACTTATGGAGAATGTTTTAGGAGTGACTTCTTATCTGCGCAAAAAGATTATCGAGAACGGTGGAGACCCGGAAAGAGAGACTTTGAACGTAATTCGCACTGTAGCAAACAGACCATATTTTGTGGATTCACAGGGAGATTACTGGAGAGCATATAAATTCATCGAAGGGGCAACAAGCTATGATCAGGTAGAGACACCGGAGGATTTCTATCAGAGCGCAGTTTCATTTGGTAATTTCCAAAGACTGCTTGCAGACTATCCGGCAGAGACACTTCACGAGACAATTGTAGGCTTCCATGATACAAAAGCAAGATTTGCTACATTCAAGAAAGCGGTAGAAGAAGATGTGTGCGGACGTGCAGCATCTGTACAGAAAGAAATCGATTTTGTACTTGCACATGAAGACGTTGCAAATGTATTCGGAGATATGCTTGCAAATGGAGAACTTCCACTTCGTGTTACTCACAATGACACAAAATTGAATAACATCATGATTGATGACAAGACAGGAAAAGGTATCTGTGTGATTGACTTAGACACTGTTATGCCAGGACTTGCAATGAATGACTTTGGTGATTCTATCCGTTTTGGTGCAAGCACAGCAGCAGAAGACGAGCAGGATCTTTCAAAAGTATCTTGTGATATGGAATTGTTTGATGTGTATGCAAAAGGTTTCATTGAAGGATGCGGCGGCAAATTGACACAGAAAGAAATTGAAATGATGCCGATGGGAGCAAAAGTAATGACATTTGAATGTGGTATGAGATTCCTTACTGACCACCTTCAGGGAGATACATACTTTAAGATCCACAGAGAGAACCATAACCTTGACAGATGTCGTACACAGTTTAAACTGGTGGAAGACATGGAAGCAAAATGGGATACAATGCAGGAAATTATTAAAAAATACAATTCATAACAGAAAAAATGTTTTGAAACAAAATAGTTGTATATATTAGAGTGAAGTATTATAATAAAGGGCGGGAGAAAAACTCTCGTCCTTGTTAACAAGATGATTAAAAGGAGGATACAATTATGACGATTTTAGTAACAGGTGGAGCAGGATATATCGGAAGCCATACATGTATTGAACTGATCAGTGCAGGATATGATGTGGTTGTAGTAGACAATTTATGTAATTCTTGTAAAGAAGCGTTAGACCGTGTGGAAAAGATTGTCGGAAAGACAATTAAGTTCTATGAAGCAGATATTCGTGATGCAGAAGCGATGAAAAATATCTTTGAGAAAGAAGATATTGATGCAGTAATTCATTTTGCAGGATTGAAATCAGTAGGTGAATCTGTAGCAAAGCCATTAGAATATTATGATAACAATATTGCAGGAACTTTGGTGCTTTGTGATGCGATGAGAAATGCAGGCGTGAAGAACATTATCTTCAGCTCTTCTGCAACAGTTTATGGAGATCCTGCATTCGTACCGATCACAGAAGAATGCCCAAAAGGACAGTGCACAAATCCATATGGATGGTCAAAATCAATGCTGGAACAGATTTTAACAGATCTTCATACAGCAGATTCAGAATGGAACGTAGTATTACTTCGTTACTTCAATCCAGTTGGAGCACATAAGAGCGGAACAATCGGAGAGAATCCAAAAGGAATCCCAAACAACTTAATGCCATACATCACACAGGTAGCGGTTGGCAAATTGGAATGCCTTGGAGTGTTCGGTGATGATTATGATACACCGGATGGAACAGGGGTACGTGATTACATCCACGTAGTAGACCTTGCACTTGGACACGTAAAAGCTTTGAAGAAAATTGAAGAAAAAGCAGGAGTGAAAGTTTACAATCTTGGAACAGGAAACGGATACTCTGTACTTGATATGGTAAAAGCATTCGGAAAAGCATGCGGAAAAGAGATTCCATATCAGATCAAGGCGAGAAGACCTGGCGATATTGCATCATGTTATGCAGACCCAACAAAAGCGAAAGAAGAACTTGGCTGGGTAGCAGAAAGAGGACTTGATGAGATGTGCGAGGATTCTTGGAGATGGCAGTCAAATAATCCAGAAGGATATGCTGAATAAAATGTGAGACACCACGCGGTTTGAACCGACCCCCAAAAGTCTAACTTTTGGGGGTCACCTCAGTTGCGTGGTGTTTTATATTCTATGCAAGGAAGCTGCATCCTGTGTAATAAAAGATGCTTTGCAAGGAGCGCTTTAAAAGTTCTTGCAAGCCAGAGAGTTCAATGATATGATGAAAAAAAGCATTATATTTTCTATTTATTCTAACCGGAATCTAGTACATTTCATATAGCGGATTTTAGAAAAATCCGTCCTTTCAGAAAATTCATGCTTTCAATTCACAAATTTTACAAGCAGGAGTTTTCGAGGAAGGAAATCTCCTGAACAATTTCATAAGAGGAGGTTTTATACGGAAACGTCGGCGACAGACCGATGGTTGCCTACCACTATATTGAGGGTTATCAGCCACAGGCTTACAACCTGACAAAGACCTTGAGCAAGAATGAAGCAGAAAATGTATTTACATTCGTATATAGCCGGTTCCGGAGGATACGGTGACAACTGAGACAGAAGTGATCACAAGACCGGACGGAACGACAGGAACCGCAGGCGGCAATGCCGGACAAAATGTGGGAACAACAACCGGTGGAAATACAGCAAACGGAGACGCGCAGGGCACAACAGAAGTTCCGGACGAGGATGTTCCACAAAATGTAGTAGATTTGGACGATGAAGATGTGCCTTTGGACAACAAAGATCTGGATCGTCCGGGAAGCACAACAAACCGTATTCCAATCTATGCAACAATCGCAGTGGCAGCAGCAACTGCATTGGCGGCAGCCGGATTTGTATATGTGGAACGATTTAAAAAGAAATAAGACATTCTAAAGGGAGAGACCAGATGAAAAAACCAATTGCAGCGACGGTGTGCAGTGTCGTGGGAACAATTCTTCTGGCGCTTGTCATTGTCGTATGTATTCCGCTGACAGTTCCGCGGATTGCGGGGTATCAGATCTACACAGTGATCAGTGGAAGTATGGAGCCGGTAAGTTACGAAAACTTCCTTGGGAAAGTCACTTTGAGTGTGCCGGTGCTTGGCGGAATACTGGCGGCGGTTGTTACTGTTCCGGGAAAAATCGCAGCGGGGAGTATGATTTTGCTGGCGCTGGTGTTACATGTGATTGCCGGGAAACTGAAAGGGAGTTCAAAGGAGCAATAAGATTCAAAACAGGTGAAAATGCTTTGATAAAGAGTATTTTTACCTGTTTTTTTGGTGTATATTTATGCGGTGTGGCAGTAGGAGATAGATAGTGACTCATACAGTGGTTTAAAAAGTGAATAAAAATTGTATAAAATTTTCTGGGAAAACAGTCGACAAAAGTAGAAAAATGTCGTAACATTAAAGAAGCGTATAATATCATACTAGGTAAGATAAGGCATTTTAATAAGATGTGACAAAATAAAACAGTTGGAGGATGGTTAGATGAGAGAAGTTTTGGGAAACTTTCAGTGGCGTGTCAGAGCATTTGTTTTGTTATTGCTTGACATTATTGCGATGGGGGTCGCATCGTTCCTTGCACTTTGGGTACAGAGTGAGTTCGTATTTTCAGATATCGGAACAGATGTACTACGGTCTGTATATGAGTATATGCCGTTCAATGTTGTGATTACAGTGGTGATATTTGCACTGTTCCACCTGTATACAAGTCTTTGGAAGTATGCAAGTGTCAATGAGTTGGTGAATGCCGGGCTGGCAGTATTGACAGCCGGAATTTTGAACTGGATTGTTATGTGGATTGCAGGTGTGGGCGCACCAAAGAGCTATCCGATTTTATATATTACATTTTTAGAAATTTTAGTTGTCGTGATTCGTTTTTGGTATCGATTTGTGCGTTATATGCGCAATGAATTCCACGCGCGCGGCAAGAAAGAGAAGATTGCCAATGTTATGGTAATAGGAGCCGGAGATGCCGGAGCTGCCATTGTAAAAGAGATTGGTCTGAGTAAGAATGTCACAAGAAGAGCATGCTGTATGATTGATGACAATCCTGAAAAGCAAGGGAAATACGTTCAGGGATGCCCGGTTGTCGGCGGACGTGATAAGATTGAAAAAGCAGTAGAGCGTTTCCATATAGACAAGATTATCATCGCGATCCCGAACGCTTCTAAGCAGGTGATTCGAGATTTGGTAGAGATTTGCAAAGATACAGGCTGCGATCTTCTGATCCTTCCGGGAATCTACCAGATGATTGACGGAGAGGTCAGCGTGTCACAGTTAAGAGAAGTGAATATTGAGGATTTGCTCGGAAGAGAGCCGATTCAGACGAATTTAGATGAGATTCTTGGATATGTTCAGGGAAAAGTTGTCATGGTAACCGGTGGAGGCGGTTCCATCGGTAGTGAGTTGTGCCGTCAGCTGGCATCACACGATGTAAAACAGCTGATCATCGTGGATATATATGAGAATGGCGCATATGATATACAGCAGGAATTACAGCGGAAATATCCAAATCTCGACTTAGTTGTGCTGATTGCCTCTGTCAGAAGCTCTCATCGTATCAATGAGATTATGGAAAAATACCGTCCAAACGTAATCTACCATGCAGCAGCGCATAAGCATGTGCCGCTTATGGAAAGCAGCCCGAATGAGGCGATCAAGAATAATGTCGTCGGTACATATTATCTGGCAACTGCAGCCGGAACCTTCGGAGCAGACAGATTCGTACTGATTTCCACAGATAAAGCGGTGAACCCGACAAGTATTATGGGAGCATCTAAGCGTATCTGTGAGATGATCGTACAGACATTGAACCATAAGTATGACACAGAGTTCGTGGCAGTACGTTTCGGAAACGTACTTGGAAGCAACGGAAGTGTGATTCCGTTGTTCAAAAAGCAGATTGCAGCCGGGGGACCGGTTACGGTTACACATCCGGATATCATACGTTACTTTATGACGATTCCGGAAGCGGTATCGCTTGTACTGCAGGCCGGAGCTTACGCAAAAGGCGGGGAGATCTTTGTGCTTGATATGGGAGAACCGGTTAAGATTGCAGATCTTGCAAAGAATTTGATTCGTTTGTCAGGATACAAAGTCGGAGAAGATATTGAGATTAAATACACAGGACTTCGTCCGGGTGAGAAGTTGTATGAAGAACTTCTGATGGATGAAGAAGGAATGCAGGATACAGCGAATAAGCTGATTCATATCGGAAAACCAATTGAATTCGATGAGACGGAATTTTTAAGACAGTTGAGATCTTTACAGATTGCGGCGGATAACAACAGTGATAACATCCGACAGCTCGTAAAAGAAATCGTTCCTGCATATGTGATTAAAGAGCATAAAGAACCGGAAGCAAAGAGAATTTTCTTATCTTCCCCAACGATTCGTGGATTGGAACAGGAATTTGTAAAACAGGCATTTGATACAAACTGGGTAGCTCCGCTTGGACCGAATGTCAATGAATTTGAAAAAGAGCTTGCTCAGTATGTACATGGCGGATATGCAGCGGCAGTCAGCGCTGGAACAGCGGCAATCCATCTTGCGTTGAAGCTTGCAGGTGTCAGAGCAGGTGAGAACGTATTCGTATCTTCTCTTACATTCTCAGCAACATGTAATCCGATTTGCTATGAGAATGCAGTGCCGATTTTTATCGATTCCGAGGAAGATACTTGGAATATGGATCCGGAAGCACTGCGTATAGCGTTTAAAAAATATCCGGATACGAGAGTTGTCGTGATTGTGCATTTATATGGAACTCCGGCGAAAATGGATGAGCTTATGAAAATCTGTGAAGAGAACAATGCAATCTTGATTGAGGATGCAGCAGAAAGTTTGGGCGCAACATATCACGGACAGCAGACCGGTACTTTTGGTAAATTTGGTATTTACTCATTCAACGGTAATAAGATTATCACAACATCCGGAGGCGGTATGCTTGTGTCACCAGATCAGAAAGCGATTGAAAAGGCAAAATTCCTTGCAACACAGGCGAGAGAGCAGGAAGTGTTCTATCAGCATAAAGAGATTGGTTACAACTACCGTATGTCGAATGTTACAGCTGGTATTGGTAGAGGACAGCTTCATTATTTAGATGAGAATATTTCATTGAAGAGAAATATCTATGAGACATATGAAGATGCATTCAAAGATATTCCGGAAATTACAATGAATCCAATTCCGGAAGATTGTGAAGCAAACTACTGGTTGTCAGCGATGACGCTTTCAAAGGACAGCAAGGTAATGCCAATGGACATTATTAATGCACTTGGAGATGCGAATATCGAGAGTCGTCCGATTTGGAAACCAATGCATATGCAGCCGGTATATGAAAACTGTGATTTTATTACAGCGAAAGAAGACGGAACGAGTGTTGCAGAAGATATCTTCAACAGGGGACTTTGTCTACCGAGTGATATTAAGAATACGAGAGCAGATATGGAACGTATTATCAAAGTAGTGAGAGGAATGTTTGAAAAATAAAATCTTGGATTGTTGGAATTGTAGTAACAGATTTATTCAATTATGCCTGCCGAGTGATAAAGTGATAATAAGATGACACTGGAACAGCAGGATATGATTATTGAAATGATTAAGAAATGTTTTGAGTAGTGAGAATAAAAAGATGTACAGAAAGTATTTTAAAAGAGTGATCGATTTTTCCTTATCTTTTATGACATTGATAGTGCTGATGCCGGTATTTTTAATTTTAATGGTTCTAGGTATTGTTAAAATGAAAGGGAATCCTTTTTTTATACAAAATAGACCAGGAAAGGACGAAAAAATTTTTAAACTAATTAAATTTCGTTCAATGACTTGTGCGAAGGATAAAAATGGAGAGTTATTACCAGATGATATGAGATTGACTAGATATGGAAAGTTTCTTAGAAGCACAAGTTTAGATGAATTACCGGAGCTTATTAATATTTTAGTGGGAGATATGAGTATTGTGGGTCCTAGACCATTATTGGTTGAATATTTGCCGTATTATACAGAAGAAGAAAAGTGTAGGCATGATGTAAGACCGGGATTGACTGGTTTAGCCCAGGTTAATGGAAGAAACGCTATAGAATGGGATAAGAAGTTAGCTTATGATGTGGAATATGTGAAACATATTACATTTTTGAATGATGTAAAAATAATAATAGCCACTGTGATGAAAGTATTAAAACGCTCAGATATTCAGGTGGGAAGTGAATTTAAAGCAGGAAAATTTATTGATCAGCGAAAAGAAAGAATGAATAGGGGAGAGATAAATGGGAGCAATAACAAATGCAGTTAAAGTAGTTCTGAATGATGAAGAAAGAAAAAATATGGTGAAGATATTTAAAGAAGCACTACACTATATGATGATTGAAAAAGAATTGCCATATTGTTATTTTTCTAGTTTGCTTTATAAAAAAGGTGCACCGGATTATAGAAATTTTATCGGATTAAAAAAAGCGTATAATATAATCAATAATTATATGTATAAAAATGGAAGAAATATGGAATTAGAGGATAAGCGTAATTTTGGGAAAACGGTATTGGCAGCTGGATTAAATACACCGCAGATATTGGCAAGTAGCATTGTAGATGGAGGGGTATTCCTTGTTCAAAATGAACAAAAAAATATAATAGAAAACATATCTTTATTAAAAAAGAAATTGGAAGAAATGATAAAAAAGTCTTTCAATAACTCAATATTTGTAAAACCCTCTGATGGAGAAGGGGGAGTGCATACGTTTAAATTGTACCGGGAGAATCTTAATAGTGAAGATATTGAGATATTATGGAATGCGATGCAGAAAGAAAGTTTTGTGTTTCAAGAAAATATAATACAGAATGAACAGATTAGTAAAATATATGACAAAAGCATAAATACAATTAGAATCCATACATATTTACATGAAGATGATAAAGTGGAAATTGTTTCAGCTTTAATGAGATTTGGGTTCGGAGGCAGTATTGTAGATAATGGTTGTTCTGGTGGTTTCTTTGTATCGGTAGATACAGAGAAATGGAAACTTTGTGGAAAAGGGAGAACATATTTAGCGGCAGGAGCAAAGACGTTTGTAAATCATCCGGATTCAGATGTGAAGCTGGATGGATATCAGCTTCCTTTTGCAGATGAAATAGTTCGTTATGTTACAGTGGGAGCAAAATTATTCCCAGATAACAAATTGATAGGTTGGGATATTGCTTTGACGGGAAATGGACCAATTGTAATTGAAGCAAATGCTGGTCCACATGTTGTTATGTTGCAGATGGCTTGTGGAGGAATTAAAACGCACCCGAGATATAAAGAAATTTTTAAGGATTATATAAAATAAATATGACTTGATGGAGAAGTGAAATGAGATTAGAGATGGATGGAGTTTCATTACGTATATTTGAAGAGACAGATATTAAACAAAAGGTAGAGTGGATTAACAATCCTCAAAATAATGAGTTCCTACATTATGATATTCCGATTAGTGTAGAAGGAACAAAGAAGTGGTTTGATAATAAAAGTAAGCAAAATAGGATAGATTGTGTAGTAGAGTGGAATAACATTCCGGTTGGTTTAATCGGTCTTCTCCAAATTGATAAAGGAAATTGTAAAGCCGAGTATTATATTACAATCGGAAATACAGGGTACAAAAGAAAAGGTATTGCATTGAAAGCTACAAAGTTGTTACTTGAATATGCCTTTAAAACATTAAAATTAAAAAAAGTTTATTTGAATGTGGACGAGAAAAATATTGCGGCGTGTTCTTTGTATGAAAAAGCAGGGTTCCGATGTGAAGGCATATTTCTAGAAGATATGTTTTTTAGAGGAGAATGGATAAATAGAAGAAGATATGCAATTATTAATGAGTCTTTTGGAGGGAAATAAGAAATGAATATTCGTAAAAGTGTATTCTTTTTATTAGATTTTGTGAAAGGTGGAAAAGTAAAGAAACATTTAAAGGATATAGGTCAAATTAATAGAGATAAAACAGGAGAATTGCAGAAAGAATATTTAAATAAGATTATGCAATATGCTTGTGAAAATATTCCGTTTTACGCAGGAATAGATAGTGGAGATATCAGAAATTTTCCGGTAATGGATAAAAGTATTTACAATGAAAATAAAAGGAGCGTTGTCAACCCTCAATATGATTTGAACAAGTTATATTTTACTTCTACAAGTGGTAGTTCTGGCGTTCCTTTTAAAACATACCAAGATGTAAATAAAAGAAAGCGAAATAATGCGGATCTCATTACATTACTCTCAAGTTTTGGCTTTGAAACAGGAGAGAAATATGTATTTATAAGAAGCTGGGTATCTTTATATCATTTATCTAAATTTAAGATGCTAAAGCAAAATTTTATTGCCATAGATGTAAATACTTTTGATGATAACAAGAAAGAAGAACTGAGACGATTATTACATAAGGATAAAAAAATTAAAGCGATTATTTCATATGGAAGTGCGTTGGAGGATTTTGTTAGTTATTTGGAAAACAAAAATGACAAGATGACAGATACAAATTTAAAATTAATTTCTTCTTCAGCAGATGCATTAGCAGATTCTACAAAAGCTCGTTTAGAAAAAATGTTTGGTTGTCCGGTGACGAATCGATATTCTAATGAAGAATGTGGAATTTTAGGAAATACCAAAACCGGGACAACGGAAATTACACTGAATACAGCAAGTTATTATTTTGAATTATTAGATTTAGAAAAAGATGAACCGGTAAAACCTGGAGAGATTGGAAGAATTGTTGTAACAGACTTATTTAACAGAGCAATGCCGTTAATACGTTATGACTTAGGTGACCTAGGAATAAGCAGAGATGATGGTAAATGCATAAAAAGTTTAGTGTCCTTGCAAGGCAGAATGGATGATGTTCTTAAAAGTTCAGACGGTATCGTGATTTCATCTGTTACGTTAAGTACATATATGCAAGAATTTCAATATGTTGAACGATATCAGTTGAGAAAAAATAAAGATGGTTCGTTAGAGATGTTGATTGTTTCAAAGCAGAACGAATTCTCAGAAATTGCAAAGATATTGCAAGGAATATTTGGAGATAAATATAATATTTATGTAAAAAAAGTAGGAGAAATACCAAAAGAAAAGACAGGAAAATATAAGGAAATAAAAGTGATAAAGTAAAGAGTGGAAGGATTATAAACATGACAAATATTTTAATACTAAGCGCAGGTACCCGTAATAAAGTCATTCAATATTTTAAAAAGGAACTTGAAGAAAAAGGAAGAGTTATTGCAACGGACATGAGCGAATTGGCACCAGCGGTTTACGAGGCAGACAAGTTCTACAAGGTTCCAAGAATGACAGATGAAGGATACATAGATGTTATTCTAGAAATATGTAGAAAAGAAAAAGTGGATGGTATTCTTAGCTTAATTGATCCAGAGCTTTCTTTACTTGCAAAAAATAAGGAAAAATTTGAGGCAATTGGAACAACTATAATCGGTTCGGATTATGATGTTTGCGAGTTGTCTTTGGATAAGATAAAAATGTATGAATTTTGTGTAAACCATGGATTTAAAGCCGCAAAGTCCTGGAATAGTGTAAGTGACTTCAAAAGTGCATTGCTTGCAAATGAGGTGACTTTTCCAGTGTTTGTAAAACCGCAATGTGGTAGTGCTTCTATTGCAATTTCTAAAGTTTATGATATGGAAACGGTGGAACTTTTGTTTGACCATGCGAAAGAAGGAGAACAATTGATGATTCAAGAATTTCTAAATGGTCAGGAGTTAGGAGTTGATGTATATATTGATATGATTTCCGGAAAAGTGGTTTCTATTTTTGCAAAAAAGAAAATTGTGATGCGTGCTGGAGAAACAGACAAATCAGTTTCATTTAAAGATGAGAAGTTATTTGCATTAGTGAAGGAATTCGTATATGCAGCTAACTATAGAGGACAAATTGATATTGATATATTCGATATTGATGGGGAGTACTATATTTCTGAAGTAAATCCACGTTTCGGAGGAGGATATCCGCATGCATATGAGTGTGGATGTAATCATATGAGATTGATTGTCAATAATCTCTTAAAACAGGAGAATATACCTGTGATAGGAAACTATGATGTAGGTGTATATATGATGAAGTATAATGAACTTAGAGTTCAGAAAATATAAGTTGCTTGCAAGAGCAGAAGGAATATTATAAATGAAGATTTTAATTGTATGTAATAATTCAGCAGGATTAGAAAGATTTCGTGGGAAATTACTACAGTCTTTAATAGAAAAAGAACATGATATAGTGCTTGTTGTTCCGAAAAGCGAAAAGGATACCGAGATTCAGGCACAAAGGAGGATAAAAACATTAGGATGTAAATTGATCCAGGTGCCAATGGAACGTCGAGGAATGAACCCAGTAAAAGATATAAGTCTGTTTTTGGCATATCGGAAACATATAGAAGAGCAGAGACCGGATTATGTCATTACATATACGATTAAGCCTAATATCTATGCAGGATTGGAGTGCAGACTGAAAAAGGTTCCGTATGCAGCTAATATTACAGGCCTAGGAACTGCATTCCAAAAAAGCGGAGTGTTGAAAAAAATTGTGACTGTTATGTATAAATTTTCATTGGGAAGAGCAAAAGTTATTTTTTTTGAAAATAGCGAAAACAGAAATAGCATGGTGGATATGGGAATTGTGGATGTAAAACAGACTCATGTTTTACATGGAGCAGGCGTAGATTTGTGTCATTTTAAATATGAAAATTATCCACAAAATGACAGTGAGATAAGATTTCTTTTTATAGGACGAGTTATGGAAGAAAAGGGGATACATGAACTATTTACAGCAATGCAAATGCTACGAAATGACAAAGAAAAATGTTGCCTTCATATAGTGGGCAGTTTTGAGGAGGATTATTCGAAGGAAATAGAACAATATCAAAAAGAAGGATGGTTGAATTATCACGGAGTCCAAAATGATGTTCGTTCATTTATTGCAAATAGTCATTGCGTTGTGTTACCTTCTTGGCATGAAGGAATGGCGAACACTAACTTAGAAGGAGCGTCTATGGGAAGACCATTAATTACAAGTGATATAGCGGGATGCAAAGAAGCTGTAATAAAAAATGTGTCAGGTTTTCTTTGTGAATCTCAAAACGCAGAGAGTTTGTATGAGAAAATGAAACAGTTTATTGGTTTGCCTTATGAACAGAAGGTGAGTATGGGAAGAAAAGGAAGAGAATGGATGGAGGAAGTGTTTGATAAAGAAAAAGTGGTAGAAGAAACTATTAAAATAATGGGAGTATAATATGATTGAATTATGGATATTGATGGCAATAGCATTAACGTTGTCGTGGATACATGAACATGCATATATAGGATCGAAAAATAAAGCAATATCAAATCATAAAATAAGTTTAGTGTTTATAATAATGCTTTTGTTTTTAGGTGGATATTTAGGTCTACGAGTACGCGGGAATGATACACGGACGTATATAATAGCTTATGAACAAATGAGTGGATTTCCGCAATTTTGGAGTACATTTGATCCGTCTTTAAGTAAAGATCCAGGTTTTAATTTAGTTAATGCTGCATTAAAGACACTTGGTGTGACAACACAAAGTTGGTTAATGATTTATGCATTAACTACTGTTGGATTATATTTACATTTTTTCAGAAAATATAAGAATGATTTAGTATTAAATATATATTTATTTATATGTATAGGATTATATGGGTTTGTAGGAGCGGCAATCAAGCAGTCTCTTGCAACAGCGATATGCTTATGTGCCTTGCCTTTGGCAGAAGAGAAGAAATGGATTAGATATATATTATTAGTTTTTTTAGGTAGTACATTCCATATGTATGCTTTGGTATATTTGGCAGTTCCGTTTTTGACATTTAAACCGTGGACAAAAAAAACAGTTTTTTTAATTGTCGGGACAATTGTTATAGCATTTTCTCTACAGAATTTATTTGGCGTAATTGCAGAGATTACAAGTAATACTGGGGAAGGATATACGGTAGGAGAACTTAGTGGGGAAGGGGTTAATATTTTTCGAATATTAGTGTCTAATGTCCCGATGTTATTGGCATTTTTCTTTCATAAGCAACTTTTTGAAGACAGTACACGAAGAGAAAATATGATGTTTAATCTTTCTATGATTAACGGATGTATCATGTTCATTGGCTTATTTGGAACAGCAAATTATTTTGCGCGACTAGCAAATTATTTTGTGGCAGCACAGGCAATTACTCTTCCATGGCTTATCGATAAACTTAATGCAAAGAATAGGAAATTTTTGAAGGTTACAATGGTTCTTTGCTATTTAGGTTATTACTATTATTCTATAAACATTGTTTATGGTCTATATTCGAATCGTTTTGAACGAATAACGATAATGGAATATTTACAACAGTTATTTTAAGAAATGTTAAGAGGAGAGAATATGATTAGGGTACTTCAAGTTGTTACTCATATGAATCGTGGTGGATTAGAGACGATGATTATGAATTATTATAGGAATATAGATAGAGAAAAAGTGCAATTTGATTTTTTGGTGCACAGACAGAATAGTGCGGCTTATGATAATGAGATTCTGTCCATGGGTGGAAAAATCTATCGACTTCCTGTATTAAATCCATTTGGTTTGGGCTATCGAAGAGAATTAAAAAATTTTTTTGATAATCATCCAGAGTATAGAATAGTTCATGTACACCAAGATTGTATGAGTTCTATAATTTTGAAAGAAGCAAAAAAACATGGAGTAAAAACAAGAATTGCGCATAGTCATACTACGAGCCAAGATAAAAATATAAGATATATTTTGAAATTATTTTATAAGCAGTTTATACCTAAATATGCAACAGAATTAATGGCATGTAGTGAAGCTGCAGGGAAATGGATGTTTGGAAAGGCATATTTTCATGTAATAAATAATGCAATAGATACAAAATTATATATGTTTGACAAGAAAAAACAGCTGAAATTGAGAAAAAGTCTAAAAATAGCTGAAAATGAAATAGTGATTGGCCATGTGGGGCGTTTTTCCCTCCCTAAGAATCATAAATTTTTGATAGAGGTATTTAAGGAAATTAGTAATACAGTTCCTGCAAAATTGGTTTTGGTCGGAGGAGGACCACTTCAAGACAATGTTAAGAATATGGTAGATGAATTTGGAATAAAGGAAAAAGTTCTTTTTATGGGTGTACGAAGTGATATCCCTGATTTATTACAAGTAATGGATGTTTTTGTATTTCCTTCTCATTATGAAGGGTTGCCGGTAACGATGGTTGAAGCACAAGCAGCAGGATTGCCATGCGTGATTTCTAATAAAGTTCCCAATGAATGTATTATCACAGAAGGCCTAGTTACAATAAAGGAGTTGTCTGATTCAGCAAGAGATTGGGCAACACATATTATTGAAGAGTCAAAGATTCAAAAGCGTGATACTCAGGAAGAAATAAAACAACATGGTTTTGATATCGCTGAAAATGCGAAATGGCTTGAAAAATTTTATTTGAATAAGTGGAATGAAAGAGAACAATAGAGTATGTATAAAATAGTGAAAAATATAGTAAAAAGAATAAATGGAGAAGTATTGACATCAACATTGGTAAAACGAGGAATGAGGGTTGGAAATAACTTTAATCGTCAACAGGGAAGTTATATTGACCCAACGCATTGTTTTCTTATAGAAATAGGAAACAACGTAACATTTTCTATTAGAGTTACCGTATTAGCACATGATGCAAGTACAAAAAAAAGTACAGGATATACAAAAATAGGAAAAGTCATTATAGGTGATAACGTATTTGTGGGTGCGAATGCAACAATTCTTCCTAATGTAAAAATAGGTGATAACAGTATTATTGGAGCCAATAGTGTTGTAACAAAAGATATACCTGCTAATTGTGTTGCAGCGGGAAATCCTGTCAAAATTATATGTAGCCTAGAAGAATTTTTGAATCGCAATCAAGAAAAAATGGAAACTGCACAAAAGTTTGGACGAGAGTATCGATTTTCTAAAAAGATAACAGAAGAAAAAAAAGAGGAGATGAAATGTGCTGTTAAAAACGGAATGGCATATATTGATTGATATGGGAAAGAGAATTACAGTGTTTACACCAACTTATAATAGAGCTCATTTGTTACATACCTGTTATGAAAGTTTACTAAGACAGACCAATCAAGAGTTTAAGTGGTTGGTTATTGATGACGGTTCTACAGATAATACAAAAGCTGTAGTCGAAAAGTGGAAAAAGGAAGAAAACATAGAAATTGAATATGTGTATAAGGAAAATGGTGGATTGCATACAGGATATAATGCTGCTATTGAACGGCTAGATACAGAATTATCAATATGTATTGATTCCGATGATTGGATGCCAGATAATGCGATTGAAAGAATCTTGGATATATGGGATAAAAATAAAGCAGATGATATCGCAGGACTTATTGGACTTGACTATAGTGCTGAAGGGGAAATTATTGGAGATGTTCTTCATAATGGGGAATTAATTAATCCTATTCAGTTGCTTGCATCTAAAAATAATCGGGGGGATAAGAAGTACGTGGTAAGGACATCTGCATATAAAGAAGTGGCACCTATGCCGGTATTTGAAGGAGAAAAAAACTTCAATCCACATTATATGATTTTAAAGTTGAGTGCAAAGTACAAGTTCCTTGCAGTTAATGAGCCATTGTGTATTGTGGACTACCAAGACGATGGAATGTCTGCCAACATATTCAAACAGTATTTAAATAGTCCTAAAAGTTTTGCGGAATTGCGGAGAGTTATTATGACGCTTCCAGAAGTTCCACTCAAGTATCTGTGCAAAACAACACTTCACTATATATCAAGTAATCGGATTGCAGGAAATAAAGGGTATCTTAAGCAATCGCCCAAGAAAATAATGACAATATTGCTTTGGATTCCTGGCTATATTTTGTCAAAATATGTAGAAAAGAATGGAAATAAGATTTTAAAAATGAAATAAATAGAGGAGAGAATGAGATGATTCCCCAAAAAAGTGAAATGATTCCAAAAAAAATTCATTATTGTTGGTTTGGAACAAATAAGTTACCAGCAAAGGCACAGAAATGTATTTCTAGTTGGAGAAAATATTGCCCAGATTATGAAATCATTGAGTGGAATGAACAAAATTTTGATATGAATCAACATCCATATTTAGCGTGGTGTTATGCAAATAAAAAATGGGCGTTTTTGAGTGACTTAGCTCGCCTTCTAATAATTCAAAACGAAGGTGGAATTTATTTTGATACAGATGTTGAAGTGATTAGAAACATAGATTTTCTTTTGAATGAAGAAGCTTTTTTTGCGTTTGAAAACTCTGAGTATGTAGCTACTGGACTAGGATTTGGTGCGGTAAAAGGGCACAAAACAGTAGAAGCTATGGTAGAGCAATACAGAACATTGGTGCCTAATAAACAAGGGATAATAGAGATGATAGGATGTCCTACTTTGAATACAAGAGCATTGCTTCCTATGGGATTACAATTGAATGGGGAAACACAGTCGGTAGGTGGTGCAAAAATTTTAGCCAGTGAATACATGAATCCGTATGATGATCCGACAGGAAGACTTAATAAAACTGAGAATACAATTAGTATTCATTGGTATACTAAAAGTGCATTGGACAAGAAATTAATTCTTCGAAGTAAATTGACAAAACCTTTTCATCGTATTTTTGGAGTACATTGTTTTAGAGGAGGACACAGATGAAAAAGATTTTAATCGTGACTCATGCTATGGAAATAGGAGGGGCGGAAACAGCTTTATTAGGACTTTTGGAAACTATAGATACTGAAGGGTATGAAGTGGATTTATTTCTAATGCGACATAAAGGAGAATTGTTGAAGTATATACCGGAAAATATAAAATTATTACCTGAGATACCTCAATATACAGCATTAGCAGTTCCAATAAGTTGTGTGATAAAAAAAAGACAATGGGGGATTACCATAGGAAGAGCCTTTGGCAAATGTAAAGCTCGTAGGCGTGTGAAAGAATTAAATATCTCAGGTGAAAATGCAATAGAGTTAGAATATAGTCATAAATATACGAAGAAAGCACTCCCTCGAATTAGTGAAAAGAAGTATGATTTAGCGATTAGCTTTTTAACACCACATTATTTTGTCGTAGAAAAAGTGGTTGCTAAGAAAAGAATCGCATGGATCCATACAGATTATTCAATTGTAAAGGTGGATGTTGAGTCTGAACTAAAAATGTGGTCTAAATATGATTATATTGCTTCAATATCAGATAATGTTACTCAAAGTTTCTTAAAAACTTTTCCTTCTTTAAGAGAAAAGATAATATTAATAGAAAATATTATGCCAATGCGATATATTAAGAATTTGGTAAATGAGTTTTCAACAGAACAGGAAATGCCATCAGATGATTCCATAAAATTGTTATCGATAGGACGATTCTCCCCCCAAAAAAAATTCGATGAGATTCCTGTAATTTGTAGGAAAATACGTGAGTTGGGGATAGATGTGAAATGGTATTTGATTGGTTACGGTGGCGAAGAACAATTGATACGTCAAAAAATAGCAGAAGAACATATGGAGGAGTATGTTATTATTCTCGGTAAAAAAGAAAATCCATATCCATATATCAAAGCGTGTGATATTTATTTGCAACCAAGTAGGTATGAAGGAAAATCTGTAGCGGTAAGAGAAGCACAAGCATTAAATAAACCGGTAATTATTACGAATTATGCAACTGCACAGAGCCAATTGAAAGACGGATACGATGGCATTATTGTACCAATGGATATTCAAGGGAGCGTAAAAGAAATATCAGAGGTGATTCGAAATGAAAAATTACAAAAGACATTGATTGAAAATACAAAAAAGAGTGATTATACAAATACCGGAGAAATCAAGAAACTATATGAAATAGTAGAGGACAGGGGAGAAAAATGAAAGATATGAAAAAGATACTTTTATTGGATACTTCAATCGGAACAAGTAATTTGGGAGATTATATTATTATGGAATGTGTCCGAAAAGAATTGAATCCTATATTAAAAACAAATTTTGTGTATGACATGCCAACACATCTTCCGGCATTTAGTACGTTTTCTGTATTTAGAAATTCGTTAGCAGTTCAAAATTATGCAACTGCAGATTTAAAATTTGCGGGTGGTAGTAATTTGCTTGTTAAGGATTTAAAAACGCATTATCCGCAATGGAATATTCATCCATTTAATTCAAAACCTTTGAATGGTGTTATTTTAGTTGGTGTTGGTGCAGGGACAGGAGATTACACTAATAAGTATACAACGAATTTATACAAAAAAGTTTTGAATGAGGCTTATATTCATAGTGTTAGAGATGAACGGAGTAAACAGTATGTTGAATCGTTAGGATTACAAGCGATAAATACAGGTTGTGTTACAATGTGGATGTTGACACCAGAGTTTTGCAGAACAATTCCAACTAAAAAAGCAGATCGCTGTGTATTTACATTGACGGGAAAAGGTTCTAATCAAAAGGTTCTAGAAGAGGATCAGCAGTTGTTAGATACGTTACTTCAAAACTATGATGAAGTCAATTTTTGGATACAAGGAGATTTAGATTTTGGCTATTTAAAACGGATGAAAAATATAGAGAACATCAATATTATTCCACCTTCTATTGAGGTATATGATAGATTACTTTCAGAAGAAAATTTAGACTATGTTGGGACAAGATTACATGGTGGAGTATACGCAATGCGTCATGGGAAACGAGCAATTATCATTGCAATTGATGAACGAGCAACGGAAATTAATAAAAGAAACAATCTGAATTGCATTACACAAAAGGATATTGAAAGTAAATTAGAAAAAATGATTCAATCCGAATTTGTAACTGAGATTAAGATGCCGTTTGATGCAATTAAACAATGGAAAGAACAGTTTTTCTAAGAAAAATGTGAGGTTTTTATATTATGGAAAAAATTATGATAAAACATATTCAAAAAAAAGGAAAAAGGATTGATATAGATTTTGACATAACAGATGGATTGAAAAAGTATTTTTTGCCAAAACAACATTTTTTTATTGAGTATACAGAAGATATTGAAAGAGTTCCGGATTCGATTGCTATAATCCCGTTGTTAGCGAATTTATTACCATTTTCATGGCTTACAAATTCCATCGTTTGGGTAAATGAACTGGATAAAAATTTTTGGAATATGATTCCTTATTTAAAACGTGCTTTTTCTGAAATGTATCATTACAATTTTCAGACAGAAGGGGAATTAATAGTGGCAAAATTAATGGATAATACATATAGTACTGAAAATAAATATATCACACTTTTTACGGGTGGGGTCGATGCAATGACCACATACCTTAGGCATGAAGAGAAAAAGCCAATTTTGTTTAATGTGAATGGGTGGTATACAAACGATATTACAGAAGATAAAGTTTATGATTCGGATAAAAAGGCAATAGGAAATTTTGCAGATAAAGAAAAAATTGATTTTTGTTTAGCACGTTCAAATTTTGCAAAGCTCATTAATGCCAACAGTATGAATAAGGAGTTTGCTAAGAAATTTAAGGCTAGTTGGTGGTTTGGCTTTCAACATTCACTGGCATTTTTGGGTGCAGCAGCGATTTTGGGCTATATACATAAAGTGAAATCAATTTATATTGGAAGTTCATATACATTTGGACAAGAGGTTCGTTGCGTGTCAGACCCGCGAATTGACAATTGTTTTAGATGTGCATCAATGGAATGCTTGCATGACGGATACGAATTATCAAGACAGGATAAAGTAGAGCTGTTGGTTAAAATACAGAAAAAAAGAAAGTGTGAAATTCCTCTACAAGTATGTTCATTTAATGCTGGAAACTGTTGCATGTGTGAAAAATGTTTTAGAACAATGCTGGCGATTCAAGCAGAAGGGGGAGATATTTTTCAATTCGGATTTAATATAAAGGATACAATGACAAAATGTGTTAATAAGTTTTTAGAAAACAACATTTTAGAGTTGGATAAAGAACACATGGTATTTTGGAAAGATATTTTAGAGAGAATGAAAGAGAATTATGATATTCTTCCAGAAAAACAAGTGTGTGATTTCTTAGAAAATTATCCTTTTGAAAAAAAGAAGAAATCTTTCTTGAAAAATTATTATAGAAAAAATTTCTTTAAAATAGTTAAGAGAAAATTAGGAATGTAAATAGTAAACGGAGAAATCTATATATGGCGAATGAAAGTAGAGTGCGAAAATCTGCTAAAAATATGGCAAGTGGAATGGCTTATAGATTCTTAACAATAATAACCGCATTTATTGTAAGAACTGTATTTATAAAATGTTTGAACAACGTATATTTAAGTGTGAATGGATTATATTCTAGCATTTTATCTATGTTGTCATTAGCAGAATTGGGATTTAGTACAGCTATGGTATATAGTATGTACAAACCGTTGGCTGATGGTGATAATAAGAAATTATCACAAATCATGCATTTGTATAAACGTGTATATCGATATATTGGCCTGTTTATTTTGATAGTAGGATTATGCTTGGTACCATTTTTAGATATTTTTATCAAAAATAAACCAGATATTTCTAATCTGACCTTTTACTATATTTTGTTTTTAGTAGACGCTGTTTTATCATATTGGTTTTTTGCATACAGAACATCGATACTTCAAGCAGATCAGAAAGCTTACATAATTTCTAATTATAGTAGTATATTCAATCTTATTAAGGCAGTATTACAGATAGCGGGGCTTTTGTGGTTTCATAATTTTACGTTATATTTATTGACTCAAATGGGATGTACTATATTACAAAATATAGTGATAGCAATTAGGGTTAATAAAGAATACCCTATTTTTGATAGAGGTAACAAAGAAGAACTGCCAAAGGAAGAAAAGCAACATATATTTCGAGATGTTAAGGCTTTAATGTTGCAAAAGGTTTCATTTAAAGTGTTGAATACGACAGATTCTTTAATTATTTCGGCGTTTGTTGGAATTAATTGGGTTGGATTGCTTTCGAATTATCTTATGATTCAAGATGCGGTAGTGGCGGTCTTAAGTCAGATAACCAGTTCTGTTTCAGCTAGCCTAGGAAACTTTTTTGCAAAAGAAGATAAGGAATCAGGGTATATATTATTTAAAAGAATTGAGTTTTTAAATTTTTGGTTATATGGATTTTCTGCGATCGCATTTGCCGTATTGTTGAATCCCTTTGTTGAATTATGGTTAGGAAGAGAGTATGTATTAAGTGAGTTCGTAGTAATAGCAATTGTCATCCGCTTTTTTGTAGAAGGATATATGAATATGATGTCTACATTCCGTTCTACATTAGGACTTTTTACACAAGGACAATATATTCCATTGATTGTTGCTGCGATTAATGTTTTTTTGTCAATTGGTTTAAGTTTTCCATTTGGTGTAGCAGGAGTTATCATCGCAACACCGCTAGCACGTTGTTGTATCAATGTTTGGTATATGCCATTAATTATACATAGAGATGGTTTTAAAAAACCAGTAGCATCATTTTACAAGAGATATCTTTTAAGAATGCTTCTTTTATTTGTAGTTATGTTTGGAATGACTATGTTTTCGCAGAGAGTTATTATTTCAAATGGTGTTACAGTTGTAAATTTTATAGTTACAGTTTTGTTTACGGCAATAGTTCCGAACATAATATTTGCTATGGCATTTTTTAAAACGAAAGAATTTAAATATTTTTTTGAGATGTTTAAAAGAGTTTTTTTCTATCGTATTAAGAATATATAAGAAATTAGTTTATTAGGGAATATGTAAAAGCAAATGAAGTTGAACATGGAGAATTACAAATTAAATTAGATTCTGTAAGTATAGAAGAACTATATAATTGTGGCCAGTTGGATCATATTTTGGTTGGTACGATGGGGGACTATGTTGGAGATGACGAAGCACAGAGATTTACAGATATATTAAGTGAAAAATTGGCATATATTACTTGCCATGGTAAATGTTTGTGGGCTGGTGCGGGACCTAATGTAGATGATTTCAGACGTTTCCGTGAGAAATACGGAATGGGTAAAGAAAAGAAAATCTACGCACTATTTTCTTTAACTCCATCTAAGTATGAGGGGAAGGCTATTAATTATAGATGGGGTGATGAGAATGGGCATATATATGAATGTACAGGTCCTGAAAGTAAAACCAATCGTTTTAAAGGATTGATCATTAGTAAGTTGTGGACAGTAAAAGAAGAATTTTTACTTGATAGTTTTTATGATTTTTATTATAGATATGAGAAAGTAACAAAAAATGGTAAAGTTCAAATTAATAACGATGTAAAAGATTGCGTCCGTCAAATGCAATCAGTAGTTTCTAAAAAGGCAATTTTGAATAACGAGGTATTAAGACAAGAGTTGGGATTAGAAGGGGAAATATTGGAGTGCTTTAAAAAGGAAAAAGTATTTTCAGAAGACCAATTTTCAAAATTTGTTGATTGTAGTAAGGGAGAGCATCCAATTTTATATTTGCTAGCTGAAGTAGAAGATTATGTTTGGATGGAAGAGCAACTTTAAAAGTAAACGCAAAATAGTATGGATAACCGCATGTATAGTGAATATGCATATCAGTCAGCTCCTGAGGGAGATGAACCTTCGGCAGATATCACTCTTGATGAGGTTGGACTTTGTAAGAGACAGAAATTTACACTTCATTATGATTTCGGAGATGATTGGATGTTCACAATCACAGTGTCGAAAATCAGTGAAGTTCAGAAGAATTTTAAGCCTCGTATAGTTAAGTCAAAAGGAAACAGTATCAAGACTGGGATGAAGAAGATTTTGACGAAGAATAATGAGGTGGTTGGACATAACGAGAGTTAATTTTATAGGAAGTTAAGATTTTGCGTTTACGTAAAAACGGAATGCTTTTGTGTAAGTGCAAAATATTGCTACGTTACTCGTAAATTACGCTTGCACCAAAATGATAGATGCAAGCGTTTTCCTCTATTTTAGTTTTGACAGTTAGCTTTCACAGTCTCGCTCCATGGGGCGAGTTGTTCCAACTGTTCATCTGACATTTTATCATTTGGCCGCTGTGACAATAGATATGCCAGATATTTATAAGTGTTCAGATCATTTGCTTTTGCCATCTCAACCATAGTATACACAATGGAACTGGCAGTGGCTCCCTTAGGACTGGCACTGAACAGCCAGTTTTTTCTACCAACTGTAAATGGTCGGATTGCATTCTCACTGAGATTATTAGAAAGACTACAGTGACCGTCTTCCAGATAAGTCATCAGGGTATCTTTCCGATTTTGGGCATAGTTCACCGCTTTCGCCAAACGAGTTCCCTTGTTTGGACGTTGTTGATCCAGCCAATTCCAGAATGCATCCAGTATCGGCTTTTCTTTTTCAAAACGGAACTGTTTCCTCTGCTCCGCAGTATGTTTTTTTGCTTTTGAGTACCGTTCACAATCAAACAGCTTGGAACAGAACTGTACTCCCTGCACTGCCGGAAGGCTATAATCATACTCTTTTCCTTTCGGTATGGCATCTGTGAAGTAACGTCTCACATGTGCCCAGCAAGAGCATCGTTTGATATCTGGCAGATTGTTATAACCCTGGTATCCATCCGTTTCCAGATATCCGCTGAACCCCTGCAGGAAAGATGCAGCATGGAACTTTGCCCTTGTCTCTGTGTAATGATAAAGCAGGATTGGCGGAAGTTCATCTTCTCCACTGCGGAAGAGCCACATCCAGGAATCTGTTTCCGGATTACGCTCCGGCTCATTCAGCACCTGAACCCGTGTTTCATCTGCCATCAGATATCTACGCATCAGTAACTGACGGTGAAAATAATCATAGACATGACAGAGATAATTCTCGGCACAGTAAATGATCCCGTTAGCCAGTGTAGCCCGGCTTAAGGGGACACCCAGCTGTTTCCAGTCTGCTTCCTGCCGCTTTAATGGCAGACCATTCTGATACTTCTGGTGCATCGCCCATGCAACAACGGATTCGGAGGCATAACTTTCTGGAAAGCATGCACTATTGCATTGGAATACTCACCTCTATAAATATTTTTCTTCTTCTAATTTCTCATATAATTGACAAAATTCTGTAATACTTAATTGCTGTTGACTATCAGATAACGCCTTTTCTGGAGTTGGATGTACTTCTACCATCAGTTCATCAGCTCCCGCTGCTATAGCAGCGCACGCCATTGGTAATATAATATCTTTCCTTCCTAGAGAATGGCTTAAATCAACCACAACAGGATACGATATTACTTGTTTTAATAGAGCTACACAAGACAAATCTAATGTATTGCGCGTAGCACCTTCCATCGTTCTAATTCCACGTTCACATAACCAAATATTATTATTTCCATTAACATTAATATACTCAGATGCTTCAATGAACTCTTCAAAAGTCGCTGACAAGCCTCTCTTCAACAAAATAGTATTATCCACTTTTCCTAACTCTTTTAACAACGTGTAATTATACATGTTTCTACTCCCCACTTGCAATATATCAATTTTGTCTTTCATAAAATCAATGTCTCTTACATCCATAATCTCAGAGACAGATAACAAATTATATTTTTGAGCAACTTCATGTATAATCTCAATTCCCTCTTTTCCCATTCCCTGAAAAGATTTTGGTGATGTTCTCGGTTTATAAGCTCCTGCGCGCAAATAACGTATTTGATAAAAAGAGAGTATCTTTCCAATTTTTTCCATTTGCTCGTAAGATTCCACAGCGCATGGACCAATGATTAGTTCTACCTTTTTAGGACTCATAAACAACACCCTCATTGTTTATAAATTTTTGAATTTCATCTTCTAGCTTCTGATAGAAAATTCCAATGTGAAGTCCGTCCATTAAAGCATGATGGGCTTGTACATTTACAGGCATTAAAATCCTATTTTCCTGTTTATAATATTTTCCCCATGCAACTCTAGGTATTGAATCAGTCGGGGATATAGATACTGGATGAAGTATATGTGTAAAAGATACCCACGGGACGCAAGAAATAAATATCAAATCATTTCGCTCTTCCTCATGATCCAGATTTATATTCCCCATCAATTTATTTGATTCGGAAATAGCACATTCATAAAATGTATTAAAATCAAGTGTAAATGGCACTGTGCAAAAATTAAACGCATCCTCTTGAACCTTTAAAATGTATGACGGATGTACTATGTCATATTCAACTATTTGATTATTCTCAAAACGATATTTGAACTCTTTAATCGTATTACATACCTTCGAGACCAAATACATAAATACTTTAAAAAAAGAATACTTCTCTTGTTTACAATATATAACAATGTGACTTATCCCGTAACAGTAAAGGAAACGGATTGGGATTAGCTATTGTAAAAGAACTCGTCCAAAAACTTAATGGTTCTATTACTTTAGAAAGTGTTCCTAATGTGTATACAAAATTCCTGTTATCTTTTCCTCCTCCCATTTTTAAATATAAAGCAAATATCATCTTTAATTTTCCTTCCCTCCCTTCCAAAATAGTATTAAAGAATTGCAGCTTTCCTAACACTGCTGTTTATTTCCTTATACTAATTAGACACATGATTTCAGAAAAATATTACACAAAAGGCAAATTTATTTTTACTTAAAACTTTGTTTTGCTATCCATGTGAAGAAAAAAGGGGCTATCGGTTAATACCGATTTTTAGGCTCTAAATCTTAAAATACGAATCT
>OGIW01000348.1_pt1 | contig 45973 bp, 44 predicted proteins | sample 1571921 | NCBI WGS metagenome assembly OGIW01 (sample SAMEA2582112, study PRJEB24529) | metagenome | biome: Human gut stool | place: China | collected 2011 | reverse complement strand
AAGACGCCCAGGCTTCATAATCTACATTATCCATAAAAATATCGTAGACTCTGGCAAATTCTCCATATGCTTCCATTTTTCATTCCTCCGCCAACCATCATACCACAGGTTCTCAAAAACTGCAAAGAGAGTTCGACAAAAGCCGAACTCTCTGAATCAGGAACGCCTGCGTGTTCCTTATACAAAATACACGCTGCAAAGCAGCCTCTTCTGCACTTACTGTACAGGCATATAATATACGTCTGCTGCTTCTCCGTGATAATAATAATCTACATCGTTCTGGTCGTATACGTCCTCGTCATTTGCAAAACGGTAGCTGTTTCCGTCTTTGTCCACCCAGTTTCCGTTAGCATCCGGGAAAATAACAAGCGGCTGTCCGTCGGAATTGCGGTAAATGGTTCTTGTCTGGCTTGTATCACTTAGCTGCGCGTCTGTAAAACCGCCGGAATTTGTTGTGCCGGAAGAGCTTCCGTCTGATGTTCCTGCATCACTGCCAGTTCCCTCAGAAGAAGTACCGTCTGCATTCTGTCCTTCACCGGAAGTATTACCGTCTCCTTCCGCTTTTTTATCCTCTGACTGCTTTGGAGCTGCGCTCTTGAGGGAAGAATCACCTAAAATCTGGAAGCTTGCAACGGAATCTTCTGCCTTTTTAAGAAGCTTCTCATCATCTTTCCTGATAGATGCTTCTATGCTGTAGAATTCGCCGTCATTTGCGTAAACACGCTTCACTGCCCATGCAATTCCATCTGTCTTCTCTGTATTATTGTATTTTACATTATAAGAATATACATTTACGCCATTTACATCACTTGCAGAATATGTCCTGATTTCATAATCGGTTCTCGGTTCAAGTCCTGCCGCCTTCTCCAGTGAATTAGCCATATCCTCTGTGCTTGGAATGACAGCAGAAGACATATCTTCTTCGCCTTTGCCATGTGTGATCACAATTTTGCCCTGATCCGGAGACTCAAAGCTTACCAGATCTTCTTCGTCTGATTTATTTGCCCATGTGGCGTCCGGAAGTTTAATGGCAATACTCTTATCTTTTGATGTATATGTTGTATTCTGTCCGTCAGCAGGTGCCGGAGTTGCTGTAGGTTTTGGAGCTTCTGTTGGTTCTGGAGTAGGAGTCGCCTCCACAACTACCTGGTCTTCCGGTTCATCTCCGCCAAACCCGCAGGCTGTCAGCGCGCCTGAGAGAGCCACGGTCATCACCAGCATTGCAAGTACTTTTTTATTCTTCATGGTATCCTCCTTTTATCGTCTCATAAAGTTCTTTGGAATACATTTTACAATTCTATTACAGACTTGTCAATGAAATTTCCCTTGTCAGTTTATAAAATAACTGTGAAGTTCATGGAGCGCCCGTGTTGCAGCAATATATCTTCCCTGTCGAAACAGCGCACTTTTCTCTTCCTTTGGAAAGACAGAGAATACCCGGTCAAACTCCAGTCCTTTTGCAAGATAAAATGTAGTAACAGTAAGACCTTTTTCGAATTTCCGGCTGTCCCTGTGAAGATAAAATACATTCTCTCCCAGCATTTCCTTCAGAAGAGAGGTGAAAAGAGAGGCGCTTTTTTCATCTGAAAGGATCACAGCCTCCGTCTCGTATTTTCCCTCTTCTTTTACCTCTTCCGCAATTTTCTCTGCTGTCTCTCTTAAAGAATCAAATTCCAGTTCCTTCACCGGTTTCCCGTGGCGTTCAAATAAATCCATATCCTGGATTCCGGCAAGTCTGTTTGCATAAGAAGCAATCTCTACAGTATTGCGATAGCTTTTATTCATATAAATTGTGCGAATCTCTCTTCCGAAAATTTCCGGAAGGAAAGTCGTCACGTCCTGTATTCTGTCTTCCATAGTCTGCGCCCTGTCTCCCAGAATCGTCATCCTGCAGGGAAAAAGCATCTGAAGGATTTTATACTGAAGTCTGGAATAATCCTGCATTTCATCGACTATAAGATGTTTGACATTTCCTTTTGCCTGTCTGTTTAACAGGCGGTACTTGAAGTACAAAACAGGATATACGTCCTCATAGGGAAGCTTTCTCTTTTCAAGGGGCACTTTCGGAAGCGGGGAAAACCCTTCTTCTGAAAGAAATCTGTTATAAAGAACATACACATCTCCCGTCTCATACATTCCTCGAAACTTTTCTTTTACAGCCTCTTTCTCTTCTTCCTCCATGTCTCTGTTTCTCAGTGTCTCCACCTCATCGATAAAATATTCCGCAACAGCGTCCATTCTGGATAAAAGAGGAATCTCCCCAAACTTAAAATAAAAAAGAGAAATAATTTCTTTTTCTGTTTTGACAAAGCCTCTGTGTTCCACATCACGGAAATTCATGAGGCTGTCCTCCAGTTCCAGAAGAAAGCCTTCGATTTTATCTGTAAATTCCGCAGTCTCCTTCTCTTTTAAAGAATCTGCCAGAAATGGAAATTTCAGATTTTTTTCTATCTGATCATATCTGTCCTCACAGTCTGCCGCCACATCCTGAAGTTCTTTGTATGCAAAAAGGTCAAAACTCATTTCCCTTATATTTTCTTCTCCAAGCTCCGGAAGAATATGAGAAATATAATCTGAAAATACACTGTTTGGAGATAAGATTAAAATATCTGAAGATTTCAGATTTTTTCTGTCGTGATAGAGAAGGTAGGCAATCCTGTGAAGCGCCACAGAGGTTTTTCCGCTTCCTGCTGCTCCCTGGATCACAAGGATCCTGTCTTTTGTGTTGCGGATAATAGCATTTTGCTCTTTTTGTATGGTGCGGATAATGTTTTTAAGCTGTACCTCTCCGCTGCTTCCAAGTTCTGCCGCCAGAATCTCGTCGTCGATTTTTACATCGCTCTCAAACTCATACACCATGTTTCCGCCGCGGATCTTATACTGCCATTTGGAAGTAATTTCCCCGGTCAGCTCTCCCACAGGAGCTTCATACTGTGCCGGTCCCTTATCGTAATCATAAAAAAGCCCGCTCACCGGCGCTCTCCAGTCATAAATAAGAGGGGTCTGTCCTGTCCGCTCCGAAAAATTTCCAATTCCAATATAAAAAGTTTCCGGCTCTTCCTCGCCTTCATACACAAAATCCACTCTTCCGAAAAACGGAGAATCCATCATTTTTGTAAAGCGCTGTTTCAGAAGAAGCTGCTGCTGATTGGCATTTACCTGCTGAAACAAAGCCTGCTGATTATCGTAATCCTCATATCCGTACTGGTCCATCTCCGTATAGTTTTCCCAGTAATATTCGTGCATTCCCTGAATTTCCTTCTGTCCCTCTTCCAGAGAAAGACTTACTTCTTCCACTCTTTTTTCAAGCTTCTGAAGAACAAATTCAAGGAATGCACTTCCTGTTTCCTGTTTATTTTCTGAACTCATACAGCACCTACACAGCGATCACTGCTGTACCGCTTACGGTTACCATCAGCATTCCGTTTCTGGAACCAAGCACCTCATAATCAATATCAACGCCTACCACTGCATTGGCTCCCAGCTGTACTGCCCGCACTTCCATCTCTGCCAGAGCTCTCGTTCTCGCATTTACCAGTTCATCCTCATATGTGCTGGAACGTCCTCCAAACATATCCGAAAGACTTGCTGCAAAATCTTTTACAAAATTAACTCCGGAAACTACCTCTCCAAATACGATTCCTCTATATTCCCGGATTTCTTTTCCTTCTATGGACGGTGTGGTTGTAATAATCATAACCTTATCCTCCTGAATATTTATTTCTGATATTATATACCAGACCGCCCCAAATGTATAGTAGTATTACGCACCTGCTTTTTCAAACTGGCTGTTATAAAGATCCGCGTAAAATCCTCCTGCTTTTAAAAGCTCCTCATGATTTCCCTGCTCAATAATATCTCCATCCTTCATAACAAGAATCAAATCTGCATCTTTGATCGTGGACAAACGATGGGCAATCACAAAGCTGGTTCTTCCCTTCATAAGGTTATCCATTGCTTTCTGAATCTGCATTTCTGTCCTCGTATCAACAGAGGAAGTTGCCTCGTCAAGAATAAGAATTCTGTTATCCGCAAGAATGGCTCTCGCAATGGTAAGAAGCTGTTTCTGTCCCTGAGAAATATTACTTGTCTCCTCATCAAGAACCATATCATAACCGCCCGGCTGCTGCATAATAAAGTTATGGATATGAGCAGCCTTTGCTGCTGCAACTACTTCTTCATCTGTCGCATCAAGACGTCCGTATCTTATGTTTTCCCTGATTGTTCCGGAAAACAGCCAGGTATCCTGAAGCACCATGCCGAACATTTCACGAAGTTCGCTTCTATTGAAGTCTTTTACATTATGTCCGTCAATGGAAATGCTTCCTCCGTTAATATCATAAAAACGCATAAGAAGCTTTACCATAGTTGTCTTTCCTGCTCCTGTAGGACCAACGATAGCGATTTTCTGTCCATCTTTAATATCTGCTGAAAAGTCATGAATAATAATCTTATCCGGATTATAGCCGAATTTTACATGATTAAATTCCACATTTCCGGATAGTTTTGTAATATCTGCCGCATTTTCCACTGTCTGGTCTTCCTCCGGCTCCTCCAGAAATTCAAATACACGCTCCGAAGCTGCCGCCGAGGACTGCAAAAGGTTTACTACCTGAGCAATCTGCTGGATCGGCTGTGTAAAGTTTCGAATGTACTGGAAAAAAGACTGAATGTCTCCAACCTCAATACTTCCTTTAATAGTAAACACTCCGCCTAAAAGAGCGACCATCACGTACCCCAGATTTCCTACAAACTGCATAACCGGCATCATCATACCTGAGAAAAACTGAGATTTCCATGCCGATTCATAGAGCTTTTTATTATCTTTCTCAAATTCTTCTACAACGTCATTTTCTTTATTAAATACCTTTACTACGTTATGTCCGCCGAAATTCTCTTCAATCTGACCGTTTACTTCTCCAAGATATTTCTGCTGTGCCTGGAAATATTTCTGAGAATGTTTCATGACCTTCTGAATAATAAACATAGAAACAGGCAGAATTAAAACTGCGGCAACTGTCATCCACACATTGATGGAAAGCATCATGATAAATACTCCGATCAGAGTTGTCACAGATGTAATAAGCTGTGTCATACTCTGATTTAAACTCATTTGGAGCGTATCCACATCATTGGTGATTCTGGAAAGAATTTCTCCGTTTGTACGGCTCTCGTAATAATTTATAGGAAGACGATTCATCTTCTTTGAAATATCTTTACGCAGACTGTAGGTCACGTCATTGGAAATTCCTGTCATAACAAAGCCCTGAATCAGAGAAAACAGGGAACTTACCAGGTAAAGACCAAGTGTCCACAGAAGTATCATTCCGATTTTTTCAAAATTGATTCCTCCTGTTCCGTTTACCTTTGCCACAAGACCATTAAACAGCTCCGTTGTCGCCTTTCCCAGAATCTTCGGTCCCACAATGCTGAACACCGTTCCTGCGACTGCAAACACAAACATTATGGCAAACCGAAATTTATAATGCTCCATATATTTAAAAAGCTTTTTCATAGAACCTTTGAAGTCCTTGGCTTTTTCTCCGGCAGCCATTCCATGCCCATGCCCCATAGGACCTCTTCTTTTCTGCTCACTCATGCCAATTCCTCCTCTGATAACTGAGACATCGCAATCTGGCGGTAAACCTCGCAGTTTTTTATAAGCTCTGCATGGGTTCCCATTCCTGCCATATGACCATCATCCAGTACAATAATCCTGTCTGCATGTAAAATTGTGCTGATACGCTGCGCCACTATAATTGTAGTCGCATCTTTTGTATTCTCTTTTAAGGCGCCGCGCAGTCTGCTGTCTGTTTTAAAGTCAAGAGCGGAAAAACTGTCGTCAAAAATAAAGATTTCCGGTTTCTTCGCAATGGCTCTTGCAATCGAAAGACGCTGCTTCTGTCCGCCGGATACGTTTGTTCCTCCCTGCGCGATAGGGGAATGATACCCTTTGGGTTTTTCCTCGATAAAGTCCTGCGCCTGCGCGATCCGTGCTGCTGTTTTTACTTCTTCCTCTGAAATATCTGTTTTTCCATAACGGATATTCGAATCGATTGTTCCGGAGAAAAGAACGCCTTTCTGCGGCACGTAGCCAATGCAGTCTCTAAGCTCTTTCTGTGACATATCACGCACATCTACTCCATCTACAGAAACAGATCCTTCTGTCACATCGTAAAATCTGGGAATCAGATTCACAAGGGTACTCTTTCCGCTTCCCGTACTTCCGATAATGGCTACCGTCTCGCCTTTTTTCGCCTTAAAATGAATATCCGTAAGAACGTTTTCTCCAGCCTCCGGATAGGCAAAGGAAACATGGTTAAATTCTACAGTTCCTTTTGCTTCCTCCTTTGTATGCTCCGGATTTTCCGGATCTTTAATAGAAACTTCTGTTTTTAAAATGTCATCAATACGAAGAGCTGCCACATTTGCTCTTGGAAGCATAATGGACATGGCAGTAATCATTAAGAACGACATAATAATCTGCATTGCATACTGGATAAATGCCATAACATTACCAACCTGCATCGTTCCATTATCCACTGCATGAGAGCCGCTGTAAATAATAAGAACAGAAACACCATTCATAATCAACATCATAACCGGCATCATAAAAGTCATACAGCGGTTTACAAAAAGGTTAGTTTTTGTCAGAGTCTTATTTGCCTCCTCGAAACGCTCCTCCTCGTGTTTTTCCCGGCTAAATGCCCGGATAACAGGAATACCTGTAAGAATTTCTCTTGATACAAGGTTCAGCCTGTCAATTAAAGTCTGGAGCTTTGTAAATTTGGGCATTGCAATCATAAAAAGCAGAATAATCACTGCCAGAATCAGAACAACTGCCACACCAAGAATCCATGTCATAGAAGCGTCTGTCTGGAGAACACGTATCACACCTCCAATTCCCAGAATCGGTGCATACAAAACGATTCGGAAAATCATTGCCATAACCATCTGTACCTGCTGCACATCATTCGTGCTTCTGGTAATCAGAGAAGCGGTGGAAAATTTATGATATTCTCTGCTTGAAAAGCTCATAACTTTTCTGTAAATGCTGTTTCGAAGATCATGGCCGAGAGATGCCGCAACTCTTGCTGATAAAAATGTAACAGAAATGGCTGCCATCATAATAATCAGTGCCATGAAAAGCATTTTCCCGCCGGACATCAGAAGATATTTCATCTGGATTACATCTACATCTTCCCCCATATCCGCATATTCCTCATATACATAAGAAACAGCTGCCTGTGTCAGTATCGATTCCGGCATATCTTTCAGTTTCTCATCCATCTCCTCCGTCATTCCCGCAAGGGCTTCCGGAGGAAGCTGCGCCATAACTTCTGCCGGATCCGCCCCTTCCGGAATCCCCATCTGGCTTCTCATCTCCTGACTCTCCTCACTGTCTGAGGAAAATCCGGACAGCATCAGCATCGGCTTACAGAAAATTTCGTTTAAGTTTTCCCTTTCTTCCTTTGTGATGTCATCATGGAGAACGTAAATCCCATCTTCCTGCTTATAGGCATTCGAAATTTCCGTTTTATCCTCCTGACTCATAAACAATTGCAGATTTTCAAGAGAAGATTCTCTGATTTTTTCCGGTACTCCATCCTCAATCCCCTTCTGCTGAATTCCCACATTAATAATCTTTGATGTGCAATCCGGCAAAGAAAGGTCGCAATATGCCTGTAAAAACAGGAGGCCTATAATAAGAACAATAGAGCCGACTGACTTTTTCAGGTATTTCATAAGCTTCAGCATTTCTCTTTCCTCTCTTTCTTTATACATTTACATTTTTCAAAAGGTGTTCCCGGCATACTGTGAAGATTACTCAGCATCTGCTCAAAAAAACGCCTCAAAAGACAAAGCTCTGTCTCTGAAAATCCCTGGAACATAATTTTTTCCATTTCTTCTGCCTTTTTCATAATCCGCTTTACGGTTTCTCTTCCTTTTTCTGTGAGATATACCCGCATGATACGCTGATCCTGCTCATCTTTTTTTCTGCACACCATTCCGGATTTTTCAAGACGCTGTATGCTTACATTCACAGTTGGCGGTTTAATTTCAAGACATTCCGCTATTTCCTTCTGCGAACACCCGTCCCGCCTGCTCAAGATCATAATAAAAGGCATCTGGCTGGGATGAATTTCCAGCTCTGAAATCTGCTGAAAACAGCGCCCTGCGTAATATCTGCTGATTTCCATAAAAAGCATCTGCAGACTTTTTTCCTCCTGCCTTTCCTCTTCTGACTGTTTCATATCTTCACCTCTTTATTTATTAGTCTGACTAATTGTATATAATATACTTTTGCACAAAAAATGCAAGTTGTTTTTGTGCACTTCACACTTTTTTCAAACTTTAAACACATTTATTTTTTGTTTTTTTATTTGTCCGGCTAACTATAATAAATATATATTTTCCCTGCCTTCTCCGCCGCAGTGCGCTCCTAACCGGAGCGTCTTTTATGCCATGGAACATTACAGAGTAATTTCTTATAACATAAAAAATCTCCCGGAAGTTTCCACTTCCGGAAGATTTTTTTCTTAGATAAACTGGTTTGTCTCTTCGTCATAGTGATAATCTATGGCGTCCATTTTCTCTACCAGTTCTTTTTTTCGCATACCTCTGCAGGTGCAGAGGGCATCCAGGGAATCATAGTAATCCCGAAGCTGTGTATTCACATAGCTTAACAGTATCATTGGGTCCTTGGGTATCATCTGTTTCCATCCTTTACCTTTACAATAAAATTGCCGTCCTCTATATCCAGAACAAGTGTATCTCCTGCATGTACATCACCGGAAAGGATTTTTCTTGCGGCAAGTGTCTCCACATATTTCTGCAGATAACGCTTCAGCGGTCTTGCGCCGTATACCGGGTCATATCCTTCCTCAATTACATGGCTTCTTGCACTGTCTGTCAACTCCAGAGAAAGCTCCTGGTCAGAAAGTCTTCTGTCAAGCTCCTGAACCATCAAGTCTACTATCATACCAATGTTGTCTTTTGTCAAGGGCTTAAACATAATAATTTCATCAAGACGATTTAAAAATTCCGGACGGAAGTGACCTCGAAGGTCATTCATTACCATCTCTTCTGCCTCCGGTTTTATTTCTCCCTTCTCATCAATTCCATCAAGAAGATAAGGAGAACCGATATTAGAAGTCATAATAAGAATGGTATTTTTAAAATCAACCGTTCTTCCCTGGGAATCTGTAATACGTCCGTCATCAAGAACCTGAAGAAGCACATTAAACACATCAGGGTGCGCTTTTTCAATTTCATCAAACAGCACGACGCTGTACGGTTTCCGGCGAACTGCCTCTGTAAGCTGACCGCCTTCTTCATATCCTACATATCCTGGAGGCGCTCCAATAAGACGGGATACAGAATATTTTTCCATATATTCACTCATGTCAATACGAACCATATTCTGTTCATCATCAAAAAGATTTTCTGCAAGCGTCTTTGCAAGTTCTGTCTTACCAACACCAGTAGGTCCAAGGAAAAGGAAGGAACCAATGGGCTTTGTGGGATCTTTAATTCCTGCTTTTGATCTTAAAATCGCGTCTGTCACACGGCGCACACCCTCATCCTGTCCAACTACACGGCGATGAAGCTGATCTTCCAGTGTGAGAAGTTTTGCTCGCTCGCCTTCTGTTAATCTGGAAACCGGGATTCCGGTCCATCTTGAAATGATCCTTGCAATTTCATCATCTGTCACAGCCTCATGAACAAGGCTTCTGTCTCCTTCTTTTACATTCCGCTCCTCAATTGCAAGCTGCTGCTGAAGCTTCGGAAGCTCACCGTACTGAAGCTCTGCTGCCTTTTCCAGATCATAATTCTGCTGTGCCTTCTGAATTTTTTTGTTTACTTCCTCTATCTGTTCACGAAGCTTTTGAAGTTTCTCTACAGAATGTTTCTCATTATCCCACTGGGCTTTCTGTGTATTAAAACTGTCTCGAAGCTCCGCAAGTTCCTTCTGAAGAGCTTCCAGACGTTCTTTGCTTAAATTATCTGTCTCTTTTTTAAGAGCAGATTCCTCAATTTCAAGCTGCATGATTTTTCGTCTCTGCTCGTCAAGCTCTGCCGGCATAGAATCCAGTTCTGTCTTAATCAGCGCACAGGCTTCATCTACAAGGTCAATCGCCTTGTCCGGAAGAAAACGATCTGTAATATATCTGTGAGACAAAGTTGCAGCTGCCACAAGAGCGCTGTCTGTAATCTTTACTCCATGATAAACCTCATATCTTTCTTTCAGTCCACGGAGAATGGAAATAGTGTCTTCCACAGTCGGCTCATCCAAAAGAACCGGCTGGAAACGTCTCTCGAGAGCCGCGTCCTTTTCAATGTACTGACGGTATTCATCAAGCGTTGTCGCTCCAATACAGTGAAGCTCTCCTCTTGCAAGCATTGGCTTTAACATATTGCCTGCGTCCATAGCGCCGTCCGTCTTGCCTGCACCTACAATCAGATGAAGCTCGTCAATGAAAAGAATCACATTTCCTTCGCTCTTTTTCACTTCTTCCAGAACGGCTTTCAGACGTTCCTCAAACTCACCTCTGTATTTTGCTCCTGCTACAAGAGCTCCCATATCAAGTGCAAAAATCTTCTTATCCTTCAGTCCTTCCGGTACGTCTCCTCTTACAATACGCTGAGCAAGACCTTCGATTGCCGCAGTCTTACCAACACCAGGCTCACCGATCAGAACCGGATTATTTTTTGTTTTACGGGAAAGAATACGGATAATATTCCGAATTTCCCCGTCACGGCCGATAACAGGATCAAGCTTCTGGTTTCTTGCTTTTTCCACAAGGTCTTCGCCGTACTTATTTAAAGTATCGTATGTTGCCTCCGGATTGTCACTTACGACTCTCTGGTTTCCTCTGACAGTAGACAATGCCTGAAGAAAACGTTCTCTTGTAATCCCAAACTCATTCCAGATTTTACTCATGGAAGGGCTTGGATATTTTAGAAGGGAAAGGAAGAGATGTTCCACGGAAACATACTCGTCTCCCATTGCTCTCGCCTCATCTTCTGCGCTTACAAGAGATTTGTTCAGATACTGTCCAAACCGAAGCTCTCCCCCTGATACCTTTACTCTGGCATCGAGAGCCATTTTTACTTTGTTGATAAAATATTCTTTATTAATCTCCATCTTCTCAATCAATTTGAGAATCAGGCTGTCCTCCTGATTTAAAAGAGCATACAAAAGATGCTCCTGCTCTATTTCCTGATTGCCGTACTCATAAGCAATCTTTTCCAAATTCTGGACCGCCTGCAGAGATTTCTGTGTGAATTTACTAATATTCATAGGCTTTCCTCCGTTATAAAAGAACTGTTCCCTTGGGAACATTGTGTTTTCTTTGTTCTATACAGAATATAACACTTTTTATTAGCACTGTCAAGAGGTGAGTGCTAATTATTTGTGAAGATTTTGTGAAGCCTTGATTTTATGGGCTTCACAGAGGTTTTTCACTTGCTTTCGCACTCGATTTTCTTGATTTTACACCATTTTTACACCATTTCATTTGATTTTGGTGTAACACTCACTTTATTTACACCAAATTACACCATCGACTTACATTTACACCACAGCAGGTACAGTTTCCGGCAGATTCATTTTTGACATCTCATTTTCTACATGAGCCATTTCAGCGATATGATTGTAGATATTCATAGTGATCTTCGCATCAGAATGTCCCATTACATATTGCATAACTTTCGGATTAACATTATTCTCACCCAATCTGGTACATCCTGTGTGACGAAGAATGTGTGCAGATATATGAGGCATCAGTTCTGGCTCCCTGTTCTCATTTTCCGCCAATATTGTTTCTCTCTTATTATAGGCATTAACGATATTCTTCAGAAAACTATTCACACCTGCTGGCATAATCGGACGCCCATGTTTTGTGTTAAAAATAAAACCACTGCGTTTACCAATCTCTACATTACTCTGCAATCCCAACATCAAATTTAATTCCTTCTGCTTACGAAACGCATCATATACGGTCTGAGTCATAGGAATTGTTCTGATTCCAGCATCCGTTTTTGTCTCCGAATCATGGAAACAATAACCTTCTTCTCCCTCATAATAAACAAGCTGTCCATTCACATGAATTTCCCGGTTTTTCATATCCACATCTGACCAGGTCAATCCGATTGTTTCACTTATTCTCAGGCAGGCTCCAAACATAATCTGCATCATTGGCAAATGCGGCTTATACACCTTACTGTTCTCCACAAATTTCAGAAGCTTCTCTTGTTGTTCCAGCGTTAATGCCTCTTTCTCCTTTGCAGCAGCACCATAATCGCCAAGAGTTCCTGTTACCGGATTTTTACGGATAATCCCATCCTCCACCGGAATCCCTGCCGGACATATATTCTGGCATGATAGTGATTTCCCACATCCTTCAAAATAATGTTTCCTATATTTCTCTGCTATTTGTTCATGGTGTGAAGTATCCTGCTCCTCATTCAGTATCCTGTATGCGTTTACCGGAGCAATGGCACCTGCGAAGTCTTTCCCAAAATCAAAATTCGGACAGACCTCAAGACAACATCCACACATAAGACATCTTGCTGATTGATAGCGTATCTCATGAGTATACTCTGTCATATATGCATCGCTTTCAAGCCACAGGTTGATCTTCTTAAGATTTTCAAAAACAACTGACCTGTCAACGATCAGATCTTTTACTACCGGAAATTTACTCAAAGGTTCCAGTACAATTACTTTTCCCTTTAGAGATTGCAAAAATGTAGAACAGGCAAGTTCTGGCAGACCATTGATTCGCATCGCACATGCCCCGCATTTTTTCACCATACAGCCGCATTCCCATGAAATCGGTTCAGCTTCTTTGCCTGATTTATCAGTAAGTTTCTGTCTTGCATTCAGTTCATTCAGCATAGCTGCAATGGAAAGCTCACCCTCTGCTTCTATTTCAAATTCCTGCCAGAAAGGCTTTGCTTCTTTATTTTCCTGACGCTTTATACGAATGGTATATCTCATTTTTACTGCCGCCTTTCCGGAATTTCTTCAAAATGTATCTGTATCTTTTGTCCATTATAGCTTGCAATGGTTGTTCTTGCAAAATCATCATTTTTCTTCGGATAGTCTTCTCTGTAGTGTGCACCTCTGCTCTCTGTTCTTTCGATGGCACTCATGATTGCAGCCTGTCCCAGCAGTGAAAGTGAGCCTTTTATTTGGCATAGCTTCTCCAGTTCTTCTTCCATGCGTTTCCGATTTCTTACAACTCCAAGTGTATTTAGCATGATTTTATTTATTTTCTTCTTATCAGGCTGGCTGATGGATTCACACAAATCTGCCAGCTCTTGCGTCTCTGTTACCAGCATATCCTTAGCTGTCATTGCATCCTCGCAGGCAGTCTGTGCTGCAATTCTGCCACCATAGATTGCTCCAAGCAAAGAATTACCACCAAGACGATTTGCTCCATGATACTGTGCACAGCACTCTCCGGCAGCATATAGATTTCTGACAGGTGTACGATGCTTCTCGTCCACGTAAATACCACCCATAAAATAATGGATACCCGGCACAACCTGTACCGGCTCTTTTCTGATATCCTTATGAAGATAAATCTGACAATCCGATACCAGCCCCGCAAGTTTCCTGTCTGTCACATCTTTAGGTATCTCTGTCATATCCAGATAAACAGGACTTTCCTTACTTATTTTCCATATTTCTCTTGCAGTGATGTCTCTTGGCATCAGATTGCCAAGTTCCGGATATTTTTCTTCCATAAAATACCATCGGTTTCCATCCCTGTATGTGAAAAGGCGACCACCTTCTCCTCTGGCAGCTTCGCTGATCAGCATTTTCTTTCCGCCAATCTCAACTGTTGTCGGATGATACTGGATCATCTCAAGATTAGCCATAGGAACACCTGCCGAAAACAGGCTGGCACTTACTTCACCGGTATTTGCTAAGGAACCTGTCGTATTTCCAAACAGTCCATGCATACCACCGGAAGCCACGATAACTGCATCCGCATATAGCATTTTTATCTCACCTGTATAGTTATCGCAGACAACACATCCATGACATATGTTCGCTGTCATCAGTAAAGTACGGAAAGAGTGATGTTCAAAACGCTCTATCTGTCCCTGCACTTCTAATCGCCGTACTGCATCTATCATAGCTGTCATGATCTGTTTTCCGGTATCACTCTTTGCAAACGCTGTCCGTTTCTTTTTCTGTCCCCCGAAATTTCTCAGATCCAGTTCATCATAACCACATGTATTAAACTGCACTCCGATGCTGTGAAGCCACTTTACCACTTCCGGTGCCGCCTGTGTCATATTCCAGACTGCGTTTGGATCTGCCAGATTGCATCCGGCTTTTATCGTATCTTCGTAATGTTCCTGTGTACTGTCATCTTCTCCCTTGGTATTAAGTGCGGCGTTGATACCGCCCTCTGCCATAACTGACTGTGCTCTCTCAGAAGGCAGAGAAGAGATTAACTTTACACTGCATCCTTCTTTTACTGCCTGCAAAGCTGCCGACAGACCGGCAAGCCCTGCTCCGACAATAATCATATTCTTTTTCATAATGTATGCCATCCTATATAGTAAATGATAACTGCCCCTGCACTAAACAGCAGCAGAACCGACAATATCAGATAAATGTCTCCTCTTCTCTCCTTATAGCTTATGATTCCAAGCGATACAAGCAGTGGACGGATATTTATAAAAAGATGAATAAAAAGTGCTGCAACCAGTAACAGCTGCGTAATGAGTTTTACTGTTGTAAACGGAAACAAAATATAGATCCCGTCCTGTACTCCGCCAAATAATCCTATATGGAAAAACATCAGAATAAGTATTGCAAGTCCGCTGGCTCTCCTTGCCCAGAATACTGCATTTTGTTTTAAGTAGCTGTTACCTGCATTTTTAGAAATTTTCAAAGTATTTATGGTAAGTATGACTCCAATCACAGTATGTGCTGCAAGAACAGCCACTCCAACCCATGCAAGTATTTTCCCGGCACTGCTTCCAATTCCAAGAAGCATAAAACTTCCCATAAGACCATGCAGCATAAAAATCACGAGCAGTAATACGGAAAGTATTGTATTTATTTTTCTCATTCTTCCGCTCACCTCATTTCTGCACTGTCCAGTATGATATAGTCAGCATTTTCAAGAGCGTCTGTGCTGACCAGATCACTTTCAGAAAGGAATGCTTCATATTTCCCACTGACTGCCCTTGAACGCAGCATTGTACCGCTGTATTGTTTTATCTGCACATCAGCACCTGCATCATTAAGCCTTTCGCATAAGGAATCGGCATATCTTATAAGCGCATAATCTGTTTCCGAAACATAAATATCAAATGATAATTCTGTATCTGTACGAATGCTATCCGTCTTTCCTGTTACAAATGCTTTTAATTGCTCTCTTATATCCTCATCTGACAGTTTATCAAGCAACGGATTCATACAGAAAATATAACTGCCCTCAAGCTGTGCCGAGCTTTGGGCTGCTTTCTTTGCCTTTGGTGTTGCACCTGTAACAGCATCTATAATGGATGGAGGGGAGTGCAGTAATGCACCAAACCCTGCAATCAAAGCAATTACCACCACCAGTAAAATAAGTCTACGCTTCACTGCACTTTTCTCCTTTATTTTTTCAAAATCCTCATGGCATTCAATACTGCTATAATCGTAACACCAACATCACCAAATACAGCTTCCCACATGCCTGCTATGCCTAATGCACCCAGTATAAGGAACACACTCTTGATTCCGAGTGCAATGATAATATTCTGCATAACAATTCTTTTCGTTGCTTTTGCAACATCAATCGCATCCACAAGCTTTGATGGTTCATCTGTCATCAGAACAACATCTGCAGCTTCAATCGCAGCATCTGAACCAAGTCCACCCATCGCAATTCCTACATCGGCTCTTGCAAGAACAGGTGCATCATTGATACCATCTCCTACAAATGCAAGTTTGCTTCCTTTTGTCTTATGCTGATCCAGGTACTCCAGTTTTTCAACTTTCTGATCTGGAAGTAACTGTGCATAATATTCATCCAGTCCGAGCTGCTCTGCCACAGCCTTTCCAATCTTTTCATCATCACCGGTAAGCATAACTGTTTTCTCAACACCGATTTTCTTCAGACTGGCAATCGCATTCTGACTGTCATCTTTCACTTCATCGGCTATTACGATACATCCGGCATATCTGCCATCAACAGCAATATAAACCTTTGTTCCGGCTGACTGGCAGGCTGCATAAGATACTTTCTCAGAATCCATAAGTTTGCTGTTTCCTGCAAGTACTCTTTTACCACCAATCAATACACGAATTCCATATCCTGATATTTCTTCATAACCGGAAAGAACAGACTGATCAATTGTTTTGCCGAAAGCCTCCTGTATGGATTTTGCTATCGGATGGTTTGAATAGCTTTCTGCCTGTGCAGCATATTCAAGAACCTGCTCTTTTGTAAAGCCGAATTCTACTGTGATATCAACAACCTTAAACACACCTTTTGTCAGGGTTCCAGTTTTATCAAACACGACGACGCTTACCTTATTCAGTGCTTCTAGATAATTGCTTCCCTTTACAAGCACACCTCTCTTTGATGCCGCACCAATTCCACCAAAGGAGGTCAGAGGGATGGAAATAACCAATGCACAAGGGCATGAAACGATTAAGAATACAAAACCTCTGCGAAGCCATTCTGACCATCCACCACCAAGAATGACAGGCGGAATAATAGCAAGAATAGCAGCCATGCCAACAACAATCGGTGTATAATAACGTGCAAATGTTGTGATAAAGTTCTCCGTAGGTGCTTTTCTGGAAGAAGCATTTTCAACCAGATCTATAATCTTTGTAACTGTTGATTCTCCAAAACTCTTTGTAACTTTAATTGTAAGAACACCGCTCTGATTGACACATCCTGACAGTGCTTCTTCTCCCTTACGGATGCTTCTTGGAACAGATTCACCGGTAAGTGCTCTTGTATCAAGCATTGACTCACCCTCTGTAACAATTCCATCCAAAGGAATCTTTTCTCCCGGTTTTACAACAATCAGTTCGCCAATCGAAACAGTTTCCGGTGCTACTACTACCAGTTCGCCATTTCTTCTGACTGTAGCCGAATCCGGTCTGATGTCCATAAGATCAGAAATTGATTTTCTGGAACGCTTTACAGCAAGTGACTGGAAAAACTCACCAACCTGATAAAAGAGCATAACTGCTACAGCTTCTGGATACTCCCCGATTGCAAATGCACCTATTGTAGATAAACTCATCAGGAAATGCTCATCAAAAATCTGTCCTCTGGTAATATTTTTTACTGCCTGCCATACGACATCCCAGCCAAGAATAATATATGCAACAATCAATACACCAAGTTCTACAGGAAGCGATACATGTCCAAATAAGGTCAATCCCATTCCAACCGCATAGATGACTGCACCTGAGATCAGACGTATTGTAAGCTTTTTATCATCATCACTATATACCGGTGTTTTCTCTTTCTTATCTGGAGCAACAGATGTATCTGCCTTTTGTTCTGATACTTCAACATCCGGTTCATGGCTGTGTACAATCGTCTCAATCTGCTCAACGATTGAATTGTCGAATGTTTCAGTTTGTATTGTAAGAGTCTGTTTCATCAGATTGACAGATGATGAATTCACATTCTCTAAATCGCCAACTTCTTTTTCAATCTTTGCCGAACAATTGGGACAATCAAGTCCCTTCAGTAAAAATATTCGTTCCATTCTAACCTCCATTGTATATGTTTAGTTGCTCAATCACTCAACTTAAAAGGTAAAAATTTTAATCTCTTAAATGTTCAAAGCCTTTATCAATAATTTCCTTAACATGCTCATCTGCCAAAGAATAATACGCAATCTGAGCTTCCTTACGATATTTTACTAACTTAGCCAGACGTAGTGCCTTAAGCTGGTGCGATACTGCGGATTTCGTAACTCCAAGCAATACTGCCAGATCACAGACGCACATCTCGCTTTGTTCTAATGCATGAAGAATCTGCACCCTGGTACCATCCCCAAATAATTTAAAAAGTGAAGCAAGTTCTATATATTCCTCTTTAGACTGCATCTTCTTTTTTACATCATTTACGATGTCTTCATGGATAACGTCACAATTACAAGTGAATTGAGAATCTGCCATTATCTTCCTCCTTATGCTTTAGTTGAACAACTGCTCAACTAATTATAATATGTTATTTTTTCACTGTCAATAAAATTTAACCTGAATTATTCATTTTTTTATCAATGTATCCTTTTTCCAGAAGTGGTGCCTGATACAGCTTCCGGCAGATGAATACCATATTAGCTTCTTTAAAATATGTAGTTCCATCTGAAAATACAGGTGTCAGACCGGTAGCTTGTATCTTATCCTCATTTTTCCCTGAATGACTCCCAAGATAGCCTAATGTTTTTTATATTCAGCCGGAAAGTGGGATAATGTAAAATATTCTTCCTAATCCATTCGCAGCATATCAGGAACCAGTAAAATCCCGATTACTGTAAACGCAATACCACCTGCACATACCAACACTATTGTCGTTTCAATTCCCTTTCTTACTTTTCTCCTGTCTTTTTAAGCACAGGAAGATTCGGAAATCTCCCTGTGTTTTTCTTAATAATATCCTCGTTCTTCCAGCCAGTCTTTCACGTAACTTCTGATTCAAAAATAAATTTTTTATAAGATAAATTTATTTTTCTTTTTACTCAAATACATTCTTAGAAAAATAGCCCCCATATTTATAAGGAAAATCAAAAAAATCAAATTTAACGATAGATACTCTCGCACCATATTTCCCAGCACTGCACTAAAGGAAATACTAGATATCAAAACCATTTTATAAATATCATCCCATATCTTTCTATACTGCTCAATTCCACCCCATACAAGAATTACACATCCGACAATTCCTGCCATAATCGCAACCATTGAAACTATTCGTTCAAATGTGACCTCTCCTGAAGGATATCCCATATAATCCAGCTGTTCAAACCATATCACATACTCTCTGCACCAATTAACTGGCAACATGATTAGCTGCAATATATCTCTTTGAAATGCTCCATTCTGAATAAGTGAAAAGAAAATGACACAAAGATATCCCCAATCCCAGAAAAACTGCCTTTCTTTCATATCCTCAACTTCTGATTTTGCTTTTCTCCTGGCTCTTTGTATCTCCACATCTGCCCGTTTTCTTACCCTTTCAGTCTGATACTCTGCCTGCCTTGCCTGTTTTTCTGATTCTTCCTGTTTCCGCTGTGCCTGTTCAAACGCTTCCACCGATGACTGGTTCACCTGTATCTGCAACTTAGAGTTCCGGTCCCGAACGTCTTTTATTTCTTCTTCGAGCTGCTCTTGCTCGCTCCTGCTCATCAATCCGTTTCTGTTCCTCAAGTCGTCGTTGCTCTGCTGTAAGGACTGATTGAGTTTCCGCATTTCGGACAGTTCTACTGTCATCTGCTGAATTTCGGCGTTCGACTTCTGCATTTCTTCTTGCATTTCGTGATTCTCGAAGAACAACTGCTGTTTTTCCATTTTCAACTTGTGTGTCCTTTCCTGAAATTCCTGAATAAACTCGTTCATCTTCTGATTTCTCACCTGCAACTCGTCCCTCTCTGCCGACACTTTCTCCAGCGTTTCTGCCTGCTCCTTCGCAAGCTGCTTCCACTTGTCGGTAGTATCCAGCGAATTCTTCGTCTGATCCGTTTGTTCGTTCTGCTTCGGCTCGTGTCCTTTCGTAATTTCCATTAAATTCATATTCCAATGCCTCCTTACTGATGTCCAGATGAAAGGTTTTAGACAAATTGCTGTCACGCACTTTCTTTCCATCCTGATTCTGGAACGTGATGTGCTTTCTCTTTTCCGTCCAGTTCACACTCCATCCAAACTGTTTCATTTTTTCTATAAACTTTTCTTTGCTGATACAATTTTCCAGTGCTTTTAAGACCGCCATTGCACAGTCAGCCACAAAACCGTCCTTTGCATGTTGTCGGAACAGGTTATATTTATCCTTGTTCCATGCAATGACTTCGCCTTTTTCGATTTCACTGCCGTCAAAGTGTTTTCCTTTTTCTGCAACTGTCAATCCACGTTTTCTGCACATCTGATTAGTAAATTGCTTCATCCGCTCCAGATCTTTTTTCGTAGTATGCAATTTCTTTCCATCCTCATAGCTGACAGAATTCGTCACCAGATGGCAATGAATATGGTCTTTATCCTTATGGACTGCCACTAAGGTTTGAAATCCCTGGAACCATTTTTCTGCAAACTCTTTTCCAAATTCAAATGCCTGCTCTGGTGTAATCTGCTCGTCCTTATGCCAGGAAATAATATTGTGGGCGTACATTCTTCCAGAGTCTTTATTCCATAATTTCTTTTCTTCCAGAAATGTGCGGTACACCAGATCATAATTGATTTCATCGTGGCAATACGGACCAGTTACATAGGCAAGCTGCTCACTGGTCTTGTCCTGACGCAATACATATTCGATACAGTTTCTCATTGCTCCATGAGAATTTGTCCGCTTATTAACTGTCTTATTGACTGCCATATCTTTTCACTCTCCTTCCGGTAGTTGCGGATATTCTGATTGAGATAATGCAAAATATCTTCTCTTGGTATAAATCCACCAGCATTCATTTTCCGTGCAATCTGGTTGATATTCGTAGCAACACCACGAAGCTGGCTGAGCATCTCTGCAAGCATCAGATTCAGCTTTTTCAATTCTTCCACTTCCTCTGCGGATGCAATTTTTAAACCTGCTATTGCATGAATTACAACCGCCTGCTGAGTCTGTCCAGACTCCTTTACTTTATTTTGGAGCAGATCATACTCTGCTTTATTCATTCGTATCGTTACCGTATAATTTCGTTTTCGCATAAATTCTTGACTCCTTTCTTCATTCGTCTTTCCATAAATAGAATCAGCCATAACATTTCTGGCTGGTAAATTAGCAGGGGATATATAAGGGAGTGCAACGCTCCCTTATACAGGTGCAGGACAGCGTCCTAGTCAATCAGTAAGTCTTCCGAAGGAATGTCCGGTGGACATTTCGCAGGATTACTTACGCTATTGACGTGCCGGGGTTCCAAGGGGCAGATGCCCCATGGCAAGTTTAGGAACAGCCCAAAGGCTGGCTCCGGTGCATAGTGGCTTGCCACTTTGCGAAACTTGCCTGTCATCTGCCGCCACAGCAAAGACTTCCTCAATGATTCTTCCTGCAGCATCTTCCAGAATAAAAAGCGGCTGATGATGGTGGTTTTGTGGTGTGGGAAAAGACTGTGGAGGAAATCCGGATTACTCCCCTTTGCAGAGTATTCCAGCTTTCTGGAACAGGCTTTTCACACACCACTCCGGTGCGAAGTACCGGACAATCCTATGCCGTATCCGGCATACCATCCTTTTCTGACATTCTTCTCCGCACTTTCTGCTACATTGCTTCTAATCCACTTTCTTTTTTCTGTTACAAAGCATAAAAATAGCAGTCATAACCATTTTCTAAATTTTCTTCTCAGAAAATGTCATCACTGCTAATCTCTTTTTCTGTTATTTTCTTTTTCCTAAACCGCTCTATACTACCAATCAATATTCCTATGACTGCTACTTTATTTTATCGAAAATATCATAGATCTCGTCCAATAACTTTTCCAGTTTCATAATCCTACGGTGCTGATACCAGATCAATCCCGGAAGTGCCACAGCCAAGATAAATGAAACTATTAAGATTTTTATTGCCTGTCCTCTACTGCTTATTCCCCCATAGCCAAGTCCACATACCAGATTCACGAATAAAATATAAAAATATCCACAGAATAAACTCAGTTCAAAAATCCATATCAAAATTCTCTGTATCTTCTTTTTCATTCTTCTCTGTCCTCCTAAGTTTATAAACTCATTGTAGCGAATTTCTCGCTATATCTCAATAGTGAATATCTCGCTAGTTTATTATTAAGCGTGAGGTGAAAGCATGTATAAAAGAATTCGTGATCTCCGTGAGGATCGTGACCTGACACAGAAAAATATGGGCGAAATCTTAAACTGCAGCCAACGCATTTATAGTAATTACGAGTGTGGCGATGTTGATATTCCCACTCAGATTCTGATCAAGCTGGCAGAATTCCATAATACCAGTGTTGACTATCTGTTGGATCTGACAGATGACAAACGACCATATTCCCGGAAAAGAAATAGTTCTACTTAAAGCAGCCCGATTCAATCTTGCTTATTCGGACTGCTTTATTTTTGCCATTATCTAAAAACTATCCGCAAACTCTAACGCTGCATCCATATCTGCTTCCTGCTCCCAGTCCATTGCATCTTCCGTGTCCTGTTTCTTAGGCTTTTCCTCTAATCTGCCAAATGGTTGGTTTTCTCCCACCGATTCTTTTACAAATGGCGTAATCATTTCAAATAGATTCTTCGCCATAGCCATCGGAACAGATTCTTTCACTCCATCCCGGATAGCTGTCTCTACTCTTTCCAGAAAAGCATCTTCCTTTTCTCTGCTTTCCAGATATGGGTCTTCTTCATTCCGGTACTCTCTGGCAAAATAATCGTTCAACGCTGCCACAACTGCTTTTGTATAGGATTTATATTTCTGTCTGTCCATGGTCTGAAGATATTCCCATGCCTGCCGATCCTGCTCGTCACAAAGATTCAGTCGTATATTGGTGTTGATGATTTTCCGTTCTTTTCTCATACCAGCATCCCTCCGCTTTTCTGAATTTTTCTTACTGTCATAGCTTCATACCCTTTGGCTGTTGCACAGATGTCTCGCACAATCGTCACCCGTTCTTTGTCATATTCTCCGAAGTTCTGAATCATGCAGCCACCGCCACCAACTACATATAAACGCATCAGTTCCGGATTGTATTCCCGTTCTCTCAGCTTATGAAAAATTTCTCTTGTATAATCACTGGCAGCCTTACGAATTACAGTCAGATACTTTTCTCCGATGTCTGCTGTCCCGGTACGGATCACCTGTTCAATCACAAGATCATCTACCACCGTTCCCAATTCTTTCAGCAAACTTTCCCTGACTGCAAGCACACACTGGTGTGTTCCATATTTTTCTGTAAAGCATTTCTTTTCCACCGGACGGGAGTTGTTGATATACATGATGTTCATAGTTCCATTTTCAATATCAGCCAGCATATTGATTCCCTTGAAATCCTGCAAGCGGTAAAAAGCTGCTGCAAATCCCTGTGGATAGATATCCGCTCCTTCAAACTCGACGTGATACTGTTTATTGCGGAACATAAAATCCACTCTCTCGTTTTGAAGCAGATATTTCTGAAAATCCTCTTTCTGCGTAGCCACCCAGGTCAGAGGCAATCCGGCTGCAATGTGAACTTTTGCACTGTTCATTCCTTTTCCCTCCAGTTCTCTTGCAATCGCAGCCAATGTCAGTACATAATAGTCGTCGTCCTGGGTCTTCTCCGCACAGAACTCCTTGTGTTCCTCACCAATCTGGTAATACATGTCATTGTAAACAAGAAGGTTATTCTGGAAGATTGGCTCCTTTTCGTATCTGGCTACACCGGAAGGGAAACATCTGGTTGCCGTTTTCATGTTGCCATAGCCGTGATCAATCCCGATCACCATAATTTTCTCGTTTTTGTTGGTTTTCATCATTCTCATAATCATATACCTCGTTCTTTCTTTTTATTTTACCCAGGGCAAACAGGGCATTTTTGTGAGCATCTAACAGCTTTTTCATTTTTTGCGTCCTGCTCTGATCTCATCTCCTTTTGCCCTTTTTGCCCCAAATGCCCCAAAATGCAATCTATATATTCAGTTTTATCTGTTCGGAAGGCTTATCAAAAGGACTCTTTTCCCCTGCTTCCAGAGGATGGAAATCTTCTTCCCTGATAGCAATATCCAGATAACAATATTCGCCGTTGTATTTCCTTACCTGATATCCTTTGCCCTCCATGCTTTTGAAAAATCCTGATTTTCCATGTCCCTGGCGGTCATTGTCTTTACAGTATTCCTCATACATGCGGTACACTTCACTACGCTTCATTCGTTTTCCTTCTGCCTGTACCAGTTTTTCATCCAGAAATGCACAGACACTGTCCGATGCCCTTCGCAGTTCCCGGACACATTCTTTGCTGTGTTCACTTTCAATAAGCTCCCCACGTTCATAGACATCTTTCAGTGCTATCACTGCCATATGAATTGCATAATCCGCTTCTGCCTTGATCTTTTCTTTTAAGCGTATATCTCTTTCCTCTCCTGGAATCATCTGGTTCATATCCAAAACAAGGAGCCTCCTGTAAAAAGCATCCGATTTATCTTCCAGATTCTGTGGCATTTCATTCGTTGAAAAAAGCAGCTTTGCATATGCCTTGTAAAAGACCGCATCTTTTCCCTTTTTCTCATACAAAAGTGTATCTTCACCAACTGCCTTTTTCAGTACATCGGTTGTGTCCATCGCTTTACATGGGATATCCGCACAGGCATTTAACAGCTTTCCGTACATCCCGGTAGCATAAAACCGTTTGTTCAAATCCTGCAATGAGATACTGGACGTATTTTCATTCCCGATCACATGCTGGATCAGTGCAACTGCAACGGATTTTCCGGTACCTCCATTTCCTTTCAGCATTAAAAATTTCTGGAACTGGGTATCCGTAGTCATACAATATCCGAAATACTCCCAGAACATCTGCTGTTCTATCTTATCCGGTATGGAAGAATCCAGATATTTTCTGATATTTGCCCCACCTTCCAGGACTTTTTCCCTGTCCTCTGGATAATATGGGAAGGGAATCTGATTAATCGTCAGATACTTCGGATCATGTTCTATCAGCTCGCCTGACAACACATCATAATAAGCATTTCTGAAATTAATCCAGTGGGCAGGCTGCTTATTCAGTTCATACGAATTCCGGTAAATCTGTGGCTGTGTAATCAAAAGATTATAAACTCTCTGGATGGTGCTGCTGTTAACCCGATCCCGATAAATTAGCTTTTGAATCCGGTATTTGAGCTTTACGCCCTTAGCGTCCTCAATAAAAACGCCATGCTCATAATAATAGGGGATCTCTCCCCTTACAAAGAAGCTCACATTCTCCACGATATAATCCACAATCTCCATGTCCCTCACACCAGTGACCTTCCCTTTTGAATCAAACTTGTGGAAGCGGCTTAATTCCGGATCATTCTTTGTTTCCCGCTCAAACCGCAGGATAAACTGTTCCAGAGCTTTCCCTACTTCTGGCTGATTGTCCAGTTTCCCCAGATATTCTTTTTCTTTAAACAACTGCCATCCGGCTTTTCCATCCAGACCAGCCTCCTTGCAGAATTCCAGAATCCGGTCATTCATCCATTTGGTCGTACAGGCAGCCACATAGTGGTACGCACTCTGACAGGTTCCATGAAACTGAATAGACCGCATATCTTCTATGAAACTGTTTACGCTGAAATAGTATTCATCATCTTCCTGCCCCAGATAAAGTGCCTGATAACCGGACATCACAATGTTCATTGCAATATCCTGATTGTCCACCAAAAAGATATACTTCTTGGAAGTGCCTTCCGGTTCTGTTTCCATATAATGCTTCAGGAACTTCTTATTCATGTTCATCACTTCCTTTCAGAGCAAAAGAAAAAGACGTGAATCACATTTCTATGACTCACGCCTTACCTGCTCACAATATTTAATTTTCTGTAAATTTATCTGTTATCTCCCGTGTCCATCCATCTTATACATAGATCAATTCCTTCAGGATGATTTCTTCTGCAATCGCCCTGTGCCTGTTGGCAGCTCTTACCCATGCCATCTGATCTTTCTCCTTATCCGGCAATGGATCTTTTTCTTCCAACTGTTTCAGAATAATTTCTTCCCGTTCCCTGGCTGCCTTGTCCACTTCCAGCAGATGCTCACCAATACTATCTTGCAGGAGCATTACCTGATACAGCGAATTTCTGTGATTCTTCAAATAGTCTCTGCGTAAAAATCCATATTTGCCAAGTTGTTCTATCTGCTCACCGGATTTATAGGTGAGATTGGGAATCAGATATCCATTCACATTTGTATAAGTCAGTTTCATTTTATTAGCACTCTCCTTTTTTCTCTGATTTTTTACACCAAATTTACACCATTTGCAATTCATTTGACGATAGGCTATGATACCAGACAAAATGACTGATTGCCCAGAAAGCCTGTAAAATAGGCATTTTTGCAATACACAAGACAGGACAAAAATCGACTTCCATTATCAAGAGGTGAGTGCTAATTATTTTTTCTTATACTTTAACGGAGAAACTCCATATGCTTTTTTGAAGCTTCTGATAAAATAGCTTACATTCTGATATCCGCTCTGCATTGCAATCTCTGTAACAGGAGTATCCGTATCTTGTAACAGCTGTTTTGCATACTCTAATCGTAAATGTGTAATATATTGCGAAAGTGTAATATGAAAATGTTCCTTAAAATATCGCGATATATATTTTTCCGAAAGATGAAACTGCTCACCAAATTCTTTCAACGATATCTTTTCTTTAAAATTCTGCTGTACATATGAAATGATTTCTTTTTCTACAGTATTTCTCCCGCTTTTATCATTTTCGATTACAAAGCCCTTCTCCCACATTTCAAGAATAAATTGTAAAAGAATTCTTTTTGTCTTTATCTGAGCAGTTATTTCAGACTCAATTTTCTTATTTTTTGCCATATATGTCTCAACCAACTGCTCACACAGTTCTTTTGCTGTATCTTTTATTCTTGGGTCTATCATCAGATGACCATTTTTTAACGGCTTCAGTAATTTATCATCTAACATATCATTTACGCAAAAAGATATGTATTCTAATGGAAAAAGGAAAGTAAAATAATCTACTGTACCAGTCTGTGAACCCATGAAATGCAGATTACCCGGCGAAACTACAAAAGCATCCCCGGGGGTTCCAATATAATTTTCTCCTGATATACTTACAGTCAAAAAACCACTTTTTACATATATAATTTCCAGTTCATCATGCCAATGTACCGGTATCTGAAATGATCGTCCTCCATTTTTTATATGATATGTACTAAACGGATCATCCTTTGTACCGTGTGGTTTATTTTCTTTTAATTCAAAGTACATAATCTCTCCTTTAACATTCCCTACAGCCAAAACAGAGGATTTACGACACATCAGATAATTCTACAAGACTTTTACTCTTCCATTTTCCACTCTTCCATCTAAGTACCATTCCCACAGCTCTCGCACATTCGTCGCCTGCCATAGCAATATATGCTCCCACAGCCAGAAGTCCCATGTGTATTCCGAGAAAATATGTTCCGCCAACTGCAAATAAATACATAAATATCGCACCTAGCACAACCGGGAAAACTGCATCTCCACTCGTTTTTAATGCCTGACCATATACAAGGTTTGTTACCCTTCCAAATTCAAGAAATATATCTACTATTAACAACTTTACCACAAGATTTATCATCTGTATATCATCGGTAAATATATGCACTATAAAATGCCCGACCAATGCAAATGTTACAGAAAAGCATGTCGCTGTGATGATTCCGTATATCGCAGCTTTTCTCGTTCCCCTGTTGCATTTCTCAAACTCTTTTGCTCCAATTCTCCAGCCGGTCATAATTGCATTTGCCTGAGCAAGGGCAGCTCCCACACAATACGAGAAATTTGCAATCTGCACAGCATATGAGCGAGCTGTAACATTCATTCCATCCACATCCATCTGATTCATAAAACGCACAATCAAGGTCATTGCGATGTTGTAAAGTGCAGTTTCAAGTGCAGAAGGAAAACCAATCTTAACAATCTGCGCAAATATCTTTCTTGATGTAATCCGTTCAGGACTCTGCTTTGCTTTTATAAGCACAGCCCCCATGCCAGCTACAATAATAAGATTTACAACTCTCGAAATAACTGTGGCAACAGCAACTCCCATTACGCCCCAATTGAATACAAATAAGAATACTGAATTAAGTATTATATTAAAAACATTTCCAACAACAGTTCCTATTAAAGAATGCTTTGTATATCCAAATACTCTCAAATAACTGGAGAAAATAGGAATAAGTGCATTTAAAAAACATGTGCCACCAACAATTCTAAGGTATATTTCAGCTGGCTCAAGCAAAGCCGGAGCAATACTTACGATTCTAAGCATCCCACCAGAAAAGGCAGCAAGAATGATAGACATTATGATACCTATCAATGCGTTGAATATAAGTCCAAGTTGTCTTGCCTGATATGCAATCCCCGGTCTTCCGGCTCCAATATTTTGTGACATAACAGCTATCATACCCGATGATATTACTCCAAACATAATAATAAAAACGCCTATATATGTGTTGGCTGTTCCCACTGCTCCTACAGCCTGGTCACTTACAGATGATAGCATAAGCGTATCGACCATACCGGAAAGCATATAAAATAAAGTTTCTAAGCATATTGGCACAGATAGCTGTGTTAATGTTTTTCTTTTAGCTGTCATGTTTTTCTCCTCACATACAATTCAAGACTACTCTATCAATAATACGACATATTTCTATGTGATTCTTGTATAATATCATGCGAAAATTGCACTATTTCTACTTTATCTTGAAAAGTACCAGGAATTTGTTAACGCTACGAGCCATGCACATTTACGTGAAAGAGCCATCTTTCAAGCTTGCTTGATAAAGATGGCTCTTTCCCTTATAGATACTGCTTAAGATTCTCTAAAACACACCTATACGCATTTGCATACATATGTACGCCTTCTATCGTATACTCCTCTTTTAAATTTCCATTTACATCTGTCAATCCATTATTCACATCAATATATGTATAGCCAAATTTATCGGCCAGTTTTTTGACTTCTTCATTAGCTATCGGTATATTTGTATTATTTCGATTTTTAAACATCGTTCTGCCCCATTCCCCCTTTGGCAACGGAGCATCCTCTTTAACAGGATAATATGCCATCATATACACCTGTGTTTCCGGCAATTTTTCTTTAATTTGCACCAGAATCTTCTCATAATTTGTTATGGTATGTGTAAGTGCTTCCTCAAAAGAAATCGACGGATTACTAATATCATTTGTTCCAATATTAATAAAAATCTTAGATGGCTCTGTACCAAACACCTGAACATCCATGTTTTCTAACATATCATCTGTTGTGAACCCGCCAACTCCACGGTTGTAAATAATACAATCCATTTTCTCAGTCATTAACAATTCATTTATCGGAAATAGTTCCATCAATGATGACCCTGTAAAAAGGATTTGTCCCTTTACAACCACTTCATTTAAAATACGATATTTGTCAATTTTTTCTTTCTGCTCCTTCTCAAAAAATCCTTGAATCACATCTAACTCACGCATAATTTTCCTCCCTATTTAGTCAAGTCTTTTTTCCTTGAAAATCAAGGATTTCTTCAATATATCATTAATAAATATCTCAGAAGAAGGAGCCATAGGAATGGACATTTCTCTGTATCTGGTACGAAAATAGTGGATTTAGGGTACACGAAGTAAAACGTCTTTCTTTTCGTTCTACATGGCCTTGTGTATACCCATCCATCTACGGCAGCGAACCTCCCGTGTCTACCAGGATCATCAGCCCACATAAGCTGAGTCCTAACTTCTCTCGTCCCGCCTGTCCATAACCAGGGTGTCAGCTCAGCTCCTTTACAGGGTCATGCCCTCTGGAAAATATTCCTGCCGACTACTGGCTCATTCTTTGTATGTTTTATTACTGACTTTTTTCCTTCCAGCAACAGCACTTTTTAGTGGACGTTTTCCTGTTGCATTCCGCTTTTTATACTTCCAGCTACCGTGGCTGGTCTCAGCATTCAATCATTCTTTACTCAAATGCCCAGACCAACCACGATATACTGTTTTCTACTATTTTTATGCTGCCATTACAGTTTCCGGCCTTACAATATCACTCAGCATCTTCTGCCCATCATAATCTACACCTTTTGTCAGTATCGTGTAGAAAATCCTGATCAGCTTACACGCAATCGCTATCACCGACTGCATCTTCTTCAAAGGATTTTCCTTCCTCGTCCTGTAATAGTCATGGATTTCTCTAAACTCTTTATTCTTTCCTATTACTGATATCGCAGCTTCATACAATGCGTATCTCAGACGTTTTCTTCCCCTGTGGCTGATACGGCTTTCTCCGTTATGTTTGCCGGAACTGTCTGCAACAATGGCATATCCCGCCAACTTCTGCATCTGCTTTGGGTTATCAAAACGACGAATGTCACCCACCTCTGCAATAAAACAGCTTACGGTTTTTAAACCGATTCCGTTGATCTCCATCAGTTTATCAATGTATGGAATCTCTGAAAGTTTTGCTTCTATCTCCCGCATCAGATCATCCATTCTGTTTTTATATACTTCATAATCGTTCAGCAGGTTACGGATCTCTATTCTGGCACTTTCTGGTGCTTCTGTACTTCCAATGCTGTGCTCCGCAGCTGATACCAGGGTCCTTGCCCTCTTTAAGCCAGCGCCTTTCAGCTTTGCATCCCTCCATACCTGATTTACACCGTCTACACCAAGTCCTTTTATGTCACATGGCAATGGTGCCTTTTTGATCACCATCATCCCGCTTACAGCGTCCGGATTTTTATAAACGTCTTTTATTTCCGGAAAATAAATGCTGAACCACCGGGCGATCCGGTTTTTAATCCTTGTGAGTTCCTCCTGTGTCTGAATGCGAAGATTTGACAGATTTCTGATCTCAGCATAAATTCCTGTAGGAATATATGGATACGAAAATCTTCCTTCATTTACCAGACCCGCAATTGTTTTGGGATCCTTACGGTCATTCTTGTTCGGGTTATTATCATCCAATTCTTTGGATTTCTTTACATGATGCGGATTCACATGCACCGGCTTCATCGTTGTTGAAAGCAAACGGCTTTTTTGAGTACTCATAATTCCGCCAATCAAAGGCCCTTGCATAATGAGTTTCACTTCCAACATCAATGCCAACAATTAAACTTTTTTCCGTAATAGATGCAATTTTTGCGTTCTGTGTGTTATAATTCATTTCAGATACCTCTCTGTTCAATAAGATTTTTTACTAACCGTCCAAAGTCAGTAATCTTATTTTACACTGAGGTATTTTTTTCTCAACCTTCTTTCTCGGAATTCCTTATATTTGAATTATACAAGAAGCTCTTTTATAAAAATTTTGACTTTGCAGAAAACAACTATCTCTTTTTCCGACGGGCTTACGATTCAGATGTAAGAGGCAGCGCCTTAACAGCGCTTAGCCAAAATATATGATTTTCTCACCATATTTCTTATAGTCATTTTATATATGCAACTCAAACATATTTTATTAAAATAGCACAATTTTATATCTGATTATTTATCAAAACCAAACAAAAAACACAAACAATATTGACACATGTAAATAATCATGATATATTAAAACCAATCAATGCAAGCGCTTGCATTACGAAGGCGCCAAATAATAATGCATCAATAAGTACTTGCATTGAAATTTTTTGTAAATTGCTTTTGTATATTTTTTTTGCTACATAATGCAAGCGTTTGCATGCTTTCATTGCATCATGTATAATAATAAAAAAGAATATACTTGGAGGTATTTACATGGGAGTAACATTAAATGATATAGCAAAAAAAGTCGGTGTATCACCATCTACTGTTTCCAGAGTAATTAATGGAAGTGCCCCTATTTCCGAGGGGATGAAGAAAAAGATTTACGAAGCAATGCAGGAACTGAATTATCATCCAAACAGCATTGCCAGAACTCTCGCTACTGGAAATTCCAAAATTATCGGACTGGTTATGGATACGAACGATGAAATTGCTTATGCAAACAGTTTTTTTAATCGCAGTGTATATGCCATTGAACAATCAGCTCAAAAAAATGGATATAACCTGATCATTACCAGCGATAATGGAAATACAAACTCACCAGTACTTGATTTAATATATGGGCATAAAGTAGATGGGCTAATTGTTCCTGTTTCCGGACTATCAAACTCTTTACTTGATGTATTAAAAAAGGAAGAAACACCATGGATTATGATGGGTGAATCATCTGAACCTAAAGAAGGTATATGTTGGGTAGATATGGATAACAGGCAAGGAAGTGAAAGCGCTGTTCATCATCTTTTAAAACAGGGATATCAAAATATTGTATATGTAGCAGACCATTTAGATACCGTATTTACACAAAAACGTATTGAAGGCTATCGAAACGCTCTTTATGAAGAACACTCTGGTCAGAAAGGAAACATCATCAATTATAAGGAAGATCTCTGTTATCTGAGAGAAACAGTAAGTCATCATCTGTCTACATATGGGACTGATGCTTTCATTTGTTCCAATAACGTTATTTCTTACCACATATTGCAAGTGCTAAAAGAACTGAATAAAAACGTTCCTTGCGATGTAGGACTTGTTACTTTTGACAATTATCCTATGGCGGAATACATGACCCCACCGTTAACTGCTGTAGATGTAAATACCTACCTCCTTGGAAAAAAAGCCGCTGAACTGCTTATCTGGAAACTGCAAAATAAATCCTGTGTAAATAGGGGCAATTTAATACAAACAGAATTAATCATACGAGAATCATCAAAGAAAATTTAAATTTCCTTTGATTCTTAACTAACCAAAGGAGGAACAAAATGAATCTGTCTGCTATCAGTCATAAAGGAGCTTATCCTGATATTTATCTTATTGACAGAAAAACTTTGATATTTACTTTGCATACAGCAGTAAATGACATAAAAAGCTGTACGCTTATGTATTATTCCAGAACAAATTGCGAAAAGATTTTTCACGCTCCAATGGAATATTGTTTCAGTGACAACTATCATTCTCATTATTCTGTAAAAATTATATTTGAAGATACAGCCAGATATCAAAAATATTATTTTAAAATTACAGATCAAGCCGATTGCTCTTATTATTTCAATGCATGGGGATTCTGTGAAGACAATCCTGAAAATGGGGCTTTTGAATTCTTATATGCAAATCAAAACAATGTGTTAAAAATCCCAGAATGGAGCAAAGGACAAATTTATTATCAAATTTTTCCAGAACGTTTCTGTGACGGAAATCCCAAAAACAATCCCAAAGAATGTTCTCCTTGGGGCACTGCTCCTACAAGAGAAAACTATATGGGAGGAGATATCAAGGGAATTCTCAAGAATCTGGATTACCTAACTGACCTTGGAGTTGATTGCATTTATTTAAACCCTATTTTTCAAGGAGATTTCAATCACAAATATGCAACTACTGATTACTTTAAGATAGATCCGCAATTCGGAACAGAAGAAGAATTTCTTCAACTTGTAGACGAGTTACATAAAAGAGAAATTCGCATTTTATTAGATGGAGTATTCAACCATTGTGGTATTCATTTTTATGCCTTTAAAGATTTACTAGAAAATCAACAAGACTCCATATATACGGATTGGTTTTATGTCAGACATTATCCAGTAAATGTTTCTGAAACTAATGCACCATATGAATGCGTTGGGGAGTATGGATATATGCCAAAATTAAACACTGCCTGCGAAGAAGTTCAGAATTTCATATGCAACGTAATGATTTACTGGCTGGAGAAATTCCATATTGATGGCTGGCGTCTGGATGTGGCAGATGAAGTAGACAATGCTGCTTGGACAAAAGCAAGAACAGAAATAAAGCATCGTTTTCCAAATGCGCTCCTTTTAGGAGAAACATGGGGAGATGGTTTAGAACTGGTGGATGGAAAACAAATGGATATTATCATGAACTACGTATTTCGTGATGCCTTGAGAGATTTCATTGCAAAAGAAAGTATTGATGCATCCACTTTTTCCCATCGCCTATTTCAGATGCTTTCACATTATCCAGAAGAACAATCTCTCTGCCTTTTTAATCCTCTTGACAGTCACGATACAGAAAGATTTTTATACTTTTGTAACGAGAATAAAGAGAAACTAAAACTTGCAGTAATGATTCAAATGTGCTTTCCAGGTGCACCTTCTATATACTATGGGGATGAAATCGGAATAACCGGAGAAAATGACCCAGACTGTCGAAAATGTATGGTTTGGAATAAAAAAGAACAAGATTTAGAGCTATTAGAATATTATAAAAAGATGATACAACTAAGAAAATCTGAAGCATGCCTCAAATCTGGAAAGACTATTGAAAATTTCAACAAAGAAAAAATATTTAGTTTTAGTCGTTATTACGATGCAGATGAAATCTGCGTAGTGTGCAATTCAGATTCTCAAGATAAAACCGTTCTGATACCAGTAATGTATCCAGGAAAGTACGAAAATCTTATGAACGGAAGCATTTATGAAGCCGTAGAAATTTCAGATGATGAAAATCAAGTATACAATCACTCTAAATTTAAAGGAACTATAAATGTAGATTTGAAACCATATGACGGTAAAATTTTAAAAAGGAGGATCACATTATGAAAATGAGAAAAAAAGTATTAGCTATGGTACTGGCAGGTGTATGTGCAGCAAATATGACTTCAACTGTTTGCTTTGCAGATGAAGAAGTAACCATCGATTTTTGGCATCATTTCAGTGCACAAACTGAACAAAATGAAATATTGATGAATGTTCTGATTCCCGAATTCGAAAAAGAAAACCCTGGAATTAAAGTAAACGCGGTATCTTACGAATGGGCTGACCAGCATCAAAAAATGTTAGTCAGTGCTCAGTCCGATACATTACCAGATGTAGCTCACTTAGATACTGCATGGGTTCCAGAATTTGAAAAAGCAGGTATGCTTCTGGCACTGGATGAGGAAATGAAAGATTTTGAGACAACCGCAGAAACTCTGATGGAAAATGCCATGGATACAGCAAAGATTGGAGATCACTACTATGGTTTGGCTTTAAGTATGAATACAAAAATGATGTTTTCCAATAAACTTGCATTAGAAAAAGCTGGTGTAAGCGCCCCCAAGTCAATTGATGAATTTGTGGAGGTTTCTAAAAAACTGGCTGGAAAAAATGAAAATGGACAGCAGGTATGGGGTTATGAAGATGCTGGACTTGGTGGCTGGAATCTTTGCCCAATCATCTGGAGCATGGGCGGTGAGCTGCTAAATGAAGAAGAAACACAAGCTACAGGATATATAAATAGCGAAAAAACGGTAGCTGCCATTCAAATGCTGGCAGATCTTTATAAAGAAAATGCTATTACAGGCTGGAACAGTGGTGATATTCCTATGACAGATGGATTTGGAACTGGACGTTATGCCATGATCGTGGATGGTCCATGGAAAATCCTTGAACTTCAGGGCGGATATCCTGATTTTGAATACGATATTTCTCCTGTACCAGCCGGAGAAGGTGGTTCTGTATCTGTTTTAGGCGGAGAAGATATTTCCATCTGTAATAACAAAAATAAAGAAGCTTCCTGGAAATTCATTCAATTCTTAACAGATACATACGCCCAGGAAGAAATGGCAAAAACCGGACAAGTACCCGCAAATAAGCAGAGCCTGGAAAGCGAAACCGTTAAAAACTCTTATTATGCACCATTCCTTGATGCTCTTACAACAGCAAAAGCTAGACCCAAAGTCGCTTGTTGGACAGAAATGGACGGAGAGCTTTCGGTTGCTGTAACATCTGTCATGAATGGAGAAAAAACGGCTCAGGAAGCAATGGACGAATTAGCTGAAAAATGGGATGCCATGCTAGCTGAAAAATAATTCATGTCTTACTGAATTATTTCATATTGTTTCTTTTCGTAGCATCATTTTTAAGGAGGTTATAAAAATGAGGCAAACCAACGGACAAAAAATCCAGATTGGAGTGCTACTACTTCCAGGCATTTTAATTTTTGGTTTTTTTACATTATATCCTATTTTAAAATTATTTCTTATGAGCTTTACTGAATGGAATCTTGGTTCCATGATGCAGCAAACCTTTTTGGGATTTGAAAACTATAAAGCGGTACTGAAAGATCCCTATTTTCACACTGCCTTTGTAAACAGCATCGTATATACGCTTATAACGGTTCCTGCACAAATGGTAATAGGACTACTTGTTGCAATGTTAATTAATAGTATTACCAGATTTTCCATTGGTTACAGAGTGGCTTACTATCTTCCTGTAATCACATCCTGGGTAATTGCATCTCTTGTCTTCAAATATGTATTCAATACAGAAGGACTTTTGAATTATTTTTTAACAAACGTCATTCATGTAACCAGCGAAAATATCGGTTGGTTAAATACAAGATGGGGCGGAATGTGTATTGCCATGCTCCTCGGAATATGGAAAGGTATCGGCTGGAATATGGTCGTATTCCTTGCAGCTCTGCAGACCGTTCCCAAAGATTTGTACGAGTCCTCTGGATTAGATGGCGCTGGTACTCTTCAGAAATTCTTTTATATAACACTTCCATCCATAAAAGGAACTGTTTTATTTGCCCTTGTCATGCTTACTATTGGTGGATTTAATGTATTTACTTCAATTAAATTAATCACCGGAGGAAACCCTGGACATCAAACAGAGAGTGTTCTGACCTGGATGTATTATAAAGCATTTGGAACAGGAGAATTTGGTTATGCAGCGGCATGCTCCTTTATTATAGCAATGATCCTGGCAGTCCTTGCAGTCATTCAGTTTCGACTTATGGATCACAACAAGCTGGAATAGGAGGCAACGGACATGAAATTAACAAAACGTATGATTTCTAAAGGAGCCATTTATGCTGCACTGACTGCAGGACTTATCATTGTTGTATTGCCAATGGTTTACATGATTAGTACCGCATTAAAGCCCAATGGTGCACTATATGCGTACCCTCCTAAATTTTTTCCTGAATTGAAGGAAATCACACTGGAAAATTTCCATTACATATTAAGTCAGAAAAAATTTATTGTTAACTTTTTCAATAGTTTATTTGTGTCTATCGTCACAGTAATTCTTGCAGCAATGGTTTCATCTGCTCTGGCTTTTTGTATTGCTAGATTTCATTTTCCAGGAAGGCGATTCATCTTTACCTTTATCATGCTGACCATGATCATACCTGGGACAACCTTGATTATTCCTCAATATGAATTAGCCGTAAAATTAAAAACGATTAACAGTCTCATAGGTTTGATTCCCTTTTATGTTGCATGGGTGGTTCCATATTCAACATTTATGATTAAAGGTTTTGTGGAAAATGTCCCAAGAGAACTGGATGAAGCAATTTATATCGATGGCGGAAGCGTATTTACCGTATTTTTCCGTATCATACTTCCACTGACCAAGCCAGGAATTGCTTCCGTATCCATTTTCAACTTCTTAACAGCATGGGAAGAATTTCCTTGGGCAAATACGGTGATCAGTGATGATATCCGACGTACATTGCCTATTGCTATTTCTGGTTTTTTTGGTCAGCATCAATTTACCCAATGGGGGTATGTATTTGCTCTTTCTACATTGAGCCTATTACCCATCTTGATAATCTTTATTGTATGTCAGAGATTTTTTATTGAAGGATTGACTGCAGGCAGTGTAAAAGGCTGATTTTAAAAAGAACTAATTAGGTTTATTACTTAATCGTAACAGACCTAATTAGTTCTATCAAACACCTCATACTTTCCTGTTTAGAACGTAATTTCCTTCAGGATCTTTCTTCTGCTAAAAAACTTGTCTATGTAACAGACAACTGTGGAGAGATCGTTCTGGATAAGCTTGCGATCAAATTTTTGAAAGAGACTTATCCCCAGCTGGATATTACTGTAATCGTCCGCGGCTATCCGGTCATCAATGATGCCACTATGAAGGATGCCGAAGAAGTCGGTCTTACCAGCCTTGTCAAAGTAATCGGAAACGGAAGCAACGTAGCTGGCACCTGGATACCTGGAATCAATGAAGAATCACGTATCCTTCTGGAACAGGCAGATATGATCATTGCCAAAGGACAAGGAAACTTTGAAACGATGAATGACTGCAGTCTGAACGTTTATTATCTTTTCCTTTGCAAATGCGATCTTTTCCAACGCCGTTTTCATGCAGAAAATCTCCAGGGTATGTTCTTAAATGAACGGCGTCTGGTTATGGAGCCTGTATAAAAAATCTTTACACATAAAAAGCCGGAAACCAAAATGGTCTCCGGCGCTAAGAGGGAAGAGAATTACGGTGGACGGCATCTGATGCAGATGCCGTCCTATCAGTTATGTCAAACAATATCTGCTGCGATTCCGCTGATTAGAAGTTTCAGCCTTCAATCTGTATAAGGCCTTTATCTTCTACTGCTTTTGCTTCTTTCTTCGGGATCGAAAGTTTCAGAATTCCATCCTCATATTTCGCATGGATTTCATCCTGTTTCACTTCTTCACCAACATAAAAGCTTCTGCTCATGCTGCCTGCGTAGCGTTCACGTCTGATGAAGTTACCTTTCTTATCCTGCTCATCTTTATCCAGTCCTTTTGCTGCGGAAATGGATAAATATCCATTCTGAAGCTGTACATTGATTTCCTCTTTCTTAAAACCTGGAAGATCAATATCAACTTCATAACTTCCTTCACAATCCCGGATATCTGTTTTCATCATATTTTTTGCATGTTTTCCATAAAGCGGATTCTTTCTTCCAAAGAATTCATCATGAAAGGCATCATTCATCCAATCATCAAATAAACTTTCTCCAAAAATACTAGGCATCATCATAAGTCATTCCCCTTTCTATGATTCATGCTCATCTATATGCACACTGTCGGGTTATTCCGAAGTGGTGTAGGTGAAAGAACTTTCCGGAAGTTTCTTTTTGTTCTCTCCCTTTGTTCTAGTTGTAATATAACACTTGTTTTTAGTACTGTCAAGAGGTGAGTGCTAATTTTTTTATTTTCTTTCCTTTTCGCTTTATAAAACAAAATAAAGTACCTAAGCTTCGAATTTTTCTTCTCCACTTACGTACTTTATTATACTTATAGATTTTCTCTTTTTTGATGATATTTATTCTGTCGGATACATTAAAAGGTTCTGTACCTATGCTGCTTTATATCATCCTGCATACATGACATTGGAAAAGAGTTTTGAGCTTTCTCCGTGATAACCCTTCTGCGCATTGATCCAGCCTTTTTTACCATTGTAGGAAACCTCTATATACATTTTTCTGTCTTCATATTTACAACGCAGAATCGTAACAACATTTCCTTTGCGCAATGTATAGGCTTTTGAACTTCCGCCTGCGGAACGGTACACCGGAATTGTTTTCGCTGCCATTCCCCTTCTATTTGTTCCATTTACAAGCATATACATACTATGATGTGTACCTATCGTACTTTTTGGCTTCAAAGTTCCGTCGGTATATACATAATCAAAATCAATCTGTGTTGGTCCTGTTGTAAATGACATAATATAAAATCTGATTTTCATACTATTCTTATTTACCGATACAACTTCTCCTGTCTTATGTCCCCCGTATTCGCCAAAGAAATCACTGAAATCCACCACTTCTTTCAAACTTCCGGATCTGTACTGGAAAAGGGCACATACGTGTCCATCTCCATTATCTCCAGCTGCGTCAATATACAGGAACGGTTTTCCATTTTCCAGCGTATACAGCTTAATCTTCGTATCAAAGAAATAATTAAGGTGTGTTGATAATGGCTGTTTCTTGCCATTTACGTAAATTTCCAGATTATCATAAGCATATCCGTTATGACCTATCTGACGTACAAGAAGTGTATCTTTTTTCTGATCTCCGGTTATATCATAGTCTCTATATGTACGGTCCGGCCGAAGTGTTACTGTCGTTGAATTGAAACGTTTTACAGAAACTCTTACCGTTCTTGTTGCAGAATCATACTTTGATGTTGCTTTTGCGTTAATGCGAATGGTTACAGTCCCAGGGCGTTTTGGTGTAAGCACTCCTTTGGGGCTTACTCCCACAATTGACGGATTGGAACTTTTATAGCTTAAGGTCGTCTTTGCTTTCGCATTTAATTTCCGTCCGCTTTCTCCTGCATACACAGTTATATCAGAGGCAGAAATACTTTGTTTACTTCTCAAAACCTTAACTGTAATATCTCTTTTTGTTGAATTATATTTACTGGTTGCTTTGGCATAAATCGTTAATTTTACTGTACCACCTTTTTTGGGAGTCAAAATCCCCTGCGGGCTTACTCCTACAACAGATGGATTGGAACTTTTGTAACTTAAACTTGTATTGGCCTTTGCATTTACTTTACGATTCTTTTCTCCTACACGCACCGTCAAATTGGATGCCTGTATCGTCTGGTTTTTTCTTGTTGCTGCTGTTGTTTTCACAGGAAATAGCATACTTGCACATAAAAGCAAACTGAGCATCAAAAAATAAGCCAGAAACTTTTTACTTTTCTTTCTCATAATGGTCCTCCTTTTTTTATTTATCTGGATATATTATCCTGCACTGTTTATTCTAACACATTCTCCTTATAATTCAATGTCAGATTTGAGGTCTTTACTGTCTTTATAGAGGGCATCAAGGTCATTGCTCGCATTTTTAGTCTTAATGACCCCATTTTGACCTCGATAAAGATTGATACGAAATACTATCTCCATTATTTTCATTTACCTGAAACTCCCCCTCACAATCCTGCGAAAAACAGCTCGTAAAAATCGTCCTCTCCCTCTAGCACAGGAGAATTTTCCCCTCCTCCGTTTGTGCTGCGCTTCATTTCCGCGTAAAATTCCTCTCCTGCACCAATAACCTCCATCTCATAAACAGGATACCCCAATTCCCTGCATTTCCTGCAAAAGGCAGAAAGGGGATTCGCAGCCTTTCTTGTTTCCAGAAATTCTTCTCTGAGTTTTTCGTCCTCCAGGGCTTTCTGTTTTAAAATATCAAGCATCTCCGGTATTTCCATACAATTCTCTCCTCTTCTCTAAAAATTTCCTGTTAAATATATTATTATTGTAACCCATTTCTTCCTTCCTGCCTACTTCTTTCTGTAACGCACAGAAAGGGATATTCAGTTTTTTCATACCTGAATATCCCTTTCTCCATATTTCTTTAATGTACAGATGAATTTTGCGGCATCTGAACCTGTACCGTCACATACTGATCCCCGCGTACAGAAGGATTTTTCATGGAAACAATTCCTTTTCCCCGCAGACGTATCTTCGTACCGTTTTTCGTTCCCTCCCGGATTTTGCACAGTACGTCTCCTGAAATAGTTTTTACCCGTACTTCACCGCCGCATGACGCAATAGAAAACGGAATCTGAACCGTTGTGTAAATATCCATTCCTTTTCGTGTAAATCCCGGTTTTCCAAGAACAGTCACACGGAGAAGCAAATCCCCGTTTTCTCCTCCGTTTTTTCCGGCTCTTCCTTTTCCTCTTAAGCGGATTGCCTTTCCTGTATCAATACCTGCCGGAATACGGACTTTCAGAGATTGCGTATGCCCCGTCTCATCCCGTAAGGTGACAATCCGTTCTCCTCCAAAAGCAGCCTCATCAAAACCGATTTGTAAAGATGCTTCTATATCAGAACCTTTTTCCGGGTAATTTTTTCTGTAAAATCTTCCATTTCCAAAATCGTTTTCAAATCCCTGTCCTGTAAATCCATCTTCTTGAAATCCGCCTCCGAACAGATCCCCGAAAATACCTCTGAAAATATCCTCTGCATTTCCGCCTTCAAAATGAAACTCCCTGTAATTTGCTCCCGGATTTTCATAAGGGTTTCCACCACTTCCCATACTGCCGTCAAAAGCAGAATGACCAAACTGATCGTAAAGTTTTCTTTTTTCAGAATCACTCAGGACATTATATGCCTCTGTGATCTCTTTGAACTTCTGCTCTGCCTGCGGATTTCCTCCGTTTGTATCCGGGTGGTATTTCTTTGCCAGTTTTCTGTATGCTTTTTTTATGGAACCCTCATCTGCATTTCTTGAAATTCCCAGGATTTCATAATAATCCTTTCTTTGCACCACTGTCACCTCCGCTCATTCTGTTCTCTTTGTTCTACTCACGTTATAACACCAGTTTCCTATTATGTCAAGCTTAAAGTCTCCTTTTCTATGATTACGCATAAATAAATTAATTGATGTAACTGTGACAACATCACGGAAAAATTTTTTTAATCTGGATATAATACGTACATAAACAAGAGCACAGGAGGATTTCTATATGAGATTAAAAGATAAAGTTGCCATTATTACAGGAGGAAGCCGCGGCATCGGTTTCGCCACAGCAGATAAATTTTTACAGGAAGGAGCTACCGTAATCCTTACAGCCAGTTCACAGGACTCGGCTGACAAAGCAGTTTCTCTTTTAAAAGAAAAATATCCGGAAAGTATTGTGGCAGGTATCAGCCCTGACCTTTCCAGTCTGGACTCTGTGCGGGAAGCATTCCGCTCTGCTACTGAAAAATATGGCTGCGTAGACATTCTTGTAAATAATGCCGGAGTTTCTGAAAGCACACCTTTCACAGAATACACAGAAGAAACCTTTGATAAAGTTATGGACTTAAATGTAAAAGGTGTCTTCAACGCTACACGAGCAGCAAGTGAATGTATGATTGCCAGAGGAAACGGCGTGATTCTCTCCACCTCTTCTATGGTCAGCATCTCCGGACAACCAAGTGGTTTTGCCTACCCTGCCTCAAAATTTGCAGTCAATGGTCTTACCGTATCTCTTGCCCGCGAACTTGGTCCGAAGGGCATCCGCGTCAATGCAGTGGCTCCGGGAATTACAAGAACAGACATGATGAAAGCCGTTCCAAAAGAAGTGATAGAACCGCTTATTAATCAGATTCCTCTTCGCCGCCTGGGAGAACCGGAGGATATTGCAAACGCCTTTGTTTTCCTTGCTTCTGATGAAGCTTCCTATATTACAGGTGTTGTATTAAGCGTAGACGGCATGGCAAGATCATAATTTTCACTTTGATTTCACTTAAAAAGGAGAGTTTAAATGGGATTTTTCGATTTTTTCAAAATGCCTGATATTAATCAGGAAATACACGCTTATAAAGAAACAAAAGGAGCCATTCTCTTAGATGTCCGTACTTCTCAGGAATACAGAGAAGGCCATATTCCGGGAAGTAAGAATGTTCCTCTGCAGTCTATTCAAAATATTTCTTCCGTAACTTCACAAAAAGACACCCCGCTTTTTGTATACTGTCATTCCGGAAGCAGAAGCCGGCAGGCAGTTGATTTTCTTACCCACATGGGCTACACAAATGTAAAAAATTCCGGAGGTATTGCCTCCTATACAGGAAAGGTGGAAATCTAATATGAAAGTTGTCATTATAGGCGGTGTTGCAGGAGGAGCAACTGCCGCAGCCAGAATCCGAAGATTAGACGAGCAGGCTGAGATTATCGTATTTGAACGCTCCGGATATATTTCCTACGCAAACTGTGGTCTGCCTTATTACATAGGCGATACCATTACAGATCCGGAGGTCCTTACCCTTCAGACACCGGAAAGCTTTTTCTCCCGGTTCCGGATTACCATGAAGGTTCGCCACGAAGTCACTGCCATTCATACAGAGCGCAGTACCGTGTCTGTAAAAAATCTGGAAACAGGCGCAGAGTTTGAGGAAAGCTACGACAAACTTTTGCTCTCCCCGGGGGCAAGACCTTCTCTTCCCCCTGTTCCGGGCACTGACATTGACCGTCTCTTTACCCTTCGCACAGTGGAAGACACGTTCCGCATTAAGGACTATGTTAATAAAAAGAACCCCCGTTCCGTCATACTGGCAGGAGGAGGCTTTATCAGCCTTGAGCTTGCAGAAAATCTCCGCCATCTCGGTATGGAGGTTACGATTATCCAGCGCCCAAAACAGCTTATGAATCCCTTTGATTCTGATATGGCATCTTTTATCCACAATGAAATGCGCAGTCACGGAATAAATCTCCTTCTGGGGCATACAGTGGAAGGCTTCGAGGAAACAGAAAACGGCGTGCGTGTACTTTTAAAAGAAGAATCCCCGCTTTATGCGGATATGGCGGTTCTCGCCATCGGTGTCTCTCCTGATACGCGCCTTGCAGAAATGGCAGGTCTGAAACTTGGCATAAAAAACAGCATTATAGTAAATGAGAGAATGGAAACTTCTGTTCCGAATATTTTCGCTGTGGGAGACGCCGTTCAGGTAAAACACTTTGTGTCAGGCGAAGATTCCCTGATTTCTCTTGCAGGTCCGGCAAATAAACAGGGACGCATTGCCGCCGACAATATCTGCGGCAAAGACAGCCGGTATTCGGGCTCACAGGGCACCTCCATCATAAAAGTATTCGATATGACAGCTGCTGTTACAGGTCTCAATGAAAGAAACGCAGAAAAAGCAGGGCTTTCTGTTGATAAAGTAATCCTTTCTCCCATGAGTCACGCCGGCTACTATCCAGGTGGAAAAGTAATGACAATGAAAGTGGTATTTGAAAAAGAAACTTACCGCCTTCTCGGTGCTCAGATCGTAGGATATGAAGGTGTGGATAAACGAATTGACGTCCTGGCGACTTCCATTCGTGCCGGAATGAAAGCCACTGACTTAAAGGAACTGGATCTTGCTTACGCGCCTCCCTATTCCTCTGCCAAAGACCCGGTAAATATGGCGGGATTTATGATTGAAAACATTGCTTCCGGACAGTTAAAGCAGTTCCACCTTGAAGATATAAAAACTCTTCCTCTTGATGGAAGCGTGACACTTCTTGATGCCCGTACAAAAGGAGAATTTTCACGCGGTCATGTAACTGGCTTTATCAATATCCCAGTTGACCAGCTCCGCGAAAACATGAATAAGCTTCCAAAGGACAAACCTGTCTATGTGATGTGCCAGAGCGGTCTTCGAAGCTATATTGCCTGCTGTATTTTAAAAAGCGAAGGATATGACACATATAATTTTTCCGGTGGCTACCGCTTCTATGACGCAGTAGTGAATGACCGAAAACTGATCCAGAGTTCTTCCCTCTGCGGAATGGACAAATAAAAGCTAAGAAGGAGCCATCCCTTTCACGGTCAAAAAACCGGAAAGTGACAGCTCCTTCTTTCTGTTATCACACTTTAAAAGAAATCTCACGTCCTGTAGGCGAATACTGATAATATCTCACACCTGCTCTGTCCAGCATCCTTTTTGATGCAATAACAGAAGGTGTGTCTGCATATTTATCACAGGCGTACACAATCGTCTTTATTCCTGCCTGAATAATTGCTTTTGCACATTCATTACACGGGAAGAGAGATACATAAAGCTTTGCCCCTTCCAAACTTCCCCCTCTGTAATTTAAAATGGCGTTTAGTTCGCTGTGCGTCACATACAGATATTTTGTCTCAAGAGCCTCTCCCTCTCTCGCCCAGGGAAATTCATCATCTGAGCAGCCTTTGGGAAATCCATTATATCCCATAGAAAGTATTTTATTATCTTCACTTACAATACAGGCTCCAACCTGGGAACTAGGGTCTTTGGAGCGCATTCCGGAGAGAATGGCAACCCCCATAAAATATTCGTCCCAGGAAAGATAATCCTGCCGTTTTTGATTTTTGTCCATTTAAAATCCCCCCGACGGTATTTTATTCTTCTATCTGTGCAATTCTCCTGATATGTCTCTCATCACCTGAAAATGGTGTATTAAGGAATGTATCCACAATTTTTACAGCCAGCCCTGCACCGACTACACGACCGCCCATCGCAAGAATATTTGCGTCATTGTGAAGTCTTGTCGCCTCAGCTGAAAAACAGTCAGAACAAAGAGCACAACGGATTCCTTTTACTTTGTTTGCAGTAATAGAAATACCGATTCCTGTTCCGCAGATTAAAATACCTTTTTCACATTCTCCTGATGCCACTGCATTTGCTACTATTTTTCCATAAACAGGATAATCTACTGCCTCTTCACTGTCACAGCCGTAATCTTTATAAGCAATTCCCTGCTCTTCCAGATACTTCTTAACCTCCTGCTTTAATTCAAATCCACCGTGGTCACTTCCTAATGCTATCATTTTGTATCCTGCCACTCAAAATGTGATTAAACATACTCATCGCATCGAGAAATTGAAGTC